>Ga0070680_100000836_pt1 | contig 21763 bp, 15 predicted proteins | sample KBSC73BmetaG_FD_64672 | JGI IMG/M metagenome (GOLD analysis project Ga0070680, IMG submission 64672) | Corn rhizosphere microbial communities from Kellogg Biological Station, Michigan, USA - KBS C7-3B metaG | ecosystem: Host-associated > Plants > Roots > Rhizosphere | place: USA: Michigan...
CCGGCTTATGAACTGGTAATAGATGTGCTGCGGGATTACCGCTTTTATGATAAGGACATGGTGCATCCCAATTACCAGGCGACCGGATTTGTTCTGGAAAATTTTGTACACTATTATGTGGAACCTGACTCGGCAGGGATCGCAGAAGAGATAAAAAAGATCCAGGTCGCTTTCCGGCACCGTGCGCTTCATCCGGATACAGAAGCCCACCGGCGGTTTCTGAAAGAGCAATTATCAAAAACGATGGACCTGGCCGGAAGATATCCCTTTTTGGATTTTAAACAGGAGCTTGCACATTTTTCCTCCGGGCTATGAAAGCGGATTATTTTGTTAAATAAAGTCCGAGTATCATAAGTGTTAAAGTTACCCAGAAAGCGAATGTCCATCTGACAAGGTCAAATTTGACCTGCGAAAGATCTTCTTTTGTAGCATAGCGAAGCGCATCCCGTCTTTCCAGTTCAAGCAAATCATTTTTGGTGGCAAATGGCTTTAAATCGTCTTTGGTAGCGAGGTGCCATAGATCATCCCTGCCAGCAAATTTGAGATCAATTTTTTCTTCTAAATGAACAAGGTCTTCCTTTGTTGAGAACAGCTTCAGATCATTTTTTATTTCCACCCGAAAGAAATCAATTTTTGAATCCAGTTGCTTTACATCCTCTTTGGTTGCAAACTGTTTTAGATCGCTTGTAATCTCAGACCTTAAGTAATCGATCCTTGCATTGACCTGTATGAGATCATCTTTTGTTGATGATTGCAAAGCATCAATTTTTGAATCCAGTTGTTTCAGATCATTCTTTGTTGATGACTGTAATGCATCAATTTTTGAATCTAATCGTTGCAAACCAGAGAGAACCAGCTGAAATTCATTTTTGAAATCTTCATTCATGGGGATGGCCTGGAGATAATGAATATTTTTTTGTTCAATATTTCGTAAAGGATGGTTCATAAAAGTTTTTTTACTACCAGCCTTTGTCTGTGATCATTGATTTGAATCCCGTAAATCAGATGTCTATGACAAAATTACCCCAATATTTTTCTGATACAAAGGAAAATAACCCAAAACGGAAGCGTAAAATCACCCTTTTATGTACCCTGCTACCCTGCAGTATCATTGAATCAAGCCCCATTAACGGGTTGGTTATTTTGATGAATCCGGTATTGCTAATGAATCCGGTCGCCGCGAACATCTGTTTTCGATATGATGCCGGCTTCATAGCGAAGCCATTCTTCCCAGCGCCTGCGGGTCTTTTCTTTTCCGAGATAGGTCTCAGCGAGATCGATGAAGAGATGGTAATGCCCGGCCTCACTTTCCATAAAGCGGCGGTAGAAGTTTTTTAAATACTCATCTTTTAATCCTTCACTTAACCGTTTGAACCGTTCACAGCTTCGGGCCTCGATCATTGCCATGGTGAGCAACTGATCAAGGAAGCGTTCTTCAAAATCCCCGCCCTTGCGCTGGAAGGCAATCAGGTGGTTCACATATTCATCCTTGCGTTGTTTACCCAGTTTTAAACCTCTTTTTTTAAGTTCCGCAAGCACCATCCGGAAATGGCCCCATTCTTCCGTAACGATGGGCGCCAGTTCATCCACGAGGCGCGGGCGGTCGGAATATTTCTGAATCAGCGATATACAGGTAGTGGTGGCTTTTTGTTCACAGAAAGCATGATCGGTCAGGATTTCCTCAATGGAGATACCGGCCAGGTCAACCCATCGGGGATCGGTGGGGAGCTGGAGCCCAAGGATGTTTTTGGCGCTGCTCATGGTTTGGCGATTGTTCCGATTAAATGGATCTTTGGTCGATAAAGATAACAATAAGGGATATTCCGGGAACAATTTTTGACTTCTTCATGCCATATTTTCACCGGTGGAGAATAGTCGCATGAATTGAACACAGGAAAGGTATAAATGAAATGAAGAAATCCGCATAAATGAATTCAGATTTCCTTGACGATAAATTGCAGGACAGGTTTCATCAGAATGCCTATCGTCGTTTGCAACTGGCGGAAGGAAAGCATGATTTTTTTTCCAACGATTACCTGGGAATCGCAAGGAACGGATTGATTGAAGCAGCACTGGATGGGCATGCCTATAGGCATGGATCTACGGGTTCGCGCCTGCTGGCCGGAAATTATCCGCTGATCGAAGAAACGGAAACCCTGATTGCCGAATTTCATGAATCGCCTGCCGCATTGATCTTCAATTCCGGCTACGATGCTAACCTGGGATTGCTGGCTTCCGTGGCCGGAAGAGGCGATACCGTTCTTTATGATAAACTGAGTCATGCATCCATCCGGGATGGCATCCGGCTTTCATTAGCCAATGCTTTTTCCTTTCTGCATAATAATCCGGGGGATCTGAAGAAGAAACTGCAATCGAAAAAAGGAAATTGTTTTGTAGTGACCGAGTCGGTTTTTTCAATGGACGGAGATCAGGCTCCTCTGTATGAAATGGTTGCACTTTGTGAACAGTATGGCGCACACCTGATTGTTGACGAGGCGCATGCAACCGGTGTGATGGGTGAGAGGGGCGGGGGGCTGATGCAAAAGGAAGGACTGCACCGGCGTTGTTTTGCCCGCGTACATACTTTTGGAAAGGCATTGGGTTGCCATGGGGCCGCTGTGCTGGGCAATGTGATGCTCCGGAATTACCTGATCAACTTTTCAAGACCTTTTATTTATACAACGGCACTGCCACCGGTAGCAGCGGCGGCAATTAAGGCTTCTTATGAAATTTTTCCTGAATTGCATGCAGAACGCCGGCAGCTGAATGAGCTGATTGCTTTTTTCCAAAAAAATCAGTCCGTTCAAATGGCTTCCGGGAAAGTATTAAAATTTAAGCATTCAACCACACCCATTCAGTGTTTGCTGATTCCCGGAAATGAGAACGTAAAAGCTGTTTCCAATCATCTCGCCGGATTGCATATGGACATTCGCCCGATTCTTTATCCCACCGTTCCGGAAGGAGAAGAAAGACTGCGGATTGCACTGCATAGTTTTAATACCCTCGAGGAGGTTGCGGATCTGATCGCGGGACTGGGGTCAGTAAAGATTTAGCGGTTATCCGGCCATCCGGAAACAGCACACTGTTTTCTGTAAATTATTTTTTGCAGATTCTTATCTATTGTCTCTGCGGTGGCCTTCCACCCGGATTACTCAGGGCAGCCTTGATAAAACCACCGAATAATCCGTCAAATCCCAACCGCACGCCGATCTGACCGGTCTTGCCATCGAGATAGGAAACCACAACATCCACGCGGAAAATCTTGAGAATATTTTCCAGTCCCCCGAAAACCTCCACGTAGTTGTTAGTCCGGCTTACATAAAATGCATTGGAACCGGCAACGAGGTTCCATTGCAGGTTTCTTAACAGCGGAATTTTATTCGTGATCATTCCGTTGAAATGATGTTCAATATGACCCACTGCATAGAAAGCAGCCGTGGTGCTGTTGGCATAATAGGGAGCAATCTGAAAACTGTTTAAATAAGGACCTGCATAGAAAGTCTGGTTGCCGTTGAAATGCTGGTAATCGGGAATGAATAATTGCCGGGTATTAAAAAACCCACCAATGCTGAACCGGTATTTGAATTCGCCGCGGAGTTTCAGGTTCAGGTTATCCCAGATGGAAAATTGCCATTTGTCGTAATCTACGTCACTTCCAAAAATATCGGGTATGCCTTTCCGGTAGCTAAGTGCAAGGGTCGGATATTTGGATCCAATAGCGAGCCGGTTGTCCGGGAATTCAATATAGCGCTGGCCAGGCTTGAACTGCAGATCAATTCCGGCAATCAGGGCCTGGTGCCGGGCCATGGGCACGATCAGTTTCTCAACAGGATAGTTGGGACTAAACTGGACTTCCTTATTTCCAAAAAAAGAAAAATTGCTGGTATTGTTTAATGGAATCCGGTCTTCATATAAAACGGAGCCGGAAATTCGCAACCCGTTGTCCAGCCGAGTGCTGTATCTGACAGAACCATACGCGTTTTCATAAATCTTCATATAATTTTTTCTGAAGAAGAGGGTGTAGATCTCGTTAATGAGCGGACTAATCGGATTTTCCGGATTGAACTGGCTCACTCTTTTCCCGCCGGAGAGCGACCAGGAACTCCGGCTCTGACTGCCGCCAGTCATATCAAAAACGGCTTTTTTACGATTGAAATTCAGTGTTCCCCATGCATTCAGCCGGGTGTTGCTGAAGCCGTAGCGGATATGCGGAATGAATTCTATGCTGTTTCCGCTGCTGATATTTTCTTTCAGTAACCGTACCTCGCCATTGATCACGAAGCCTTCCACCGTATTATATTCCAGCTTTGGTAACAGGGGCTGAGTTTCGAAGGAGAAAGGATGATCCGGATGATAATCGGAGCGTTTAACGCCATTGATCAGAATATTTTTGACTGTAACATTTCCCTGTAATTTCCGGAGGGAGTCAATCACTCTTTTGCTCGAAGCTGAATCGTGATTAGTTTTATAAATGCTGTCCTTGACCCGGTAGTCCTCGATTTCTTCCGGTTCCAGCGGAACGGGGCGGAGTGAATCCCAGTAGGCTCTGTTTTTTTTATTGACAGCTGTATCATATTTCACCACCACGTTGTTGAAATATTTTTTTCTGAATTTCGGACCCAGGTCGTACTTGTTATAAACATTCAGAATATTTCCGGTGGCATCTATTCCAAATTTCTTAAAGCTGAAATTCACGATCTGATTCTGTGTTCTCCAGATATTGTTGGTGAGGGGAACCTGTATCTGCCGGATGTTCAGTGTATCCACTATTTCCAGTTCGTATTCCTTTGTCAGCGTCAGGTTGAGGCTGTGGATACGCCAGTCGCCTTCCGTTATATTAATGGTTCCGGAAAACAGGGGTTCAAACCTTCTTTTTGGAATTACCCGGATCTTATTGATTTCCTTTCCGTCTTCGGTAAAAGATCCCAGGTACTTGTATTTATAATAATTCAGGGCGCCTTCCGCAATCGGGGACACATATCCGCGGGGGCTTAGCTGGGTAATGAAAACATTTACATTGTTGTTGTAAAAATTGATGAAAGTGGGAAAATTGAATCCGAACCCGTTGGTTCCGCTTTCCCTTCCCGAAATCACTTCCAGCTTGATCCTGTCCGGTTTCTTAAAAGAGATTTTAGTGAGCGATTCAGAGAGGTAAATAATGCCCCTGCCAACCGAATCCACGCCCAGGGCCTTGCGATCCTGATCGGAAAAGTTTTTGCCCATAATCCGGGATGGCAGCGTGCGGGTTTTTAAAAGGGTCTTGATATATGCTTCGCAGGTAAATGAATCGATGGGGTTTTCGTAAGATTTCCTTTTTTTGATGGCGTGCCGGATAATTGCGTAAGCCGGATCTTCTGCACCCGCCTCCACCACGATCTCTTTCATCGTTGTCTGTTGCAGCGATAACCGGAAATCCAGAATCCGGGATTCGGTTCCGAGGTCCAGTATTTTTTCCTGCCGGGCGTATCCTACATACTGGCAAACAATTGTATAGCGGCCGTCCGGGAGATTGAGGAAGTATTTTCCGTTATTATTGCTTGTTGTGCCCAGTGAAGTTCCTTTTATGAATACGGAGGCATAGGGGAGAATATTGCCCTTATCGTCGGTAACGGTGCCGCTAACCCTTCCTGCAAGCGCGGAATGCATGAGCAGGGAAAAGAAAAAAACCAGGGAAAAGGACTGCTTCATGAACAGAGAATAATTACGAAGCTAAGTGATGATTCGTTGCGTTCCTTTATATACTACTCCTGATCTGGTTCGGTTGTTTGCTGGCGGAAAATAATTCTCCTGAAATAAGATCCTGCGAGGGCAGCAAAACCGGCGACCAGCGCACCGATCAGCGAAGTGATAATGATCAGCAGGAGGGATGAGCTACCCAACCCAAGAATGGAAGCCATTTTTTGTGAAAGGATACCGCTGTTTTTGTTATCGATCCACCAGGCAAGCACTTCCCAGAGCAGAAATACACCGAGAAATCCGGATAGAAATGAAAAAGCGGGTTTCTGGGGAATCGCCGCACTGACCAGGAAAGCGGCAATGGCAATTCCCCACCAGGGCATATACAAACCGCTCACGAAGGAAAGCAGGGCGGTAACCAGGATGGAAAGAATATATTTAAGCATAGTTCGGGGTTTTAGAGAGCGGTCGCGCGGATGATGGCTTTCACTTTTTTATTCGTTTCCTCTTCTTTTGTCATCATCCACAAGGGATAATATTTCCCGTTCGCCCAGTTGTCAATGAAATTATCATAGTAAGGACTTCCCGGATTCCCGCTTTGTCCGCCCGGATAAATTCCATAGGCCTCCGTACTTGCAGTCAGCTGGACAATCATCCGCCAGCTGGGGCCATGATCTGCTTTCACCGCGTTAATTGCATATTTGCCTCCGGAGTTCATGATGTTGAGCCGGCTGAAGGGATCCAGGTTAGCCAGGTGCTCTATATGGGTTCCTTTCATTTTTCCCCAAACCAGATTCTCGTCGCTTTCGAGCTGATGACAGGCATCGGCTCCCCTTTTAAATGCAAGCTGAACATCCTGCTGAAGGGTTTCTTTTTCAGGCGTCCGGATATCATCCAGGAATTCATAAGCTGAATCCCGCAATATTCCTTCCAGCAGCGTACTTTCATGCGGATAAAATCCGGGAATACCGTCTTTTTCCAACTCATCATTCCATACAATTGCTGTGAGGCTGTCCCAGACAATATTAAAAATGGATGGAGCTTTGCTGTCGGCTTCATAGCGGAGATCCCATTCCTGCAGGAGATCGTAATATTTCTTTTCTGATTCATCGAGGGCTGAAGGATCGATATTCTTTAAAAGGACCGGTCGCGCCATTTCTGCAAACAGATTGTAATTATCCGTCTGCAGTTTCATCATATCGCTTATACTGATGTCCTTCATTTGGTTCAGGTAGCGGTTGATCATCATGCCGCGATAAATCGGATAATCTCCGCCCAGATAATAGGGATAGGTTAAGGGATCCACGGGATATTGATTGGCGCTGCTTACGAACCCCCGTCCGGGATTATACATTCCGGGATTTTCTGACTGGGGAATCATTCCCTGCCAGGCATAGGAACTGTCCGTTCCCGGCATCACAAAATCGCCCTGTCTGAACCACTTGGCGGGGAATTCCCCCTGGTCACAAATGGCAATGTCCCCGTTTTTACAGGCAAAAATTGCGTTCTGTCCGGGTGTGTGTAAATATTTTATTGCCGCCTGGTAGTCAGCATAGTTTTTCGCATGATCCAGGTCGTTAAAAATCCTCAGTTCGTTTCCGGCATCGTGGGCTTTCCACCGCACGGCATAATATTTATTATTTGTTTGCCGGCTGCCGGAAAAACTTTTGTCGTACATCACCGGTCCGAAAACAGTGTAGGCAACCGTGTCGATATATTCGGCAGAATCCTTCAGTAAAATATGTTCGTAGCGGAAATCGGTTGGCACCCAACGGCCATTGTACCAGTATTCCTGCCGGCTGTCGTCTTTAAATTTTATTTCATAGTAATCCCGCACATCGCGCATGGCATTGGTAAAACCGAAGGCGCAACTGTCGTTGAATCCGATGATTATGCCGGGAGCGCCCGGAAAGGTTGCACCGTAGGCATTGAAAGAAGGACAACTGATTTGCATTTCATACCAAAGTGACGGAAGGTGCAGGCCCAGGTGCGGGTCGTTGCATAGAATAGGCGCTCCGCTTTTTGTTAGTTTGCCGCTTACCGCCCAGTTATTGCTGCCATTATCCCTGTCCGGTTTGGAAGATTTTACCCGCACCGTATCGGTGTTGTGCAGGTAAGAGGAATCGCTTCCGGGGGGCGCCACGGGTATTTTATAAATCTCCCCGCCGGCATTCCCCGGCGCATTTGAATATGCCGGCTCTCTGCTGTTTGTTTTCATTTTGCCGGTACGGGACAGGGGAAAAGGAGGTTTTATCGAAACAGATCCTGCGGCGGTATCCACCGGCACAATCGGATCCAGTGAATCCGGCCGGATGGGAAACATCTTGTTAAATGTGTTGTACCCAAGCAGGCTGCGCAGGTTGGTATATTCGAAATCGTCTTCGGATCCGGCCAGATCGAGACTCATAAACTTCAGGAACAGGGCTGTTTTCAGATTGCTCCAGCGCTCCGGCTTGTAATTGAGCAGTTTGTATTCTACCGGCAGTTCACTCTCTTTTAAGTTACTGATGTACGCGTTAACGCCGGCCGTATAGGCATCGGCTTCTGCTTTCGAAACAGAATCTTTTTCCATCTCAGCCACGGCTTTCTCTGCGGCATAGACCATGCCCAGCCTCCGTTTTTCCCGGTCGTAGTTCAGGGCTTTGGGCCCGATCAGCTCGCTGATGCGTCCTGCGGCGGCATAGGTCTGAAATTCCATCTGCCATAAGCGGAATTTGGCGTGCAGATAGCCCTGCAGATAAAAGGCATCTGCGTCGTTTGCAGCGAAAATATGCGGTACCAGCCGGTCGTCGAGGTATATTTCAGCCGGATCTTTCAGTCCGGGGAGCTGCAGATCCTCTCCAAAATCCTTATCAACTGGCTCCGCATTCTGCCAGAAGCCGTGCTGGGGGCTGAGGAATTTTCCGATGGGTGGGATCTGACCCCAGGGGACGTTAAAGGCAATAACCAGTAAAATGGTAATTGCAGCGGATATCAGAAAGGGAACAAACTTCATGGATTGGGTTTCTGCGTTGAAAATCAATTAAAAGTAAAAAATTTTTAGCCAATTCTGAAGGGTTTGGTCAAATGAATCCCGGTTTCTTTAAACCTGAATCCTTTAGTAAATTTGCGCCGTGCCGACCTTACATAACCGGATATCGCAAAAAGAGCTGAAACAAAGGCTGCTGGAAGAAACGGAGCTGCGGACAACCCTCTCATTCTACCGTTATTTTCCCATTGCCGATCCGAAGGCTTTCCGGGACGGGTTATACCTGGCGCTGGCTGATCTGAAAGTATTTGGCCGTATTTACCTGGCGCAGGAGGGGATCAACGCGCAGATCAGTATACCGGCTTCGCTTGTGCCGGCTTTCCGGGATTATCTTGAAACGATTGAGCCACTGAAAGGAATTCGCCTGAATACCGCTATCGCGGATAACGGAAAGTCTTTCTGGGTGCTAAAGATCAAAGTACGGCAGAAAATAGTTGCCGATGGCATTCGCGATGCGCATTTCAGTATGGAGAATAAAGGGAAGTATGTAGATGCGGAGACTTTTAACCAACTCAGCCGGAATCCGGAGACGGTGGTCGTGGATATGCGCAATCATTACGAATATGAAGTGGGTCATTTTGAAGGAGCGATGGAAATTCCCAGCGATACCTTCCGGGAGCAGCTGCCCATGGCCGTGAGCCTGCTGCAGGAGAAAAAAGACAAACCGGTGATCATGTACTGCACGGGCGGCATCCGTTGCGAAAAAGCCAGTGCCTTTCTGCTGCACCAGGGATTTAAGCAGGTGTATCACCTGGAAGGCGGTATCATCCATTATGCCAATACAGTGAGGGAAAGAGGACTTGAAAATAAATTCCGCGGAAAGAACTTTGTGTTCGACGACCGTTTGGGCGAACCGGTTTCCGGGGAAGTAATCGCCCGTTGCCACCAGTGCGGCAAGCCTGCCGATACCCATACCAATTGCAAAAACAGCGGATGCCACCTGCTGTTTATTCAGTGCGCAGAATGTGCTGCAAAATATGATGGCTGCTGCAGCGCGGAATGCCGGGAAATTTATCATCTGCCCGCAGAGGAACAGAAGCTGCTTCGTAAAGGGCGGGGGAATGATCAGAAAATCTTCAATAAATCGAGGCGCCGGACGCTGAAGGCTTAACGCTGGTTATTACAATGAGATGTCTTTGTGAGAGACATCTTTTATGAGGTCATTATACTCCCTGATAAGTTGTTTTAACATGCTATCTGCAGAGTAGTCCTCAATTTTTAATTTTAAGATAAGCGTTAATGCGGTAATTCCAATTGAGCGTCCATGAGAATGCCATAGTTTATTAGAAGCACTCTAGCCCATTAACTCTTCGAGCGCTTGTTTGGTTAACGCATAAATTTCCTCCTCCGCCAGATTCACCGGTACAAATTTTTCACCGATTACTTTTTCATATAATTCAATATACCGGTTGGAAATAGTCTGTATCCATTCGTCGCTCATTGGAGGAACAGTCTGTCCTTCCTTCCCCATAAAATTATTCGCGATCAGCCATTCGCGCACGAATTCCTTGCTAAGCTGTTTTTGTTTTTCTCCGCGGGATTGCCTGTCGTCAAAACCCTCCGCATAAAAATACCGGGAAGAGTCCGGCGTATGGATTTCGTCCATGAGATAAATGGTTTCCCCTATTTTTCCGAATTCATACTTGGTATCCACCAGGATCAGTCCTCTTTTGGCAGCGATTTCTTTCCCCCTGGCAAAAAGAGAGAGCGTATATTTTTCAAGCAGTTCATAGTCGCGCTCAGGTATAATGCCCCGGGCAATAATTTCTTCGCGGGAGATATCTTCATCGTGACCCGCTTCCGCTTTCGTGGAAGGCGTGATGATGGGCAAGGGGAAATAATCGTTTTCCTTTAGTCCTCCGGGCAGGGGCACGCCGCATAAACTGCGCTTACCCGCCGAATACTCCCGCCAGGCATGGCCTGTCAGATTGCCTCTAACGACCATCTCTACCCGATAGGGAATGCAGCGTTTTCCGATGCTGACCTGCGGAGCCGGTGTGAACAGGAGCCAGTTGGGGCAGATATCCCGGGTGGCATTCAGCATATATGCAGCGATCTGATTCAAAACCTGTCCTTTATAAGGGATCGGCCTGGGGAGAATGACGTCAAAAGCGGAGATCCGGTTGGAGGCGATCATGACCAGCCACTCATCTTTAATACTGTAAACATCCCGGACCTTCCCGCGGTAAAAAGCGGTCTGATCCGGAAAATTAAAAGAATTCATTTCGTTCATTTGACTGCAAATATTATGATTTGCTTTTAAATAGGGAGATTTAAATCGGACTATTCCGGCTTAATAAGCCGGGTTTTTTTAGAAAGATCCGGTATGGATTAATTCGGGAAATAAGTTTAATTTAACTGTACCAAGTCTGTACCTTTTCTGTTGATTTCGATTCCCTCATCAAAATCAGTTGTCATGAAATACCTGACCAGCAGCTTAACCAGCCTGTTCCTTTGCTTTCTTCTTCTTCCGACAAATGCTTTTTCCCAATCTTCCGGGATTTCCGGAAAAATCAGTAATGCCGAAACCAAAGAAGCCATTCCTGCAGCTTCGGTGCTGCTGAAGGGCTCGGCCTCCGGTACGTTTACTGATAGCCACGGGATTTTCAAACTGAATACCAGCCAGGCTTTTCCAATCACCCTGATTGTTTCTTCAGTCGGTTATGAATCAAAAGAGGTGCTGGTGGAAAGCAGCACGCAGGTTTTGGAAATAGAACTGCAACCCGGTTCCTCCATCGGGACGGAAGTGGTTGTTTCCGCAACCCGTTCGCGGATCAGGAGTCTGGAGTCGCCGGTCTCTATCGAAAGAATAAGCAGCGCAGATATCCGGCAGGTTCCTGCGCCTTCTTTCTATGATGCGATCGGCAACCTGAAGGGAGTGGATGTGGTGACTTCCTCCATCCTTTTTAAAACGATGGGCACACGGGGATTTATGGGCAGTGGAAATTTACGCGTGAACCAGCTGGTGGACGGCATGGACAACCAGGCGCCCGGTCTGAATTTTTCCGTGGGAAATATCGTTGGCCTGAATGAACTCGATGTGGACAATGTGGAAGTGCTGCCCGGCGCATCTTCTGCACTCTATGGATCCGGCGGTATGACGGGCACTATTTTGATGACCAGCAAGGATCCGTTCAAATATCAGGGACTGAGTGTGCAGGTCAAGCAGGGTGTTAACCATATCGGAGATGATAATAGTAAAGCAGCTCCGTATTATGACTGGATGGCCCGCTACGCAAAGGCATTCAACAATAAATTTGCCTTCCGTATTTCCGCCCAGTATACACAGGCAAAGGACTGGATGGTTTCCGACTACCGGAATTTCAGTGCGCTGAAGGGACAACCCGTTCCCGGCGACCGGAGCCTGCCCGATTATAACGGAATCAACAGCTATGGCGATGAAAGTGCCTATTTTAATGTAAAGGATCAGCTGAATAAAGCATCTGCTGCTTATGCTGCCGCTGCGCTGGCCGCTGCGGGCGCGGGGAATGCCGCGCTTGCCGCACAGTACCAGGCCATGGCCCTGCAGGCAGGTCAGCTTGCTGCGGTAACGCCTGCCAATTCCGGAGTAAGCCGTACCGGCTATAATGAGAATAGCATGACGGATTACAAAGCCTATAATTTTAAAGCTTCCGGGGGACTGTTTTATAAAATTTCCGATAATACGACAGCCAGTTTAACCGGCAATTATGGTACAACCAGCACGATTTATCAGGGAACCGACCGGTACAGTTTAAAGAATGTGGGAATCGGGCAGTATAAAGCGGAAGTAACCGGTAAACGCTTTTACGTGCGGGCTTATACCACCCAGGAAAATGCCGGCGATTCCTACGATATGGTTGCCGCCGCTACTCTGCTGAATGAAGCTTATGCGCCAACGGCAACCGTTTGGGCTCCGAATTATCTGGGTGCCTACGGGCAGGCATTCGGAGCGGCCCTGGGCGGAGGACAGTCGCCGGATCAGGCTTATGTTACCGCCAGCGCAGCGGCGCGGGCTTATGCCGATGCCAACCGGTTACAACCCGGAACGGCACGATTTAATAAATCGCTGGACTCTCTCCGGCAGCTCGCCATTCCTTCCGGCGGGAAGTTTAACGACAAGACCAATTTATATGTGGGAGAAGGAATGTACAATTTTTCAGACCTCATCAAATGGGCCGATATCACGGTTGGCGCTTCCACCCGCGAATTTGTGCTGAATTCCCATGGAACTATTTTCGCAGACACGGCGGGAACCATAAAGATCAACGAAACCGGCGCTTTTGCCCAGTTGCAAAAAGGATTTTTCGACGACCTGCTGAAGATAACCCTCGCGGGCAGGTACGATAAGAACTCGAATTTCAAGGGCCGTTTTACGCCCCGGGTAACTGCCGTATTCCGGGTGGCGCCCGATAATTTTATCCGCGCATCTTTTCAGACGGCTTATCGTTTTCCTTCAACACAAAATCAATATATCAACCTGCAGACCGGTTCTGCACGCCTGATCGGCGGTCTGCCTCAGTTCATTGATGCGTACGGGTTAAGAAGTAATACATACGATACAGCTGCGCTGGGAAATTATTCAAGAACCGGTACGCCACCCACACAATACCAGTTCAAAGAATTCAAACCGGAATCGGTGGCCTCCTGGGAACTGGGATATAAAGGATTAATTGCTAAAAAACTCCTGATTGATATTTATGGGTTCTATGCCCAGTACACGGATTTTATCGGCCTGACGGTTTTGGTAAAAAATCCTTTAACACAGGGACAGACGCCGGCGAATACATTTGGCATCTATACCAACAGCAGTAATAAAGTGAATACGGTTGGTGCAGGTCTCGGTCTGGAATATGCGCTGCCAAAAGGGTTCCGTGCATCGGGTAATATTGCCTACAATGATATTTCCAATAATGATGCGAATGTGCTGACCCAGTTCAATACCCCCAAAGTGAAATTCAATCTTTCCGTGGCAAACTATACCATCGCAAAACGTTACGGGTTTAATCTGACTTACCGCTGGCAGGAAAGTTATACTTATGAATCTTCCTTTGTGAGTGGGACCACGCCGGCTTTCGGAACCCTCGACGGACAAATCAGCATGAAGATTCCAAGAGTTCATGGCACCGTCAAGATCGGGGCAACAAACATGCTGAATAAGTATTATGTGGATGCGATCGGGAATGCGCGGATCGGGGGATTGTATTATGTGGCGCTGGGGTATAATTTGTAGGGTTGTCGGATGACGGATGACGGTTGACGGACTTCCGGTGTTGCAACATGACAGAATTTAGGTTTTATGATTCACATAGAGTCCGTCAACCGTCAACCGTCAACCGTCATCCCCGAAGGCATTCACACATTAAACCTGAAATGCATCACATCCCCATCCTTCACCACATATTCTTTTCCTTCAATCCGTAGTTTTCCTGCTTCGCGGCAGGCGGCTTCGGATTTATATTTAATATAATCATCGTAAGCGATTACTTCCGCCTTGATGAATCCTTTTTCGAAATCGGTATGGATCACACCTGCTGCCTGCGGGGTTCTCCATCCTTTGTGAATGGTCCAGGCCCGCACTTCCTGTACGCCCGCGGTGAAATAGGTCAGCAGGTTGAGCAGGGAATAAGCGTACCGGATAAGTTTATTCAGCGCCGGTTCATTCATGTGGTATTCTTCCATGAACATCGCTTTATCCTCTGCGTTGTCCAGTTCGGCAATCTGCTGTTCGATGGAATTATTCATTACAATTACCTGTGCATTTTCTGCCGCCGCCGCCTTTTTCAGCGCTTCGGAAAATTTGTTGCCGGTATGCATGGATGCCTCGTCCACATTGGCGACATACAGAACGGGTTTATCGGTGAGCAGGAAAAGATCGGTGATGGCTGATTTTTCTATTTTATTCAGATCCAGTTCCCGGATATTTTTTCCTTTTTCAAGATGTTCTTTGCAGCGTTTCAGTATTTCATATTCTGCTTTCACTTTCGGATCGGCGGTGCGCAATAATTTTTCCGTGCGGGAAAATTTTCTTTCCACACTGTCGAGGTCTTTGAGCTGAAGTTCGGTGTCAATGATTTCCTTGTCCGAAACGGGATCGATAGCGCCTTCTTCGCGGAGGATATTCTCATCTTCGAAACAACGCACCACGTGCACGATGGCATCCACTTCGCGGATATTGGCGAGGAATTTATTGCCGAGCCCTTCGCCTTTGCTGGCTCCTTTTACGAGCCCCGCGATGTCCACAATTTCGATCTGCGTCGGTACGATCCGGTCGGGATGCACCAGCTCCGCCAGCTTATTCAAACGTTCATCGGGAACATCCACCAGTCCCACGTTGGGCTCAATGGTACAAAACCGGTAATTGCTTGCCTGTGCTTTTGCACTGCTGCTGACCGCATTGAACAGGGTGGATTTGCCAACGTTGGGTAAACCGACAATGCCTGCTTTTAACGCCATGATTTATTAATTTTAATTCGGGCCGGGATGTTTTTGCGCCCGCAAAGATAGAAGTATTTAGGGATCGTTATTTTATTACTTATATTCAACCCACAATTAACGGAAGCCTATGGCGCTGAATCTCATCTGGATCATCTTTTTTCTGATTGCATTTGTTGTGGCCCTGATCCGGCTTGTTTTTTACGGCGATACGGATATTTTCAAAACCATTGTGGACGGCGTTTTTGATTCGGCCAATGTGAGCGTGCAGATCGCCATCGGGCTCATTGGCGTGATGGCGCTTTTTCTCGGATTTATGAATGTGGGCGAAAAAGCGGGAGCGGTCCGCTTCCTATCCCGGATTATCGGGCCTTTCTTTAACCGCCTGTTTCCGGAAGTGCCGAAGAACCATCCTTCCATGGGACATATGGTTATGAATTTTTCAGCCAACCTGCTGGGACTGGATAATGCCGCAACACCCTTCGGACTGAAAGCCATGATGAGCCTCCAGGAACTCAACCCTTCCAAAGACACCGCATCGAATGCGCAGATCATGTTCATGGTGCTGCATGCATCAGGACTCACGATTATTCCCGTGAGCATCATTGCGCAAAGGATCATTCTGAAATCCAATGACCCAACCGGTATTTTCATTCCCTGCATGATTGCCACGTTTGCGGCTACCGTAGTGGCATTGACGGTGGTGGCCATCAGACAGCGGATCAATTTATTTCAACCGGTGATCCTGTTGTGGATAGGCGGCATTTCATTTTTCATTGCGGCGCTTGTTTTTATGCTGCGCGCGCACAGCAATTATATCGATCCCTTTTCAAAGATCTTCAGCAACGGCATCATCCTGCTGCTGTTCGTGGTTTTTATTATTGGCGGAATGGTCAAAAAAATAAACGTGTACGATGCCTTTATCGATGGGGCGAAAGAAGGGTTCCAGGTAGCCGTTACCATTATTCCCTATCTCGTGGCCATGCTGGTTGCTATCAGCGTGCTAAGAAGCTGCGGGGTCTTTGATTATATCGTACATGGCATTGGATCCGTTTTCACGATGCTGCACGTAAATACCGATTTTGTGCCGGCCCTGCCTACCGCGCTCATGCGACCGCTGAGCGGCAGCGGCGGACGTGGAATGATGATCGCCACGATGCAGGCCTACGGGCCGGATTCTTTTCCGGGCAAGCTCTCCTGTGTATTCCAGGGAACTGCCGATTCCACTTTTTATATTGCCGCGTTATATTTCGGCTCGGTTGGAATCAAGAACATTCGCTACGCCATTCCCGCAGCATTGCTGGCCGATCTGGCGGCGATCATTACGGCGATACTGGTGGGATATTTGTTCTTTCACTAATTCTCAAACAACTCCATCTTCGTTTTTGGCCGCTCCGCGTCGAGCCATTTGAAATTGCGAAGTTTCATATCTTCCGGGTTGACTTTCCGGATGGGACTCATGACCCCCTCCACGTCGTTGCGAAGAACAACCCTGTTGAGTTCTTTATCTTTGAAGATCATGTCGATGATGTCTGCCTTGGTCACTTTGTTCACACTCACAAGGGCCATGCTGTCGTCTTTTAGATAATAGACACTTTCTGCGTTGCCTTTGGCCCGCATATAATCGATAACGCCGTTTTTGAAATATCCGTTGATCGTATTTCCTTTTACCTGGTTATACATGTTGCCGGCAGCCCTGCCCACTACCAGTCCGTTCTCAAATACATAAAGCCGGTCCGGTTTTTTATTTTTTGTGTACAGGAACATGGTATCACCGGTTATCTGGTAACCGCTGGCCCAGGCAATGGGATTGGTATATAAACGGAAGATCGAATCCATGCCGGAGTAATACAAACTATCTGCGACTGCCTGCAGGGAATCGGAGAAGATGCGTACATGGTGATAGCCCTGTAAAAAGCGGAGACTGCTGTCGTTTGGATCGCGGGCTGTTTTAACAATCGCCATTCCCTGCACGGAATCCGTCCGGTTTAACAGGGAATCCGGGATTTTTCCGGAAAACAGCGTGTCGGCCCGGATATAGATCGAATCCTTATCTCCTTTCAGGATCATCAGGGGTTTTTGCGTGGCCAGCAGGGTATTCTTCTTCTTGTCGGCCACCAGGCTGTTCGCAAGCACGGAAAATCCCTGCACCGTATCGCGGTAAACGGCGTTGCCGGTTGCCGTGCTGATACCAACGCTGTCGTCGAAATGAATATCATCTGCGGTGATATCCTGCGATCCGTCTTTGATGGTAGGCCTTTTCCCAAACTGCGCCCGGTGGTTTTTCAGGTCATAAAATCCTTCTTTTGTCCGGATGGTGCGTCCGCTGCTGTCTTTGATAAAAGTTGTGGTGATGAAAGTGGCGAGCTGCTGATCGTTGTTATACAATAAGGAATCTGCCGTCAGGTCATAGGCCGGATCTTTGAGCACCACATCTTTTTTAAAATACATGTCTTTTGTATCGGCGTAGTAAGTTCCTTCCTTGCTGGTTACGGTCGTTTGCTGATTCACCACTTTCCCGTTATTCAGATAATTTCCGATATGCAGGTTCATATCGTAGGTAAGATCTTCGGTGCTGAGCGTTCCCCGCCCGTCTTTTAGTATAACATTCTTATGAAAAATAATGTATTTCGTATCCACAAAGTATTTCATGTACTGGGAATAGATATCGGTGGAATCATTATCGTTGATGTGCACATTCCCGAAAGCCTCTATGAAGTTTTCCTTATGGTTCATGGCGAGGCTGTCGCAGTAAAAAAGCGTTTTTTCACTCTGCAGCTTCACATGTCCGAATAAACTTTGTATGGAAACAGAATCTTTCTGCACTTCCCGAAGGGTGTCCGTATGCCAGATATAAACAGTATTGGTGCTGTCGCCGTTTTTGGATTTAAATGGAACAGCCACCTGTGCAACAGCGCGGATACTCAAACAGCAGGATCCGAAAATCAACAGCCATACCGCCAGTTGTTTCATCCGTTATTTTTATTATTTCTGCCGGAGGCTTCAGCAATACGGTTTTGCCTGTCCTGCAGCAGCCTGATTTCTTTGAATCCCTTCAGCGGGATGGTTTTGCCGGTGATCTGTTGGCGGTTGGTAAAGTTCATCAATGCGGGTTTGGCGGCCTGGCTGACGAGTCATTTATCGGAGCGGTGAGCGGTCCGCTTTTATCCTTTCTTCCAAAAACGGAGATATTCACGTACCGTTTCGGATGCACCCGCAGGTCGTCCAGCAATGTATTCAGACTGCGCGTGGTGGATTCCAGGTTCTGATATAATTTTTTATCGTTCAGCAACAGGCCCAGGGAGCCGTCTTTACTGTTCATCTTGTCGACCGCGTCTTTCAAAGAGGTCATTGCCGACTGGGCACTCTGCAGGGTTTCGTCAATTTTGGCATTTGCCAGTTTATTAGTGGTTTTTTCCAGATTGTCCAGGGTTCCTGTGATCCGCGGACCATTGCGGGCCAGATTATTGGTAAAACTGTCCAGGTGAACCATGGAATGTGCCAGAGAACCGGTATTTTGATTCAGAAGCAGTTCCAGGGATGCGGAGGAATGCGCCAGGTTGGCGATGAGGGAGGCAAAATTATTTTTCAGACGGGGATCAAAAAGACTGCCCACCGCCCGGATCAGGGAATCGAGGGATTCCAGGGTGCTGCTTAGTCGTGATACCACGGGACTGAGATTGCTTTGCACTTCGGATAAGAGATTCCCCTTTTCCTGGGTAATTAACGTGTCGCCATCTTTAATGAATTCATCCTCATCGCCTTTTTTGATGATGATGGAGGCTGATCCGATCAGACCGGCATCAATAACCGCCACGGAATTCTTTGGAATATTCACATCCTTCTTCATGCTGATGGTTACCAGGATGCCGTCCACATTTTTATCCACCGGGGTGATGGCATAAACCGAGCCCACTTCAAGTCCTTTGATCTTTACAGCATTGGAGGTTTCCAATCCTTCCACTCCTTTAAATACCGCATAGACCTTCTTGCTGTGTTCAAACAGGTCCTTCCCCTTCAGAAAATTAAACCCGAGAATCAGGAGGGCAATAGCAATTGCCGTGAGGGTACCTATCTTCGTTTCATTAGAAATTTTCATTCCGGGGGCTTTTATAAAAATGACAGCAAACCATCTTCAGGCTTCTTTAAGCTTACAAACCTACAGGAAAAAGAGCATTAGGCAAAGATGGGGCCTGCCCGTTGCAGGTTATTGGTTGCCGGCATCCGCCGGTGCGGCCTGTATGGTATCGGGAGTACCTTCCAGTTGTTCTTTATATCGCTTCAGGGCATCCACGATGTTCTGTACCACTTCATCCTGTCCTTTATTGCTGTTCAGGTATTCTTCCTCCTCCTTATTACTCAGAAAACCTACTTCAATTAAAACACTGGGCATGCCGGTAGCCTGCAACACCTGGATACCCACGTCTCTTTGTTTTACGCCGTAACTCTGGCGTCCCGCAGCAGCAAAAGATTGCTCCACCAGCGAAGCGAACAGGGCGCTGTTATTAAAGAATTTCTTTTCATAGAGCTGGGCGCGCATCCGGGCTTCCGGTGAGCTCATATCGAAAGATTCCTCGGCGCTATCTGTTATTTCTTCCCCGCCCTCATCCCGCTCATTGATGGCATCCGTTTTATTTTCCTGCTTGCCGGCTTTCCAGATATAAGTTTCTGTTCCGACCCGCATGTTTTTCACCCAATAGCTTTTATAGATCGCGGCATTCACCCATTTTTTTCTTCTTTTTTTACCACGGCCTACATATTCCAGTTTCCTTTTATGTCCCACAACCCTTCTTTCATAATAACCTCCCGGCGGCTGGCGGGTGGAATTGCAGTGAATGCTGATAAAAAGATCTCCTCTGGCCTGGTTGGCGATCTGGGCCCGTGCATGCAGGTCGTCCTTCAGGGTGGTTGCGTTGTTGACGCTACCGTCTGTTGTGCGGGTAAAAACGACTTTAATATTGGGGAAATTCTTTTTGATGGCGTCTCCCAGTTTAAGGGAAATATCCAGGGTTACGTCCTCTTCGGTGGAAATCAGCCCCTTTGTGCCATGAAACTGGCCGCCATGCCCCGGGTCAATGATCAGGGTATGGAGTTTTGGCGTCCGCTGGCCGGGGGAGCCTCCGTCTTGAAAGGAACTGAGAGAAAATAAAATGAAAAAGAAAATAATAAACCCGGTTACCGCTCTCTGCATACTTTACGTTTTGACAGTCAGGATGTTAATCTTCACAATTTCTTTTACTGGATACTCCTATTTTTGCAGCATTACATTTATGAATAACGGAGGCAAAATTAGCTTAAAATGTGTTTCCACGTTGATTTTTGCGTCGGTTTTCCTTTGTATAACTCTTAACAGTTCAAGAGGTTATTCAGCTCGTTCCAATAAAATACCAGTCTTTTCAAACGACACGATCCCGGAAAAAATTGTTGCAGGGGCAAGAGATACTCTTCCGGCAGATTCCGCTTTGCAGGATACAATTCCGTTTCGTACCGATTCTGCGGTTCAGCAAACGGATACTTTTCATATCCGGCTTTCCAAAGATTCACTCGATGCACCCATTAGCTATAGCGCGGCCGATTCCGTGGTGCTGGATGTGCCCACCAAGAATGTGACCCTGTATAATAAGGCCAACACCAAGTATAAGGATATTAACCTGGATGCATATAAGATCCGGATGGACCAGCCCCGCGACCTGCTCACGGCCACCTATACCCTGGATACCGGAAACCGGATCATCGGAAAACCGAAGATGACCCAGCCGGAAAGCACGATGGAATCGGATTCGATGGTATTTAATATGAAAACCCAGAAGGGGATTACCGTGAATACCTTTACCCAGAGCGGCGAGATGTTTGTAATGGGCGAGAAAATGAAGAAGATTTCCAAGGATGAGTACTACGCTTTTCACGGAAGGTTTACCACCTGCAACCTGGACACGCCGCATTTTGCGTTCCGGACAAACAAAATGAAGCTAATCAATAAGAAGATGGCTATTTCGGGTCCGGTGCATCCCGAGTTTGAGGGCGTTCCCATTCCCATATATATTCCCTTCGGATTTTTCCCGATTTCCCAGGGCCGTCATTCCGGATTGCTGCCACCCACTTTCAATGTAAGCTCCCAGTACGGGCTTGGGCTGGAAGGGCTCGGTTATTATCGGGTGCTCAGTGATAATTTTGATGTTACGGTTCGCGCAAACCTCTACTCGTATGGGGGGTATAATCTGTTTTTCACGCCGGAGTACAAGGTCCGGTACCGCTATAGCGGAAGAATGAATTTCGTTTACCAGAAAACCCGGACGCTGAGCAATACCGGAAAAACCCCTTACGACGATTCGAAAACCTATAGCCTAAACTGGAGTCATGTGGTGGATAGCAAGGCCCATCCGGGACAAACATTTTCCGCCAATGTCAACTTCATGTCCACCAAGTTCAACCGCTATGTTTTAAATGACCCGACGGCAAACTTTAATAACCAGATCGGTTCTTCCATTGCCTATTCAAAAACCTGGAACGGGAAATACAACCTGACGGTGAGCGGGAACCACAGCCAGAATAACCAGACCGGACTGGTAAATATAAACATGCCGAGTATCGGATTTACGGCGGTAACCATTTATCCTTTTACGCCAAAGGATTTTGTCGGTCAGC
>Ga0070680_100000841_pt1 | contig 21741 bp, 21 predicted proteins | sample KBSC73BmetaG_FD_64672 | JGI IMG/M metagenome (GOLD analysis project Ga0070680, IMG submission 64672) | Corn rhizosphere microbial communities from Kellogg Biological Station, Michigan, USA - KBS C7-3B metaG | ecosystem: Host-associated > Plants > Roots > Rhizosphere | place: USA: Michigan...
AGCAGGCGCTGCACGATCAGGTCGAACCAGCCGCCGATATAGCCGCTGGCCAAGCCGACGCTGATGCCGATCAGGCCGCCCAGGCCCATGGCGCCGGCGCCGACGGCGAGCGAGATGCGCGCGCCGTGGACGATGCGGCTGTACATGTCGCGGCCCATGAAGTCGGCGCCCAGCCAGAAGACGCTGCCGGGATGGGCGAGCGAGGCCTTGGAGTTGGTGGCCGTCGGATCGAGCGGCGCGATCACGTCGGCGAACACCGCCGTCAGGACGAAGATGGCCACGATGATGGCGCCGACCGTGCCCAGCGGATAGCGCCGCGCCAGGAAGGCGGCTTGGCTCCAGAAGCCGGTGACGTTGGCGCCGGCGCGGGCAAGGGCTGCGTCGTGGTCGATGATGGCCATGAGATCAGTCCGCGAACTTGATACGAGGGTCGAGCGCCATGTACGCCATGTCGACCAGGAAATTGACCGAGACGACGACGACGGCGATCAGCATCACGAGGTTCTGCACGATCGGATAGTCGCGCCACAGGATCGCCTCGACCAGGAAGCGGGCGACGCCGGGAATGTTGAACACGGTCTCAGTGACGATCAGGCCGCCCACGAGGAACGCCGCCTCGATGCCGATCACGGTCACCACCGGCAGGAGCGCGTTGCGTAGCGCGTGCTTGAAGTTGACGGCCAGGATCGAGGCGCCCTTGGAGCGCGCGGTGCGGATATAGTCCTGGCGCAGCACCTCGAGCATGGATGAGCGCGTGAGCCGCATGATCAGCGCCGAGGAACGGAATCCCACCGTCATCGCCGGCAAGCCGAGCATCGAGATATTCGCCCAGAACCCGTGGCGGTCGGCGTCGTAGATCGGGATCATGCCGAACCACTGGACGGACGCCATCAGCACCAGAAGGCCGAGCCAGAACGACGGTAGCGACAGGCCGCTCAGGCTGACCACGCGCAGTGCATAATCGAGACGTGTGTTCTGGCGCACCGCGCTGATGACGCCGAGCGGCACGCCGAACAGCACGGCGAAGAACAGTGCCATGCCGGCGAGCTTGCCGCTGATCGGGATGCGCGGAAGGATCTCGTCGAGCGCCGGCTGCTCGGAGACGTAGGCATAGCCCAGGTCGCCGCGCGCCAGACCGCCAATCCACTTGCCGTATTGCAGGAGGATCGGCTGGTCGATGCCAAGTTCGTGGGCGATCTTGGCCTTTTCCTTCGGGTCGGAGATACCCGAAGCGTTCGTCAGGATGTCGGCGATGTCACCCGGCACGAGCCGGAGCATGACGAAGATCAGCACCGACATCCCGAACAGTGTCAGGGCCATCAGTAGCAGACGACGGATGAGATAGGCCCCCATCGCGACGGCTTACTTGTCGAGCCAGACGTCTTCGAAGCGCCAGCCGTTGTAGATGCTGTTCACCTGCAGATTGAGGCCCTTGACCTTCGGATCCCAGCAGGTGTTGTCGACATTGTAGCCGATCACCGGACGGGCGACGTCTTCGGCCAGCTTCTTCTCGATCTCCCACACCAGCTTCTTGCGCTTGTCGACGTCGGATTCCGCCGACTGGGCGTCGATCAGCTTGTCGACCTCGGGGTTGTTGTAGCCGGTGTAGTTGCGCTCCGACGTCGAGTAGTAGTTTTCGTAGAAGTTGACGTCGGGATCGTCGACCGCGACGCCGGTCAAGTTCATGCCGAGCTGGTAGTCCTTCTTGGCGATCTTGTTGTACCAGACCGACGAGTCGATCGGCTCGAGGTCGCCCTCGATATAGACCTTCTTCAGCTGGTCGATCAGGATCACCGCCGGATCGCGGTAGATTGCGATGTTGCGGGTCGCGATCTTGATCTTGAGCGGCTTGTCGGCGCTGTAGCCGAGCTTCTCCATGATCTTGCGGCCCTCGGCACGGCTCTTCTCGACGTCCGCGGCATGGCCCGGCAGGGTCGCCAGCATCTCCTTGGGCATGCCCCACTTGCCGTAGGGCGGCGGCAGCATGGCGGCGCCGTCGAGATTGTGACCCTGGCTCAGGATATCCGAGAAGGCCTTGACGTCGATGGTGTCGACCATGGCGCGGCGGACGTCGGCGTTGTTGAACGGCGCGGCGTCGCGGTTGATCAGGATGTTCGAGCTGACGGCGGTCGGACGCGCCTCGCAGACGGCGTCCGGCTTCTGCGCCTTGACGTCCTTCAACATCGGGAAGCTCACGTCGCTGTCGAACGTCATGTCGAACTGGCCGGACTGGAAGCCCAGCATGCGGGTCGAGCGGTTCGGCACGATCTTCCACTCGATCGCGTCGAGGTATGGCTTGCCCTTCTTGAAGTAGTCCGGGTTCTTCACGAACTTGATGACTTCGTTGCGCTTGAACTCGGTGATCTTGAACGGACCCGTGCCGATCGGCTTGGTCCGCATCTCGCGGCCGTTGGCGTGGCAGGCGTAGATCGGCGAGTAGCCCGAGGCGAGCATCGACAGGAGCGAGCCCTGCGGGCGCTTGAGCTCGAACGTGACCTCGAGGTCGCCGTTGACGACGATGTCCTTGACGTTCTGGTACCAGATCTTGCGCGGGCTCTTGCGCACGAGCTCGGACTTGTCGTCGGCGCCGTCGACGGCGTCGAACGTGCACTTCACGTCCTTGGCGGTGAACGGCTTGCCGTCATGCCACTTCACGCCCGGATGCAGCTTGAAGGTGAGCTTGGTCTTGGTGGCGTCCCACGCCCAGCTGTCGGCCAGGTCGGGCACGATATGGTCGGCGCTGTTGACCTTCTCCTTCGGATCGAACACCACGAGGTTGTTGAACACGCCCATGAACGTGCTGACGACCGAGATCGTCGCTTCCTCGTGGATCGAGGCGCTGGGCGGATTCTCGCGATGGGAGATGCGCAGGGTACCGCCCGCCTTCTGGGCAAACGACGGTGACGCCGCCGTCACCAAGACAGCAAGGCTCACGGCTGCAAACGCCATACGAAGTCGCATTCAATCCTCCCACACTGGCGCGCATCGGCGCGCACGTTCTTGATAGCCCCGTCCTGAGGAAGCTAGCACATCATCTGCAACCGCCAAGCGTCAAGGCGACGCGGTGGCGCTTTTGCAAAATTAATCCGACGGCCCCTTGAACTCGATCTTGTTGCCCTCGGGGTCGTCGAAATACACCGACATGCCATGGCCTTGCGCGCCATATCTTTCGACGGTTTCGCCCAACGCAATCCCGAACGGCGAAAGGCGCTGCTCCATGGACCGCCGGTCGAACGGCACCACCAGGAAGCACAGGTGATCCATGTTGGCGCCGCTCGCCGGCCGCTCGCCCAGCACGAGGTCGAGCATCGAGGCGCCGGCGCGCATCTGCACGAGCGCGGCGTCAGGGACGCGGCGCTCGACCTTGAAGCCCAGGGCCTGCTCGTAGAACCGCACCATCGCCTCGAGGTCGGTCACCCGCAGCACGACATGGTCGATTCGTTCGACATGGAAAGCCATGGCGTCTAGCCTACTCCATTCCGCGAGGGAGGGAAGCATGGCCATCGCAATCAACGCCGCCAAGGCGCGCCTGAAGAAGAACCAGCTCGCCGTCGGCATTGGCATTCGCCTGGTGCGCAACGTGGACATCATCAAGGTGATGAAGGCCGCCGGCTTCGACTGGCTGTTCCTCGACCTCGAGCACGGTGTGATGTCGATCGAGACCGCCGCCGAGATCTGCGTCGCCGCCCAGGACTCCGGCATCGCGCCGATCGTGCGCGTGCCCTACGGCGAGCTCGCCATGGCCACGCGCCTGCTCGACGGCGGCGCGCTCGGCATCGTGATCCCGCACGTCGACACACCCGAGGAAGCGCGCGAGGTGGCCGACCGGCTGCGCTATCCACCGCTCGGCCACCGCTCGGTGGGCGGCGGCCTGGCACAGTTCGACTATGCGCCCATGAAGATGGCCGACATGATCAAGCGCTCCAACGACAACTGCCTGATCACCGTGATGATCGAGACGCCCAAGGCAGTGCGCAACGCCGAGGCGATCGCCGCCGTGCCCGGCATCGACTGCCTGCTGGTCGGCTCGAGCGATCTGTCGGTCGAACTGGGCATTCCCGGCGAGAACGGCCACGAGAAAATCCAGGCCGCCGTCGACAAGGTCGTCGCGGCCTGCCGGAAGCACAAGAAATGGCCCGGCATGGGTGGCGCCTACAGCGAGGAGCTGCTCGGTCTCTATATCGGCAAGGGCATGAAGTTCCTGCTGGCCGGCAACGACCTGCCCATGCTCACCGGCGCTGCGCGCGCCCACCAGGCCAAGGTGCGGGCGTTCCAGGGCCGGAAGCCGGCGAAGAAGAAATGACAGCGAAGCTGTCATCCTGAGGCGAAGCCGAAGGATCTGGCCTCACCACGAAGACCTCGCGTCGATTGGCGCAAGGTCCTTCGCTTCGCTCAGGATGACAAGACTATCTCTTCCCTTCGATCTCGATCTCGATCAGGTGCGGCTTGCCCGAGGCGAAGGCCGCCGCGACGGCAGTCTTGATCCCATCGGCCTTGGCGACGTGCGTGCCGGCCACGCCCATGCCCCTGGCGAGATCGACAAAGCCCATCGTCGGCCCGGTCAGGTCCATGTGCTGATAGGGCTTGTTGCTCTTGACCTCGAAGCGCTGGCGATAGGCGTCGATATTGTGCTTCAGCACGCGATACTCGCGGTTGGCCAGGATCACGAACACGATCGGCAGGTCGTGGTGCGCCGCCGTCCACAACGCCTGGATCGAATACATCGACGAGCCGTCGCCCGAGATGCACAGGATCGGCCGCTTCTTTTGGGCCACCGCCACGCCGATCGCGCCGGCCAAGCCCTGGCCGATGCCGCCGCCACGGCCACTGTAATAGTCGCCCGGTCCCGCGAATGGGAAGGCCTTGAAGAGGTCGAGATTCGCCGTGATCGTCTCGTCGACCACGACGACGTCCTGCGGCGCGCCAGCCTTGATCTCGGCCATGCAGCGCGCCATCGACGTGGGCGAGCGCGCCCATGCCTTCTCGACCCGCGCCTTCTGCGCGGTGTCTTCCAAGTCCTTCTGGGCCTTGAGCGCAGCGTTGCGTCCGGCGGCGCCGTCGATCTTTGGCAGCGCCTTCTCCAACGCTGCGAGCGCTGCGCCGACGTCGGCCACGACGCCGGCGTCGAGCATGAAGTTGTAGGCCAGCCGCGACGGCGCTGCCTCGATCTGCAGCACCTTGGCGCCGGCGGCGAAGGGCGAACCCGGCCCGTACCAGACCTCCTCGAAGAACGGCCCGCCCACCATCAGCACGAGGTCGTTGCCCGCGAGCTGCTTGGCGATACCGGGCGCGTCGAACGCGAGCGTGCCGCGATACGCCGGATGATCGGCCGGAAAGGAGTTCTGGCCGCGAAGGCCCTCCTGCCATACCGCCGCGCCGGCCTTCTCGACGATCTTCACCAGGGTCCTGTCGGCGCCGGCGCGCGCGATGTCGTCGCCCGCCACGATCGCCGGGCTGCGGGCCGCCGCGATCAGTTTCACCATCGCCTCGATGCCCGCGGGATCGGGCGCGGCCTTGGGAAAGATCTTCGCCGGATGCGTGGGCGCGATCGCCGTCTCCTGTTCCATCACGTTGATCGGCAGGGCCACGAACACCGGCCCGGCCGGCGCCTCGTTGGCGATCTTGAAGGCGCGCCGGAAAATCGGGCCGAGCTCGTCTGCGCGCTCGACCTGCACGCTCCATTTGGTCACGGGAGCGGCGATGGCAGCAAGGTCGTGGCCCAGCACCGGATCGCGCAACCGCATGCGCGTGTCCTGCTGGCCCGCCGTCACCACCATCGCGGTGTTGTTCTTGAGCGCGCCGTAGATCATGCCGACGGCGTTGCCGAGGCCGGGTGCCACATGCAGGTTCACGAACGCGGTCTTGCCCGAGGCCTGGCCGTAGAAGCTCGCCGCGCCGACGGCGACACCCTCGTGAAGGTGCACGATATATTCGATCTGCGGATAGTCGGGCAGCGAATCCAGCAGCGGGCTCTCGGTCGTGCCGGGATTGCCGAAGATGCGGTCGACACCGTGATTGATCAGCGTCTGCATCAAAACCTGACGGCCGCGCATTTTCCCACTCCCTCGGTTGTGCGATAAACAAAGTCATACGGGAGAAATGCATGCAAGCGGATTACGTGGTCGTCGGTGCGGGCTCGGCAGGTTGCACCGTGGCGTCTCGTCTGTCGGAAACTGGCGCCTCCGTGATCCTGCTCGAGGCCGGTCCCAGCGATTGGCACCCGATGATCCACATCCCGGCCGGCATGCGGGCCCTGATCCGCAATCCGCTGGTCAACTGGAACTACACGACCGAGCCCGAGAAGGGCACCGGCGAGCGCCGCATGGAGTGGCCGCGCGGCCGTACGCTGGGCGGCTCGTCGTCGATCAACGGCATGCTCTACGTGCGCGGCGCGCCGGCCGACTTCGACGGCTGGGCACAGATGGGCTGCCGTGGCTGGAGCTGGGACGACGTCCTGCCCTACTTCCGGAAGTCGGAGAGCTATGTCCAGAAGGGCGACCCCGAGGTACGCGGCCAGGACGGACCGCTGAAGGTCGAGAACTACCGCACCATCCTGCCGCTGACCCATCGCTTCGTCGAAGGCGCGCAGGAAGCGGGCTTCCCGTTCAATCCCGACCTCAACGGAACTCAGCGCGAAGGCGTCGGCTATTCCCAGATGACGCGGCGCGGCCGCTTCCGCGGGTCGACGGCGCAGACTTATCTCCGCGAGGCCCGCAAACGGCCGAACCTCAGGATCGAGACCGACGCCCAGGGCGGCCGCCTGACCTTCGAGGGCAAGCGCTGCAGCGGCGTCGAGTTCGTGCGCGGCGGCAACACGACCACGGTCCGCGCCAACCGCGAGGTCATCGTCTGCGGAGGCGCGGTGAACTCGCCGCACATCCTGCAGATCTCCGGAATCGGCCCGGCCGCGCACCTGCAGTCGCTCGGCATCCCCGTCGTGCACGACCTGCCTGGCGTCGGCGCGAACCTGATCGATCACTACGTCATCCGCGTCATCCACCGCGTGCGCGATGCCGTCACGGTGAACGAGGTCGCCCGCTTCCCGAGGGTGCTGCCGGAGATCGTGAAATTCCTCCTGACCGGCAACGGCGCACTCACCTTCGGCGTCACCACCGCACAGGTGTTCTGCGACAGCCGCGAGGGCCTGGCCTCGCCCGACCTGCAGCTGCTGTTCCAGCCGGCCAGCACGGCAACGCGGCCCGGCGTGCTCGACGACAAGCCCGGCATGAGCTGCGTGGTCTGCGTGGTGAAGCCCGACAGCCGCGGCACGATCATGGCGGCCTCGGCCGACCCGTTCGCGCGGCCACACATCAAGCCCAACTATCTGTCGACCCATACCGACGAGCTGGCCCTGCTGGGCGGCTTCCGCCATGTGCGCCGGATATTCGACCAGCCGGCGCTGCGCCAGCACAGCACCGGCGAGGTCGTACCCGGCGCCGACGTCCAGAGCGACGCCGACGTGCTGGCCTACGCACGCCGCACCGGCAACACGCTCTATCACCCCGTTGGCACCTGCAAAATGGGCGAGGATCCGCGTGCCGTCGTCGACTCGCGCCTCAGGGTGCGCGGCATCGCGGGCCTGCGGGTGATCGACGCCTCGGTGATGCCGACGCTGACGACCGGGAACACCAACGCGCCCACTATCATGATCGGCGAAAAGGGCGCGGCGATGATTGGAGAGGACGCGCTAAAGGTGGCCTAGCCCGTGGGCGTCCGTTCGCCCCGGATCATGTCGAGATGGATCGTCCTCGGGGCGTTGTAGAAATACATGCTGAGCGCCCGGCCGCAGAGGTAGGCCGCCAGAAACGCCCCCATCGCGCCGAGCAGGCCGGAGTTGGACGACTGGCGCTTCGTCAGATCGGAAGCAATGAACCGGGCCACGGCCAGCAGCAGCAGCAGTGCAGCCGCACCCACGCCGTCCCAGGTGCGGTGCACACGCACCAGCTTGCGTTCGAAGTCCATGTTGACCGAGACGACGGTGCCCGCCCCCAGGCCAACCACAAAACCCACGGCGATGCCGACGATCCAGAATTCGACACGCTTGCCCGGCGACACGATCAGCAGGATGGCCGCTGTAGCGGTCGCCAATGCCACCGGAAGCACCCACGTCCCGCGGCCAGTGGCCCTTTCGTGGCGTTCGTGGCGCATCGACCACAGGGCGGCGGCGGCCAACAGCACGGCCGCCAGATGATACAAAAGTAGCGCGCTCTTCATTCAGGATTTCTCCCAGCTTCCCGAGGGGGCATGCAACGAAATATTGCGCGCGCTATCCCCCGTAGAAGGCGGGTATGGCCGGATAACCGCCTATCCCCACAGGCGGCGGGTGGCGATATCCGCGCCCTCGCGGCACGCCTTGAGCTTGGCCCAGACCACGTCCTCGGCCACCATCTCGCCGCCCGCGAAGGTGCAGAAGCCGCAGTCGCTCGACGCGATCACGCGGCTGCGGTCGCCCACCGCGTCGACCGCCTCGCATAGGCGATTGGCAATCACCTCGGGGTGCTCGACGAAATTCGTGGTCGAGTCGATCACCCCCGGCAGCAGGATCATACCGTCCGGCAGCCTGGCCTTTCTGAGCGCGGCATATTCGTGCTGATGGCGCGGGTTGGCGAACTCGATGCTGAGCCCGCCGACTCTCGCCTGGTAGAGCGCCGGCAGGATCTCGCGCATCGGTATGTCGTCGACGTGCGGGCCCTCCCAGTTGCCCCAGCAGCAATGCAGCCGCACCCGCTCGCGCGGAATATCGCCGAGCGCCTCGTTCAACGCCGCGATGTGCATCTCGGCGATCTTCACGAACTCGGACGTGCTCTTTTCCTGAAAGAGGGTGGTGCGCTCCATCGCGAGGTCGGGCGCGTCGATCTGCAGGATGAAGTCCTTGGCGATGAGGCGATATTCCTTGGCGATCTGGCGGGCCAGCGCGAAGACATAGGCCTCGTAGGTGTCGTAGTGCGCGTTGAGCAGCGTGGTGGCAATGATGCCGGGCGACGGCGCGGTCATGAACGTCTCCACCGGCTTCACCGCCTGGCCGGCAAGCGCCGCCGTGAAGAGGCGGCACTCCTCCTGCGCCGGCGAGAGATCGTCATACGTCACTTCGGCCACGGCCTGCGGGGCGTTGCGTACCTTGCCCCGCCGGGGTGCGAGGCGGGCCCAGCGGGCGGCGAAGATCGGGAAGTTCGCGTAGTCGGTCGGCGACGGCCTCTTCGATTCGCCGCCGAAGCCCTTCATGCGCTGCGCGACATAGGTCTGGAAGCCGACCCGCGGCTGCTCGCCATCGTTCACGATGTCGATGCCGGCGGCGACCTGCCTGGCCACGACATGGCGCACCGCCTCCTCGCCGAGACGCGCCAGCTCTGCCTTGTCGATCGCCTCGCCCGCCTCGTCGCGGATCAAGAGATCGCCGAGCTCGGGGCTGCGCGGCAGGCTGCCGACATGGGTGGTGAGGATCCGCTGGTCGCTGCGGTGCATGGCATGTCCTCCGGAGTCGGGCTATTCGATGGTTGCGCCGACGCTCTTCACGACCTCGGCCCATTTCGCGCGGTCGGCGTGCACGGTGGCCTTGAACTGGTCGAGCGTCTCGTAGCGCGGCGTGTTGCCCATCGCGACCAGCTTCTTCTGCGTCTCGGGATCGGCAAGTGCCGCCTTGATGGCGAGGTTCAGACGCAGGGCGATCGCGCGGTCGAGCCCCTTGGGCGCGAAGATGCCGAACCAGGTGTAGCTCTCGTAGCCGGGCACGCCTGCCTCGTCGATGGTCGGCACGTCGGGCACGGCGGCCACGCGCTTCTTCGTGGTGACGCCCAGCAGCCGCACCGTGCCGGCGCTGACCTGCGGCAGCACGGTCTGCACCTGGTTGAAGATGCAGCAGGTGTCGCCCTTGACCACCGACTGGATCGCGTCGGGCCCGCCCTTGTAGGGCACATGCACCATGTCGAGCCCGGCCTTGGCGTTGAACTCGGCGAAGGCCAGGTGCGTGCCCGTGCCGTTGCCGGTCGAGGCGTAGTTGTACTTGCCGGGCGCCGCCTTCACCTTGGCGATGAAGTCCTGGACCGAGGTGGCGTCGATCACCTTCGGGTTGATGGTCAGCACATTGGAGACGTCGACCAGGGTCGAGATCGGCATGAAGTCGCTCTCGACATCGAAGGACAGCTTCTTGTAGAGCGCGGGATTGACGCCGTGCGTGGCCGCGGTGCCCAGCAGGAAGGTGTAGCCGTCGGGCCTGGCGTTGGCGACCGCCTCGGACGCCACGTTGCCGCCGGCGCCCGGCTTGTAGTCGAGGACGACGCGCTGGCCCAGCGACTGGTCGAGCGAGGGCTGCAGCATGCGCGCCACGACGTCGACGCCGGAGCCGGCGGGGAAGCCCATGTAGATCGTGACCGGCCGCGACGGCCAGTCCTGGGCGGCCGCCGGCAGGGACAGCAAAGCCGCACAGAGGAAGGACGCAAGCGCGCGCAGGCAGGGTCTCGGCACTCGATGTCTCCTCAGGACGGGCCAATTCGCTACTATGCTGCGTCAACGCGAGGGGAAACACCATGGGCTACATGACCGACGAGCGCCGCATGATCCAGGAGACGGCGCGCGCCTTCGCCCTGAAGGAGGTGTTGCCGGTCGCCAACAAGCTCGATCCCGAGAAGGGCGACATCCCGCGCGAGCTGATTCAGAAGCTGGCGGACATGGGTTATTTCGGCATCGTCATCCCCGAGGAGTACGGCGGTCTAGGGCTGGGTGTATTCGAATACTGCCTGATCGCCGAGGAGCTGGCGCGGGCCTGGATGAGCGTCGCCTCCATCATCGCCCGCGGCAACGGCCTCAGCGCCGGGCGTGGCATGAGCGACGCCCAGCGCAAGGTCTTCCTGCCGCGCGCCGCCCGCGGCGAGTTCCTGGGGGCGGCGGCCATGTCGGAGCCCGACGTCGGCTCGGACCTGGGCAACATCGCCTGCCGCGCGAAGAAGGACGGTGATTCGTGGGTCATCAACGGCAACAAATACTGGTGCACGTTCGCTGACGGCGCGGACTACATCATGCTGGTCGCGCGCACGTCGGACGCGCCGGATCCCAAGCGCAAGCACGTGGGCCTGTCGTCGTTCCTGATCGAGAAGCCGCGCGGCACCCTGCCCCCCGGCGTCAAGGGCGCACCGATTCCGAAGATCGGCTACTTCGGCTGGAAGACCTGGGAGCTGGCGTTCGACAACTGCCGTTTGCCGGCCGAGGCGCTGATCGGCGAAGAGGGCAAGGCATTCTACTACATCTCCGCCGGCCTCGAGCGCGCGCGGGCCCATACCGCCGCGCGCGCCATCGGCCTGGCCCGCGGCGCGCTGGAGGACGCCACCGCCTACGCCCAGGAGCGCCGCCAGTTCGGCCAGGCGATCGGCGACTTCCAGAACACGCGCTTTCGCCTGGCCCGCATGGCGACCGACATCGAGGCCTCCCGCCAGCTGATGTATTTCGTCTGCGACGAGATCGACCAGAAGCGGCGCTGCGACAAGGAGGCGGCGATGGTGAAGTTCCACGCCTCCGAGATGGCCGAGCGGGTGACGTCGGATGCACTGCAGATCTTCGGCGGCGCCGGCTACACGACCCTGCACGCCGTCGAACGCTACTGGCGCGACGCCCGCCTCACCAAGATCTTCGAGGGCACGTCGGAGATCCAGCAGCGCATTATTTCCGACCACCTGTTGGGCAAGCAAAAGACAACCTAACCGTCATTCCGAGACACGGAGACACCATGACCCCCGTCGACACGTTCCTCTCGACCCCGCCTGCGCTGAAATTCGCCTTCATGGTCAAGGTCGTGGTCGGGCCGATCCAGGATCTCGGCCAGACCGCGCGCGGGCATCGCCGCATCGTCGACATCCTGGGCGGCGAGGCGACGGGCCCGCGCTTCGACGGCGCGATACTGCCGGGCGGCGCGGACTGGCAGGTCGTGCGGCCCGACGGCACCATCGAGGTGGTGGCGCGCTACACGATCAGGGCCAGATCGGGCGTGCTGGTCTATGTACAGAACGACGGCTTGCGGGTCGCCAGTCCCGAGATCGTGGCGCGTATGTCGAAGAGCGAGAGCGTGCCGTTCGACAGCTACCGCTTCCGCACCGCGCCGCGCTTCGAGACGTCCGATCCGGCCTTGAAGTGGCTGGAGACTTCGACCTTCGTCGGCGTCGCCGCGCGCACCCCCGATCGCGTCGCGATCGGCTTCCATGAGGTGCTTTAGCGCTTTTTCCTCGGCGGCGGTCCGACCCGCGAGCGCAGGGTCGACCAGAATCCGGGATCACGCGGATGGGTGTGGCTGGCGCGCGTCATGCGGGTGTAGACGTCCTTCATGCCGCGCTTGCGCCGCAGCTGCATCAGCGTCGCGCCTTCCTTGCCCTCGCCAGGCTCGAGCGAGAGCTCGCGGGTGTGGAAGACTTCCAGGCCGGGGCGATGGCCGATGCTGACGATCGAGGTCTCGGGCAGCTCCTCGATCAGGAGCTTCATCACCATCTCCTGGCCCGCCTCGTCGAGCGCCGACGTGGCCTCGTCCATGAAGATCCACTCGGGCCTGTGCACCAGCACGCGAGCGAAGGCCACTCGCTGCTGCTCGCCGCCGGACAGGATGTGGTCCCAGCGGTCGGTCTCGTCGAGCCGCTCCTTGAGATGATCAAGTCCGACCTTTTGCAGCGTTTTTTGCAGGGCCTCGTCGGTGATGCCCTCTGGCGCCTTCGGGTAGTGCAGCACGTCGCGGAGCGTGCCGATCGGGAAGTAGGGCTTCTGCGGCATAAAAGTGATGGCGCCGCGCGGCAGGTGGATGGCGCCCCGGCCCCACGGCCAGACGCCGGCGACGGCGCGCATGATGGTGCTCTTGCCGCTGCCCGACTGGCCGCGAATCAGCACGCGCTCCGGCCGCTTGATCTCGACCTCGGCCTCGGCCACCAGCATGTCGCCGTTGGGCCGTGCGAGTCCCAGCTCGCGCAGGATCAGGATGTCGGAGTCCGTCGGCTCGTGCAGCGTGATGCGCTGGTCGCCCGACTCGGCGTGCTCCTCGAGATCCGTCAGGACCAGGTGAAGCTGCACCACGCGGTCGCACGAGGCGCGCCATTCGGCAAACTTGGAGAAGTTGTCGATCAGCCACGACAATGCCCACTGCACGCTCGAGAACGCTTGCGCCGTCTGCATCAGGCCACCGAGCTGGATCTGGCCCGAGAGATATCGCGGCAGGGCCACGATCAGCGGCACGATCGGCGCGAGATAGGCCAGCGAGCTGGTCAGCAGCGAGAGGTTGCCTTGCCCGCGCGTCTGGCGATGCCAGGCGCCGCGCAGGTCGAACAGCGAGCCGCGCAGCCGCTCGCGCTCGTCGTCCTCGCCACGCATCAGGGCGATGCCCTCGGCATGCTCGCGAGCGCGCGTCAGGCCCGAGCGGAAGTCGGCCTCGCGGCTCTGGCGGATGTTGCCGGCGTCGATCAGCCCGCGGCCCAGGGCGTATGTCAGCAGCGAGCCGATCAGGGCATAGGCTACGGCCGCCCACACCATGTAGCCCGGCACATTGAACTCGCGGCCGAACAGACGCACCGGCAGGTTGCCTGACAGGGTCCACAGCACGGTCAGGAAGGTGCAGAGCTGAAGGACGCACTGCAGGATGCTCTGGGCGAATTCGCAGGCGAACTCGGTCGAGACGCGGATGTCCTCGGCGATGCGGCCATCGGGATTGTCGACCTCGTCGGCCAGCATGCCGAGCTGGTACTGGCGACCCGCGCTCAGCCAGCGCTCGACCGTGGTGCGCGACAGCCAGGTACGCCAGTAGATCTGCAGGCTGCGCTTCACATGGAGCTGGATGGCGACGCCGACACCGGCCGAGACGACGATGGCCGCCAGGATCCACAGCAGGTGGAACAGCAGCCCGAGATCCTTCTTCTCCAGGGCGTTGAAGAAGTCGCGGTTCCAGATGTTGAGCCACAGGGCGATGCCGACGTTGCCGGCGCCCAGCAGCACCATGCCGCCGGTCAGCAGCCAGGCGGCGCCGCGATAGCCCGGCGCCGTCCAATAGCCGCACGCGATTGCCGCGAAGGCATGCATCGACGCATGCGGCGTACCCCCCTCGACCGCGGAGGGTTCGGTCGCGGAAGGATCAGTCGCGGAAGCTGGGGTCGATCCGGTCAAGCTTCCTCAGGAGGGCCGGCCAGTCCAGCAGGCCGAACGGCCGGCGGATGTGCGGCTGATAGTTCAGGTACGTCGCCTCGACCACGTCGGCCGGCACGTCGACCAGCTTGGTGTTGCACGACATGGCCGCGACCTGCGTCTTGCAGGAAAGCTCCAGCCGATGCATGGCGTTGAACGCCTCGGGGATCGTCGCGCAGGCGGTGAGCAGGCCGTGGTTGCGCAGGATCATGGCGTTGTTGTCGCCGAGGTCGCGGACCAGCGCGTCGCGCGCGGCAACGTCGAGCACGACGCCGTCGAAGTCGTGATAACTGATCCTGGCGAAGCGCATCGAGGTCTGCGTGTTGGGCAGCAGGCCGCATTCCATCGTCGACACCGCCATGCCGGGCCAGGTGTGGGTGTGGATCACGCAGCCGATGTCGGGCTTGGCCATGTGGATGGCGCTATGGATGACGAAGCCCGCGCGGTTGACGCCGTAGTCGAGGCCGGGACCGAAGTCGGGTTTGGCGAGGATCTTGCCCTCGTGGTCGATCTTGATCAGGCTCGAGGCGGTGATCTCTTCGTAGAGCAGGCCGTAGGCGTTGATCAGGAACGAGTCATGCTCGCCCGGGACGCGCACCGACACGTGGTTCGCGATCAGGTCGGACATGCCGTAGAGGTCCATGAGGCGGTAGCAGGCAGCCAGATCGACACGAGCCTGCCATTCCTCCGGCGAGACCTTCGAGCGCAGGTCGTTGGACGTCTTGAGTGCGTGCACGGACATGGAAACGCTCCGGGTGGTATTCGGTTCCAGACCGTACCTCCCGCGCGCCAGCACCGCCAGCAGTCAGGGCTTTTTCTTCGATTCCTTGGGGTTTCGCGGGTCGGCCGGCAGCGGATAGGCCGTCGTCGACTTGATGCGCTCCATGGCGAACCGCGAGGTCACGTTCTTGAGCGGCATGGTGTCGATCAGCCGCTTATAGAACGCGTCGTAGGCCTGCATGTTGGGCACCGCCACCCGCAGCATGTAGTCGATGTCCCCGGCCATGCGGTGGAACTCCATCACCTCGGGCATGGCGGTCAGGGTCTGGGCGAACTTGGCCAGCCAGGCGGTCGAGTGGTCGCCGGTCTCGATCGAGACGAAGACGCTGAGACCCATGCCGATCGACTCGGGATTGACCAGCGCCACCCGCTTGAGGATGACGCCCGACTTTTCCAGCCGCTGGATGCGCTTCCAGCACGGGCTTTGCGACAGCCCGACCCGATGGGCGATCTGCGCCAGCGAGAGGCTGGCGTCGTCCTGCAGCAGCGTCACGATCTTGCGATCGATCGCGTCCATATCCTGGGAGCCGGTGGCCATGATGGGCGCAGTCTAGACCGGCTGCTGCTCGAGCTCCACCGGGGCGCCCAGCCGGGCACCCAGCGCCCGGGCGAGGTCGTCGATATCGCCGTCGAGGGGGCCGGCATAGTTCACCAGCGACCGGTCGGCGCCGTCGAACCAGGCCAGCCGGCGTTCGTCCGCCTCGCAAACCAGCGAGCCCACGACCCGTCCACGCACGGAAATGGTCCACAGCGCGGGCTCCTGGGAACCGGCAAGGATGAAGCGCGTGGCGCGGGCAACGAGGCCATGGGCGAATGTCAGCATGGCATCGACTCTAGGAGCAGCACGTCCGCGGCGGCAATGAAACCGGCCGCCGTATTTGCCGCCGCGCGAAGCACAAATATCTGCCGCTCCGCCGGGCCGGAGAATATTCACCCAAGGCACCAGCCATCGTCAGGGGCGGATGCCGATCCCCTCCAACTTCATGCCCTTCGCGCGATCCATCAGATAGAGCTCGAGCGCCACGTACTGCGGCGCGTCGTAGGCGTACGCATCGGTCCGCATGCCGATCAGGCAGTTGCGCAGGCGCCGCTTCAGCGATCCCAAGGTCTGCCATTCCAGCCGATAGATCGGATAGCCGGTGGGATGGGCCTGCGGGATCAGGGCGCCCGCCAGCTTCTTGCCGGCGTTGGTGTCGTGGCAGTTGGCGCAGGAGAGATTGAGTTGGCCCTCGCGGCGCTTGAACATCGCCTCGCCCTCGGCGCGGAAGGGCGCGAGCCGGGGATCGGCGGGCGGGCTGATCGGCAGGCCGCGCGACGCGTAGGTCACGTAGGCCGCAAGCGCCAGCAGGTCGGCGCTCTCCGGCGCCGGCTTCCCGGCCTGCTGCTGCGTCGTGCGGCAGAGTTCGATGCGTCCGTCGAGGTCGACCGGCGTGGCCATGCCCTTGGGAATCTCGGGATAGCGCGTGGCGACGCCCTTCATGCTCGTGTCGACGGCGCCGTGGCAATCGGCGCAGGACTTGCCCGCCTTTCCGGCGGGTTGCTTCCACAGCGCCGCACCGGCCTGCACGAACAGCATCCCGGGATTCGACATCTCGTCGTCCTCCATCTGCTGCAGCGCCGGGCTCATGTCCTGGTAGCCGCTGCGCCGCTGGTCGACGCCACCCTGCGCCAGCGCCAGCGAGTCCAGCGAGGCGGCGAACACCGGGGCCGCCATCAGGACGATCCGCAGCCAGGTCATGTCACGGCGATGGCGATCGACTCCTCGACCCGGAAGTCCTGGTCGCCGGTCCAGCGCAGGACGACGGTGCCGCTGTCGCGCACCACGGTAAAGAACGAGACAAAGGGATTGGCCGCGATCGCCGGCGAGAAGGTCATGCGGAAGATCTCCTCGCCATTCCAGGCGGCCGAGAAGTGCTCGATGATGTTGCGCGGGATCATCCGGCCGTTGGTGCCCGGCCGGAAGCCGGTCTCCATCGGGTGCTGGATCAGCGCCTTGATCTCGATCGTCTCGCCGCGTTTGGCGGTCTTCGGTGCCTTGATGAGGGCGTTGGTCATCAGTTCACGTCCTCGATGCAGGCCGCGATGGTGACGATCACCACCGCACTCGCACTCCAGAACTCGCCCTTGCTGGTCTCGGCGACGGCTACGACCTTCTGCGTATCGGCGAGCTTGATGCGCGTACCAATCGTGGCGCGTCCGTTGCGCGGCGCGAGCGCGGCGCTGAACACATGCGGCTGCGGGTTCTTCTCGTTGAAGACGTGAATTGCCTTCACGAAATCTTCTTCGGTCATCGGATGGTCGACCGACACGGTGAGCGGCACCGTGTTGCCGTTCTCGATCAGCGGCGGCACGTCGAGCTTCACCTTGCCTTCGCGCACGGCGGCACCACCGGCGACCTCGCGGATCGCCTCGGCCAGCGCCTCGGGCGTCGCTTGCGCGGCTTCGAACGGCAGCAGGGTCACCATCGCGGCGCCCGCCAGGAATGCGCGTCTGCCTGCCATCCCCTACTCCTTCAACGTCGCGAGATAGGCCACGACATCCTCGATCTGCCCGGCCGTCAGGATCGTCTTGCCGTCGAAATTCTTCGCCACCCGCTGCAGGCGATCGAGCCGATAATAGGGCGGCATGATCGTGTCGGGAACGAGGCGCGCGGAGTCCACCAGCCGCAGGCGCAACTGCCCCACCGACCAACGCGCGCCGGCGCCGGCGAGGCTCGGCGCCAGGGTACCCTGCAGCGGCGTCTCCGGCAGCGGGCCACTGTGGCAGAGCAGACAAAGACCGAGCGTGCGATTGGCCACGATGGCGCGGCCGCGCACGGGATCGCCCGGCCGGCCGGTGAGTGACTCGGGAATCGCATCGCCCACGATCGCGTAGGGTCGCAGCTCCTGCGCCTCCGCGACCGGAACGGCCAACGCCATCATGAAGGCGGCGCGTAGAGCAGCGCGTCTCATCCGAAGACGTCCTGGGTGATCGCGTCGAACCACTGTTCGGCGTCCGCCGCCTCCTGCTCGCGGGTGGTGTCGCCGGCATCGAGCGCCGTGGTGTTGCCGGAGCCGGCGATCTCGACCAGTTGGCCGTTGTCGGGATGATAGGCGCCGGTGGTGCGGATCGCGTGACCCGGCGCCACGAAGCTGTAGCAGGTGTTGAAGAGCTTCGGCTCCTCGGGCGTTCGACCAGCCAGCTTCGCCACGATGGCCGCCGCGCAGGCCTTGCCCTGCGCCGCCGCAGCAAAGGCCGACTTGGACATGCCGCCCATCAGCGCCGCGTCACCCAGCACGTGGATGTCGCGCTGCAGGGTCGATTCGAAGGCGACCGGCTCGACCGGACACCAGCCGGTGCGGTCGGCGACGCCTGCGCGCTCGGATATGGTCGCGGCCTTCTGCGGCGGGATCACGTTGGCCACGGCGACCTGATATTTTTCGAAGTCGGTGACCAACGTCAGGCTCGCGGGCTCGACCGCGGTGACGTTGCCGCCCTGGCTCAAGCCAACGCGCTCGATCAGGCCGGGGTAGAGCCGGCTCCACGCCTGTTCGAACAGGCGCTGCATGGAGAACTGGTCCTTGGCATCGAGCAGCAGCAGCTTCGACTTCGGCTTTCGTGTCTTGAGATAGTGGGCGATCAGGCTGGCGCGCTCGTAGGCGCCCGGCGGACAGCGCGTCGGATTGGCGGAAACAGCCATGCCGACCACGCCGCCATCCTCCATCGCCTCGAGCTGGCGGCGCAGCAGGGCGATCTGCGGTCCGCCCTTCCATGCATGCGGCATCCTCTGCGCAGCGGCCTCGGTATATCCCGGCAGCGCCGTCCAGTTGAGATCGACGCCGGGCGCCATCACGAGCTTGTCGTAGGACAGCGTCTTGCCGTCGCCCAGGGCCACGGTGCGCTTTGCCGGATCGACGGACCGCGCCGCCGTGTGCGCGAGCGTGACACCTGTGGCCTCGATCTTGTCGTAGCCGAACTGCTGCTGCGGCAGTTGCCGCAAGCCGGCCAGCACGTCGTTGCTGAGCGGATAGGCGGTGAAGACCTTCTCGGGCTCCACCAGGGTCACGGAGAGTGCCGGCGAGAGCCGCTTCAGGGCGCGCGCGCAAGCCGCTCCCGCGAAGCCACCGCCCACGACCACGATCCGGGCAGACGCCTGGGCGCGCGCGACGAACGGCGCAAGATACGCTGCCGCCGCGAGGAAATGTCGACGACCTGGAGGACGAGGCAGTTAAGCACCTCTTTTGAGCTCGTTGTTCATCAGCGGCAGCTCGCGCACGCGCTTGCCCGTCGCCTTGTAGATCGCATTCAGCACCGACGGCGCGGCGACTGCAATCGTGGGCTCGCCGACGCCGCCCCAGAAGTCGCCCGAACCGACGATCACCGTCTCGACCTCGGGCATCTCGTCCATGCGCAGCACATTGTAGCTGTCGAAGTTGGTCTGCTCGACGATGCCGTCCCTGACGGTGATCTCGCCGTAGAGCGCCGCCGACAGGCCGTAGACGAACGAGCCGGCAACCTGCCGCTCGATCAGCCACGGGTTGACGGCGTGGCCGGGATCGGTCGCCGCGGTGATCTTGTGCATCTTCAACACGCCCTGCGGGCTCACCGAGACCTCGGCCACGCCGGCGACATAAGAGCCGTAGCCCATGACCTGCGCGATGCCGTGGAAGTGGCCGTCGGGCAGCTTCTTGCCGTAGCCCGCCTTGTCGCATGCCGCCTTCAGCACCGCGGCGTACTTGGGCTTCAGCAGCTTCAGGCGGAACTCCAGCGGGTCCTTGCCGGCCGCCTCCGCCAGCTCGTCCATGAAGCTTTCCATGTAGACGGCGTTCTGGTTGACGTTCACGCCGCGCCAGAAGCCCGCGGTCAGGTGCGGGTTGCGCATGGCGTGGTCGATCAGCAGGTTCGGCACGTTGTAGCCGAACGCTGCCTCCGGACCGCTCGCCGCGAAGCCCTGGAAAGTCACGGGATCCATGCCGTTCTGCAGGCTCTGCGGGGCCAGCGACGCCAGGATCGACTGGCCCGAGATGCGCACGTGCAGGCCGACCAGGTTGCCGTCCTTGTCGAGGCCGCCGGTCATCTTGCACATCGTCGTCGGATGGTAGAGGCCGTGCTGCATGTCCTCTTCGCGCGACCAGATGAGCTTGATCGGCGTGCCCGGCATCTGCTTGGCCACCAGCACCGACTGGCGCACATAGTCGGCCCGACCGCGCCGGCCGAAGCCGCCACCCAGCATCATCTTGTAGACATCGCACTTGGCGACCGGCAGCTCGGCCGCCTCGGACGCAGCCGCGAGCGCCGCTTCGCCATTCTGCGTGCCGCACCACACCTCGCACTTGTCGGCCGTCCACAGCGCCGTTGCGTTCAGCGGCTCCATCGTCGCATGGTTCTGCCACGGAAAGGCGTAAGTCGCCTCGACCTTCCTGGCCGCCCCGTCGATCGCGGCCTGGGCGTCGCCGGCCTTGTTGCCGATATAGGCCTCGGTCGCGGTGAGGCCTTCCTTCAGCATCGCGGTGACGTCCGACTGCTGGACGCTGCCCGACTTGCCGACGTCCCACTCGACGGGAAGGGCGGCGAGCGCGGTGCGCGCCGTCCAGTAGGTGTCGGCGATGACGACCACGGCGTTGTTGTCGATCGACACGACCTTCTTTACGCCCGGCATCTTCTCGACCTTGGCGGCGTCGAAGCTCTTGAGCTTGCCGCCGTTCACCGGGCAGGCCTTGACCGCGGCGGTCAGCATGTTCGGCAGCTTCACGTCGATGCCGTACATCTGCTTGCCGTTGACCTTGTCCAGCGTGTCGAGCCGATGGATCGGCTTGCCGATGACCTTCCAGTCCTTCGGGTCCTTGAGCTTCACGTCCTTCGGCGCGTCGAGCTTGGCCGCGGCCGGGGCGAGATGGCCATAGCCCAGCTTCTTGCCCGAGCTGTGGCTGACGACGCTGTTCTCGGCCGTGCACTCCGACGCCGGTACGTTCCATTCCGCTGCCGCCGCCGCGATCAGCATGGTGCGCGCCACAGCGCCGCCCTCGCGGACATACTGGTTGCTCTCGCGAATGCCGCGCGAGCCGCCGGTCGAGAAGTTCTTCCACACGCGGCCGCGTCGCACGTTCTCGCCCGGCGTCGGATACTCGGTCGTGACGTACTTCCAGTCGCACTCGAGCTCCTCGGCCACCATCTGGGCGAGGCCCGTCAGCGTGCCCTGGCCCATCTCGGAGCGGGCGATGCGGATCACCACCTTGTCGTCGGGATGAATGACCACCCAGGCGTTGATCTCCTGGACCTCGGCGGCCATCGCCGGCGCGTACGGGAAGGAGAAGGCGAGCGAGAAGCTGCCGGCCGCGGCGGCGCTGCCGACGAGGAAATTGCGGCGGCCGACGGTCGTGGCCGCGAGAGAGGGCTGCGTGGTCATGCGTGCATCCTCCCCTTAGGCCTTGGCCGCGGCGTGGATGGCTTCGCGGACCTGCTTGTAGGTGCCGCAGCGGCAAATGTTCGTCATGGCCGCGTCGATGTCGGCGTCGGTCGGCTGCGGCTTGGCGGCGAGCAGCGCGGTCGCCGCCATGATCATGCCGCTCTGGCAGTAGCCGCACTGGGGCACGTCGAGGGCGACCCATGCCTGCTGGATCCTGTTCAGCTTGCCGTCCTCGGCGAGGCCTTCGATGGTGGTGATCTTGCGATTGCCCACCGAGTTCACCGGCATCTGGCAGGAGCGCGTCGGCACGCCGTCGACATGGACCGTGCAGGCGCCGCACTGGGCGATGCCGCAGCCGTACTTGGTGCCGGTCATGCCCAGCGTGTCGCGCAACACCCAGAGCAGCGGCGTGCGCGGATCGACCTTGGCGTCGACGG
>Ga0070680_100000842_pt1 | contig 21701 bp, 18 predicted proteins | sample KBSC73BmetaG_FD_64672 | JGI IMG/M metagenome (GOLD analysis project Ga0070680, IMG submission 64672) | Corn rhizosphere microbial communities from Kellogg Biological Station, Michigan, USA - KBS C7-3B metaG | ecosystem: Host-associated > Plants > Roots > Rhizosphere | place: USA: Michigan...
GAGTATAGCAGATTGCAACGTTTTTCACGCGCGTTGTGGTCTCGCAGATTGCAACGATCCCGCCTCCGTGCGCTTCGCCTCACGCCCGTCCGATCCAGCTCTGAAGGCCATCCTCGACCCGCGCCGATTGCTGCGTTGGGTGTTCATCGGCCGTCTCTGTCTGGCCAGCGCGATCTTCATCGCCGCCATCTCCAAGTGGACGAGCGCCGACGCGACGAACACGCTCGTCGCTTCGCTCGCGTTCGCGCTCTCCGCGCTCGTGACCGTGGTCTCCGCCGGCTACGCCGAGTTCTCGCGCAAGCGCGTCGGGCTCACGTTCCTCTATCTCCAGGCCATCTTCGACCTGTTGCTCGTCACGGCCGTGGTGCACGTGACGAACGGCAGCACCTCGCCGTTCTCGGCGCTCTACATCCTGGTCGTCGCGACGACGTCGCTGCTCGTGCCCGCAGCTGGCGGTCTGTTGATCGCCGCGCTCGGCATCGTGATGTATTGCGCCGACGTCGTGATTTTGCTGCGCTCTCCACTCGAGGATCCCGGCGTCTGGTTGCAGCTCGGCATCATTGCCATCGTCGCCCTGGGCATCCGCTACCTGAGCGCCCAGCTCCGCGCCGGCGACGAAGGACGCAAGATGCTCGTCGCCGTGCTGCAGCAACGTCGGCTGCAGGCGGAAGACATTCTGCACAACATTCGCAGCGGCGTCGTCACCGTCGACGTGCATGGCCGTCTGCTCTACGCAAACCCGATGGCCGAGCATCTGCTCGGCGTCGAGCTGATGGAACGCGTCGGCGAGCCGATTCTTCCCACAATCGCCGGCGCGGCGCCGGAGCTCGCCGACGCCGTGCAACGTGCTGCGGAGCTCAAGATGCGCACGACGCGCGGTGAAGGCATCGTCTCGACCGTGGCAAAGCGGTTTCCGGTCGGCGTCACGACGACCTACACGGAGCACGACGACGATCCCGACGGCCGCACCGCGACGGCCATCTTCCAGGACATCTCCGACCAGAAGCGCATGGACGCGCTGCGTCTGCGCGCCGAGCGCCTCGAGGGCATCGCGGAGCTGAGCGCGTCGCTTGCCCACGAGATCAAGAATCCGCTGGCGTCCATTCGCAGCGCGGTCGAGCAGATCTCGCGGATGCCGCAGGTGTCCGACGATCACAAAACGCTGAGCGTGCTCGTGATGCGCGAGTCGGATCGGTTGTCGCGCCTGCTCTCCGAGTTCCTCGACTTCGCGCGGGTGCGCGTCGCCCGCAAGCAGACGCTGGATCTCGGAAGCATTGCCCGCGGTGCCGCCGGTCTCGCCGCCTCGCATCCCGACAAGCCGGAGAGCGTACGCGTCACCTGTCTCACGCCCGAAGGCGATCCGATCCGCATCGAAGGCGACGAGGATCTGCTGCATCGGGCGATGTTCAACCTCGCGTTGAATGCCGTGCAGGCCTCGCCGCCGGACAGCGAAGTGAGCATCGAGGTGGCGCGCGGCAGCTTCGATCCGCTGCCCAACGGCATCAACTTCGACGCCGACGCGGTGGCGTTCCGGATCAGCGACTCGGGACCGGGCATTCCGGCCGAGATCCGCGATCGGATGTTCGACCCGTTCTTCACCACCAAGGCGAACGGCAGCGGGCTCGGGCTCGCCGTCGTGCATCGCGCGATCGAAGCGCATCGCGGCCTCGTGTTCGTCGACAGCGGCACGCGCGGCACGCGGTTCACCGTCATCCTGCCCTCTACGCAGCCGACCGTGAGGAGTCTCTCGTGATCGACACGCCCACCAAGCCGAGCGTCCTCGTCGTTGACGACGAAACGGGCATTCTGGATTCTCTGAACATCCTGCTGCGCAACGAAGGCTTCACGCCGGATCTCGCCCATGGCGGCCGGGCGGGCCTCGACCGTATCAGCGCGTCGACGCCCGACATCGTGCTCACCGACATCCGCATGCCCAACGTGAGCGGCGTGGAGATTCTCGCCGCGGCACGGCAGAGCGATCCGGACGTGCCGGTGATCCTCATGACCGCGCAGGCGACGCTACAGTCGGCGATGCAGGCGGTGAACGAGGGCGCGTTCTACTATATCCAGAAACCGTTTCGCAACGACGAGCTGGTGGCCATTCTTCGCCGCGCGGCCGAGCATCGCAACCTGCGCGTCGAGAACAAGTCGCTCAAGCAGGCCATTCGCCGACACGAGCAGCGCGGCGTCGCGCGGCCGGTGGGGACGAGCAAGGCGTGGTTGGACATTCTGCGGCTCGTCGAGACCGTTGCGCCCACCGATTCCACGGTGCTCATCCAGGGCGAGTCGGGGACGGGTAAGGAGATCATCGCCCGCTACATCCACGAGCTGTCGACGCGCACGGAAGGTCCGTTCCTCTCGATCAACTGCGGCGCGCTGCCCGAGAGTCTGCTCGAGAGCGAGTTGTTCGGCCACGTGAAGGGATCGTTTACCGGCGCGATCAAGGACAAGATCGGTCTCTTTGGCGCGGCGACGAAGGGCACCTTCTTCCTCGACGAGATCGGCGAGACCACGCCGGCCACGCAGGTGAAGCTGCTCCGCGCGCTCCAGCACCGCGAAGTGATTCCCGTCGGTTCCACGGACGCGGTTCCGGTCGACACGCGCGTGGTCGCGGCGACCAATCGCGATCTCGACGAGGAGATTCGCACCGGAAACTTCCGCAGCGATCTGTACTACCGGTTGAACGTCATCTCGCTGCATCTGCCGCCGCTTCGGCAGCGACAGGACGATATTCCGCTGCTCGCCGAATATTTTCTGCAACGGGCCGCCACCCAGCGGAACGAACCGGTCAAGCGTCTCACCGATTCGGCGCGCGAGGCGCTGCTCGGCTACGCGTGGCCGGGCAACGTGCGCGAGCTGGAGAACGCGCTCGAGCGATCGGTGATCCTCACGCCGGGCGACGCCATCGGCGTGGATACGCTGCCGGAGCGCGTGACCGAGCGGCGCAGCGAACCGCTCGTCTCGGCGCACACGCCGACGAATCCGACGCTCGAAGCCGTCGAGCGCGCGTACATCCTCTGGGTGCTGCAGAGCGAGAACGGCAACAAGTCCCGCGCTGCCGAAGCACTCGGCATCGATCCGTCGACGCTGTACCGCAAGCTGTCGCGGTACGGAGTCGAGGCGTGAACGTGCGCGCAGCGGATCGCCTGGAGCGCGCGGCGCCGTGGCTCGCGGGCGCCGTCGTTCTGGCGATCGGTCTCGCCATCGTCGACCGGCTGCCGGTCGGCATCGTCCACGACGACGGGCTGTACGTCATCCTCGCCAAGTCGATCGCCACGGGCCACGGCTTTCGCTGGCTGCAGGTGCCCGGCCAACCGGCGGCAACGCATTTTCCGCCCGGCTATCCGCTCGTGCTCGCGCTGCTCTGGCTGATCGGCCCGGCGTTCCCCGCCAACGTGGTGCTGTTCAAGATCGCGAATGCCGTCTTTCTGGCGCTGGCGACGGTCGGCACCGCGCTGCTGGCCGAGCGCCGCTTCGGCATGGGGCGGCGTTCGTCGGCAGCGCTGGCCGTGATCGCCTGCGCCGGCATTCCGACGCTGGCGCTGAGTACGCTCGTGATGTCCGAGCCGCTGTATCTCGCGCTGCTCTTTCCCACATTGCTCATCGCCGAACGCGTCGTGGAGTCGCCGGCGCGCACGCGTACGATCGTTATGCTCGCGCTACTCGCCGCCGCGGGAACGCTCGTGCGGACGCACGGCATCGCGCTCATCGCGGCGGTCGTGATCGCCCTGGCGCTGCGATCACGCGTGCGAGATGCGGCGCTGTTCGCGATCACCACGCTGGTGCTGTTGGTGCCCTGGCAGATCTGGGTACGCGCGAACGACGGCGTGGTACCTGCCGCCATGCGCGGCAACTACGACTCCTACAGCGGATGGTTTGCCGCGGGACTGCGCAGCGAAGGCCTCGCGCTCGTCGGCCGCACCATCCCGCGCACCAGCGGTGAGATCGCCGGGATGTTCGCGACGTTGACGGCTCCGTCGCTTCCAGGTCCGTTTCGATTCGCGGCGCTCGCCGCGCTGCTGGTGCTGCTCGTCGCCGGCTTCGTCGTCGCCTGGCGCCGCGCGCGGGTGTCGGCGCTGTTCACGATCCTGTATGCGGCGATCGTGATCGTCTGGCCGTTCAACCCCGCGCGGTTCATCTGGGCGATCTGGCCATTGGTGTTCCTGATCGTCGTCGCCGGCGCACGGAGCATTGCTGCGTGGCGTCCCGCGCAGCGTTGGTTCCAGACCGCCCGCGCCACGGCGGTGACCGCGGCCTTGCTGCTCGCCGCGGGCTACTCGGTGTACACCGCGCGAGGATATCGCGGGCGCTGGTGGTCGAGCGTCGCGCGGCAGGAGACCGTGCTGCTTGCGCCGCTCGTTGCATGGACGCGCACGCACACGCGGCCCGGCGACGTCATTGCCTCGAGCGCGGAACCGGTCATCTATCTCTACGGCGGGCGCGCTGCCGTGTCCGCGTCCACCTTCACCGTCGACGACTACTTCCGGCCGCCGTCGGTCGCCGAGAGTCGCGCGGCACTTCGCGACATTCTCGCCGCGTACCACGTGAATGTCGTCGCCGTGGTTGCCGCCGATTCGCTGCTCGCCGCCGCACGCCAGATGGCGGCCGAGCCGGCGCCGGAGCTCGCGCTCCGCGACCAGCTCGCGAACGGCCTGGTCTTCACTCCCGTGCAGCAGTAATGCGCCTGACTCCAGCCCGGCCGGGCCGCGCCCTGAGCGCCATGCGCCCGCGCACTCCGCTCGATCGCGACGCCGTTCGACTCTCCGTGCTCATTCCCGTCTACAACGAGCGCGACACGATCGATCTCATCATCGACGCCGTTCGCGAGACGCCGATGGCCAAGGAGATCATCTGCGTCGACGACTGTTCGACCGACGGCACCGACCAGGTTCTCGAGACGCTGCTCGCGCGCGGCTCCATCGACCAGCTCCATCGCCAGCCCGTCAACCGCGGCAAGGGAGCGGCCACACGCAAGGCGCTCGAGATGAGCACCGGCGACATCGTGATCGTGCAGGATGCCGACCTCGAATACGATCCCGCGGACTGGCCGCTGCTGCTCGAGCCGATTCTCGATGGCCGCGCCGACGCCTGCTTCGGCTCGCGCTTTCTCGGCGGCCCGCATCGCGTGCTCTACTACTGGCATTCGGTGGGCAATTCGTTGCTGACGATGTACAGCAACATGCTGACGAATCTCAACCTCACCGACATGGAGACGTGCTACAAGGCGATGCGCGGCGATCTGGCGCGCTCGCTGGTCCCGAAGCTCACGGCCCAGCGGTTCGGCTTCGAACCGGAGATCACGGCACGGCTCGCTCGCGCGGATGCGCGCATCTTCGAGGTGCCGATCAGCTACTCCGGACGCACCTATGCCGAAGGCAAGAAGATTGGCTGGCGCGACGGGCTCGCGGCGTTCTGGCACATCACGCGTTTCAACCTGTTCTCATGAGCAATCAATTGCGTCGCGCGATGCTGCCCGCCATCGCCCTGCTCGCGCTCGCGTCGTCGGCCATCGGGATCGTCAATCAGTTCGCGTACGACGATCAGTACATCATTCAGCTCAACCCGCCCATCCACACGCTGCACGGCTGGTGGCGCGCATTTGCGACGTCCTACTGGCCGCAATCGTGGGGCGGCGACGGCTACCGGCCGCTCACGATGCTCTCGTTCCGCATCGAGTGGGCGATCGGCCACGGCTCGCCCGTCGTGTTCCACGCCGTGAACATTCTGCTCTACGTCGCTTGCGCGGTCCTCGTGTACCTGCTTGCCCTGCGGCTGCTTCCGCCGGCGGCCGCATGGCTCGCCGCGGCGCTGTTCGCCGTGCATCCGGTGCACGTCGAAGCCGTTGCCAACGTCGTCGGACAATCGGAGCTGCTCGTCGGCGTGGCGGTGCTCGTGGCGATGCTGCTCTACCTGCGCGATCGCCAGTCGGGCGCGCTGCCGCGTCGGACTGCGGCGATCATCGTGCTGTTGTACGCCTTCGCCTGCTTTGCCAAGGAGCACGGCGTCGTACTGATCGCGTTGCTCGGCGCGGCGGACTTGCTGGTCGTGCACGATGACACGCCCATCGCTGAGCGGATCCGGCGGCTGCGCCCGTTCTATCTGCTGCTCGTTGCCGTCGCCGTGTTGTTCGTCGGCGTCCGGGCGCTCGTCCTCGCCGATCACGGCGGAGTCGGCGGGTTCCAGCCGTTCACGCCATTCAGCTCACTGCACATCTCGACGCCCGATCGCATCCTGACCGCGTTCTCCGTCGTGCCGCAGTGGATTCGGTTGTTCTACTGGCCGGCCCATCTCTCCTCCGAGTATGGCCCGCCGGCGATACGAATCGCGCAGGGATTCGGCCTGTGGCAGGTGCCCGGCATGCTCCTGCTGGCCGCGGTGGTCGCCCTGGCATTCGCCGTTTGGCGTCGACGGCCGGTGCTCAGCTTCGGCATTGCCGTTGTCTGTATCACGCTGCTGCCGTCGAGCAATTTCATCCTGCCGGCGGGGATCGTCGTCGCCGAGCGGACGCTGTTCCTGCCGAGCGTGGGAGCGATGCTGGTGCTCGGTGACGCCGTGTGGTGGGCAGCGAGCGCGTTCCCCGAGCAGGTGAAAGGGAACTGGTCGTTCGCCGCGAGAGTCGTGGCCGCCGCGTTGATTGTCACCTGTGCTGCGTGGAGCGTGGTTCGCACACGCGTCTGGCACGACAATGCCCGGCTGCTCGCTCAGGCCGTGCAAGACGCGCCGGATTCGTATCGCGCGCACTTCATGTACGGCGAATTGCTGTTCGAGCACCAGAAACGCGCGCAGGCCGAGAACGAGTATCATCGCGCTCTGGCGCTCTTTCCGTACGACCCGGCGATGTCGTACAGCCTGGCGATGCAGTACTACAAGGCGCACCTGTGCGCGCCGGCAATCCCCCTGTTTCGCTGGACACTGGCGCTGGACCCGGCGTTTCCCGCGGGCCACACCGCGTTTGCCAGTTGTCTGCTCGAGCAAGGCCACTACGCGGAAGCCAAGGCCGAGGCGCTGAAGACGACCCGGTATGGGCGCGCCCTGCCGATCCTGCGCCGCCTGATCTTCCTCGCCGATTCCGCGCAGGCCGCCGATACTCTCGGCAAGGATTCGGTGCGGGGGGCGGTGGTGCTGGCGGGGCATACTGGCAGATCGCCACACACCGTGCAAAAAACAGGAGGCCAGCCGCCGAAATCCGTGTTGCATGTTCCACCCAACCGATGATGCCACAACAACTTATACTAGATGTGGCCGGTTGGCCCGCACGTTGCTTTTCCCTGTCCCCGAAGCTCCACCAGTTCGCATTACTTCCTCAACACGAGACCCCCATGCTCAAGATGCGCAAAGGCTTCACCCTCATCGAGCTGCTGATCGTCGTCGTCATCATCGGTATTCTTGCGGCGATCGCAATTCCGAAGTTCGCCAACACGAAGAACAAGGCGTATGTCACGGCCATGAAGTCGGACCTTCGCAACCTGGTGACGGCCGAGGAAGCGTACTTCTCGGATAGCACCGCGTACGCGACCGACACGCTGACGGGCATGAAGTTCCATCCGTCGGCCGGTGTGACCTTCCCGACGATCGTCACGAGCCCGGGTGCCTGGCACGCCACGAACACCCACACGCAGCTTGCGGGTGCGACCTGCGGTATCTCGGTCAACACGGCGAACACGCTGATCGCCACGGCGAACGACGGTGAGCCGGTCTGCTACGTCCCGTAATACTCGTAGCTCACAGTCTTGCAACAACCCGGTGGCGCTCGCGCCACCGGGTTGTTTGTTTGTGGCGGGACGATTTCGGACCCAGCCGGATTGTTGCCGGTATCATCCTTGACCGATCGCCCCTCATCCGCCACGGAGAAGTGCTCTATGCGCCGCCTGTTCGCCGCACTCCTGCTCGTCGCTGTCGCCGCGTGCGGTAGCGATTCGCCACTCGCTCCCGTCACCACGGTTGACGGCTCCTGGAATGGCAGCGCCAGCGTCTACGAACTGTCGCTCGCGCTCGCGCAGGATGATACCGGCGGTGTGAACGGAACCGCTGCACTGGCTGGCCGTCTCGGTTCGGTCGTCGGGACAGCCACCGGCACATTCGTATATCCCGAGCTCCAACTGACCATCAATGTGGAAGGCTCGGACGAACCGATGACCTACGTCGGCGAGATGTCGAGCACGGAGGCGCGCATCGACGGCGTGCTGAATGGCTCCGGATTCGTCAACCTGCAGATCGGTGTGAAGAAGCGGTAGGCCAATGCGGCCAGCATGATTTCGATGCTGCCCGCGTTGTTCTGGTGCTGGTGCCCGCGCGCGCCACCGTACGTTGGCGGGCATGTGTCCACCACTCGGCAAGCGCCGCCCGCCGCGCGCAGGATTCACGCTCATCGAGGTGATCGTCGCGGTCGTCCTCGTCGACGTCGGACTCCTCGCGCTCGTCGCCGGATGCTCGATCCTCGTGCGCGCCATGGGCGATGCGCGCGCACGCACGGAAGCGGCGCGCGCTGCCGAGAGCCGCCTCGCCCGGCTCGGCGCACTGGCCTGCGCCGCTTCCAGCGGCGGCTCGACGGCCGGTGGACGCCTGAGCGAGCATTGGACCGTTCGCACGGATGCAGCCGGAATTCGCGAGGTGCGTGACAGCGTGAGCTTCACGCTGCGTGCTGGTCCGTCCTTCCTCGTGCTCCGCACACGCGTGCCGTGTTGAGCGTGGTCCGAGTGCCGAGAGGGCGGCTGGGCGTCACGCTGATCGAGCTGATCGTCGCGATGACGGTTGCCGGGATCGTGCTGTCGACCATTGCCGCCATCTCGCTCCGTGGGCAGCGCTTGTTCGCCGATCTCGCCGGCGCTCGCGCCGCCGCGGCGCGCGTTCGTGAAGGATCGGATATCCTGCCGCTCGAGCTGCGGGGCGCATCCCCGGCGAGCGGCGACATAATGGAAGCGCGCGACACGGCGCTGGTAGTTCGCGGCACCATCGCCACGGGCGTCGCGTGCACTGTGGCGGGGGGCGCGCTGGCGCTCGCACCGGCAGACACCGGGGTTGAGAGCTATGGCGGCGTGCTCACTCCCGTCGATAGCGGCGACACCGCATGGGTGGTCGCGCCGTCTGAGACGATTCCGTCGTGGGTCGGCTATCGCATCGTCGCGACAAGCACCACCGCGCCACCGGACAGTGCCTGCGACTCGCCCGGTCCGCACCTCGATGTCGCTGCGCGTTCGGTGCCCACGCTGCGCCTGACCCTGGCTGGCGCGCCTTCTCTCGCCGGCATGGTCGGCATGCCGGTCCGCGTCACGCGCGTCATGCGGTACAGCCTCTATCGTGCCGCCGACGGGGGTTGGTACCTCGGCGAGCGCGATTGGAACGCCGCACTCTCGAGCTTCAATGGAATTCAACCGGTGAGCGGACCATTTCGCTCGCCGTCTTCCAGCATCGGCTCCGGCTTGATGCTCTCGTATTTCGACAGCCTCGGGGCGGCGCTCGCCTCGCCGGTTTCGGACACGCGCCGCATTGTGGCCGTGGAGATCGTGCTCCGCGCGCAGCCGGCGCCGGGCGGTGGACCGACCGCGTCGCGCAGCGGCGTCGTCACGTCGAGCGATTCGGCGCGGCGCTACGTGATGATCCACAACCGTGGCTGATCGACGAACGCCAGCGGGCGTTGCGCTGGCCGGCGCGTTGGGCATTCTCATGGTTTTGGGTTTGCTCATGGCCGGCGCGGTGGCCGCCTCCACGCGTGCGCGACGTGCGGCGCGCGTCGCGGACGGCGAGGCCGGATTGTCTGCCGCGGCCGATGATGCCGCCTATGGCGTGTTGCAGGGCGCCGCGGGCGCGGAGCTGGCAGACCTTCCCCTCGGCCGCGCAACGCTATATGACATCTCTGATTCGGCCGCCCGCGGCGTCGACGCGCGCGTGGCGGTGACGCGCCTCCCGGCGAATCTGCTCTGGATCGTTGCCGACGCGGTCACCACGCCAGCCTTCGAAGCGGAACGGCGCGTGAATCTCGTCGCGGCGTTCCCGGTCGCCGGCAGGGCGCCCCCGGCGGCCATCGTGTCTCGCGGCAATGTCTCGCTGGGTGCCCGTGTGCAGTTGATCCCGGACGCCGGCGGCGATGCCGATTGCGCCACCACGGGCGCGCCGGATGTCGTGATCGCGCCCGGCGCCCGCGCCTCGGCGGATGTCGGACTGCGAATCGAAACGCGGGATGCGGCGTCCGATTCGTCGACCTACCTGCTGACCGCCCGGCAACTCGAGCTGCTGCGCGGCCGACCGGGGGTTGCGTATGTGGCGGGCGACACGACCCTCGCCGGCGGATCAATCGATGGAATTCTGATCGTCGGGGGAACGTTGACGATCACCGGGGCTGTGTCGGTGACCGGGCTGGTCATAGCGGGCTGGGCCGTACATGCCACCGGGGCCGCGCCCACCGTGACTGGCGGTCTCATGGCGTTTGGACCGCCAGGAGTAGTGGGCGACACGACCGCCGACACGATCGTCCTCACTGCCGGAACCATCCACTACGCGCCGTGCGTGGTTGCTCGCGCGCTGCGACGTGCAGCACCGCCAAAGCCGCTCCGCGATCGGGGGTGGATCGAGCTGTTTTGAGTCTCGTGATACCTGTCACCGCGCGAAACGGCTGTTACCTGTAGGCGGGTTGGTCGTGTTCGGTGGGACGGGAGCCGCATGAGGCGGCTTCCCGTCGCGTCGTCACCGTTTCAGTGCCCTCCCTATGCGCCTGCTCGGCCGCAAGAAAACCACCGTCGGCCTCGACATCGGCTCTGGCCTGATCAAGGTCGCGGTCATCGACCACTCCAAGCGCGAGCCCGAGCTCGTGCGGGTCACGGTCACGCCCTTGCTCGCCGACGCCATCGTCGAGGGCGAGGTGATGGATCCCGGCATCGTCGCCGATGCGATCCAGCTCGCGCTGTCGGAAGCCGGCGTCAAGTCGAAAAACGTCGTCACCGCCGTCGGCGGCCGCGACGTCATCATAAAGAAGATCTCAATCGAGCGCGTCAAGGAGCAGCAGGCGCGCGAGTTGATGCGCTGGGAAGCGGAGCAGCACGTGCCGTTCGACATGGAATCGGTGGAGCTGGATTTCCAGATCCTTGATCCGGACGCCGACGGCGCCGAGATGAGTGTGCTGCTCGTCGCCGCCAAGCGCGAGCTGGTCGAGTCGAAGGTGCGCGTGTTGACCGACGCCGGCCTCGCGCCGACGGCGGTGGACGTCGAGGCGTTCGCGCTGCACAACGCCTTCGAGGTCAACTATCCCGACGCGATGACCGGTGTCGTCGGCCTCGTGAACATCGGCCACGACGTCACGAACATCAACATTCTCGAAGAGGGCGTGCCGCTGCTGACGCGCGATCTCAGCGTCGGCACGCGCCGCATTCGCGAGGATCTGCAGCGCGAGCGCGGCTTGTCCACGGACGAGGCGCAGCAACTGGTGCAGGGGTACGACCGGTCGCCGCATCTCGATGCGGTGCTGGAGGGTCGCGGCGAGGAGATCGCCGTCGGCATCGAGCGCGCGGCCGCGTTCCTCGCGCAGAACACGCGCTCCGGCAACGTGCGCGCGATCTACACGTGCGGCGGCGGCTCGCGAATTCCGGGACTCAATGAAATGCTGGCGAATCGTCTGCGTGTCGCGGTCCGGCAGGCGAACCCACTCGCCAATCTGAAGGTGCGTGACGGCGCGCTCGAGTCGCTCGTCACCGACGAGATCGCTCCCCTCCTGATGCTGCCCATCGGGCTTGCGCTGCGGCAGGTCGCATGATCGAGATCAATCTCCTGCCCGGTGCAGGAAAAAAGACCGCCACCCGCCGCCAGTCGGTGGATTTTGGCGCCCTGATCGCCAGCCTCTCCGGCCGCATGAAGGACAAGTACCTCATCGGCGCTACGGCGGCGGTGATCGTGTCGGTACTTGCGGTCGGCGCGCTGTATCTGCTGCAGATGCGCCAGGACTCGCAGCTCACGGCCCATCGCGACGTGGCCGTTCGCGACTCGACGCGCTATGCGAATTTCCTCAAGGACCGCTACCGCGCCCAGGCCGTTCGCGACACGCTGCTTCGCCAGGTCAACATCATCCGCAGCCTCGACGAAGACCGCTTCGTCTGGCCGCACATCATGGATGAGGTCAGCCGCGCGCTGCCGCAGTACACCTGGTTGACGCTCCTCAGCTTCACCGGCACGCCGCAGGGAAGCAACAACGTCGTCGCTGCGCCGGTGGCCGCCAAGGCGAAGCCGGGCGACAAGCACAAAGCACCGCCGCGCCTTCAGACGGATATCCCGCGGGATTCGATCTCGATGCGTCTCATGGGCCGCACCGTCGACATCCAGGCGCTCACGCGGTTCATGAAGGACCTCGAAGCCTCGCCGTACCTGGGCAACGTGCAACTGGATCACTCCGAGCTCGCGCTCGACCAGGGCAAGGAAGTGACGCAGTTCCAGCTCACGGTCAGCTATACCCGGCCGGACACGGCGTTCATTCGCCGCGTCCCGCTGAGCCTTTCGGTGGTGAAATAGCCATGCCCCTTCTTCCGCAGGATCAGCGCAGCCAGAAGCTCTTCGCGATCGGACTGATCGCGCTGGCGCTCGCGGCCGCATACCAGCAGCTCGTCTGGACGCCGAAGAACGTCGAGCTCCACAAGCTCGAGGTACGCCTCGACACGCTCGACTCGCTCAACCGCGCCGCGAAAGTCGAGGTGGCGAAGGGCAGCGCGACCAAGATGAAGCAGGAAGCCGAGAACTACGCGCGGCAGCTCACGATCCTGCGGCGGCTCGTGCCGACGCAGAACGAGGTGCCGGCGCTGCTCGAGTCAGTGGCGAGTGCCGCGCGGCGCGCCGGCCTCGATCTGTCCGACGTCCAGCCCGATGGTGTCGTGAACGGCGACCAGTTCGATACCTATCGCTACAAGATGGGCGTCACCGGGCCCTACGAGAAAGTCGCCGCGTTCCTCGCGAACGTCGGCTCGCTGCCGCGCATCATCGCGCCCATCAACGTCTCGCTCATGCCGACGAACGTCATCCGCGAAACGAAGCCGAAGAAGGGCGAGCAGTTCCTCGACGTCAAGTTCCAGATCCAGACGTACGTCGCCCACTCATCGTCGCTCGAATTGGCGACGCCGTCCGCAAAGCCGGGAGCACCATGAGCCGCATCGTTCTCTCCATCGCCTTCACCGCGTTCGTCGCGAGCTCCGCGGCCGCGCAAGTCCCGGGTGCTGCCGCGAAGGCCGCGGCGCACAAGGCTGCTGCAGCGACGGACGCGCACATCGCCGCCGAACAGCGCGTCGAGGACACGCCGGTGACGGTCAAGCTCCAGGGCGCGCCGGCCGCGAAGTCGAAGGTCCCGGCCACGACGGCGACAAAGACCCCCGCGCCGGCGGCGAAAACCGTCGTCGCGGATGCCAGGACCGCGCACCCGGCCGCCGACACGCTGCCGCCGGACGCGATTCAGCGCGAGCTGTTCGAGTATCCGCTCGACGGCCGTCGCGACCCGTTCGTCTCGCTCCTCACCACCAGCGAGCTGCGCCCGGCGCTGAGCGACCTGCGCCTCACGGGCATCCTCGTCGACAACAGCGGCGGCAACCACAGCGTCGCCACGCTGCGTGACATCTCGAACGGCAGCAACAACAAGCAGTACCGCGTCACGGTCGGTTCGGTGCTCGGCCGCATGCGTGTCTCGGCGATCCGCTTCAAGACGATCGTCTTCACCATCGATGAATTCGGCACCACGCGCGACGACTCGCTCGTGCTTGGCGATTCCACCAAAGTGAGGGACAAATGATGCGACACCGGACGCTTGCATCCGCGATGCTCGCTGCGTTCGGCGCGATCGGAGGACATGCGGCGCCACTCGCCGCGCGCCCGCTTCCCAACGACGCCACCGTGACTTCGCTGCGCGTCGTCCCGAAAGCCGGCCACGCGGACGTCTTGATCCACGTGGACGGCTCGATCACGCTCAAGCACTTCACCCTCACGAAGCCCGACAAGATCGTCGTCGACATGAGCGGCGCCACGCTCGGTCTGCCGCTCGGCGAAGTCTACGACGGCGTCGCGCGCGGCAGCATCACGCGCATCCGCTACTCGCAGTTCACGCGGACCGTCGTGCGCGTCGTGCTCACGCTCGACACCAGGCATCCGTACACCGTCACCCAGGAAAGCGGCCTCGTTCGCATCAGCGTCGACGGCGCCAACGTCTCGTTCGATCCATGGCAGGTTGGCGGCGCGGTCGAGACCGACGCCGCCCCGTCGAATCCGCAGCCCGCGCACGTGGAGGTCGCTCCGGTTGAACGCCGCGACGCTCCCGAACCGCGCGCTTCGCGGAAAGTGGCGACGACCGTCATTCCGGTGAATACCGCGCACGGCGGCCGAGCGCTGCCCGAGGCGCCGGAGTTCCAGCAGTCGCAGGAGCCGCGGATCACGGTGAGCTGGGAGAACGCGCCGATCGCCGACGTGCTCGGCATGTTCGCGAACTTCACCGGCCGCACGATCCTGCCGTCGAAGAACGTCACCGGCAACGTGACGGCGAACATCGTGAACCTGCCGTGGGACGTGGCGCTCAAGGAAGTGATGAACGCCAACGGCTACGATGTGAGCGTCAATCCCGACGGCGTGATCGTCGTCGACACGTTCCAGTCCATCGCCGCCCGCCGCGCCACGACGCCGCTCATCACGCGGACCGTGCGCCTGAACTATGCGCGCGCGTTGTCGGTGCGTGACATGGTGCTCGCCCGCCTCACGCGCACCTGCACCTCGCAGACGGCCATTCCGAGCCTGCCGGCCGGCACGCAGCCGCCGGGCACGGCGTCTGGCACCGAGCAGCCGGAGCTCGCCACCGTACAGGATGTCACCTGCCCGCACCGCGGGACGGTGACGGCCGATACGGTCACCAACAGCATCAGCATCACCGACGTCCCGAGCGCGCTCCCCGGCCTCGAGGACTACGTCAAGACCATCGATCTGCGTCAGCCGCAGGTGAACATCAAGGCGAAGATCATCCTCGTCGACCGCACGTCGATCGAAGGACTCGGTCTCCGCTACGACCTCGGCTCGCAGACGCAGTTCTTCAACGACATCGTGCCGCGTCTCGATTCGACGGGGAAAGTGCGATCCGACGCCGGCCAGATCGCCCTCGGCGGCAACACCGTATCGGCAATCGCCAACGCGACGCAACGCGTGCCAGGCGCCGCGCTGCAGCTCGTGTACTCGACGGCCATGGGCAACTTCGACTTCACCACGTTCCTCGAGGCGCTCCAGCAGAATACGCTCCTCGACGTGCAGGCGGAGCCGAGTGAGACGGTGATGAACAACTACACCGCGAATCTCACGGCCGGCACGCAGGTGCCGATCCGCATCATCGACGCCGGTGCTGCCGGGAGCGCCCAGACGTCCAGCTTCCCGCGCGCGACGGTCAGCTTCCAGCAGACCGGTATCATCCTGATCGTCACGCCGCAGATCACGGCGAATCACCAGGTGATGATGAAGGTCCACGTCGAGAACTCGAGCGTGCAGTTCGAGTCCAACGACGTCGGCGCCGTGTTCCCGAAGCAGAGCGTCGACAACGTGGTGCTCGTCCGGGACGGCGAAACGGCCGTCATGGGCGGTCTCACCCAGCAAACTTTGAACTCAACCCGGTCCGGCCTGCCGATACTCTCTGAGCTGCCGATCATCGGACGGTTGTTCGGTGTGACGAACCGCACAGAGGAGAAACGCGACCTGCTCATCCTGCTGACGCCGCACATCATCGACGACGGTGAGGATTTGCCGACGCCGAGTCGTCCCTAACCGCGGCCGGAGCTGATACTCATTATGCGATCAACCATTCTTCGTATCGCCGTCGTGTGCGCGGGGATCGCGGCCGTCGCGAGCTGCGACACGCGAACCACCGGCCCGATCGGCGGTGGCGGCGGCGGTGGTGGCGGCGGCACGATCATCCCCGTCGGCACCGACAAGCCGGGCATTGCCATCGATACGCCGGCCGTGAACCAGCTGGTCAACGTCGGCGATTCCATCCTCGTCGTCGTGCGGCTGCACGATGATCATCCGCTCGCGTCGCTGGACATCACCGGTCTCGAGTTTTTCGGCAGCGCATCGCTCGGAACCCTGAAGCAAACCACGCGCTACGTCGCGCCGTCGGCCAGCTTCGGTCCGGACATTCACGACGCCATCGTCCGTCGCTATCTGCAGCCCGTCGATCTGAAGGACACGACGCTGGACAGTCTCGTCATCAAGGCGGTCGCGGTCGACAGCCTCGGCGGCACCGACAGCGTCGAGAAGACGGTGCTCATCGTTTCCGGGCCGCACGTTGCCATCACTGCGCCGATCAGTGGCGACAGTACGCCGATCGGCATCGGAATGACGGTGACGACCCGCGCTACGCACCCGAACGGCATTCGGACGATCTCGGTGCACGTCCAGGGCGATCCGAGCTGGCCGACGCCGCTCGACACCACAGTCACGCAAACCTTCGCCGGGGCGCCACGAGATACGGTGCTCACGACGGTCATTCCGATTCCAGCGAACGCCAAGATCGGCACTCGCATCAGCATCACGGGGTCGGCGTTGAACGTGGACGGCCTGCCCGGCACGTCCGGTCTAACCACGGTCTTCGTGCGCGGCACCAACACCGTCGAACCGCTCGTCACCCAGACAGTTGCGGCTCGCAGCGAGCTCGATGACTCGGTTACCATCAACGCACACGGTGACGGGATCGTCTCCGTCGGCTACGTGGCGATGGACAGCCTGGGCAACGTCCTCGTGCGCGACAGCGTGCTGCTCGCCGCACCGTACAGCGGCAACGTGGTCCGCTCGCTCAGCCTGCAGAAGCTCTCCACGACGTTGCAGGGCCAGCGCATTTCGATCGTCGGCTTCGCGGTCGATCAGTCGGGACGTACGGGGTACGCCGTGCAAGCGTCACAGCTCACGCCGGTGGCGTCGCTCTCGCTCGCGCACGCCGATTCCACATTGATCGTGTACGGGCACACCTATCCGGTTCCCGCGTCGCGGTCCGGCGTCATGGGCGATCTCGTGTGGGATCCCGCCCGCGAGAACGTCATTCTCTCCAACATGAACTTCAATCGCCTCGAGGTCTTCCACGAGGCGACAAAGACCTTCGATCCGAACGGCGTCGCCGTCGGGTCGCTGCCGTGGGGCATGTTCGTGTCGACGCTCAACCCGAACACCCTCATCGTCGCGAACTCGGGTGGTACGAACCTGAGCCGGGTCGATCTGTCGACGCTGCAGGAAATCAACGCTCAGCGCATCCTCACCCGTGGCACGTACCTGTACACGGTCAACGAAGTGCGCGATGAAGGCACCGGCAAGCTGTTCGAGACGGTGTCCGGCCCGGTGATCTACTCCGACCGTCCGCAGTACGTCGGACAGTTGTCGAACGGCACGATCTTCTACTCGACGCGTCCGACGACCGACGCGCCCAAGGGCACGATCCGGTATCTCGATCCGACCCAGGCGGTGCCCGATCCGCACCCGATCATCATCTACCGGAGTCTGACGACGTCCACGACGATGCACGTCGTAATCAACGCCGATTCGGTCTTCGCGATCAGCGGTGCGGCCTCCAACTCGTCCGACGCGCTGAGGATCTGCGATCACACGCCGGGCACGGCGAATCCGTCGCAGTGCGTCACGACGCTGCCCGGCCAGGGACTGGACATTGCGATCGCGCAGCTCAACGCGCTGAACGGCAGCGACGTGAGCTACGTGACAGGCGTCGACATCAACGGCGCCGGCCTCACTGATACCACGTATGTCGCCGTCAGCGGCGATCGCAACTGGATTGCGTTCGGCGAAGGCCACACCGCCGGCTCCGGCATCATCTTCATGTCCGAGGCCAACCCCTCATTCTTCTCGCCGCCGATCTCGCAGGTCGACCTGACCACGAACGCGTCGGATCAGGTGAACGGCTTGGCGCTCGATCTGACCGGAGCCACCGTTGGCGCCCACGGCAACCAGGCATTCTTCGCCACGGTGGAGAATCCGTTCCATCTCCGCTTGCAGGGCGTGTTCTCGAATGGCGCGGGCGGCGGCGGCATCGCCTTCCACCCGCAAGCCAATGGTTCCACCGGCGACGTCGAACGCACCGCGTTCGTGGCGTCGAACAACCAGGCCATCGATATCGTCGACATCTTCCATTACATCAGCCGAGGCCACCTGCCGCTCAAGACCAACCTGTACGGGCCGTTGCGTGCCGTGCTGCCCGGTCCGAGCGACGCGGGGCTGGGCATCGTGCTCAAGCTGTTCGGCCTCTCGCCACAGGGGCTGGTAGTCATCGACCTTCACGCAGGCGATATTCTTCCATCGCCCTGATCGTTTCCCGTTTCGATCTTCGCGAGCCCGGCCCGTTGGCCGGGCTCGCGTGCATTGCACCCATCCCATGATCCGCTTCACCACCGCCGGCGAATCGCACGGGCCGGCACTCGTCAGCATTCTCGAAGGCATCCCTGCCGGCTTGCCGCTCCTCGCCGCCGATGTCGACGCCGAGCTCTCGCGCCGCCAGCAGGGCTACGGCCGCGGGCGACGCATGCAGATCGAAAAGGACGCCATCGAGTTCCTCTCGGGTGTTCGCGCCGGCGAAACGCTCGGCTCTCCGATCGCGATGCTGATCCGGAACAGAGATTGGAAGAATTGGCAGCACATCATGGCGGCCGAGAGGACAGAGGATAGTGGAGAGAGGATAGACGAACACTCTCCTCTATCCTCTCACAACTCGCCGCTGCGTGCGCGCGCGGTGACTCGCGTGCGGCCCGGACACGCCGATCTCACCGGAATCCTCAAGTACGACCGCGACGACGCGCGCGACATCCTGGAACGCGCCTCGGCGCGCGAGACCACGGCGCGCGTCGCTGCGGCCGGAATCTGTAAGCGTTTCCTCATGGAGTTCGGCGTGCGGATCGGCAGCCACGTCGTGCATCTCGGCGGCATCGATGCGGCTCGGCCGAATCCGATGCCCGACGACCTGAACGCCGCCGCCGACTCGTCGCCACTTCGCACCCTCGACGCCGCGGCCGAGGCGCGGATGATCGCGCACATTGACGAGATCAAGCGCGCCGGCAATACCCTTGGCGGCATCGCCGAAGTCGTCGCGGACGGGCTGCCCGCGGGCCTCGGTTCACACGTGTCATGGGACAGGAAGCTGGATGGCCGCATCGCGGCGGCGATCATGTCGATTCCCGCCGTGAAGGGCGTCGAGATCGGCATGGGCTTTCAGGCGGCGCGCCTCACCGGTGCCGACGTCCACGACGAGATCGAGCTCGCGCCCGGTCGCGTGCTCGCTGGCAACGTGCGGCGTCGCTCCAATCGCGCGGGTGGTCTCGAGGGCGGCATGACCACGGGCGAGCCGCTCGTCGTGCGCGTCGCGATGAAGCCGATCAGCACGTTGATGCGTCCTCTGAATACGGTGGACGTGGCGACACGCCAGCCGGCGACGGCGGTCGCCGAACGAAGTGATGTGACCGCGGTGCCGGCCATGGGAGTCATCGCTGAAGGAATGCTCGCGCTCGTACTCGCCGACGCGTTCGTGGAGAAGTTCGGCGGCGATTCACTCGGGGAAACGAGGCGGAATTATGACGCCTACCTTTCGCACGTCGCGGCCCGGCTCGGCGGCTGATCCGTCGCGGCCGCACTTGATCCTGATCGGCTTGCCCGGCTGTGGAAAGACCACTGTCGGCCAAGCGGTGGCCGACAAGCTTGGCCGAACGTTCCTGGACATGGATCTCGAGATCGAGCGGCGCGAGGGTCGCTCGATCAGCCAGATTTTCGGCGAGAAGGGCGAGCCGTATTTCCGGAAAAAGGAGCGTGAGCTCACTGAGGAGCTCAAGCTGGTCGGCAACATGATCGTGTCGCCCGGGGGCGGGTGGGTGACGTCGGAGGGTGCCATCGAGCTTGTGCGACCGCCGAGCAAGCTGGTGTACCTCAAGGTGCGTCCGGCGACCGCGCTCAAACGATTGGGCCCCATGCGCATGATGCGCCCACTGCTCAGCCGGCCGAATCCTGAGGCCGAGTTGGAGCGTCTAATGAAGGAGCGGAAGGCGTCGTACGAGTCGGCCGATCACGTTGTAGACACGGAACTCTATGGACTACAACGGGTTATAGATGACGTCGTGAGGCTTGCCTCCGCGCTCCGCTAAGAATACGTTACGCGGTCGCGAGCCAACCCTTGGCTTCGCGGCTCGGGTCAGAGCTGCAATCGTTTGGTTATATAGGGCGAGGATCGATGCTGGACGCATCGCCGATCCTCCCCTTCTTGCTTTTAGGGCGGTCCGAGCGTCCAAAGGTTGGCATTATGACTATTCGCGTATTAGGACCCCACGAGCGGGGCCGTTTTGCCCCTGACGCATGGGGACATTTGCTGGCATTGACCGGCTCCGGCGCGCTGAATGCCGCGGAGCTGGAGCACATCATAGAACGCGCACTCCTACAGATTGACGGCCGCATCGCCCTGGACGACCTGCGCTCTCTCATGGAAGGCGCCGGTTTCATCGACCGGGACGACGGCGATCAACACCAGACGGTGCACTGAACATGGCAACCCGAAAGAGCGCCGCGAAGACGCGGGCATCGGCAAAGAAGAAGGCCACGACGAAAGCGACGGCGCGGCGGGGCAAGCGCGCCGCTGCGGTCGTCGAGTACGAGGGCTCGTCGAGCGACGGCGCGTCCGACGGTCCGACGCTCGTCATCGTCGAGTCGCCCGCCAAGGCGAAGACGATCGGCAAGTACCTCGGACGCGGCTATCGTGTGCGCGCCACGGTCGGTCACATCATGGATTTGCCGGAGAAGAAGCTCGGCATCGACGTGGAGGACGGCTTCAAGGCGGATCTCGTGCCGATTCCGGGCAAGGAAAAGACAATCGCCGAGATCAAGAACGCCGCCAAGGAAAGCAGGGAAGTCCTGATCGCCACCGACCCTGATCGCGAGGGCGAGGCGATTGCGCAGCACGTCGCGACGCAGATCAAGCCGCGGCGCGGCGCGCCGAGCATGTCGATCAAGCGCGTGCTCTTTCACGAGATCACGAAGGACGCCGTGCGGCGCGCGATCCAGAACGCCGGCAAGATCGACACGAAGAAGGTCGAGGCGCAGCAGGCGCGGCGCATGCTCGACCGGCTCGTCGGCTACAAGGCGAGCCCGGTCCTTTGGAAAACTGTAAAGAAGGGCACGTCGGCCGGACGCGTGCAAACAGTCGCGTTGCGCCTGATCGTCGAGCGCGAGCGGGAGATCCGCGCGTTCAAGCCGGTCGAGTACTGGAGCATCGAGGCGCAGCTCGAGCGCGACAACCAGCCGTTCACCGCCAAGCTGCACCAGATCGACGGCAAGAAGACGGAGATCGGCAATCAGGCCGAAGCCGAGCGCATTCTCGACGACATTCGCCGCCGCGGCCCCGATCGTACGGGACGCGCCGGCACGTACAAGGATTTCGACGTCACCGAAGTGAAGCGCCGCGAGCGCCGCAAGAACCCCGCGGCGCCATTCACCACGTCCACGCTCCAGCAGGAGGCGGCGAAGAAGCTGTCGTTCGGCTCCAAGCGAACGATGCGTACGGCGCAGAGTCTCTACGAAGGCGTCGATCTCGGCGACGAAGGCTCGGTCGGTCTCATCACGTACATGCGTACGGACTCGACGCGCGTCGCGGAAACCGCGGCGCAGGACGCCCGCGAATATCTGCGTACGCTGTTCGGCGAGGACTTCGTCTGCAAGACGCCGCAGCTCTACGGCGACTC
>Ga0070680_100000845_pt1 | contig 21681 bp, 19 predicted proteins | sample KBSC73BmetaG_FD_64672 | JGI IMG/M metagenome (GOLD analysis project Ga0070680, IMG submission 64672) | Corn rhizosphere microbial communities from Kellogg Biological Station, Michigan, USA - KBS C7-3B metaG | ecosystem: Host-associated > Plants > Roots > Rhizosphere | place: USA: Michigan...
ATCGGCGGCGTCTGCGTCGTCGCTTTTTTCTCGGCGCTCTGCGACCTGAGGTTCACCGCTGCGCAATATGCGTTGATCTCGGCCGCCGCGAGCGTCGTCGGCCGATTGCTGACGGGGACCAGCGCCGGGGCCCTGATCGACGCCTGGGGTTATGTGGACTTCTATCTGCTGACGACGGTCCTCGCGCTTCCCGGGATCGTCATATTCTGGGTGATGATGCGCACCGACATGGTCGACGAGGCGATCGGAAGCGCCGGCCGGGTCGAAAGCGCTGTCGGCGCAGAAGAGGCCGGCGGTGACGTTCATCCGGGGGCTAGGCAGGGCGTGACAGCTGTCTAAAGATTCAGGCGAACGGCAGGAGGGGACAGTGGCAGGCGAGCGACCGCGGGGATTGAAGCTGCTCAAGGCTGCGCTGTCGACGCGCAAGGCCGCCGTGATGCTCGCGTTCGGTTTCTCTTCGGGCCTGCCCTTCTCGCTGCTGATCGGCACCCTGACCGCCTGGCTCGGCGAGGTCGGGGTGAAGCTCGCCACGATCGGCATCTTCTCGTGGATCGGGCTGGCTTATTCGTTCAAGTTTCTGTGGTCGCCGATCGTAGACCGCCTGCAAATTCCCGGCCTCGAACGGATCGGCCGGCGCAAGAGCTGGATCGCGCTGTGCCAGGGCGTCATTGCCGTTTGCCTCGCCTTGCTGGCGCTGACCAATCCCGCAACCTCGATCGGCAATTTCGTCCTGATCGCCTTCGCCGCCGCACTGGCTTCGGCAAGCCACGACATCGCCATCGATGGGTGGCGCATCGACCAGGCGGACGAGGAAACGCCGATCGAGCTGCTCTCCGCGCTCACACAGTTCGGCTATCGCACGGCGTCAATCGTCGGCGGGGCGATCGCGCTGGTGCTGGCCGCGCGGATGAGTTGGCCGAACGTTTATCTCGTGATGGCGGCCATATTCATCGTGCTGCTGCTGATCACCTTCATGGCGCCCGATAGTCCGCGGCCGGAGCGCAAGGCGCTTTATGGGGCGCTCGCCGAACCTGGCGCGCTCAAGCCGGCGGTACGCGGCGCACTTTTGGCGATCGTCGGCGTGAGCTGGCTGTGGGCGATCGTCCGGCTGGTCACTTTCGCCGTCTCGATGCTTGCGCCTGCCGCACCCGGGACGACGCCGCCGTCGGTCGCCGATTTCACCAAGACGTGGGGCGTGCTGATCATCATCGCCACCGTGTTCGTGCCACTGGCCGTCGCTGCTGTCGCGAACCGCTTTGCCAAGAGCCCCGACAAGGTTCTCGCTGCGCCCGACCCGGCACATGGCGCGGGCCGGACGGTCATGAACCATCTCTACTCGGCGTTGGTCGACCCGCTTGCCGAGCTATCCGGCCGAATGGGCTGGGGCGTGCTCGCGGCGATCGGCTTCATCCTGACTTACGCCATCTGTTACAATATCTGGGCGAGCTTCGCTTACCCCTTCTATCTCGATTACATGCACTACACGAAGGACGAGGTCGCCTTCGCTTCAAAGATTTTCGGAATCATCATGACGATGCTGGGAATCAGCCTCGGCGGCTATTTGTTCGCGAAGATCGGCCGGTTCCCGACGATCCTGCTGGGTGCGATCCTGCCGCCGCTCGGCAATTTCCTCTACGCCGACCTCGCCGACGGCGCGCCGATGATCGATGGCTTTGCGCATCTGCTCAGGCTCGACGCATTGGCGCGGGCGTTTGGCAGCGACGAGCGGATGATGCGGCTGCTGCTCGCGATCTGCTACGAGAATGTCACTGTCGGCCTCGCACTGACGGCGTTCGTGGCTTACGTCTCGAGCATCGTCAGCAAGAAATATGGCGCGATCCAGTACGCCTTGCTGTCCTCCCTGCTGTCGCTCGTGGGAACGCTCGGCCGCGGCGCGGTGGGCGAGGCCTTCGACATGTACGGCTATGCCCCGGTATTCCGCTGGACAGCAGCGACGGCGCTCGTCTCGACGCTTTTCGTGCTTCTCGAGTGGGCGCGAGTGACCGCGCAGGAACGGCGCCAGGCAAGTGCCGCGATTGCGCCGGACACCGGTGCGAAGGCGTCCGAGGCGCTTGCCGAAAGCGGGCAGCCCGCGCGTTAGTCGGGCACCTGATCGTTCGCGGCGAGCACTTCGCCGGCCAGGTAAAGCGAACCGAAAATCAGCACGCGTGCATCCGCGGGGATGGATTCCAGAGCCTGCCTGAAGTCGTCCTGCGTCTCGGCAGTCATGCCAAGGCCGCCCGCGATTTCGGCAAGGTCGTCGGGTGAGAAGCAGCTGTGGCCCGGAATTGGAACGGCGTGCACGAGTTCGACCTGCGATTTGAAGGGCTCCAGCATGCCAGCGGGGTCCTTACTCGTCAGGCTGGCGAAGATCATGTGAAGCGGCTTTCCGTCGGTGAACTGGTGCTTTGCAAAATTCGCGATCTGGCGTGCAGCGGATGGATTATGCCCGCCGTCGAGCCAGACCTCCCGATCGCCGACAAGCGGTCCCGCAGCAAGGCGCTGAAGCCGCGCCGGCCAGTCGGCCCAGCCAAGCGCCGCACTCACCGCCGAGGACGGCAAATTCAGCCCCTGCTGGTGCCGCAGCATTGCAATCGCGAGCGCGGCGTTCATCGCCTGATGGCGCCCGGGCAGGCGCGGCAGCGGCAAGTCGAGCGTGCCGCGCTCGTCGCGATAGCGGAGCTTGCCGCCACTCGCGATCGCGTCCCAGAGACCGCCGCGCGGGAGCCACAGCGCTCCGCGCTCATGGGCGACTTCGCCGATCCGCGAGGCGACCGGCGCGGGGTAGAGTTGAGTGAGGAGCGGGACGCCGGCCTTTGCGATCGCTGCTTTCTCGGCCGCGATGTCGACCAGCCCTGAACCGAGGAACTGTTGATGATCGAGCGCCAGGTTGGCGATGCCGGTCACCAGTGGGCGCTCGACCACGTTGGTCGCATCGAGCCGGCCGCCGAGCCCGACTTCGAGGATGCAGGCATCAGCCGGCGTTCGTGCAAAGGCGAGGAGCGCCGCCGCGGTCGCGACCTCGAAGAAGCTCGGCTCGATTCCTGCCCCCGCATCGAGGACTTCGGTCAGAAGCCCCGACAACGTCTCGTCGTCGATCAATCGCCCGGCGACGCGGATCCGCTCGTTGAAGCGGACGAGGTGCGGGCTGGTGAACGCGTGGATCTTGTATCCGCTGGCTTCCAGCGCGGCGCGCAGGAAGGCGACGGTCGATCCCTTGCCGTTGGTGCCGGCGATGTGCAGCACCGGCGGGAGCCGGTCTTGCGGCCGGCCGAGCCGATCCAGCACTTCTGAAATGCGGTCGAGGCCGAGCCGGTCGCCCGCCGGCGAAAGCTTCGACAAGCGGTCGAGCTGCGCCTGGACGCCCGGATGAGCCGAGCGGGCAAAGTCGGCCATTTACGCCGCCTCTTTCGCCTCCGGGGCGAGATATGAAACGAGCAGCGCGAGCTTTTCCCTGAGATCGCCGCGCGACACGACCATGTCGATCATGCCGTGCTCGAGGAGATATTCGGCGCGCTGGAACCCTTCCGGCAGCTTTTCGCGAATGGTCTGCTCGATCACCCGTTGGCCGGCGAAACCGATGAGCGCGCCCGGTTCGGCGAGCTGGACGTCGCCGAGCATCGCATAGGAGGCGGTGACCCCGCCGGTGGTCGGATCGGTCAGCACCACGATGTAGGGTAGGCCGGCTTCCCTCAATTCGGCGAGCGCGACGGTGGTCCGCGGCATCTGCATGAGGCTCAGGATGCCTTCCTGCATGCGCGCTCCGCCCGCCGCCGTGAACAGGATGTATGGCGCCCTCTCGGCGATCGCCGCGCGGATTCCGGCGACGATTGCCGCGCCCACCGCGATGCCCATCGAACCGCCCATGAACGCGAAATCCTGGACTCCGATGATCACCTTGTGCCCGTCGAGCCGTCCGCGAGCGTTGATCAGCGCGTCGCGCTCGTCGGTCGCGGCGCGGGCGGTCTTCAGCCGGTCGGTGTAGCGCTTGGCGTCCTTGAAGCGCAGCGGATCCTCGCGCACTTCCGGCGTTGGCAGGACTTCATATTCGGCGGCATCGAACAATTGCTCGAAGCGCTTGGCCGGTCCGATGCGGTCATGGAAGTTGCATCGCGGGCAGACGCTGTAATTCTCCTCCCATTCCTTGACGAACACCATCGTGCCGCACTTGCTGCACTTGTGCCAAAGGTTCTCGGCGGTCTGGCGCTTCGGCAAAAAGGGAATGCCGCTGCGGACCCGGCTCAACCAACTCATGTCTTAAGTCCTTGCTTCGGCGGGCATTTGGGAAAAACCCAAGGCAATGTCCATGACCGCCCGCGCCGGATCGGGAGCACCGGTGATCGGGCGGCCGATCACCAGCACCGAGGCGCCGTCGGCAAGTGCCCGGGCCGGAGTGACTACCCGCTTCTGGTCGCCGATGTCGGAACCGGCCGGGCGAATCCCAGGAACGACGAAAAAGCCCTCGGGCCATGCCGCATGGGCACCCGCCACCTCTTCGCCCGAGCAAACGATCCCGTCGACGCCCGCATCGCGCGCCACCCAGGCAAAGCGCGCGACCTGCTCGGCCGGCATCCGGTCGATGCCGAGATCGGCAAGATCTCCCGCATCGAGGCTCGTCAGCAGGGTCACGGCGACGATTCTCGTCGAGAGCGGTGCGGCGCGCCTGGCGGCGAGGAGCATCTCGTGACCGCCAGCCGCGTGAACGGTGAGGATTGCGGGCTCCAGCGGCGCGAGGGCTTCAACCGATTTCGCGACGGTGTTCGGGATATCGTGCAGCTTGAGGTCGAGGAAGATCGGCAGGCCGAGCGCTCCGAGACGGCGGACTCCTTCCGGACCTTGAGCGGCGAAGAACTCGAGGCCGAGCTTGAGCCCGCCGGCATGCGCGCGAACCGCTTCCGCAATCTCGAGGGCGCGGGCGAGGTCCGGGGTATCGAGGGCGACGTAGATCGGGTTCAAGCGACCGGCTCCGCTTCATCCGTGGCAGGCGTGTCGGCCGGCTGCGCTGCGAGGCGATTGCGCTCCATCGCCTCGACGCGGCGGCTGAGGCCCCAGATGCGCGCTCGCAGGATGAGCCAGGTCGGAAGCCAGCCGACCAGGAAGCCGACCAGCATCAGCAGCGGCAACTTCGTGTCCGCCTGAATATCGTTCCACAGGTTGAGCGTAACCGTGGTCCAGTTCGCCCTCGCGAACAGTGCGACCAGGACCGCGATCAGGACCCAGAACAGGGTCTTCAGGAATTGCATGGCGGTGCGTTTAGGCGAGCCGTGCGTTGAAGGCCAGAATTAGCGTTCCGTCGCGTGCCAGAGTCGCTTCGTCGCAAGCGCGTTAAATGCAGCGTTGAGAGGCAAACGGCTCCCGTCCACAGGAGTCAACGAGGGTGGGGAGAAGGTCGATTTTGCAAAAGGCTCAAAAGCTTGGGCTCGGCGCGTTCGTGCTGTTGTGTGGCGCGTCGCTGCTGGCCATGCGTCCGCACGACCGATCCGCGACCACCGACCCCAAGATCACGGCGGCGCATCTCAAGCTCGCGGCCCTCTCGCCGGCTTCGCGGCGCGACATCGACTATCGCCTGCTCGATGCGCGCCTTCGCGAGCTGATGAAAAAGCCGGCGATGGTCGGTCTCGCCGTCGGAATCGTCGAGAATGGACGCATCACCTTCCTGCAGGGCTATGGCGAGACCCTCGAAGGCTCCGGCGATCCGGTGACTCCCGAAACGGTCTTCCGCTGGGCTTCCTGTTCCAAGGGCCTGGCGGCAACGATGGTCGCGAAGCTCGCCGAGCAGAACAAGATCAACCTCAACGGGCCGGTGTCGGATTACGCTCCCGACCTCAAGCTGCCCAACGGCAATGAGCGGCTGGCGACGGTCGGCGACCTCCTCTCGCATCGCCTCGGCCTCTATCGCGATGCCTATGCGAACAAGCTGGAAGAAGGCGAGGACCCGAGCGTGTTGAGGACCGAGCTCGGCCAGCTGAACGCCGTGTGCGCGCCGGGCACCTGCTGGGACTATCAAAACGTTGCCTATGATGCATCGAGCGAGATGGTCTCGCGCATCACCCACATGCCGTACGAACAGGCGGTCAAACGCTACCTGTTCAACCCGATCGGAATGACCAGCGGCAGCGTGTCGATGGCGGGTCTCGAATCGAACGCCAGCTGGGCTCGGCCGCACAGCGCGGGCAAGCGCCCGTGGCCAATGGTGGACACCTATTACAAGGTTCCGGGCGCGGCTGGAATCAACAGCAACATCAAGGACATGGCGCTGTGGATGGAAGCCCAGATGGGTGAGATGCCCGATGTCGTCGACGCGAAGGTGCTCAACACAGTCCATGGCCGATACGTCAAGACTCCGACCGAACGCGCGCGAATGCGCAAGTTCCTGGAGCGGCTCGGAAGCGCCTGGTACGGCTACGGCTGGCGCAGCTACGATTATGCTGGGCACGAGATCATCGGCCATCGCGGCGGCATCAAAGGCTATCGCTCGTTGATCCTGTTCGACCCGGAGAAGAAGAGCGGCGTGGTCGCCTTATGGAACAGTGACACCTGGCAGCCCGGCGGCCTCGAGTTCGAGGTGATGGATCAAATCTATCACTTGCCGTTCCGCGACTGGCTGGAGCTCAACAAGTCGCCAGCGGAAGTCATCGCATCGGCCGAATCTGAGCCCGACAGCGGCGGGCCGTCCTAGCGCGCCTCAGCCTCGGACTTCGCTTCGCGGATTTCGCGCTTCTGGTGCAGGTGGGCAAGATAGCGGCAGCCCATGCCGATGATCGACGTCGCCATGCCGACGACCAGCACCGGATAGTACCAGCTCGGCGGGTTCTCCTTCGTCCACGCGACGGCTCCGAGGAAGAACACGCTGGCGATCGAAATCAAGTAGCCGATCGCCTTCCAGTCTAGGCCGCTCGGTGCAGGGATGGTGACTGTTTCGTGACGCATACCGCGGCAGGAACATCCAAGCTCGGCAGTTTGTTTCGCTAGTCAGCAAGCACAGGAGACCGGGCAGATGGCCGAGACCAAATCGCAAGACGCAATCGCGCTTCTCAAGCAGGACCACCGCGACGCCGAGAAGCTGTTCAAGGAATTTGAAGAGGCGAAAGGCGAAGGCCGCAAGGAAAAACTCGCCCGTCAGATCTGCCTCGCTTTGTCAGTGCACTTCCAGCTGGAGGAAACGATCTTCTATCCCGCCTGTGAGGGAACGGTCGACGAGGACGAGCTCAAGGAAGGCTATGTCGAGCATGACGCGGCCAAGCTGCTGGTCGCCGAGATCGAGGCGAACGAGGGCGGCGACGACGACTATTTCGACACCAAGGTGCATGTCCTTCAGGAAGAGATCGAGCATCACATCAAGGAAGAGGAAGGCCCCGGGGGCATTTTCGCGCAGGCGAGAAAAGGGAAGCTGGACCTCGACGGCCTCGGCGAGCAGCTCGCCGCGCGCAAGAAGGAGCTGACGGAGAGCTACAAGGCGGACGGGGTGCCCGAGCCTGAGCTCACGACCATGGACGAAGTATCGGTCTGACCGGACGGTAAAGCGGCACCTTAGCGCAGCGCGGCGACCTCCGTGTCGCGCCCGTAAATGTCGTCGACGAAGCTCAGCTGACCGTTCTTCACCTGCGCCGTCATGTAGGTAACGTAGATCGGTACGGGGGTGGGCAGGAGCACGTGCTGCTCCGGTTCGTTCGAAGCTGTCTGCGGGGCGCGCTCCATCAGCCAGCGGCCGAGGCGCTCGGCGTCCTGGAGCCGAATGCAGCCGTGGCTCAGCGTCCGGTCGTCCTGCGCGAACAAATCCTTGTTCGGAGTATCGTGCAGGTAGATGTCGGAAGCATTCGGAAAGCCGATCTTGATCCGGCCCATCGAGTTGCGCGGACCCGGCAGTTGCCGGACCTGAACCCGCTCACGGCCGGCAGCGACGGCGTGCCAGTCCACTTTCGTCGGATCGAGCAGCTCGCCCGAGCCGTCGGGTGCGAGCACCTGATAGCCCTGCCTGGTGAGGTACGAGACCCCCTGCTCGAGCACATTCTTGGCGATCAGCGAACGAACGAGCTCGGCGTCGACATGCCAGTAGGGATTCAACGTCGCATAATAGATGGTGCTCGCGAGCAATGGCGTTTCGGTCGACGGATCGGCCTTGCCGACGATCACCTTCATCGAGTCGACGATGCGGCCGTCATCGACCATGTAGAGACGGGCGCCCGCAGTATCGACCATCACGTAACGGCCGTCGGGCGGGATGTCGCGGACCCGGTCGAGGCTCGCAAGGACGCGCGGGTCGAGCGAACCGCCGTTTGAGTGCATCGCGGTCCAGGCGGCGTTACGAAGCTGCGCGTAAAGCGGGTTCACCTGGCTGACTTTCCGAACGTAAGCGGAAAGGGAGGGGGCTGCCGCGGCGCGCGCGAGGATGGTGGCGGCGCTTTCCCGCCTGGGGGCGACCCAGCGATCCGCGTAGGTGATGCCCGACGGCGGCGTTTCCAGCGCCTCGACATATTGCACCCAGCCGGCAGACAGAAGGCGGTCGGCGGCCGCGAGAGCCGCGGGATCTCCCGTCTGCGCACGAACGATCAGCGCCTGCGCCTGCGCCGCATAGCCGGGACCACTCGGCATCCCGTCGAGTTGCGCTCGCTCGAGCACGCCGATGAGCTCGCGTGCCGCCGAACCGTCGGCACCGCTCCGCAGCCACAGCGGCGCGCCGCGGCGAGCCGCGTAGAAGGCGCTTACCGCCTGGTCGGCGGCTGCGTCATAATTGGCGGCATTCGGCAGAGCGGGGTTGGTCGCAGCAGCCGCAGGCACAGAAAGGGCCATCAGCGCCGCACTGGCGGCGCCGGCCAAGAACCGGCTTATCACGTTCAGAAACCTTCTAAATCTTTCTTTGTCGCCACAACGCGGCAGCGGCCATTCGGGTTCAAAATAAGTATTGACATTTTCGATGCAACGTTTCGCCGATGAACCGTTGTTCAGGTTCCCGTGCTGCGACTCGATTCGCGGACAGGCTGTGCTGGGAAGAACTGGGGCCGCGCGTTGCCCGGCGCGGCCCTCGGCGAATTACGCGCCGATATAGACGGGCGTACCGACGTCCGTGACGCCGTAGAGCTTCTTGGCAAAGGTGAGCGGCAGCCGAATGCAGCCGTGGGACGCCGGGTAGCCCGGATTGTAGCCGCCGTGCAGCGCGATCCCGTATTGGTCGATCCGCTCCATCCACGGCATCGGGGCGTTGTCGTACTTCTTCGAGCGGTAGAACGGCTTCTTCTCGAGCACGGAGAAGATGCCCGTCGGGCTCGGCTTGTCGTCCCTTCCCGTGGAAATGGCGGCAACCGCCATCAACGTATCGCCGCGATAAAGGTAGGCGAGCTGGTCGGACAGGCTGATGACGACCCGCTCCGCGCCGGCGGATTCTGGAACGTCGCGCCAAAGATATTGTCCCGGTTTGACGGTCTTCGGACCGAAGGCATCGATCATGTCGACGCGCGCCTGGGACGCAGCGTCGCTGGCTTCCATTTTCGCTTCATAGGTTTCCAGCGCCGATGCCGGCGTCGAGACGACGGTAGTCGCAAGTACGCACGATCCCATCAGCGCCAGCGCAGTGGCCAAACGCTTCATTTCACACCTGAATTCTTAAGTTGACTTTTGCCGCGAAAATGCATTGCGGCCGAGTCGGGTTCCTTCGAAGGCTGTTAAAGCAGTTGCGGGCTTACCATCCCGAGTAGCGAATCACGGGATCCCGAGCACCGTGCGACAGGCCGGATCGAGCAGGTCCTGCTCCTCCGCATGCTTCCTGATGTAGGCTGCGAAAAAGGGGCAGATCGGGACCACGGTCAATCCCCGGTCGCGCGCAGATTTGAGCGCGAAGCGGATCAGCGCCGAGCCGATTCCTCGGCCTTCGTGCAATTTGGGCACCTCGGTATGGATGAAGACGATCGTGCCGGGACGAAGCTCGTAAACCGCGATGGCCAGGCTTCCATCGCCGAGATCGACCTCGAAGCGGTGCTTCTCGACATTGTCGCTGATCGCGTGCTGCGGGCGATCCTGGGTCATGTGCCGTGTCTAGCGGCAGCAACTGGTTCAAGCCACTCCGCCTCGCGTTAACTCCGGGTTTAACGAGGTCTATTGCCTATTGCTGATCCCGGTGATTAGCTCCGCGTCCGGCGACTCTGCCGGCCCCCAGTCGACGGCGCCGCCAGGCATGACCCGTCAATCGTGACGGCGTGCCGCTACGAAGGGGGAGATTGGCATGCGGAAAACGATCATCGCGGCACTGGCCGCCGCTTCAGTGATTGCGTTGGCCGGCTGCAAGCAGGCGCCGACTGCCGGCAACGAAGCGAACGCAAGCGGCAATGCGGGTGCGACGACGAGCGCCGCTGGAACGATCGATGGCACCTGGAAGGGCGACGTGAGCAGCGTAAAGTTCGAGCAAAAGCCCGACGAATTCTTGCTGCAAAACGGCAAGTACGACTGCAAGTCGTGCATTCCGCCGGTAACGCTCGCGGCTGATGGCGCGTATCACCCCGTGGCCAGTCACGCTTATTATGACGAGGAGTCGGTCAAGGCCGTCGACGCCAACACGGTTCAGATGTCGACGAAGCTCAAGGGTCGCGAGACGGGCCATTCAACCATGACGGTCTCCGGCGACGGCAAGACTCTGACGATCAACTGGACGGACACGTCGGTCGCGAACGCGAAGCCGAATTCCGGCTCGTTCGAAGAGAGCCGCGTCGCTAGCGGCCCAGCAGGATCACACGCCCTTTCAGGGTCATGGACGCCTGCCAAGATCGCAAGCGTCAATCAGGAGGCGATTACGCTCACCCTGAAGGCGGACCCCGACATGCTGCATCTCAGTTCTCCGACCGGCATCAGCTACGACGCCAAGCTCGACGGCACGCCGACGCCCATCAAGGGCGATCCTGCGGGCGCTACCGCATCGGTCAAGAAGCTGGCCGACAATAGTTATCAGGAAACCGATACGGCGGGCGGCAAAACCGTCAGCGTAACGACATTCACGCTCGGAGCCGATGGCAAGCTGACTCTCGTTTCGGAAGACCCGCGCAACGGCTCGAAGACGACCTGGACGGCAACCAAGGCATGACTGCGAAGGGGTGAGGCGCCAACGCCTTGCCCCTTTTTTAAGGTGCGCGATTAGGGAGTTGTTAGGCGACTCCAGTCACTCTTCGGCGCGACACGTGCCTGGATGACGAATGACTGAAACACCTTCGGTCACCACCTTTGTCGTGGGAGATCGTCTCCCATGGCCCGATGACGCGCCCCCACTCGACGCCAAGGGTCCATTCGATCTTGGCGCGATCCATCATTCCGGGTCGCGGCAGGAATGCGCGATCCGCAAGATCTCGGCTCTCGGTGTGACAGTCGGCAGCGAGCTCACTCCCGCGCTTGGCGATTCGGTCGCGATCGAGTTCGCCAACGGCCAGCGCGCCCACGGCAAGATCGCATGGACGGGGCGCCGTGAACTCGGCGTCCGTTTTGACGACTCAGTCGACATCATCGCGCTGCTCAACCGCAAGCTGGTGAGCCAGACTCCCGAACGGCGCACCATGCCGCGGCTCGAGGTCCGCTCCTCGGTTCACCTCAAGTTCGGCGGGCAGCTCTGGCCCGCGATGCTCCGCAACATTTCCGCCAAGGGACTGCAGATCGAAGGTGACGAGCTGCCGCCCATTGGGACGTTCATCTCGGTGTTCGTGCAGGGCCTGAACGTCCCCGCGGGCGAGGTGATCTGGCGCCGCGACAAGCTTGCCGGCATCGAGCTGTTCGAAGAGCTTAGCTGGACGTCGATCATTCCCTGGGTGCGCGGTTTCACGAGGCGCGCCACCAACTAACGCACCACGCTCCGAACCTGAGTCATCAAGGCGAGGGGCCGACCCTCATCATCCTCCAAAAACGCCATCCATTCCTCGGTGCCGTCCTCGTGCCGGTGGATCATGTGCGGCGCATGGGTGAACGAGACTCCGCGGCTCTCAAGCTCCTTTTTCGCGGCGTGCAGATCCGGAACGCGTAGATAAAGCAGCGACTCGCCGTCGCCCGCTTTGCCTTCTTCCTCGGTCAGCATGAGGCGCACGCCGCCGAGATCGAAGAAAGCGAGACCGGGGAAGGCATAAAGCTCCGGCAGCCCAAGCACATCGCGGTACCAGGTGCGTGAGCTCTCGACATTGCGGCAGGTGCGGGCGATCTGGCCCAGCATCATGTAACTTTCGGTCTGCGTTTGAGCGTCCATGTCCGACCTCCTCAGTTGGTCAAGCGCACTACTCTTGGCGACGCCGTCCCACAGGCGAAGCTGCTCGCGACTGGAAAAGCCGAGCTTCGAGAGCGCGTTGCCGACGTGAAACTTCACGGCGTCGAGGCTGACTCGCATTCGTTCGGCAATGCGGCGGTTGGTCATGCCATGCCGCACCTGCTCGGCGACCTTCCACTCGGCCGGTGTGAGCAGGTCGTCGTGCCGCGGCCTTCCGGGTCCATTCGTGGTCATGGACGTGAATGGTAGCGAGAAGGGGACCGAATTACCCTACCCGAGCGGTCATCCGGCGCTGACGAAGCTGTCGAGCACCTTCTTGCGCCCGGCATGCTCGAAGTCGATCTCGAGCTTGTTGCCTTCGATTGCGGCAATGATGCCGTAGCCGAACTTGCCATGGAACACGCGCTGGCCGAGCGAGAGGTCGGTTCGGCCCTGGTTACCGAGGCTGACAGCGGATGCGCGAGCCTCGATCACGCGCTGGGGCTCGGGATTGTAGGCGGTACGGGTCGCGCGCTGCCAGCCGGGCCCGCGGCTCGGGCGGGCGACATGCGCGAAGGGGTCTGCGCGCTCGGACCACTGGGCGCGCCACAGGCTCTCGCCGCCGGTCATCGTCGTCTCTTCCTGGATATGCTCCCTGGGCAGCTCGGCGAGGAAGCGGCTCGGGATCGAGCTGGTCCACTGGCCGTAGATCCGGCGGTTGGCGGCATGGATGATCGTGGCACGCCGCTTGGCGCGGGTGATCGCGACATAAGCGAGCCGGCGCTCCTCCTCGAGGCTGGCGAGGCCGCCTTCGTCGAGCGAACGCTGCGACGGGAACACGCCTTCTTCCCAGCCGGCGAGATAGACAGTGTCGAACTCGAGGCCCTTGGCGGCATGGATGGTCATGATCGTGACGCGGTCGCCCTGCCGAGCCTCGTCATTGTCCATGACGAGGCTGACATGCTCGAGGAACGCACCCAGGGATTCATATTCTTCCATCGCGCGCGTGAGCTCGGCGAGGTTCTCGAGGCGGCCGGCGCTTTCGGCCGAGCGGTCCGCCTGGAGCATTGCAGTGTAGCCGCTTTCGTCGAGCATGATCCGCGCGAGCTCGGGATGCGGGAGCTCGGTCGACATCTGGCGCCAGCGCGCGATGTCGGCGACGAAATTGCCGAGCGACCGCCGGGCCTGTGCGGTAAGCTCGTCACTGTCGAGCAGCGTTGCGGCAGCGAGCAGAAGCGGCTGTTGAGTGGCGCGCGCGTGGCGGTGGATCGCGGCGACTGCCTTGTCGCCGAGGCCGCGCTTGGGCTGATTGACGATCCGTTCGAACGCGAGGTCGTCGGCGGGCTGGGCGATGAGACGCAGATAGGCGATGGCGTCGCGAATCTCGGCGCGCTCATAGAAGCGGAAGCCGCCGATGATTTGGTAGGCAAGGCCGATCGCGATGAATCGCTCCTCGAACTCGCGGGTCTGGAACTGCGCGCGCACGAGGATGGCGACATCGTCGAGCGACCCGCCGCGGCGCATGTGGTTTTCAGCTTCTTCCCCGACTCGGCGCGCTTCCTCCGGTCCGTCCCACACGCCGATGACCCGCACCTTTTCGCCGTCGCCAGCATCGGTCCAAAGCGTCTTGCCGAGCCGGCCGGCATTATGAGCGATCAGGCCGTCGGCCGCCGCAAGGATGTGACTGGTCGAGCGGTAATTCTGCTCGAGCCGGATGATCTTCGCCCCCGGGAAATCCTTTTCAAACTTGAGGATGTTGGCGACCTCGGCGCCGCGCCACGAATAGATCGACTGATCGTCATCGCCGACGCAGCACAGGTTGCGGCGCGGCTCAGCGAGCAGCTTCAGCCATTCGTACTGCGCCTGGTTGGTGTCCTGATATTCGTCGACCAGCAGGTAGCGGAAACGGTCGCGGTAAGCCGCAAGGACGTCCGGGCGGCCGCGGAATATCACCAGCATGTGCAGCAGCAGGTCGCCGAAGTCGCAGGCGTTCAATGTCTTGAGACGCTCCTGGTACTGAGCATAGAGTTCGGCGCCGCGGCCTGCCGCGAAGGCTTCGGCTTCGCCGGCATCGACCTGTGCGGGAGTCCAGCCGCGGTTCTTCCAGCGGTCGATCAGTCCGGCGAGCTGGCGCGCCGGCCAGCGCTTCTCATCGAGGTTCGACGCCTGGATCAGCTGCTTCAAGACACGAAGCTGGTCGTCGGTGTCGAGGATGGTGAAGTTCGACTGCAGCCCGGCGAGCTCGGCATGGCTGCGCAGCATCCGCGCGGCGACCGAGTGGAACGTGCCTAGCCATGGCATGCCCTCCAGCGCGCCGCCCGACAATTTGCCGACGCGCTCGCGCATTTCGCGCGCCGCCTTGTTGGTGAAGGTCACGGCAAGGATCTGGCTCGGCCACGCCTTTCGAGTGGCGATGAGGTGGGCGAGGCGCGCCGTCAGCGCGGCAGTTTTTCCCGTTCCCGCGCCAGCGAGGACGAGCACTGGCCCCTCGGTCGTGACGACCGCCTCGCGCTGCGGCGTATTCAGGCCCTGCAGGTACGGCGGGTCGGGGGTAAGCTCAGGGGATTCGGGCACTCGTTCGAGGTAAGCGGAGGAGAACGGAACGGCAACCGAGTTGGCCTGGGCCCGAGTAGCGAATCGCGCCGTCTAACGAGGGTTCCGGGAAAGTTCCAACTGTTGCACCCGATATCCCCGTTATCCACAGGCTTCTTACCGAAAATTTTGCTTCCGCGACTCGGATCGAGGGTGCATGGTGACTTCGTGATCGGGACGGCGGTCCCGGCCTCATCGGAAAGCCGGAAACGGAAAGAAGATGCGGCAGGTGACCAAAGGTCCGATCTCCGCCGGCAGGCATTGCCAAGGCTCTTTCGGGAGCGGAAGCGGGGCCAGCCGGGAAGAGGCGCCGGAAGAGTCAATCTTCTCTAGCGCGACGCGGCTCCCGGGGTTCCTCGGAATTTCGGTGAGCGAAGCGGGACGCAAGAGTGGTTGACCCAAGAAGGGCCGCAGAACATCGGGCGGTTTTGGCCCCGAGAGATGTTCGGTCTTCGGATCGGAGGTTTCAGGAGCGCCAGGCCAGGCAGGTCGGAAGACCAGCGAACCTTCGGGTGGCGCAGTCGAGTAGGTCAGCGTGGCTCCTCGCAAGAGGGAGTTGCCGGATGGGAAGCGACGCCTGAGCTGGTGAGCCAGGATCGAGAGCGGGTCGGTAGGGCGAAAGCTTCTATCAACCAGGTTACGAATACCGGCATATCCTTCGCTCGGCGCAGTGGGGGCTGGCAGCAATGCCGGCCCCCATTTCTATTTAGGAAACTGGCAGGCATGCATGCGGGCCCCCGCCGCTTGATTCCGGTCAATTCGGGCCGAAGCGGTTCGACTGTTAACTTATCGTTAGACGCGCTCAGTTAACGTAAATACTCCACGGATTGGAGTGTTGCGTCATGTCCGAACTCATGAAGTTGCGCCAGGATCATGCGACGCTGGCGCGGATGTTCCGCCAGCTCGAGCGAATCATCGCCGAGCCGCAAGCACCCTCCCAGCTCGAGCTATTCGAGCTCAGGCGTTCGTTGATGCAGACGCTGATTGGGCATTTGAAGCTCGAGGACTGGGCGCTTTACCCGCGGCTGATCGACAGCGGCGACGAAGCAATCTCGGCGACGGGCCGCCAGTTCAAGGAAGAGATGAGCGGTCTCGCCCCGGCCTTCGTCGCGTATTGCGAGAAATGGACGGCCAACACGATCGCGGCGGACTGGGCAGATTATTGCAGCGACACGCGCGGCCTTCTTGATGCCTTGATGGACCGTCTTACCCGCGAGAATCGCGAACTCCTCCCCGCACTCGAGCGGCTCGACGCCGCCGCTTAGGCTGCATAGGCTCCGCTCGGCGCGCCGGCACAGCAGGCCGCCGTTACCGCGGGCGGCTGTTCGACCCTTCGTCGAACGTCACGGACACCAAAGCATAGTTGCGCGTTAGGCGCGACAGGTGACGACGGTTTTTCCGTCGTTGATGGGCGGCAGCATGGTGCTGCTGGAGCGGGTGCGAATGGAGTGAACAGTGTTCCGCGCTATTGCTGCATTGGCCCTGGCTTCCGCCTCCGCCCAGCCGACCACCATCAAACCAGCCACGACCCCCTCGAGCCCCGCTCCATCGGGCGAGACGCTGACGTCCAACGCCCCCTGGTGGGAGCGCGTGACGGTGACCGTCAACGACGATGGCCAGACCCAATCATGCCGCTATGAGTCGAGCCTCCAGCCGAACGCCGGCAAGGATTGCTCGGTCGTTGGAGTGACGGCGCAGCAGGCATCGGCGAGCCACAGTTCGTCGGGTTCCAAGGACGAAGTTACGCGCATCACCTTCGAGCGGCGTTTCAGCCCTAATTCGAAACCCGATCTTTCGGCGCTCCAGACCGGCGACTTGCTGCTGAGCGGTCAGGTCATGGCGCTGGCGATCGATGCGCGCGGCCAGGTCAGAGACTGCAAGGTTGTTGAGACCTCAGGCACGGTCGCTCCGCAATATGGCTGCTCCGATGCTGCGAGCGAACGGTTCAATGCCAGCGCCGCCGGTCCGCGCAGCGCACCGCGCGCGGGCTACATGTCGGTGCTCGTCTACGGGCACAGCGAACACGTGGTGTGACGCAACCGCTCGGGTGTTCGGATCTCAAGGTTCGCCGAATTGCCAAACGCTCACCCGCTCCGCTTCGGCTCGGGGGGTGGTGATGGGCAGGCAGACGGATGGCGATTCGGGCGTGGCGTTCTTCGTCGCATGCAACTGCAGGGAGTTTGCCATGTCGAGCAATTGGCTCGTGACGAGGGCGAGCCGCCAGTCGCGATAGCGTGCGTCCTGAAGCGTTGCGTTCAATTCGAAGGTGCTCGAAGGCTCGAGCCGTCGCACATGCTCCAACGTCCGAAGCTTCGCCCAATCAGTCTGTTCAAGCGTCATCTCCTCCAGCAGGTCGTGCATCCGCGCGTACATCACGGCATATTTCGACAACCTGCCGGGATCGACTAACGCTGCCCGCCCGGCCTGGGATTCGGCTTCCCAGCGGGAACTTGCAAAGGCCCAGGATTGCGGCCTTCCGATCCACTTTGGCGTGACGATGTTCGGCGCCGTGGCGGCTTTATCGAGAAGCGCCTGGATCTCGTCGATGCGTCGACGGACGCACGAGTGAATTTCCATTCGCGATTTCAGTCTGCCGAGATTGAAGTCGAGCTCGTTGCGGATGGCGTCGTCCGCCTGCAAACCCTCTTGCCGTTGATGACTGGCCTCCACGATCTGTTCGAACCCGAGCGCGATCAGCACGCCGAGCACGATGATCCCGACCTCGCCCGCGAATTCGCGCCAGCCGTGCAGCGGCTTGGGAAGATGGAAATGCATGCAGCCGGCGCCCCCCAAGCAACTGTCGGGAGCCTAACAGAAGGTCTCACCTCCGCAATGGCTGCAATGGACTATGCCGCCACTGCCGCCCCGGCGAACTCGGCGAGCTCGCGGTTGAACCTCGCCGGATCTTCGAGGAACGGCGCGTGCCCTGTGCCGGCAAAGTCGGACATCTGGCAGCCGGGGCATGTCTGTTGAATGAGCTCCGCCATTGCCGGCAGTACGATCGTGTCCGCCGCTCCGTAGGAGACGAGCAGCGGCTTGCTCAGCTCAGCATATTCGGGACGAAAGTCCTCGTCGCGGCTGATGAGGTGTCCGCGGACATAGGCAGGAGTCAGCATGTTCCAGCCGATCGCCAGCTCGAGCTCATCGGAAGGAAGCGATCGCACCAGGCAGCAGTGGACGAAATCGCGAATGGACTTGAGCGCTACCGGCTGATCGTCGGACGTGGCCGGTACTCCATATTTGACGAAATCCTCGCCGATCAGCGGCCCGATCCAGCTCGGCCCTATGCCAGCTATTGCACTGACGAGATTGACGCCCGCGATCGAGCTATCGCCATAAGTCCGAAGATAATCGCCGATGATGAGGCCGCCGTAGGACCAGCCGACGAGCATCGGCGAAGCCAGCTGCAAACTCGAGATCACGGCGGCGACGTCGTCGGCCCAAAGCTTTCCGGTCGTATAAGCCTCCGGATCGCGCGGTGCTTCGGACTGCCCATGTCCGCGAAGATCGATGGCGATGAGCCGGAACTCGTCCGCAAGCGCGCTTTCGAACTGCTTTGTCCAGCACAGGTGATGCTGCGACCATCCATGCAGCAGCAGGATCGGCGGCGCATCCTCGGGGCCGAAATCCCGCACGTGGAGCTTGAGGCTCGCTCCTCCTTCGATGGTGTGCGCTCGCATGTGCGCCTCCGGGTGCCTTCGAGGGACGCAACATCAACGGCCAGGATACGGCCAACGCGAGCCGCAGGAAAGGAAGTCCATGCGGCCCGCGAGAGGCGGACGCGCCGACGGTGTCACTTCAGTCTCGGCGCGAAAAGATCAAAACGTGTCGCGCAGGCCGATCATGATCGTCCTTCCGGGCTTGTAGATGGTGAAGGCCGCGTTCGGGAACTGCCAATAGCTCCGCTGCTGCTCCTTGGTGATGTTGATCACGTCGAACGTCAGCTCGGGGACGTGCTTCATCCCGAAGATCTGCCCCAGCTTGAAGCTGCTCGAGAAATCCCACTGCTGGTAATTGGCGCTGAAGATCGCCGCCGCAGGGATGCTGTTCTGGTTGCTTCCCGACTGCTGGTTGCCCTGCGTGTACGTCGTCGACAGCCGCAGCGAGACTCCGTAATTCTCGTAATAGGCCGTGACGTTGTAGGTGACTGGCGCAACGCCGAGCGCAACCGCCGGTGCGGCACCCGAGCCATGCTGGTCGACCAAGGTCAGGTTGGCGTTGAAGCCGAATCCGCGCAGTCCAAGATAGCGGCCGAGAAGGAAATCGAGCGGCTGCACCCAGGTGAACTCGAGACCGTTGACCCTTAGCGTCCCAGGGGCGTTCACCTGCTGCTGGAGCACGACGGAGGCGGAGTTCGGACCCCCGCGCGAGTTGATCGCCGTCTGCTGCGTCGGGGTCAGCGTGTCGTAGGTGACGCCGTACGCCGCGAGGGCAGAGAAGGGCACGGTGGTCGTGCCGGGCGTGGTGAAGCCCGTGATCGACTTACGGAACGCGGCCGCGCCGATGTAGCCTTCGGCGCCTGTATAATATTCGAACCCGAGGTCGATATTGAACGACAGATACGGCTTCAGGAATGAATTGCCGACCGTCCCCGTGTCGGCCGACGGCGAGCTGAAGTTCAGACCCGGCAGCATCGCGCTGGGATCGGGACGAGTCATCGTCCGCGAGACCGACGCCCGCACGATTGCATTCGTGGTGATGTTGAGAGCGCCGCTCGCCGAGGGTAGCCAGTCGCTGTACTTGTTTGCGATCGTGACGAAATTCAGCGCATTCGGATAACAGGACCCATTACGGGGTCCGTCCGGAGAACCAGGTCCCGGACAAGCCGCAGGCAGCGGTCCTGCGCCATCCGGGTCCTGCGAATTGCGCGGGTCGGCGATCGACACGTAACCGCCGATCGTCTGGTTGGTGTGCACCCAACGCACCCCGGCATTGTAGCGCAGGCGCATGTCGCTGATGTCCGTATCGCCGTTGATCTCGGCATAGAGACCGGTCGTCTTCTCTTCGACGAAGCCGCCGCTCGCGCCCGTGTTGGAGCTTCCCGCGAGAGGCGCACTGTCGTGGAATTGTGCGTAGTTCGAATCCTTCGCGAACTTGTTCCAGTCGACGGTGATGAAGCCGTCAGGTCCCGGCATCAGGTAATTGGCGAGGGAGGCCTGCGGAATTAGCGATCCGCGGTAGGTGACCGGTCCCGTCTGGCCAGCGGTGAAACCCGTGCCATATGCGGGATAGGTCGGGTAGCCTGGGGGCGCAGCACCGACGACGCTCAGCCCCTGGCACGGCGGTTGCTGGTTCGGGCTGGGCAGGAACACGCTCGGATTGTCGCCGCATACGGCGTTTTGCCACGCTTGGCTGTTGTCGAACGCCATGATGCTGCGCGAGACATCGTCGTAAGCCGCCCCGGCCTGGATGTTGAACGGCGTGTCTCCCCAGGTGAGGTCGCCGCGCACGCCCTTGGTCTTCGTCTGCCGGCGCTCGTCCTGAATGTTCAGTCGTCCGCCGGGCCAGCCGAAGTTCGCAGGATTGTCGAGATCGACGGTGGTGTCGATCGACGGCACGTAGCCGTTGTTGGTGTAATTGACAGTCACTCCCGAGCTCGCCGGTGTGATCACGAGCACGCTTGGCGATTCACGGTGGAAACGGCTCTTCGTATAGTTGCCGTTGAGGGCGAATTTCAGGCGGTCGGCTATGTGCCATTCAAGGCCGGGGTTCACGCCCCAATAGTGCACGTCCTCGATGAAGGGCCGATATTCGAGGAACCATTGGGCATTGGCATAGGTGCCGCCGGTGACCACACAGCCCTGGCTGCAATCGCTGCGGTCGTAAGTGGTGTTGAGCGGGATCGCCGCGCCGTTGCGACCGACCCAGTTCATGTCGATGCGCGTGAGATCGTTCTTCTTCCGGGCGTACATGGAGTCGACGTAGAAGTGGAGCGCGTCGCTCGGCCGGTACTCGAGGCTGCCGATTGCATTGATCCGGTCCTTCGTGCCCGACTCGTCCGATGGACGGCCGAGGCGCGGGATAAGGCCATTGTCGATCTGCTGGATCGTGGCTCCCGGATTGTGCGAGAGCAGAAAGGCCTGGTCGATCACCGTGCCGGTGACGAGACCATTTCCGGCATTTGCGGGCACGGTCGCCGGGATCGTCCAATTGCCACCGCCGGTGCTGTTGCACCCGGAGGCTGCGCCGCATTGCGCGGCGGACAGGTTCGGGTTGGTCCAGCCGATGGTCTCGAAGCCGGTGACCCGGACCTTGTTGCGGACCCCTGCGACGCCGGCGAGGATCCCGAAATTACCCAGCGTTGCGCTGGCGAGAAGCGAGCCGCGGTAACCCCATTTGCGGGCAACGCTGTTGCGCGTTCCCTGGAACGAGTAGGAAACGTGTGTGCCCTTGTAATCGAATGGGCGTGCGCTGCGCATGTTCACGGTGCCCGCTGCGCCGCCTTCGAGCATCGCTGCCGTCGGGCTTTTCTGGACCGTCAACTGGGTGAACAGCTCGGTCGGAAAAAGGTCGAGGTCGACTTCGCGATTGGCGCTTTGCGCGTCCGTTCGCCCGGTCGATGCCACGGCGACGGGCGCATTGTTCAAAAGCACGCGGGTGAAGTTGGGACCGAGGCCGCGGATCGAGACCTCAAGGCCCTCGCCGGTGATCTCCCGCGAGATCGTTATTCCGGGAATGCGATTGAATGACTCGGCTATGTTCGTGTCTGGAAACTTGCCGATGTCCTCGGCGAAAATGGTGTCGGTGAAGCCGACGGATTGCCGCTTGGCGTTGGTCGAACTTTGAAGGCTGTGCCTGAAGCCGGTGATGACGATTGCGTTCTCGTTCGTTGACGGCGCGCCGGTGGCCACGCTCTGCGTGGCGTCTCCCTGAGGGGCGGGGCC
>Ga0070680_100000847_pt1 | contig 21672 bp, 33 predicted proteins | sample KBSC73BmetaG_FD_64672 | JGI IMG/M metagenome (GOLD analysis project Ga0070680, IMG submission 64672) | Corn rhizosphere microbial communities from Kellogg Biological Station, Michigan, USA - KBS C7-3B metaG | ecosystem: Host-associated > Plants > Roots > Rhizosphere | place: USA: Michigan...
GCGCCACCAAGGCCGCTCGCGTAGCCGAGCACGGTATCCTTGATCGACTGCCATACCGATCCGGATGTCTTGGTCGTCTCATTCATCGCCGCTTGAGCGGCGGTGCTTGTCTTGATCGCCTCGGCCGCCTGCGTGTAGGACGCGCCGGTTCGCGAGACGTAGTCTTCAAGCTGCTGGGTGACCTTGCCGGCCTCTGCGATCGGCGCGCTGGCTTGCGAGATCGCGTTGTTGAAGCTGTCGAGGAAGGCCTGCCGGAAGGTGGAAAGGAAGCCGGTCGCGCGCTGCACCGAGGGCGATAGACTGCCGTCGAGAGACTGCGCCACCGTCTTGGTTGCCGTGCCGACTTGCGTCATGCCGGTGGCGGCCTGCAATGCGGCATCGCCGGTCTTGGCCAGCCCTTGGCTGACGTTCGACATGGCGGTGTCGGCGCCGGCATTCTTCACCGACTGCGCCGCCGCGTTCACCTGATTGAGCGAGGCCGCCGCGGCCTGTGCCGCCGGCGGCGTCCGCTGCATCTCGTCGTTGAGGCCCTTGACGCTCTGCTTGGTGCTATCGACCTGATCGGACAGGCTTTTCAGCGGGCCGGTGTCCGTCGAAAAGCCAACATTGGCAATGTCGGTCATTTTTTCTTCTTCCTCTTGCCGATCGCGGCGAACATGGCTTTGAGCGCCGTGCCCGTGGCCTTGACCTGTGGCGCCGGCGGATCATTGCGGGTCCGGACAAAGAAATCGTCAATGAGGAGAAGCGCGGCGACCTGCCAAGGGTGGTCCGGCCGCGTGCCAGTCAACTCGAACCACGCCAGAATCTCGGACGGCTTGGCGCGCATGATGCGCGAGGTGACCTTCCACGCGAGCGCGCCCGTCATGGTGGTGGTCGGCTCGGTAAGGCGAAGCTGGTCGCGGCTTTCATCGATCTGGCAGAACCAGCGCCAGAGTTGCCGCGTCATCGGGCTCGATGGCGGCTGCCACGCAACCATGTCACCGAGCCCGAGGGCTTTGAGAATTTCGGCCTCAGCGAAGTTGATTACTTCTTCGGCGAGGCCGGCATAAAATTGATGCGGTTGGTCGCGTTGCGCGTCATCTGCTCTGCGATTTCCGGGAATCGCTGGTAGAGAATGGCGGCATTCTCCTTCGAAAACAGCAGCGGCTTGCCGTCCAGTTCGAGGTTGTCGGTCCACCCCTCGGTGAGAAGCACAAGATCATCGATCATGTCCTTCTCGCGTGTCTGCCATCCATTGTAGTCAGGGCGCTGATCGGCCGGCTTGTTGGCCGCCGCTTCGACCGCGGCGCGGCGCGTGCGCTGGCGCTCTTCCACGGCATTCTTGATGCGACTGGCATCGGCCCCGGAGATCAAAATCTCGACGGGTTTCTTGTTGTCATCGAGCACGGGCTCGCCCGTGACGGGATGCAGGATCGGGAAATACTTGCCTTCGTCGGCGTATTTGCGCGTTTCAATTTTACCGAGATCGAAACCCAAAGCCTCATCCTCCGCAAAAGTGGGGCCCCGCACCATGCGAGGCCCCTCAAGTTTTCCTGCTATTTCGCGGGAGGCGCGTCATCCTCCCACGCCCAAGGTCGCAGGAGAAAGTTAGGTCGCGTCGACGTCGATAAACGTCGCGGCGTTGATGCCAAGCTGGATCGTCGCCATGACCACCGACGTGATCGTGAAGGGGCCAGTCTGATAGCTCATGACCTTGGCCTTGAAGTAAATCTTGGTGCCGTGGCTGCCAGTCGCTTCGGACGAATCGTTCAACTCCACCACGAAGTTGTAGTCGAGATGCGAGGACAGTGCGACCAAGGCCGCGGCCTGACCGGCGTCCGAGGACTTTCGACCGACGCCAAGCTGCGGGTTGCCGCCCTTGCCGATCGACTTGAAGAAGCGCTCGAAACCATCGGCCAGCGCGGCGAAGTTGATCGAGTCGTAGGCGAGGCCGATCGGCGGGATGGTGACGACTTCGCCGATTTCGACATAGGTGTCGCTGACCTGATCGTCAGCCGTGGTACCGATCGAGATCGTGCAGCCGAGTGAGGCGTTGACGAGGCCGGCTGTACCCATTGCGTGCTCCTTTAAGGATGGTGGCCGGTTTCAGAAAACGCCGCAGCCTTGGCCATGAATTGGTGATCGGTCGGAGAGTTAGGGCCAAAATTCTCAAGAGGCCGTTAAACAGCGCCAGCCGACCCGCACAGGCGCCTGAATATAGTCGGCGTCCGGGAGCAGCGGTCCGCGGCGGACAAAGCCGATCCAGAGCCGTGCGGCGCCTTTCGACAGGCCGCCGCGATAGAAGGCGCGGTAGGCATTGGCGATCGTGTCCGCCATCGCCTCGGCCGCGGCCGTGCCCTTGCTGGGCCCGGGAAAGAAGTAGCTGACCTGAAGGAAGCCGCCTTCGACGTCGCTGGTATTGAGCGAGAACGGCATGCCGGCATTGGTGATCAGATTGATCCGCGCCCACGGGATGCCGGCGGTCGGCGAGAACACCACGCCGTCATAGCCGCGCTGGCTCGCCGGCGGGAAGCCGTCGATGGTATCTAGCACGCCCTGAAGCGCGCCGCGGATGTCCTGTGCAATCGTCATGTTTCGGCAATCCTTGCCAGCGTCGCCGCCGCGATCGAAGGTGCATTGCCGACCGTGTTCTGCACGAAGAAGCGCCCCTCCATGTGGACCGTGCCGTACTCGACGAAGACGGCATAGTTGGCGCCGTTCACCGCATAATAGACGTCGCCAAGCTTGATATCCGCCACCGTGAGATTGAGCCGGGCGACCGCGCCGCCGCCGGCGTCGGGCGGTCCGTTCGCCGCATTCGGCATGTCGTTGAGGGCCGCGTACCATGAGCCGCGAAGGTTGCCTGTCTTGTAGGGCGTATTCTCGACCACCTCTTGGTTCATGTCCTGAATGAACTCGACGGCGAACTCCTTCAGCTTGTCCTGCGCGTGATCAAGCTGGGCCATCACCGTGTCGAGATCGAAATTCACGCCGATCATTGCCGGACCTGCAAGATGTAGACGATGGTGGTCGCGGTTAGCTCGATCGTCTTGAAGTTGACGACGGTCAATACCGCCGTCTTGACGTCGACCTTGTCGCCGATCGCCGCGACATAGGTCGTGTTTTTGATCTTCACATACAGGCGCCGGTCGCCGCGCTTGATGTCCTCGCCGTTCACCAGAGCGTCATTGTAGTTGAGCAGCAGGCCGCGCGTCTTCCATGTGAGAGGCGCGGTTTCCACAACCGAGCCGTCTTCCGGATCATAGGTGCCCGGCACATCGCGCGTGATCGTGATGTCGCGCCCCACATCCGGATCGTCGAGCAGTTCGCCGATATCGTCCTGAAGGTCGGTCGCGAGGCTCATTGTGCGTCGTTACCTCCGCCAACCTCCGGGTCCTGCTGCATGCCGACCTTGAACAGCGAGCCGGGACGGTCGACGTTCTCCTGCACGCCATCCATTTCGGAGATCGAAGTGCCGGTGATGGAGACGCCCATCTGGCTCGAATCCTCGTTGTTGGCCTGCACGCGAAGCCGCTGCGCCAGCGCCATGTAGGCCTTGGCCTTCTGCGAATTGGAAAAGGACAGGCCTTCAAGGCGGAAGTCGACCTTGCGCGAGAACTTCGCGGCAATCGCGTCGGCAACGGCCGCCGCCGCGCTGATGTTCGAGGTGTAGCTCGCCGCGATCAGGTTGATGGAATCGTCATCGATCAGGAGCGTCGAGGAGCCGTCGTCGACGTCGCCGACCAGCACACGAATGGTGTCGAGATCAGCCATTGGCCTGATTGCCTCCGATCGCCGGGTTGAGGACGAAGGGGCCGGTGGTCACCGTAGCCTTGTTGCCGCTGGCGTCAATGATGCCGGCTTCGTGGTAGTAGGTCTTGGGCGGAGGGTTGGAGCCGACACCGGTCTCGGTGTCGGCGCGATTGAGGTGGATCGACAAGGCCCAGCGGTCCGTCTCATGGGCGATTTCGATCTGGGGACGGGTGACGCCATCGTCGCCCGTCATCGTCTGGTCGCTTCGCTTTGTGATGTAGACGTCGGGCGGAACGGCCTTCGCGCTCTTGCCCATCCACCATACTGCCGTCGCGCCGCCGAGATCGACCTCGTTGCCGTCGTCATCGAGCACGGGGATGTAGATGGTGACCGTGTCGCCGGCCCACATGGTCACCGTCTGGCTGGTCGCCGGCCCCGGCATTACGCAGCGCTCGCGGTCGCCGTGACGGTGACGTTCAAGGTATCGCCGGATTCGACCGAACGCTGCGCGCCGAAGTCGACGGCACCATAGAGCACGCCGGTGGTGCCGCCCTTGGTGCTCGATGTCGTCATGAACGCACCATAGATCGTGCTCGATCCGTTGATGTTGAACACCGCTTTCGAACCCGAGTTGTCGACCGACTGGCCGGAGACCGAGCCCGGCGTGAAGGCCGGCCGCGTCGCGTTGGAATAGGTCGTGTCCTCCGTCCAGCCCGAATGACTGGCCATCGTGTCGCTGTCGGCGATCGTGCCGGTGTCCTTCAGGCCCACGAAGAAGCCGGCGGTGTAGCTCGAACCCTTGAAGTATTGCGAGAGGACGTCATTGAGCCCGACGTTCACAACCAGATTTTCGGCCGTCTCCTCCCACTTCAGCTTGCCATCGGCGCCGAAGCATTCGAAATGATAGCTGCTCTTGAGGCCTATCCCACCGATCGGCGCCGCGGCCTTGGCATCGAGCCCTGCGCCAGTTTTGAGGCCAAACGTGGCGGATTGAACGTTTTTCATCTTGGCCCCTCAGTTGGGTTGGTCGACCTGTCCGGAAAGCCTGATCGTGACGTCGAGAACGCCCTCGACCGCGGCGGTGGTCGATTTGATACCGGCAAGGCTGTAAAGATTGCTTACCGTTCCCTGTAGCGCGATGACCGTGCCGATCGGCTTGCCGCCGGTGGTGGCGCGCATGGCGAGATGGACAGCCAAGGTCGCCGCCGCCTCGATCTCCATTGCCGCGGCCGCCTCGCCAGTCATCGTGACGGCGAATAGGACCGTTTCGGCCATGTCGGCGGTGGCGCTGGCGGAAGCCCCCACGCCCACGCCCAGCGTGATCGCGCCCTCGAATACGAGGCCGGCCGAACCTGAAATCCCCGCGACAAGGTCCAGTTCTACGGAAACGTCGATCCCCAAGGCAGCCGTGGCGCTGTGGCTGAGTGCGGCGGCGAGGGTGATGCTTTCGTCCATGGACAGGGAGGCGCTACCAGCGAGCCCCGCAGCGAGGCCGAGGGCTATTCCGGCATCGACACTGTTGCCGGCCGCGGTGGAGGTTCCAACGGCCGCCGGCAGGCTGATCGAGGCGTCCATGTCGATGGTGGCCGCGGCGGACGCGCCAACCGCGATGCCGAGCGTGATCGCCTCGTCATAGATCGAGACCGTGGGCGGGTAATTGAGCGGCAGGCCGTCGCGCCAGTATTTCTGGCTACCGTCCTGTGGCAGGCCGCCCGGGAGGCCGCGGGTCCAACCGTAGGCCGTGCTCATGTCCAGTCATCCACGTTGACCCAGCCGGCGGTGCCGTCGCAGTCGACAACGAACTCCCACACCCCATCGTCGGTCGGCACGCTGCTGGTCGCGGTGAGTTGCGTCCATGTGCCGGCCGAGCCCGCCGAGGTGGCGAGCACGACGTCATTGGTCACGCCGAGCGCCGCGTTGGCGCGCTGGATCAGGCGCGGCGCGTCGCCGTTATAGGCGGCGCCGTCGCCGACCGTGGAGGTGCGCACCCAAACCGAGATGCTGGTTGCCGCGCCATTCGTTGCCTTCTTCTGGATGCCGCGGCCTTTCGAGGCGCTTTCCAGCCGCCCGGCGCCCGACGTCTGCGGCGCGCCGCGCAGCGAGAGCATCAGCATGACGACGGATTTGCCGCTGCCGAGCGCATTCGAGCGCGTGATCGTCGGGTTAATGGCCGCCGGCGATGTCTGCACAAGGTAGGCGCCGACGCCACCATAGTTCGAGGCCGGGACCACGTCTGAGGCATCGAGCACGGTGAAGCCGCTGTCGGCCGAGAACTGCGGCGAGCCGGTGTCGGCTGGATCGTCAAGACCGAGATAGACAAGCAATAGCTCGTTGCCTTCAGTCGGCGTGATGCTGCCCGGCTGGAAATCCGTCTGCCCCGTGCCGCCGACAAACGAAGCGTGGATCGTCTGGTCGACGATGTTGGCGCCGCCTGACGACCCCTTCCATGCCTGCACCTGAAACGAGCCATCGGCGGACGAACTCTTGGTGAAGGTGTGCGAGGCGCTCTGCACAGGATTCTGGCAGACATAGATCGCGCCGCTCATGCGGCCGTTGCCATTGTCGAACGAAAGGGCGTTGGTAAAGCTGTTGCCTTCGCTGTCGGTGAAGCTCGGAAACGGCGCGCTCTGGTCGCCGGCCGAGGTGATGGTGATCAGGTCGGCATCGGTGGTGTCGATCGCGGTGGAGGGCCCGGCGCCATACTGGGTCGTCTGAGCGAGCAAGGTCCACGCTACCGGCGTTGCCGGCGTGACGTTCGGCGTCATGCGCATGGAGGGTGACGCCGTCTTGAAGATCGAGGTATCTGTCTTCAGTTGCCCATATAGCGTCTCAAAGCGGTGATCGCCGGCCGTCTGATTGTAGGCCTGATAGGCGACGAAGCTGCCGCTTGACCAGCTTGCCTTCGTGCTGCCGTTGCCGGTCAGCGGTGTCGTGCCATTGTGGCAGTCATTGAGGAAGGCCTCGACAAGCACCCGCCAATTGCTGATCGAGAAATTGATGTCGGCTGTGCTGTTGGCGACATAGATGCCAGTGCCGGGGCTGAAGTCGATGCTGGCAAGGTTCATGCGCATGGCCAGCGTGCCCGTGATCAGAATCCCGGAGGCTTGCGCGAAGCTGCTGTCTCCGCAGATGACGCCAGTCGAGATGTTGAGCACATCGTTATCGAAGAGGATGCCGTTGCCATTACCGAAGAGCGTCAGGTTGGTAAAGAGCGCGTCCGACATCGAGCCGGTCCCGCATTGAATGCCTGCGGTGCTGTTGCGATAGGCCGTCCAGCCATCAATCGTGCCGTAGCTGATGGAAGGGGAGAACAGCATGCCAGTTCCGGCGCCAGAGTGCGCGGTGTTGTTTTGGAATGTTCCGATGGCGACCGCGCCGGTCAGTCCGGACGAAACATTGAAGCCATAGGTGGTGAAGCTCGCCGAGACATTGTTGGTGATCGTTCCCGATGCGCCATCGTTGAGGAAGTAGCCGTAGGAGCCGGTCTTGATCGCAAGGTTGCCATCCAGCGAATAGTCGCCGTCGGCGATGGTGCTTGAAATGTCGATGCCGATCGAGGTGGTGTTCCACACCACGTTGCTGGATAGCGTCACGCCGGCGGACGTCAGGCCGCCGCCGACCACGTAGCAGCCGACGTACATATCGTGAAGCGCGCAATGTGCAACGCTCTTGGCGTTGGTGACGGCGCCGCCGAAAAGCGCGAGGCCGTACTTGTTCACGGTGTTGGCGCCCAGATAGTAGAACTCGGCCCATGAGGCGCTCACGGTTGCGAGCGGCTCGGCCTGCACATAGCCCCACAGCGACGAAGAGACCGACCTGATCTTGACGTTGCGGGTGAGCAGCCCGATTTCGGCCTGCGTCGGCGAGGTACCGCTGTGCGTGCCGGCGATCGAGGTGGTCGGGCCACCATAGCCGAACGGATAGAGCGCGCTGGCAAAGGACGTCGAGCCGGCATCAGCGCTGAGAACGAAATCCTCGCTATCGCCGGGCGTGCGCATGGTCGCGGCGATGCAGACTTTGTCGCCGGAAAGCCAGCCGGTATCCGTGTCGACGCTAAACGTGGTCGAGATCGAGGATGCCGTGACAAGCTGCACGCCCTCATAGATCAGGGCCTGATTGTTGGCGCCGGCAAAGCTCGTCGTGCCAGACGCCGAGCAGATGTTGATCAGGACGCTTGGCGTTGCCGCACCGGAGGCGACCTTGCCGGTCAGCGTGACGACATAGCCGGCGCCCACGGCCGTGATGGACGCGCTGGTCGCCGCGCCCGTGCCGACCGCCGTCGGCGTTCCTACCGTACCGGCCGACAAGTCGACGTCGACATAGAAGCCGTTCGTGACGCTGGCGAAGTTGGTGGCATTGCCGACGCAGAACCGCACGAAGCGGTTGTTGGTGCCGGACCCGCGTGCGAGCCAGACTTGCGCCGTCTGGGTGGTGTTGGTGATGCTGGGCGCCGACCATGCGAGGCTGTGCGTTGCGTTCGTGGTCGTGTCGACCACCGAGGATGCCAGCAGCGAGACGCCGGTCGGGTCCTGCGAGCCTAGCAGCGTGTTCGTCGCATTTGTTGCGGAAGGGCCCGACGTCAGGACGGTGGCGCCGGCAAGGTCCGCGGTCAGCTTGCACTTGGCGACATTCTTGCCGCTAGTGCGCGAGAGACCTGCAATGTTGAGCACACCTAGGTTGCGCACCAACAGGCCGAAGTCGAGATTGGCCGAGGCCATTTGCAATTCGAGCACGGCCGCCGACGATCGCGGAATCTCCGATCCTGAAGAGCCGATGTCGAGCGTGCCATTCCACATCACCTCCACGTCGCCATTGACGCGAAGATTATAGGCGGTCGAGCCGGTGGTGCCGTAGGCCAGCGTGCCGTAGCACGCAATCCGGATGCCGCCGCCGTTGGCGCTGGTCGAGTTGACGGTGCCGCTGCCGTAGGCCGTGGTCGCCGTCGAATCCATCGTGACGGCGCGGGCGTTGTGCGTGCCTTGGCCGGTCAGTTCGCCGAGGATGTAAAGATCATCTGCGGCGGATGGCGCGCCGGCCGTGGACGTGCGCAGCGCGCGCGTCATGTCGCCGGCGGTCGCCGAGTTGCGGCTATAAGTGATGCCGTTGCCGCTTGTGTTGTTGAGTGTGAGCTTGACGGTCCAGCCGGTCGCGCCATCGCCTGTCGCCGTGGACGAAAACTTGAAGAAGCACGGCACCACGGCGAGCACGTCGTTGGTGCCGGTGGCGCTGTGCGGAAGATCGGCCGTGTTGACGGTGACGCTCGCCTGCGTCGTGCCGCTCTTCTGCAATTCGACCAGAAGCGTGCCGGCGGGCGCGGCTTGGTTCGCCATCAAAAACAGCATGACGCCTTCGATCACCTTGGCGTTGGTGATGGTGAAGGAGGGCGAGGAAACGTTGGCGTTCGAGGCAAGTGTCGTGGTGTTGGCGCGGACCATGGCGAGCGCGGATGTGCCGGTCTCCGCAGCCTTGAAGGTGGTCGAGCCGGTCAGATTGCCGTCAGCATAGGCGATCTGGGTTGACATGCTGCGCTCGCTTTCGCTTGTTGGATCACCGCCCCGACGTATTCCCGGGCGAGGCCGGAGCGCATTTCACTCAAGGTGTATTGCTGGGCCATTAAGCTGTCGAACCAGCGCTGCCGGTCCGGCATGGCCGGCCGGCTGATGTCGGCGATGTCGATGTTCCCGACCGGCGCCGCCGGGTTGGTTTCGGCGCAGAAAAGCGGGATGCCGGCGAGCACCGCGTCAACCCCGATGTTGCTGGAATGGGTGTAGACGGCCCAGCAATTGCGGAAGTCGCGCGCCAGCGGCATGTGGCTTTTCTTGTGCCGGGTGTAGGCCGGCCGCTCGGTGTGCCGCCGCAGGATGGTGACGCAGGTCCGCAGCCACGCCTGCATGTCCATGCCCCACGCCTTGCCATAGTCGGCGCCGGGGATGCCGATCAGCACATGGCGGCCCTGCGTCCGCCATGGGTGCATCGGGACCTTTACCCTCGCTTTCGGCGGGTCATCCAGCAGGATCGGCGCGGGCGAGCAATAGGTGATGCGGTAGTAGCCAATCGGCATGCCGCGCGCCGGCTTCACATAGCCGTTGTCGAGATGAAGATACGGCCGTCCCGTCTCACGCGCCTTCTGGATCGCCTTGAGCGCGGTCCACAATTGCCCCCAGACGATGAACATCTCGCCATCGTCCGGGGGCTCGCCGATGCACGTTCGACCGCCGAAACCGTGCGCCACCGCCTGCATGATGGTGGCAGTCTTCTCCTCGCGCTCCGGCTCGATGCAACACCAGAGCATTCACCAGCCGCGCCTCAAGGCTTCGCGCATGTGCTTGGGCAGCAGTCGGCGCCAGATTATCTCGGCATAATAGCTCCACAAATGACTGTCGTGCTGCATCACCATGCCATCACGTAGTCGCCGGCGTAGCTCTCGACCAGCCGCGCGCCCCAGCTTTGCAGAAGCTCTACGCCGGCGAGATCGCGCAAGCCGAACGATCGGCCCTTGCCCGGCTTCTGCTCGACAATCATCACCGGTCGCCATTTCCGGATGGTGCTGGCACCGCCCTGAATGATGAAGTTTTCGTAGCCCTCGCAATCGATCTTGATGAAGTCGACGCGCGGCAGGTCGAAGCTGTCGAGCGTGCGCATCGTTGCTTCGTGCTCGCCGTCCGTGGTGATGAAGGTATCGCCACTTGAATTTTTGCCGGTGGTCAGACGCACGCTGTCGATCGCACCCGCACCGAGCGCATAGTCCAGCAGCGTGACATTGTCATCGGTGACGTTGGCGTGAAAGCACTTGGCGTGCTCTTCGACCGGCTCGAACGCGATCACCTTGGTGAAGCATTTTGCCATCACCCGCGACCACAATCCGCAATGCCCGCCGATATCGACACCAAGGCCGAAATTCTTGATGTACTTGAAGCACAGTTGAAATTTGTGGAACTGATAGGTCGGACCGCCAGCAAACTCCGGGCTGTTCATGATCATGTCGACGAGGTGCTCTTCATAGTCGGGCAGCCAGAAACCGCGGACCTGTTTCATGCCGAAGGCTCCGTCAGCAGGATCGAGACTTGGAAGGACGCGCCTGTCTGGCGCGGGATCGCCGGCGCCATCTGCATCTGGACCTTGTCGATCGCAATGACGGCCGGGTTCGCGCGAAGCTCGGCCGCCAGTTGTTCGAGTGCGGTGGCGATGGCTGCGACTACGGTCGATTGAACCGCCTCAGCTTGCGGGATGGCGATCGTTTCAACAAAGCCGACGGGGACTCTTCCGACAAGGGCGGCGACGGTGCGACTGACGGACATGGCTCTCCTTCCTCCAATAGCGACATGGCGTCGCACTCTATGGCCGAGACTTTGATTTTGTCCATAGCGGCGCGGCAGTGCTCACAGGGATCGATTGATCCGCAGCCCAGCCCTTCGCCGGCGAAGTGGTTGCGCTGGGTGCGATAGCCGGTGACCGTCGGCGAGATGAAGCCGCCGAAGATCACGACGGCGGGTGTGCGGAGCGCTGCGGCGGCATGGTGCAGGCCGCCTTCAGGTCCGACGTACAGTCGGGCGCGTTGCAGAACCGCGCACGCGAGACGAAAGCCCGGGGGCCGAATTTGCTCGACACCAGCAAGAGCCATCCCCCCGGCAGCGAATTGAGCCACCCGATAGCCCGCCTTTGCCAGTAATCGAGCGACCGATGCGTATCGATCATATCCCCATCGCTTGTTGGGTGCGCTGTCTTTGGTGTTCGGCTCGATGATGACCAGCCGATCGGAATCGCCCGTCAGTGCAGCCGCCTCATCATGCTCCTTCTGCGTCAACCACAATTCGCCGGCGCGAATTTGCCCGGCCTTGAAATGCCACCGCCTCCGGCCGCCTTGCTCGATCAGGCGGCAATAGACGCGCCTGCCCGGGTAGTGCTCGATCCATTCGAGGCCACCGCCACGCTCGGAGCCGGGCGGCGCCACGTTAGGATTGCCCTGAAAAATTAAAGGGGCGTTCGTTGCGTGCCAGATGATCCGGCCGGCCTGCCCGAAGGCGATGCGCACCCCGCGCTCGGCCGCGCCTTTGGCGAGGCCAGAGCCAATGATCTCATCCCCATATCCCATGAGTCCACCAAGAGCCTTGTTCCACCGCGTATCCATGCCTCGCGCGCCTTGAACCATTCATCGGCGTAGCGCTGATTCTCGTAGCCCGGCATGTCCGGGACTCCGCTGGTGAAGTGCGCAATTCTCGCGTTCACGTCCTCGCCGGAGTGGCCGACAAGGCAATTCCATTCGGCGTGCAATTCGCCGATGTCGCCATCGTCGAGCCAGCACAGACGGTGAAGGTCGCGGCCGGGCGCGGAGTTGAGAAGATCGAGTGTCAGGCCAGCCTTGTTCGCCGGGTGGTCGCAGTTGAAGGCGATGACGCTTGTCCAGTTCTTTCGCGCATAGCGCGTCTGAATCTGGCCATCCATCTTGCGATCTTCCTTCGGCCGATGGTCGTGATGCACGCAATAGACCGCCTTGCGGCGATCAAGCTGGTCGAACAGCCGGCAGACATTGTCGCGGAACAGCACGTCACCATCGGTGAACAGCGCCCAGCCGGTGCGCGCGAGGAAGGGCACGAAGAAGCGGGCGTTGGCGTGCTCGGTTGCCATCGGCGCGTCGGAGAGAACGTCCCAGAGGATCGGCCGATCGGCGGCCGAGGGCCGCCATTCCATCGGCCGGCGGTAGAGGCCAAGCTCGATCAGGTCCGACAGCAACAGGCCATAGATGGGCACGGGCAGCGTCATGTGCGCGCGGCACGTCTCACGTGCCAGCGCGAAAGCTACGCTCTCGCGTGGGTCGTAGCCGATGAAAATGGTTCGCTTGTCAAACATGACAGGCCCTCTTCAATGCTGACTTTCGGAAATGCTGAAACCGTCGATGTCGGCGAGGCGTTGAGGATCAGGACGCCGGCGCGATCGATCTGGCCGCGCACCTCGTTGAAGACGGTGCCCCAGTTGATCCAATAGCGCGCGTTGTGGTCCGTGCTCTGCGTCGCGTACTTCCCGGTGAAGCCGATCTCGGTGTGGTAGCGCTCTTGGCAATAGTGAGGGCCGGGCTGATAGTCGAAGCCGAACAGCACGATCCTTCGCGCACGCTTCAGATAGGCGTAATTGACCGCGCCAAATCCGGAGTTGCCGCCGCTCTCGATCTCCTCGACGTCCTCGGAGAAGCCCTTGCCGCCGCGGCGCACGCGCAACAGGTACAGCGCGCCCTCGATCGCCGGGCAGCGGCGGATTTCCGGCTCGACGGCGAAGACTTTCGAAATTGTGCAATTACGCAATTTCTGCTCCTGCCGCACGATCCACGGCCGATCGAGGCCGAAGACAGTATCGGCGAACGGCAGGTCCCACACCGATTCCTTGACCGCCAGCACGCGCACGCCGGGCATGTCGAAGCGGGAGAAGTCGAAGCCTTTGAGCGAGGGGCCGGTGCCGACGATCGCGAGCGGCTTGTCATCCCACCATGGCGCGTCGACCTTGCCGAGCGGCGGCAGCGGCGCCATTGGCGCTTGAGCCATGCGAAGCCCGTACTTTTGCGCGAGCTTACCGGCTTGGCTCATGCTGCCTTGTGCTTGCTCTTTTTGGTGCGGGTGGTCGTCACGGTCGCGTCATCGCCGGCGCCGGGATCAAACGCGGCCGTTACCGGCAACTCATGCGCCTCCGCCATCCTGATCCAGCGCTGCTCGTAAAGCTCTTGCAGCACGTTCGGCTTGATGCCGGCCTTGTCGAACACGGCGCCCTTGGTCGGCACCACGCCGTTATGCGTGAAGCCCGGCCGCCAATTTGAGACGATGAAGGTGGCATCAGGGTCAAACGGCAGTTGCCAGAATCGGGCGTTGCTCATGGGGTGCTTTCGCATGTTGTGACCGGGCCACCGTCCGCCCGCACCGCTTAAGGAAGCGTTGAAAAGGAAAAAGGCCCCGGGTTTCCCCGGAGCCTTTCCCATCTCGCATCGAAGCGGCCCGTTGCTAGGACACGATAGAGGTAAAGAACACGCCGCACTCGGATGCAACGAGCTTCTGCGTGTAGGCCATCTCGATTTCGACACGGTCCGATTTGATCGGTTCCATGCGGATGGTCGAGATGCGCTGGCCGAGCGGGCCGGCGCCGGTGTAGCCGGTCCAAGAGAACGAATAGCCGCCCGACGGCACAAGGATCGAGGGCGAGGGCGCGGCATAGACCAGTAGCGCAGACTTGCCGCCGATGAATGCGTTGCTCTCGCCGGCGTTCACCGTGCCGGCCGTATTCTCCGAATCGCTTTCCGCCCCGGTGTTCTGGATCGCATCCATGACCAGAATCTGGTCGATCTCCATCAGCGCGGCAACCGCCTGCTTGGTGATGATCGCGGGAGCGTTCGGGCTCGCACCGTACTTGATGCGGTCCGTGATGGTCGGGTGGTCGGACAGCTTGGTCCAAACCTGCCTGCCCATCACCAGCTTGTTCGCCCGGAAGCCGGTCCCCAGATGGATTTTGTCGTTGTAGAACTTGACGTCCTGCACGGGCGTCGCATTCGTCGCATCGCTCCACTGGAACACCGAGTTGCCGGCCGGCGAAGCCGACACGCCGGTGACGTCGACGCCGGCGCCGGTCCAGATGCCGGTGGTGAAGTAGGCCGCGGCCCAGTTCACTTCCCGGTTGATCAGGCCTTGCTGGGCGAGGAACATCGTCGCGTCACGGTCCATCTGGATCGGGGCGTCTTGGTTGGCCCGCAGGCCGTCGTCGATATCCTTGTGGAGGCCCCACACGTCGCAGAAATAGTTCGGCGTGGAGTCGATCCGCCAGCCGGCGCCGGCGGTCTCAGTCGAAGGCGCGCGGCGCCGCATGGTGTTGCGGTTGAAGTCGGCGCGCGAATAGACGAAATACCGGTCAGCCTGCTTCCCGACCGGGATGTTCGGGAACACCTGATCGGCGACAAACCCGGCGGGGTTCTGCATGAACGCGATCGAGATGTTGGTCAGCGGTACGTTTACGTGGACGTCGCTGCTAGTCGGATTCGGCATGTCGAGATTTCCTTTATGATGCCAAACCTTCGGGGCGCCTCTGACGAGAAAGGCCGCCCTCGCTAAAGGGCGGCCCTCTCATCTCGGCTGGGTGTGTGAGGCAATCAGCGTTAGCTGAGGCCTCGCGGCTGCAAGAGCATCGCAATGATCTGGCCGGCAGAGCCGCCCTCCAAAGCGAAGCCCATGAAGGCGTTGTCGGCGGAGGAGGCGTTGACCGCCTTCGCGTTGGCGTCGGAAACGATCGCCTGCCCCTTGGTGACGGAGCCGCCCAAGACGATCTTGGTGACGGCGCCCGACACGGTGCGCACGCAACCCGCGCGGCCCTGCGCCGCCGGCTTGTCCTGAAGGACGCCGATGGCGAGTGCGCCGCGGGTGGCCAGCGCGATCTGGCCGTTGGTGTCGACGGTGACGAACCGATACTGATCGGCCGACAGGTCCGCAGACGCCTCGAACGTGATGTCAAGTTGGTTGTTGAAGTCGAAAGACATTTGGTCCCTCGCGGTTTCCTTTTACGTGGTGCCGATGCCGGCTTTAAGGGTGGGTTGCGGCTTAGTGCGAGTTGCGCTTCGCCACCTGAGTCTTGTTGTAAAGCTCGGCGCCCTCCGGGGTCTCCAAGACCTTGGTGTAGGCAACGGCTTTGGTGACGCTGTTCTTCGTCGCGTAGTCGTTGACCATCGCGTCGAGCTTGCCCTGATCGGTGGTTGCATCGGGCGGGGTGTCGGCGCCGGCCGACTTGGACAGCGTCTTGAACGCGGCCGAGCCGCCCTTGAGCATCGCCTCAAGACCTTCGCGCACGTCCTTTTCCATCTTGGAAACGGCTCGGAGCACCTTGGCCTTCAGCGTGGTTTCGCCGGGCAGGTTCGGGATGTCGCTGGTCGCGCGCTTTTCGAAGTCCGCAAGCTCAAGCTTGTCCTGCTGGGCCTTCATCACCTTGAAGCTCGCCTCGCCCACCTCCGACTTGCGGATGGTGACGCCCTCGGCCTCGAAGGTCTCATCGCCCTTGGCGATCTCCGCCTGCTTGGCGTATTCCGCCTTCAGCGTCTCGGTTGCGGCAGCGACGGCCTTCTCGACCATCTTGCCGACATAGGCGCGCCACGCCTTCTTCGTGTCGTCGTCGCCGTCATCTGGCTCCATCGGGTCATCGCCCGTGGCTGACTGCTTCTTTTTGCCCGCCTTGAGCGTGGCAATCTCGGCCTTGAGCGGCTCAGTCGCCTTGGCGACCGCCGCATCAAGCATTTTCTTGACCTCGTCTTCGGTCATTTCGATCCTTCCTTTCGTCACCCATCCGTCGGGGAGCTTGCTGGTCAGTCCCAGCGTCTTCGCCCGCGCGATGATGTGCGCTTTTGCTTTCGCCGGGTCCTTCGCCCGACCGACGTCGTGGATGGCGTTCTCAAGGTCGCCCCCGTTCTTGATCGGGAACGATCCATCCGGCAACGCCGCGCCGGTACTAGCGGCTTGGTCGCGCTGATCCTGCGTGAAATCGCGCTTCCAATAGGGTTCGCCATCGTCGCGCTTCAGAATGGTCGAGCGCGCGTGAATTTGTGCCGGCCGGTCGACAGCCGAGATTTCGCTCATCTTGAAGGCGCGCATGATGCGTCGGCTCATTGCCGGGTGCCCTTGTGCTTGAGGAGCGCCAGCCGCGCCCACCGCTCGATCTCGGCCAAATCGGAGTCGCTACAAAGCGCCTCGACTCCTTTTTCTCCGGTTAATCGATTTTCGGAAAGCCGCAGCCTCAGCCGCACAACAGGGAGCGGGACCGCCTCGTTGGGTCCGCCGCGCTCGCGCGTGCGGCGCAAGTCTTCCTCATCCGGCGGGCCGATCACTTCGACAATGTCGGTATTGGCGTTGCCCATGTAGAAGTGGACAATCCGCTCGTAAAGCTCTTTTTCCGATCCAATCAGCCACCGCACGGCGGGCGTGGACGCAAGCCCGAAGGTGATCGGCATCAATCGACTTCCTCATCCTCGACGCGGTGGCCGCCGATCGAAAAGCCGGTGTACTCGCCCGATTGGTATTTGCCGAGGATGTGCGCCGGCGGCTTCATCGCGATCATCAGGCCGGTCGTGGTCGTCTCGATGCCCATGGCCTTGGCAATGTCGGACGTCAGCGGGAAGGCAAACACGACGGAGCCGAAACCATCCTTGTCATTCTGCCGATGCATGTCTTTGGACAGGCGCGAGTTTTCCATGAACTCGGTTGCCGCCTTGAGCATCGAATCCTCTGGGATGTGATCGTCTTGCGTGTCGAAGTAGTTCTCGCCGTCTTTCTTGCAGACGATGGCGAAGCCGAACACGAGTCCGAGGTTGCTGTCGACCTTGCAGACGGTCGCCTCGCTGCCGATCTCGAATTTCTGTGCGTACTCGGCCGGGTCGCAATCGTCAGGATCGGGCTTCTTCTTCGATCCGAGCGGGCGCTGCACATGCACGTCGCCGCTGCCCGGATCATCCTTGTTAACCAGCGTCCACTTTTTTCCCTTGGCCGGCGGTTGATAACCCGCCTCGCGCGTTGCAGCCCAGCCCTGCTTGATGCAGTCGTTGTACTGAAGGCCGCTCTGCTCCGCCTCGTTTGCCGCTTTGAGGAACACCTCGAAAGCCGGCGCCGGCAAGAAACGGGTGAGGTTGCCTTGGTTGGCTTCAGTGAAGGGCAAGGGTGTGGTCCTTTTCAAGCGGGACGGAATGGCCGAGGCGCCGCCGGGCGATCATGGCGCCGCGCTCGCATTCCTTTCCGATCTCCATGAACAAGTCGAACTCCAATTGTCCGCCACGGCGGACCCTCAGGTCCGCACCGTCTTAGAGGACATTCGTTCGAGAATTACTTCCGCGGGATTAACGATCACCATACTTGCCACCATCCGGCCGCCGTCAGCGCCCGGCTAGGCCGGCGAGGAAGCCTTGGACCGCGGTCGAGACGATGCCGCCGCCGGTGCCGTCGGGTGGCGTCTTGTCCTTATCCCGGAGCTTGAAGCGGTAAATGGCGGTACAGCGGCAATTGATGGTCATGCCCGGGTCGGCGCCGGGATCGCCCGGGTAGGCGATCTCGCCATAGGAGCATGTGAACGGATCATTGAGCCCGACCGTCTGGCCGTCCAACTCGACATGCGCCGGCCTGACCTTGTGATCGCCGACCGTCAGCCATGTCTTGGTGACCTGATCCTCATCCAGCTTGCCGCTCGCGACCGCCTGATTCCAGAGAAGCTGATTGCCAGAGCCGAGAGCGCGCTTCGCTTCCGTGCGCGCGATCGTTTCGGCGCGGTATTTGAGGTAGCGCTCGCCGTAGCGCGAGACCATGCTGTCGATCTGATCGCGCGACAAAGCGCGAGTGCCAGCAACATGAGAACGAAGACTTGGATCAAAACGTCGATCGCGAAGTGCTCGCGTGAGGGCCTGCCCATCCTGATTCTCCAACAAACGGCGATAATTTGAAACCGCCGCCGCCTGTCGTTGCGTGAGCCCGATGTACTGGCGGACGTCGCGCGCAATATCGATCGGGTTGTCACCTTGGCTGACGCCTTGGCTGATCACCTGTCGGACCGTGCCGAGCGTGTCCGATGACAACTCGCGAATGAGGTTCATCTCGTAGCCCTGCGCAAAGCGCACGGCTTCCGGGTTGACCTGCGAAAACGAAAAGTCGATTCCGCCCGTTGTCGACGAAGCGACGTTGGCGGCATCGTGCGCGGCGCCGAAGATCGCGGCCGTCACGGTGTTGACGAACGGCACGTAGCCCGCCTGCACCGTCTGGGCGTTGATCTGCTGCAAGGCTTCCGAGACGCGCCCTTGCCGGATCAAGTCGGCGAGGGCATCGACGTCGACCTGATCGCCGAGCCGGCGAACGGCATCGACATAGGCCTGCCGGACCTGTGCGCTCATGCGGGTTTGCTGGGCGAGCATGCGGTCGATATCGGCGGCATCGGCCTTTCCGAATTGGCCCGATCTGGGCCAATCGAATTGGCCCGGACGGTGCCTTTTGGCGACGAAAATGGCCATTTATGCCTCTTGCATGATACGACACCATGTCGTATGTTGAGCATGTCCCGAGGGGCTTCGCCCCGCCAAATGAGAGGAGAGCGGGAAATGTCTTGGAAATTGGTTAGCGAAAAGACCGGTGCCGAGATTGTGGAAGGCGCTGAATGCGAAACCTTTCGGGGTGAGCGTTGCGTGCTCAAGGGTGGCCGTCCGCCGCACAAGCCCGGATCGACTGGCCGCGTCTATGTCGCCATGGAAGGCGAGGAAGGCGAGCCCGGCTTTGAGTCCGAATACTTCCCCGGCGTGATCGGAGCCAAGTGGATCGAGGCCTGATGTTTCGACACTGCGCCCCGGCGGGCGCAGCACGAAGCATCCCGCTTCAGGAGGAAGTTGAATGCGCTACCCCGAAACGCCCCTCAGCACCATGACGGCATCCGAGTGGGAGGCCATGCGCTCGCATTGGGCGATGTTCTCCGGCTTCTCATTCGTCCGCAAGGTCGGGCGCTGGTACAAGGTCGAAGGTTTCGGCTTTGCCCGCAACAGCCCGCTGTTCATGAGCAAGGGCGAGGCAGAGGCCTACGCATCCAAGACGATCCTCGCCGAATCGCGCCGGCGCGCCGCGCTGGCGGCCGAGAAACTGGCCGCTTGACACCTACGTCAATACGTCGTAGTCTCTGATCGTTCCCGAGGGGCTTCGCCCCGCCAACAACAGGAGGAATGGGAATGTCCCTCAAATCGATCAAGCGCTCCGCGTCCGGGAAAATCATCCCGAAGCGCTTTTCCGTCGAGCGGCTCGAAAGAGCCTCTGACGAAAACATGGGCTTCTGCGTGGCCTGCGGCTGCGAGAAGGAGGCGTGCGAGCCGGACGCGCGGCGCTACCACTGCGAAAGCTGCGGCTTCAATCTGGTGTTCGGCGCCGAGGAGATCGCGCTCTCCGGCTGGCTGAAGTGAGGAGGTGAGCATGACGATCTGGAATAAGACCACCGAGCGCGAGTATTGGGAAATGCTCGGAATCCTGCCACCGGCCGCGATGCGCGCCGGCGGCTTTCTGGTCGGCGAGGCCATGGATCACCGGACTTGCAGCGTGACCGGCGAGATCGCCGCGCGCTTCTCCGCCTTCAAGGAAGGTCCGACCAACAGCTTTTGGAAAGCCGCCGCGCCGATGACGGTCGCCGAGTTTTACAGGGAGATAGTTCGATGAAGTTCAAGCTTGAATTTTCCTGCGACAACGCCGCGTTCGGCGAGACGCCGGAAGAGCGCGCTGACGAAATCAAGCGCATCCTGACCGTGATCGGAGCGCGGGTGGCGATGGATATCCTGCCGCCGGGCGGTAGCGTTGTTAGAGACTTCAACGGCAACCGGATCGGCCGGTTCGAATTTTTGGAGGATTAAGATCAATGGCGATCCGCAATCTGGGCACGCTGTTGCCGGCATGGACCCGGCTCGAATGGAAGGATGGCGGCATCGACAACTGGAAGGATGGCGGCATCGCCAACCGCGAGGCCGCCAACAAGTGGAGCGGTCGCGCGCCGCCTCCGCCGGTCGGTGCCACCGTCGTGGTTGGTGTCAGCCGCATCGGCGTCGGCAAGGTGCTCGGCTATTTCGAGGAAGAGGGATTCCTCGGCGTGGTCGTGCTGCCGGCGAATCCGCCCGACTGGTACGTCAAGCAGAACGGCAGGAACGCCATCTGCCACGTCTTCGGCGCGGAGTTGATGGCGTGAGGTGCATCGCCTGCAACGAGATCAAGGCCCCCGAGGACTTCTATCCCGCGACACGCGGTTATGAATGGCGCAACCAGCCATGCAAGGAGTGTCACCGTGAACGCAGCCGCCTCGCCGTCAACCGCCGGCGGGCGATGCAGAGAGGAGAGTGTGTCGATGGCTAAGGTTTCGAAGAAGAAGCGCGAGGCGGCAATCAATTCCGCCTTCGGCAAGTATTGTTCCGGCATTCAGGTTCCGATCCTGAAGATACCCGCGATCTGGAAGGCCGGCGAGCAGGCCTATGACGAGTCCGGTGGTAGCATCGAGGCGGTTGGCGCCGCGCTGAGGGAAGCCGCGTTGCAGGTCGCGGCAAGCTGAAACCGAGCTACGCCACCTTGACGCTACGCCACGGTGGCGTATATGTTCCATATGCAACAGGGAGTGTTTCACAAGTGGGGTTCAAGCTGACCAAGGCGGAGATCGATCGGCGTGACGAGATCGTAGCCGAGCTACGGGAGAAATATGCGGACGTCGAGAAGGCCGTCGACGAATTTAACAATGAGGTTGCGCGCATGAAGGGGCCGATCGCTGATGCCATCAACGCCTATAACGAGAAGGTCGAGACGGCGCGCGGCTTCTGCGAGGACATCGCCAGCACCCGTGAGGGCGAGTTCGACGACAAATCCGAGAACTGGCAGGAGAGCGAGCGCGGCCAGTCGGTCCAAGAGTGGATCAGCGAGTGGGAGGGCGCCGACTGCTCGGAGATCGAGGAGATCGAGATCAACGAGATCGAGGCGCCCGAGTCCAGCATTGCCGATGATCTTGAGGCGCTTCCCACCGAGGCCGAGGCGTGAGCAAGCTTCTCAAATGCGCCGCCTCGCCATGCAAGTCCTGCCCGTACCGGCGTGACGCGCCGGTCGGGCTTTGGGCGCCGCATGAATACGAAAAGCTGCCGGGCTATGACGGCGACATCCCGGACCAATTGATGGCCGGCGCCCACGGCCGATTTGATTGCCACCAACGTGACGGCAACCTGTGCGCCGGCTGGGTCTCCACCCATGGCGCGGGCAATCTGCTCGCGCTGCGGCTCCAAGCCGACAAGGTCGATCCATCGGTCTGGGACTATCAGTCGCCGGTCCCGGTGTTCTCAACCGGGCAAGAGGCGCACGATCACGGTGTTGGCGAGCCGGACGCGCGCGCGAGCCGAATGATGAAGCGGCTGGTTAAAAAGATCAGGAGCGCAAAGCGGTGATGATCCACGGC
>Ga0070680_100000851_pt1 | contig 21636 bp, 21 predicted proteins | sample KBSC73BmetaG_FD_64672 | JGI IMG/M metagenome (GOLD analysis project Ga0070680, IMG submission 64672) | Corn rhizosphere microbial communities from Kellogg Biological Station, Michigan, USA - KBS C7-3B metaG | ecosystem: Host-associated > Plants > Roots > Rhizosphere | place: USA: Michigan...
GGCTCACGCGAGGGCAGGGTGATCGTGCAGGCCCTCGACCCGGCCGCGCGGGCACTCCGTCACGCCGCGTCGCACGACTCGGAGGGCTTCCTCGGCGGCGAGCTCGAGCGGCGGAAGGTTTTGCGCTACCCGCCCTACGGCCACCTGATCCGCGTGGTGTGCTCGTGCGAGGAACAGGGTCCCGAGGCCGAGGCCGCTGACGCTGTCCGGGCGGGGCTCGACCTCCAAGGCGTGATGGTGTTGGGACCGGCGCCGTTGTTCCGCCTGAAGGGCAGGGAGCGCTCCCAGCTCGTGATCAAGGCCGCCGAGCGCGGGCCCGCCGTGGCCGCCGTCCGCGCCGCCGTGGAGGCGGCCGCGACCGAGCATTCGCGCCGCGGGGTGAACTTCTCCGTGGACGTTGACCCGCAGTAGACTCGTCGGGGATGGCAGAGGAACTCGAGCAGCACACCGGCGAAGTCGAGCCGGAGGTCGAGGAGCAGGATCCGCAGGTCGAGGCGCGTCGCGCCGCGGCCATGTCGTTCATCCGCCGCCTCGGCGATCCGGTGCTGAAGAGCCGGGCGACCGAGGTCGACCGCTTTGACGACGCGCTGCGCGCGCAGATCGCGCGGATGGGCGGACTGATGAACGACGCGCTGGGCGTCGGCCTGGCCGCGCCGCAGATCGGCCTCTCGCAGCGTCTGCTGGTCTACCGCGTGGGTGCCGAGGCGCCGCTGATCGCCCTCGTCAACCCTGAGATCGAGTGGTCGAGCGAGGACACGGAACCGCTCGAGGAGGGCTGCCTGTCGATCCCCGGCATCACGGTCGATGTGGACCGCTCGGTGCACGTGCGGATACGCGCCCAGGACGAAACCGGCGCCGAGCGCCGCGTGGAGGCGTCGGGCCTCGAGGCGCGAGTGATCCAGCACGAGATCGACCACCTGGACGGCGTGCTGATCCTCGACCGCACCTCCAAGGAGCAGCGCAAGGAAGCCATGCGCGCGCTCCGCGAGGCCGAAGAGCAGCAGCAGGCCGCCTGACGACGCCCTTCCAGGGCAGGGGGATACCCTCTCCGGCGTGCGCACGGTCTATCTGGGCACGTCCGATTTCGCCGTGACCGTGCTGGGACACCTCGCCCGCTCGGACCACCGCCCAAACCTCGTGATCACGCGCCCCGACCGCCCGCGCGGGCGCGGCCGGAAGGTGCAGGCGCCGCCGGTGGCGGACGCGGCGCGGTTGCTGGGCCTCGAGCTCTACCAGCCGGACAGCGTGAACTCGGAAGAGGCGCTGGAGCGGATCGCCCTTGCCCAGCCAGCTAGCGTCTGTATCTGCGCCTTCGGCGCGCTCGTCAAGGACCCGCTGCTCACCGCCTATCCCATGCTGAACGTTCATCCATCACTCTTGCCGCGCTGGCGCGGCGCCGCGCCGATCGAGCGCGCGATCGAGGCCGGCGACGAGCAGACGGGTGTCACGATCATGCGTCCGGTCGAGGAGATGGACGCCGGCCCGATATGCCTCCAGCGAGAGCTGGCGGTTCGCCCGGACGACGACTACGGGTCGCTCTCGCGGCGTCTGGCCGAGCTGGGAGGGGAGCTGCTCGTGGAGGCGCTCGACACTTCGCCCGAGTTCCGCGACCAGCCCGAGGAGGGCGTCACGGTCGCGCCGAAGATCGGTCCGGAGGACCGGCTGCTCGATCCGGAGCGCACGGCGCCAGAGCTCGAGCGCCGGGTGCGCGCGCTCACGCCGCACGTTGGCGCGTACGTGGAGCTCCCCGACGGCGAGCGACTCGGCGTGCGCCGCGCGGCCGTCGCCGGCGGGAGCGTGGGGCAGGGTCAACTGGCGGCGCACGACGACCACCTGCTCTACGGCACCGCCGACGGCGCGCTCGACCTGCTCGAGGTGCAGCCGGCCGGCGGCCGCCCGATGGATGCGGCCGCCTATCTGCGCGGCCACGGCGCCAAGCTGGGAGGCTCGGTCTGATGGTTCGCCTCGCGCGCATGCACGGCACGTCGCACAGCAAGAACCGGCTCTCGCCCGCGCGCCGCTGCGCCTATCGCGTGCTCCGCCGTGTCACGGCAGAGGGCGCCTTCGCCGATCGCGCGCTCAACGGCGAAGCGGAGCGCTACGAGCTCACGCCGCGCGACCGCGCCTTCGCTCAGCAGCTCGTGTACGGCACGCTCCAGCGCCGCGCGACGCTCGACTACGTGCTCACCGCGCTGTCGTCTCGGCCGGTCGCCTCGCTCGACCCGCCGCTGCGAGACACGCTCAGGCTCGGGCTCTTCCAGCTCCTCTACCTGGGCGGAGTGCCCGACCACGCCGCGGTGGAGCAGACCGTGGAGCTCGCCAAGCTGGAGCGCGGTGGCGGCCACCGCTTCGCCAACGCGGTCATGCGCCGCGCCACGCGCGAGGCGGACGGCCTGGTGGCCGAGCTCACGGCCGACTCGCCTGCCGACGCCGCGGTGCTCCACTCGCATCCCGAGTGGCTCGTGCGGATGTGGTGGGACTCGCTCGGGCGCGAGGAGGCGCTGGCGCTGCTCGAGCGCGACAACGAGACGGCGGAGAGCGCCGTGCGCGCCAACGAGCTCGTGATGACGCGCGACGAGCTGCGCGAGCTGCTTGTGGATCTGGAGGTGCAGTCACGGACTGTGGACGAGCTGCCCGAGGGTCTCGTGCTCGACTCGCCGTTCGACGTGCATGGCTCGCTGCTGTTCGAGGCGGGCGCGCTCACGCCGCAGTCGCGCGCGTCGATGCTCGTGGCGCGCGTGCTCGACCCGCAGCCGGGCGAGACTGTGCTCGACCTCTGCGCGGCGCCGGGCGCCAAGACCACGCACATCGCCGCGCTGATGCGCGGGCGCGGCCGGCTGGTGGCGGTGGAGCGCAACGCCGGCCGCTGTGACGCGCTTCAGGCCAACTGCCGCCGCATGGGCGCGCACTGGATCGAGGTGCGCTGCGAGGATGCCGGCCAGTTCGTCGGGGAGCACGAGGGTGGCTACGACCGCGTGCTGCTCGATCCGCCCTGCTCGGACCTGGGCACACTGCAATCGCGCCCGGACGCGCGCTGGCGAAAGCAGCCGGACCAGGTAAAGGAGCTCAGCCGTATACAGGAGGGGCTGCTCGAGTCCGCGGCCAGGCATGTACGTCCGGGCGGCACGCTTGTCTACTCCACCTGCACGATCTCCCCGACCGAGAACGAGGAACAGGTGCACAACTTCCTTGCCCGCCACCCCGAGTTCGAGGCCGACGACCTGGCGACGGACATGCCCGAGTTCCGACACCCGCGGATCCCGCGCTTCCTGCAGCTGCTCCCGCACGTACAGGGCACGGACGGTTTCTTCATCGCACGTCTGCGAAGGGTGGAGGATGGGCGAAGCCCATCCGGTTACGGCAGCCTGGAAGGCGACAGTCACGATCGGAACGCGGGGCCGGATGCCCCGCGGAGGTGACACGTGTCTGAGGAACCGCTGTTCGAGCTGGGCGCGAAGTGCCCCGCCTGCAACGAGCCCTGGCTGCGCGGCACCAACCTGCCCGGGCGCTACCGCTGCGTGAACTGCCTGAGGCGCTTCGAGCTGCTGTCGGGCTGCCCCGACTGCGGCGCGCACTCGACGATCGCGCGAATGTCGTCCACGCACGACGTGAAGTGCCACAACTGCGGCGCGTCGATGCTGCAGCCGATCTGAGGGCAGCGGTCAGCCCGAAAGACCCACGCTTGGGGGAAACACCATGCCTGTCATGGGGAACTCCCCACGCGTGGGATCCAAAGCACGCTTGGGGCCTAGTCCTTGCATAGCAAGAAGAAGTCCCCAAGCGTGGAAGATGTTCAGGTGTCTGACCCCCTTAGTGCTCTTCGCGCTTCGCTCGCGGAGCAGCTCGCGCATCTTCGGGGCATCCCGCAAGAGGAGCTGCCGGAGTCGCTGCTGGACGTAGTGGTGCGGCCGGTCGAGCTGCCTGGCGGCAAGGTGCGCATCGCGCGACCGGCCGACTTCGAGGCGCTGCGCGACTTCGAGGGCATGGCGCCAGGCAGGCCCCTGCCGTACTGGGCGCAGCTCTGGCCGGCGTCGCTGGTGTTGGCAATGGCGCTTGCCGAGAGCCCGCCCGGCCCGGGCAGGCGCGTGATCGAGCTGGGCTGTGGGCTGGGACTGCCCAGCGTGGTGGCGGCGCGCGGCGGCGCGTCGGTGCTGGCCACCGACGGTCACAGCGACGCCGTGGCGTTCGCCGCGCACAACTTCGAGCTCAACGGGCTCGAGGGATCGGCCGTGATCGCTGATATGGGCGACGACGCCGACGCCCTCGTGGAACGCGGGCCGTTCGACCTCGTGCTGGCCGCCGACATCCTCTACACGGTGCCCAACGGCGACGCGATGATCAACCTGATTCCGCGCCTGCTCGAGCCGAACGGCGAGCTGTGGCTTGGCGACCCCGATCGCGCGGGGGGCCGCAGGTTCCTCGCCGCCGCGCGATCGCTCTTCCACGTGAAGTCGACCGACGGCGACGAGGCGAACCTGCACGTTCTGAAGCCGCGCTAGTTGTCCGCCCGGATCTCTACCGGGCGGCGGTACAGCAGGTAAAGCAGCGTGCAGAGCAGCGTGGCGGCCCCCAGGTAGCCGAGCTCGACCTGGAGCACCTTGTCGTTGAAGCCCCAGGGGATCGCGAGGTAGGCGACGAAGGCGAGCGCGGTGCACACCCAGGCGATGGCGGCCTGGCGCGCGCGGGCCTGGGCGAGCGCCGCCTGGTTCAAGGTCGCGGCCGACAGGTACACGCCCATGCCCACCGCGACGATCACGAGCCCGCCACGCGCGTAGTGATGGCTGCCGCCAAACAGCACGTGCATCAGCCACGGGCCGAGCACGAGGAACGCGAGCGCCACGCAGGCCGCGAACACCGCCACCGCCGACAGGGTGAGCCGCACGCTCCGGCGGAACGGGTCCTCCTCGCCGCCCACCGCCATGCGGGTGAGCGACGGCAGGATCGAGGTCTGAATCGCCTGGAAGAGCTGGAGTGGCGCCCGCGCGATCAGCAGGACGTTGAACACGAAGCCCGCCACGGCCGAGCCGGCCGCTCCCTCGGTGGCCTTCACGAGCAGCGGTCCCGCGTTCAGGAAGGTCTGCTCGCTGATCATGATCAGCAGCACCGCCGCCGCGAAGCCGGTGCCATGCGAGAGCGTGAACTCCACGTCCTCGGTGGGCTCGGACGACGACGCCGCGTCGAGCTCCGCCACGTAATGCGAGTCGGTGTCCCGCGAGTCTGGATCGGCCGAGCGTTTGAGGCTGCGGCGCAGCGCCCACGGCACCACCGACAGCGAGAACAGCGGCGCGGCGACCATGCCGAGCGCGATCACCGACTGCCCGGACGCGATGCCCACGGCGACCACGAACGCGAACATGAAGCGCGAGATCGCCTCCATGAACACGAGGCCGCCGTACAGCCCGAAGCGCCGGTGTCCCGCCAGGAACCCGCGCGCGAAGTAGCTCGCCGCGTAGCCCAGCACCGCGCCCACCAGCACCCAATACAAGGTGGCCGAGTGGTTGAGCATGTTCTGGAGCGGGGTGCGCAGCAGCAGCGCCGCCACCAGGAACACCGCGGCCAGCACGAGCTGGATCGTCACGGCCACGCGCAGGTGCTCGTTGCCCGACTGCCCGCGCACATCGCGGTCCGAGATCGTGCGCGAGAGCATCTGCTCCACCGGCCGGTAGAGCACGGACACGATGATGAAGATCGACGACCACAGCAGCGTGATGCCGCCGTAGTCGTGGGCCGAGAGGGAGTGGCTCGCCAGCGCGAAGTACGCGTACGTGACGAGCCCCGTCACGCCGATCCCCACCGACAGGATCGCCGCGCCGCGCCCGTAGCTCTTTACGCGCTCATCGGACTGGGCTGAGGGGGCCACCGCTGGCGGCGGTTCTTTAATCGACGCGCACAAGCAGCATCGACCACGGGAAAGGCGAGCGGATCTCCTCGACCTTTCCGTGACGGGTCAGCAGCGAGACGAAGCCGACTCGCGACCAGTGGTTCACGTGCCCGGGCGTGTTGCCAAGCGAGCGCCAGTACGCGCCGCGGGCCATGTTGAGCATCCGCCACATCGGCTCGCGCGGCACCGACACGAGCAGGTAGCGCCGCGCCACCCGCGCCATCTCGGCCAGCGTCGCGTCCGGCTCCGGCACGTGCTCGAGCACCTCGATCGCCGTGGCCATGTCGAACTCGTCGTCGCCGAACGACAGCGAGGTGGCCTCCTCGGCGCGGTACGAGAGGTTGGGCCGCTGGCGCTTCTCCCACTCGGCGCGCAGCTTGGGGTCGTCGAGGTCGATGCCGACGATGCGCTTGTCGCCCAGGCGCTCGGCCCACTCGTAGGTGAGCACGCCCTCCCCGCAGCCCACGTCGAGCACCGACTGCGGATCCGCCTTCTCCCACAGCTCGTCGAGCGTGCCGTGGAAGCCGGCCATCAGCCGCCTGACCACCGGGTTGGTGGATCCGTACTTGTCGAAGGTGTTGCCGGTGGGGACCGACTCCGGCGGCGCCTGCGTCACAGCTTGACGGCCTCCCGCTCGGCTGTGGGCTCGTCCTCAGGGGAGGGTCCTGCGCCCGCGCCGGTGGTCGGCGCCTGCTGGCCCGCCCTGGCGCCCGGCTCGTAGTGCGAGGGCTCGATCCCGAGCTTGAGCTCGATCCGGCGCACCCGCTCGAGCGTGCGCTGGTTGATCACACGGTTGCCGGCGAGGATGTCGCCCACCACGCCCAGCGCGGCGAGCTGCACCGACGCGATGAAAAGCACCGCGCCCAGGATCAGCGACTGCACGTGGCCGCCGCCGTTGCCGTCGACGTAGCTGATGACAAAGCGCGCCCACAGGGCAAGCGCTCCTACGCCGAGAACGAGCGCCGCCGCGGTGAACACACGCAGCGGCTCGTACAGCGCGTAGATGCGGAAGATCGAGACGCCGTTGCGCCGCACGTACGCCCACATCGACGGGAACAGGCGCGACTCGCGCGTCTTGGGGTTGATCGCGATCGGGACGTGGTCGATAGCGACGGTCATCTTGCCCGCCTGGATGATCGACTCGAGGGTGTAGGTGAACTTGGACACCACCTGCACCTGCAGTGCGGCTTCGCGGTTGTAGGCGCGGAACCCCGAGGTCGTGTCCTCAACGCTCGTCTGCGACGCGCGCCGCACCACCGCGCTGCCCACGCGCTGGAGGCGCTTCTTGACGGGGGAGAAGTGCTCGATCGAGTCGATCGGCCGCGCGCCCACGACCATGTCGGCCGTGCCGTTCACGATCGGCGCGATCAGCTTGGGGATGTCGCCGGCGTTGTACTGGTTGTCGGCGTCGGTGTTGACGATGATGTCGGCGCCCAGCTTGAGGGATGCGTCGAGCCCCGCCTGAAACGCGGCCGCGAGACCCTTGTTATTGGTCAGCCGGACGATGTGGTCGACCCCGTGCTCGCGGGCGACCTCGACCGTGCGGTCGGTCGACCCGTCGTCGATCACGAGCCACTCAACGACGTCGACTCCCGCCACCTGGCGCGGGAGATCGGCAAGCGTCGCCGGTAGCTGGTCTTCCTCGTCCCAGCAAGGAATCTGGATGATGAGCTTCATCGCTTAGAGGCCGATTCAGGCTAGCGCAGGCGGCGGAAGCGACGGGACGGGCCGTTCTCTCATCCGCTGCCACTAGTTTTCTGCGCCGTGTCCGCGATCCAGGAGTCCGTCCCCCCGCGCACGCCCCTCGCCGCGCGGATCGAGAGGCTAGCCACTCGCAAGAACGCCACGCGCGCGCTGATCGCGGCCGGGCTGTTCGGCCTCGCGATCTTCCTGATCCGGCCGACCTTCCCCAACTACGACAGCTACTACGACCTGGTATGGGGCAAGGCTCTCGCGCACGGGCATCTGCCGGATTACGACGTGCTGCGCTCGCCCACGCCTCACCCGCTGGCGGAGGCCGTGGCCGCGTTCCTCACGCTGTTCGGCGGCGCGGCGGACCGCATCTTCGTGCTCATCACGATCGCGTCGTTCGTCGGGCTGCTCGTATGCGTCTTCCGGATCACGCAGATCCTGTTCAGCACGCTCATCGCCGCTGTCGCGGTGCTGATCCTGCTCACGCGCACGGACCTCGACTTCTACGCGATGCGCGCGGTGGTGGACATTCCGTTCCTGCTGCTCGTGTTCTGGGCGGCGCTATTGGAGCTCGAGCGCCCGAGGCGGGGCTGGCCCGTGCTCGTGCTGCTCGGGCTGGCCGGGCTGCTCAGGCCCGAGGCCTGGGTGTTCGCCGGCTGTTACTGGCTCTGGCTCGCGCCGAAGCTCTCGCGACGCGACCTCATCGTGTACGCGGTGCTCGTGGCCGCGGCGCCGCTGATCTGGGTGGCCTCCGACTGGATCATCACCGGGCACCCGCTGCACTCACTCACCTCCACGCGCGACGTCGCGGGCCAGTTCGGCCGCCAGCGCAGCGTGCCCAAGGCCATCTCGCTGATCCCAAGCTATCTGGGGGCGAATGAGGAGATCGTGAACGTGCTCGCGGGCGGCATCGGCTGCCTGCTCGGCGCGTACCTGCTGCGCAAGCGGGTGGCGCTGCCGGCGGCGCTGTTCGCAATAGGCCTTGGCCTGTTCCTGCTGATCGCCGCCGCCGGGCTGTCGGTGATCCCGCGCTACCTGGCGGTGCCCTCGATCCTGCTGAACGTCGGCGTGGCCGTGGCGCTCTTCGGCTGGACGCTCGTGCGCGACCAGCCCGCGCGCCGGGTCGCTATCGGGGTCGCCGTGCTGTCGCTGGTGCTCGTGGGCTGGAGGTCGGTGGACTGGTTCAACGACCTGCGCAAGCTCCACGGCCAGACGCTGTTCGTCAAGCACCAGCACCAGGACCTGAAGGGCATCCTGCAGAACCCCGCCGTGGCGCCGCTGCTCGGGCGCTGCGGTCCGATCACGGTGCCCACCCACTCCGCCATCCCCGTGCTCGAGTACGAGACGGGGCTCCCCAAGTCCGCGATCCAGGCATCCATCGCCCAGAAGCGCCCGCCGGACCGCGGCCTGCTGTTCATCGGATCGAGCTTCAACTTCGAGCCCGCGGCGCAGCGCTCGGTCACGGCCTCGTCTCAGGCCTCGGCGCGCCAGTGGTGGTCCAACTACCCGCTGTCCACGTTCACCTACGTGGCAAGCAACCCGTTCTGGCGGGTGTACGCGCGCTGCCCGGGCGTGCCCGGGGCGCCGGCGGGCGCCTAGGGCGCGAGCGGCCGCCAGGCCGGCGTGGCGTCGCCAGGCTGGCCCGGGTCGGCGGGCGAGGTGAGCTGGCGCACGGTGCCCGCCTTGATGTCGAGCACGTAGATGCCGAGGTTGGTCGTGCCGGGAGGCGAGGCCGAGAAAGCCATCCGGCTGCTGTCGGGGGACCAGCTTGGATCGTGGGCGGAGAGCCCAGCGGGCATCGAGAGCGCACGCCGGTGGTTGCCGTTCGCGTTCATCGTCCACAGCGCCCGGCGGGCGCCCTGGCAAGCATGCTGGACGCCCACTGGGAACGTGAACGCGATGCGGGTGCCGTCCGGGGACCAGTCGGGACTGAGCGCCGAATTGACCGGCTTGCTGCGATCGTGTTGGACGGCTCGTCGATCAGTTTGATCGTCTGATCCACCCCGCCACCGCGCTGGAGCATGAGGCCACTCGTACCGGATGAGAGCCTGACAAAGCGGGTGGCTCCGCCGTGGGTCTCCGCCTGCAGGGAGCGGTAATAGAGGTTCACCCAGCCGCCGCCCGGCACGCCGCTGTTGGTCACCGAATCGCCGACCGCGACGTAGAGGCGCCGCGTTCGCGCCGCGGCGGCGGAAGCGAGGGCGAGGCAAGCGCAGATGCAAGCGGTCCCGACCCATGTCGCGAGACGGACCATGGACCGATGCTGGACCGTCCACGCTGGGCGGTCATCCGGTTTTGCCGCAGAGCGGGTGCGGTCGAACCCCGGTTACTCGTCCGAGCCAAGCTCCGGCTCGAGCACCCGCCGCACGTAGCTCTCGCGCACGACCTTCGTCTGCCGCAGCATCCAGATCTGAGCGTGCACCGGGTGGCCGCCCCGGTCCGCCACCTCGCGCACGTAGCTCTGGCGCACCTCGCGCGATTGCGTGAGCATCCACGCCTCCTCGCGCTTGCCCGCGCGCCCGGCCGCAGCTCGCGCCACGAAGTCGGGGCCCAGCAGCACTCTCCGCGCTATGCCGGTCAGCTCCGTCACTGGCAGCCGTTCAGCTTATGCAGCTCGAGCAGCGGGCCGGGCCGCATGTAGGCGCGCGGCAGGAAGTTGTAGGAGAGGTCGAAGTTGAAGCGCACCGGGCGCGCGCCGAAGCGGTAGGGCGAGAAGCGGGCGACCACCTGCGACTGCGCGGCGAGCGCCCGGTAGTAGTCGCGCGCGCCCTTGAAGCCGGCGTTGAGGCCGCGGTCGTGCTGGTAGCTCGCCACCAGCACGTAGCAGTAGCCCTGCTGGCGGTAGGTGTCGATCAGCGCGGGGGTCAGATGCTTCTCGTAAGCCTGGAACGGCGGCTTGATCGGATAGAGCCGGTAGCTGTGCTTGGGGGACCCGACCTTCAGGAAGCGCGCCGGGAACACCGCAGGCTCGACCACCAGGCCGGACCCGGGCGGCACGTTGTGCTCGATCCACTGGCGCGTGAGCGTGCGCGTGTCGGTGTGGGCCAGCACGGAGTCCACGCGCACCGACGTCCAGAGGCCCTGCACGGCGAGCAGCGCGCCGGCCGCGACCACGAGCGCCGTCCGCCGGCGCGGCACCCAGGACAGCGGCACGGCGTCGGCCGCCCGCACCGCGGCATAGGAGGCGAGCACCGTGATCGCGGGGTAGGCCGGCATGTACCAGCGCCCGAAGTGCCGCGCCTGGCCACCGAGGAAGAGCCACAGGAGGATCGGGAAGGCCACGAGCATGAGCCCGCGCACGCGGTCGGCCCACACGGCCAGCACGGCCCCGGCCGCAGCCGCGATCAGCGGCAGCCAGCCGAGCCCCCACGTGAGCGTCCAGACGTAGTAGATCCAGCCCGGCTGGCTCGACTGCCCGATCTTGCCGGACGAGCCCGCCGTGCCCGCCTGGTTCAGCACCTGGTGCTTGAACAGCGAGAAATCCACGAGCGCGTACGGGTTCAGCACGATCACCGCGACGACCAGAGCGGCCACCGAAATCGCGCCGCCGGTCAGAAGCTGCCGCCACGTGAGCCGCTTCTCGATCAGCCGGCCGAACGCCGCGATCGCCAACACCACCACCATCGCGCCCGCCGTGTACTTCACGTCCACGGCCACGCCGATCGCCGCGCCCGCGATCGCCCACTCCCACCAGCGAGCGCGCTCGTACACGGCCAGGCACATGACGAGCGCCACGGTCAGAGGCACCAGCGTGACCGCGTCGTTCAGCGCCTGCTTGGAATAGAAGACAGGCAGGAACGCGCACGCCATCAGCACGGCGGCAACGAGCCCGACGCGCCGGTCGTAGAAGCGAGCGCCCGCCCAGTAGATGAGCCCGACGCCCAGCGTGCCGAGCAGCGCCACCACCACCCGCGCGCTGGTGAACACGGCGGTGGGGTCGCGCAGGAACGAGCGCTCGATGCCGCTCGAGCCGAACGGGAAGCCCGCGTGGAAGCGGAGCTTGAACACCGCGGCCAAGAGGTAGGTGAGCGCCGGCGGGTTCTCGAAGTAGTGCGGGTTGAGCGAGCCGCCGACCATGTTCACGGCGTGCGGCACGAAGTGCTGCTCCTCGTCCACGTTGTAGACGTAGGGCAGCCCGTGCTTGATCGACCACAGCCGCAGCACGAGCCCCCCGAGCAGGATCCAGCCGAGCGCCGCTCCGCCGGGCATGCGGAGCCAGCGCGGCCGCCGCGGGCGCCTCACCTGCGGACCCCGGGAGCGTTCCCGCCCTGCGGCGTTCCCGTCCCCTTGGGCACCGTCCCGAAGCCCTGCTTGCAGTTGTTCAGTCGATAGATCCAAAGCTCTGGCCCCGGCCGCTTGAAGGCGGTCGGGTAGTAGTTGTAGGACAGGTCGAAGTTGAACTTGACCGGCTTCGCCCCAGCCTTGTACGGGCTGACATGCAGAAGGAGCTTGGACTGCTTCTTCAACGCGTCGTAGTACGCGAGCGCGGGAGCGAGCTGTGCATTCTGAGCCCTGCCCTGGATGAGACTCATCGTCATCACCAGGCAGAAGCCGGCGCGCCGGTAAGTGTTCAGCGTGTTCGGCGTGAGCGTCGAGCCGTAGTCGTCGTGCGTGTCGTTGATGTCGCGGATGAAGCCGCGTATGAACTGCTTGTGCTCGGGATCGCCGCGGCCGGAGTTCGTGATCTTGCGGTAATAGCGCGGCGGCACTGCCGGCTCGATCACGATCCGCAGCCGCGGCGGGTAGTGCTTGACGAGCCAGTCGCGCGCGATCTGCCGCGTGTCCGTGTGCCCGAGCACGCGCGCCGTGCGCACGTCGGCCAGGATCGGCTGGGCCAGCACCCCCAGCCCCACGAGGGCCAGCGCGGCGGCCCTCACCACCCGGCCGCCCGGAATGAGCCGCACCACCCAGGCGATCGCCACCCCGGCGAACAGCGCGAGCGCCGGGTAGGCGGGCAGGAGCCAGCGCCCGAAGAAGCGCACCTGCGTGCTCAGGTAGATGAACAGCAGGACCGGCACGATCGCGAGCAGGAGCGCCCGCATCAGCGACCGCCGCGCCACCAGGACCGCGCCGCCCAGCGCCGCGACCATCGCCGCCCAGCCGAGCCCCCAGGTCAGGCTGTTGAGGTAGTAGGTCGGCCCGTTGTCGCCCTCCTGCCCGAGCTTTGCGAACTTGCCCGCCAGCTGCTGCTCGCCCTTGAGCTGGTGCCAGGCGTCCGAGAAGTTGATGAACACGTACGGGTTGGTGATGAAGAAGACGCCGACCGCGAGCGCGAGCGCGATCAGCCCGTCGACCAGCGCCCGGCGGTCGCGCACCACGCGCGCCAGCGCGGCGACCAGCACCGGTAAGAGCACGAGCCCGGCCGTGTACTTGAACCCGAAGGCGAGCCCCGCCATCGCGCCGCCCAGCACGTAGTGGCGCCGCATGCCCTCCTCGTAGATCCGCACCGACGCATACAGCGCGAATGCCACGGGCAACAGTGCACCCACATCCGTCACCGCCACGCGCGAGTACGCGACCGGCAGGAACGCGAACGACAGCACCGCCGCGGCGGCCAGACCCTCGACCGCTCCCCACAGCCGGCGCCCCACCCAGAACACCGACACCACGCCGAGCATGCACAGGAGCGCGGCGAGCGTGCGGCTGGTCCGGTAGATCGTGGTCGGGTCGCCGGAGTACTGATCGATCGCTCGCGCGTAGTGCCCGAACGGGATCACGTGCCCCGGCCCGTACTGGAAGCGCAGCGCCAGGTGCACCAGGTACGTGAACGCCGAGGGGTTCTGGTAGTAGCCCGGGTCGGCGCTGCCGCCGAACATGCCGATGGCCCGGTTGGTGAAGTGGGAGCCCTCGTCGATGTTGTAGACGTAGGGCAGCCCGTAGGTGTTGTGGAGGACACGCAGCAGCAATCCCACTGCCACGATCAGGAAGAGAGCGAGGTAGACGGGGGATGCCGCGGCGCGCAGACGTCGCGTCACGCGCAGAAAGCTACTGCGGTTCCGGTTCCCAGTTCCCAGACTGGCAACTGGGAACTGGTAACTGGGAACTCGAATTACCATTGCCTTGGTGGCAAACCTGACGGACACGTCAACCGACGACCTCCACCTGCTGCGGGCGATCGAGCTTGCGGAGCGGGCTCGGGGGCGCACCAGCCCCAATCCGCTGGTGGGCGCCGTGGTGGTCAAGGACGGTCGCGTGCTGGGCGAGGGCTGGCACCAGGCGGCGGGAATGCCGCACGCGGAGCGCGAGGCGCTCGCCTCCTGCGAGGAGGATCCGGCCGGCGCGACCATGTACGTCACGCTCGAGCCCTGCTGCCACCACGGCAAGACGCCGCCCTGCACGGAGGCGATCGTGGACGCCAAGATCAAGCGCGTTGTGGTGGCCTCCGACGACCCGTCCGAGCACGCCTCGGGCCGCGGCCTCGGCATCCTGCGCGACGAGGGCATCCAGGTGGACATGGCCGCGGGCGCGCCGGCACACGCCGCCCGCTTGCTCAATCAGGCCTTCCGCAAGCACGCCAAGACCGGCCGCCCGCACGTGCTCTTCAAGTCGGCGATGACGCTCGACGGCAAGGTCGCCACTTCCACGGGCGACTCGCAGTGGATCTCGGGCGAGCAGAGCCGCGCGATGTCGCACCGCTGGCGCGCCGAGGTGGACGCCGTCGCGATCGGCATCGGCACCGCCCTGGCCGACGATCCGTTGCTCACCGCGCGCATCGAGGGCGTTTCCAGGCAGCCCGCGCGCGTGGTCTTCGACTCCGAGGGACGCCTCCCCGCCACGAGCCAGCTCGTGCGCACGGCGCGCGAGGTCCCGGTCTATCTGGTCTGCTCGCGGGGCGCCTCCCGCGCGTCCACGGACGCGCTCGAGGCCGCCGGCGTGGAGGTGATCGTGGCGCCGGGTGAGAACGAGGGCGCGCGCGTGCGCTCGGCCCTTTCCGAGCTGGGTGCGCGCGGGGTCCAGTCGCTCCTGCTCGAGGGCGGGCCCCACCTGGCGGGCGCGTTCCTCGACGCAGGCGAGATCGACGAGGTGCGCCTGTTCGTGGCCCCGATGCTCGTGGGCGGCCGCCACGCGCGCGTGCCCCTCGAGGGCCAGGGCGTGGAGGCGATCGACGCCGCCCGTCGCGCGCTCGCGAGCGAGGTCGAGCGCGTCCACGACGACGTGCTCATCCGCGCGCGCATGACGGAGTGGTGATGTTCACAGGCCTCGTACAGGACCTGGGCAGCGTCCGCGCGATCGAGAACGAGCCGGCCGGCTCGCGGCTCGAGATCCAGACCACGCTGGCGGGCGAGATCTCCGAGGGCGACTCCGTGGCGGTGAATGGCGTGTGCCTGACCGCCACCAGCGTGGCCGACGGCGCCTTCCGCGCAGATGTGATGAACGAGACGCTGCGCCGTTCCTCGCTCGGCCCGCTCGAGCAGGGCGACCCGGTCAACCTCGAGCTGCCGCTCCGCCCCGAGGACCGCCTGGGCGGCCACTTCGTGCAGGGGCACGTGGACGGCACCGGCACGGTCGAGGACGTGACCGTGGAGGGCTTCGCCAACGTGGTCCGCATCGCCTGCGGGCCCGAGATCCTGCGCTACATCGTCGAGAAGGGCTCGATCGCGGTGGACGGCGTTTCGCTCACCGTCGCCGACATCGACAACGAAGGCTTTAGCGTTTCACTCATCCCCGAGACGCTCGAACGCACGACGCTTGGAGGCGCGGCCCCGGGCCGAACTGTGAATTTGGAGGTAGACGTGCTCGCCAAATACGTGGAGAAGCTGACCCAGGGAGCGCGCTCGTGAGCGCGCCGTTCGCCACGATCGAAGAGGCCCTGGAGGACATCCGCGAGGGCCGGATGGTCGTGGTCTGCGACGCCGAGGACCGCGAGAACGAGGGCGACCTCACCCTGGCCGCGCAATTCGCCACGCCCGAGGCCGTGAACTTCATGGCCAAGGAGGGTCGCGGCCTGATCTGCCTCGCGCTCACACCCGAGCGCTGCGACGACCTCGGCCTCGACCTCATGGCCGCCAAGAACGAGTCGCCCTTCCAGACCGCGTTCACCGTGTCTGTGGAGGCGCGCGAGGGCGTGACCACCGGCATCTCCGCGCACGACCGCGCCCACACGATCCAGGTGGCGATCGACCCGAGCTCGAAGCCGCAGGACCTGGTCCAGCCGGGCCACATCTTCCCGCTCAAGGCCAAGGCCGGCGGGGTGCTCGAGCGCACCGGCCAGACGGAGGCGGCGGTGGACCTCGCGCGGCTGGCCGGCCTCACCCCGGCCGGCGTGATCTGCGAGATCATGAACGACGACGGCACGATGGCCCGGGTCAACGACCTGGAGCGCTACTGCACCCATCACAGCCTGAAGATGATCACCGTGGCGGATCTGATCGCGTACCGCCGCCGCCACGACAAGCTGATCGAGCGCGTGGTGTCCGCGCAGATGCCCACCGACTACGGCGACTTCACGGTGGTCGGCTTCCGCTCGCTGGTCGACACCAAGCACCACGTGGCGATGGTCAAGGGCGAGGTGGCCGGCCAGGAGGATGTGCTCGTGCGCGTGCACTCCGAGTGCCTCACCGGCGACGTGTTCCACTCGCAGCGCTGCGACTGCGGGCAGCAGCTCGAGACCGCGCTGCGCCAGATCGAGGACGAGGGCCAGGGCGTCCTGCTCTACCTCGCGCAGGAGGGGCGCGGCATCGGCCTGCTCAACAAGCTGCGCGCCTACAAGCTGCAGGAGGAGGGGCTCGACACCGTCGACGCCAACCTCGAGCTCGGCCTGCCCGCCGACCTGCGCGACTACGGCATCGGCGCCCAGATCCTGGTTGACCTGGGGCTCAGCTCCATCCGGCTGCTCACCAACAACCCGAAGAAGATCGTGGGCCTCGAGGGCTACGGGTTGACCGTGACCGACCAGATCCCGATCCAGCACCCGCCCAACCAGCACAACGCGGACTACCTGCGCACCAAGCGCGAGCGTATGGGCCACCTGCTGCACCATCAGGGCCTCGCGCTCGACGAGGAGATGCTGCAGGAGGAGCGCATCGCCGATCGGGAGCGCCCGGGTGGCTGACGCCCAGGTCTGGGCGATAGCGGCAGCGCGTTTCTACGAGGACCTGGCTGAGAAGCTGGTGGACGGCGCGCGCCGCGTGTTCGAGGAGGCCGGCGGCACGGTGGAGGTGCACGACGTGCCGGGCGCGTTCGAGCTGCCGCTGGCGGCCAAGTACTGCGCGGAGTCCGGTCGCTACGCGGGCGTGGCCTGCGTGGGCGCGGTGATCCGCGGCGAGACCGATCACTACGACTACGTCTGCGACCAGGCAGCGCGCGGCATCGCCCGCGTCTCCCTCGACACCGGCGTCCCCTGCGCCTTCGGCGTGCTCACGGTGGACACGATGGAGCAGGCGCTGGCACGCGCCGGCGGCGGAAAGCGCCACAGCGGCGAGGACGCCGCACACGCCGTTCTCCGAATGGCGGAATTGAGAACAGAACTAGGAACTAGGAACTAGGAACTGGGAACTGGGAACTGGGAACTGGGAACTTGATCATCAATCTCTTTTCAGATACGCAGACACGCCCCACGGAGGGGATGCGGAAGGCCATGTACGACGCCGAGGTCGGCGACGAGCAGCGCCTTGCCGACCCCACCACAAATGCCCTGCAGGAGCGCACGGCCGACCTGCTCGGCCACGAGGCCGGCCTCTTCCTGCCCACCGGCACGATGTGCAACGAGATCGCCTACCGCGTTCACCTCGGCCCCGGCGGAGACGAGGTGATCCTCGACAAGACCGCGCACCCCCTCCAGTTCGAGGCAGGCGGCCCGGCATCCCTGTCCGGCGCCGTGATGAGCGCGCTCGACGGCGACGCCGGCATCTTCACTCCAGAGCAGCTCGAGCAGGCGATCCGCCCGCCCGGCGACCGCTACGCGCCGCGCACGCGCCTCGTGTCCCTGGAGCAGACCACCAACATCGGCGGCGGCCGCGTATGGCCGATCGAGACGATCCGCGCCGTCCTGGGCGTGGCCCGCGCGCACGATCTCAGCGCGCACATGGACGGCGCCCGGCTGATGAACGCGGTCGTGGCGAGCGGCGTGTCGGCGGCGGACCAGGCGTCGGGCTTCGACACCGCGTGGATCGACTTCACAAAGGGGCTGGGGGCGCCGATCGGCGCGGTGATGGTGGGCTCGCGCAAACTCATCGACGAGGCCTGGCGGTACAAGCAGATGTGGGGCGGCGCGATGCGCCAGTCGGGCGTGGTGGCCGCGGCCGGCCTGTACGCGCTCGATCACCACGTCGACCGCCTGGCGGACGACCACGAGAACGCGCGCGTGCTGGCCGAAGGGCTGGCGGAGATCGACGGCGTGACGATCGATCCCTCCACGGTCGAGACCAACATCGTGGTGTTCGAGGTGGAGGACGCCACCAAGACCGGAGAGGACCTGCGCAGCGCCGGCGTGCAGGTCACGCGCCTCGACCGGGGACGACTCCGCGCCGTCACGCACCTCGACGTGGACCGCGCCGGCATCGAGCGCGCGCTCGAGGTCATGCGCGAAGTGATCTGAGCTCGAGTGTCACGTTTGCCACCGTGGGGGTGGTAAACGTGGATCTCGACGCTCTGGACCGCCGTTATTGCTGCAGTTAACGTGCGAAGCATGCCCACCACCACAGCCACATCCACGCTCGGCCGGAGCTTCGCGCAGGCACTCGCAAAGAAGGACTTCGACACCCTCACGTCCCTGCTCCACCCGGAGATCGACTTCCGCGGGCTCACCCCGCGTCGCAACTGGGAGGCCGACAACCCGCAGGACGTGGTCCAGGGAATCCTGCGTCAGTGGTTCGAGGACTCGGATGAGATCGACGAGCTCGTCTCCCTCGCCACCGACTCCTTCGCCGACCGCGAGCGCATCGGCTACCGCTTCCGCGTGCACAACCCCGAGGGCAAGTTCCTCGTCGAGCAGCAGGCCTTCGTGTCGGAGCGCGACGGCAAGATCGGCTGGATGCGGGTCCTCTGCTCGGGCTTCCGTCCCGAGTCTTGAGCGGACAGGTACGCTGCCCGCATGGCACAGATAACTGTTGACGGAATCGAAGGACTGAAGGAAATCGTCGGCCAGCAGGTGGGGCCGAGCGAGTGGCGCGAGGTCACCCAGGACCTCATCAACACGTTCGCCGAGGTCTCCGGGGACCACCAGTGGATCCACGTGGACATCGAGCGCGCCAAGAACGAGAGCCCGTTCGGCGGCCCGATCGCCCACGGCAACCTCACGCTCTCGATCATCGACGGCTTCCGCGAGCAGCTGATGGAGAACAAGGGCTTCAAGCTCGGCGTGAACTACGGCTGGAACAAGGTGCGCTTCCCGGCGCCCGTGCCCGCCGGATCGAAGGTGCGCGCGTACTCCGAGGTCGTGTCGGTCGACGACGTGGGCGGCGGCTGGTTCCAGGCCGTTACCAAGTTCACGGTCGAGATCGAGGGCGGCGAGAAACCCGTCTGCGTGGCCGAGAGCGTGGCGCGCTTCCTGCCTTGAGCGACGAAGCCACGTAAAGGCGATCTTCGCGGACCGTGCCGAGGCTGCCGCTACCCGACGGCCTGGAGCTCCACTGGACGGAGCGCGGCACGGGCCCGCCGGTGGTGATCGCGCATCCCTGCATCTCCGTCCCGACCGCGTTCAGCGCGCTCGGTGACGAGCTCGAGCCCGACCACCGCGTGATCGTCTACGACCCGCGCGGCACGGGCGACTCCACGCACGCCGGTCCCTACACCATCGCCACGGACGCGCAGGACATGGCGGCGCTCCTCGAAGAGCTGGGCGAGCCGACGGTGCTGGTCGGCTTCGGCGACGCGATCCACCGCGCGGTCGAGGCGTCGGCGTTGCGGCCAGAGCTCGTGGCCGCCGTGGTCAGCCCTGGCGTGGCGGCGCTCGGCAGTGGCAGCGACTACGACGGCGTGGACGACGGCCTCGCGTCGTCGCCCGCGGTTGTGGGCGCCCTCGTGCAGATGTTCGAGACGGACTACCGGATGGGCCTGCGCACTGTGGTGGAGGGAGGCAATCCGCAGTTCAGCCCGGAAGCGGTGCAGCAGCGGATCGACGAGGTCGTGGCCTACTCGCCGCCCGAGGCCACGATCGGGCGCTTGCGCGAATGGATCCGGCACGACTCGCGCGAGGCCGGCCGCGCGCTCGGCGACCGCTTCTGGATGCTCGTGTTCGGCGGCAACCTCTGGTTCCCGGCGGAGCTCGAGCACACGATCCGCCGCGACCTGCCCGAGGCACGCGTCGAGCCGGTTGAGGACGGCGCGGTCAGCCGGCCCGACCTGACCGCCGAGATCGTGCGCCGCATCACGCGTTGCTAGCCTTCGCCGCCATGCCGAAGGTGTGTTTCGTGTGCAGTAAGGGTCCGGCGTTTGGCAACAGCCGCAGCCACTCGATGGTTGCGACCAAGCGTCGCTTCGACCCCAACCTCCAGAAGGTACGGATCCTCGTGAAGGGCGCTCCGCGCCGCGAATACGTATGCACACGCTGTTTGAAGGCCGGTAAGGTGACGAAGGCGGTCTAGCCGCCGCCGACCCATCGAAGTCCCGGCTCGGACGCAACCTGTCCGACGTGCGGGTGTAAAACCTCGTCGTGCCCGATCCGAGTCTCGTTCGATTCCGTAGCGCCGTCGCGGCCGCGTATGCGGAGCTCGAGTCACGCCGCCAGGAGGTCAACGACCTCAACGTCTTCCCGGTCGCGGACGGCGACACCGGCGACAACATGGCGATGACCATGCGCGCCGTGCTCGACGAGCTCGACCGCATGAACGGCGAGCCGATCGACGTGATCGGTCGCGAGGCGATCGTGCACGCGGTGGCACGCGCGGCGCTGCTGGGCGCGCGCGGCAACAGCGGGGTGATCCTGTCGCAGATCGTGCGCGGGGCGGCTGCCGAGCTGGCGTCTCGCCCCGGCGAGCTCGTGGACCCGGTGCTGGTGGCCGCTGCCTTGGCGCGGGCCGCGGACGCCGCCTACGAGTCGGTGCGCGATCCCGCCGAGGGCACGATGCTCACCGCGGTGCGCGCCATGGCCCACCGCGTTGCGCAGGACCTGGCTCACATGGACACGCAGCGGCTCGGCCCGGACGCGGGGCCCGCGGAGCAGGACGAGCTGCTGGCCGAGGTGCTCGAGCGCGCGCTCGAGGCCGCCAAGGACGCGGTCCAGCGGGGGCCCGACCAGCTCGCGGTGCTTCGCGAAGCCGGCGTGGTGGACGCCGGCGCCTACGGGATGACCGTGATCATGGCCGGCGTGATCGGCGCGCTGCGCGGCCAGGAGCCGCCGGAGATCGCGCACGAGATGCCGGCGCGCTCGCTGCACCTGCCGCAGCACGAGTCGAGCCAGTACCGCTTCTGCACCAACTTCGCGGTGTCCGGGGAGGGCCTCGAGAGCTCCGATTTCGTCAAGCGGCTCGAGGAGATCGGCGACTCCGTGCTCGTCGTCGGCGACGACAAGACGCTGCGCGTGCACGTGCACACCGATGAGCCCGACTCGGCGGCGGCGCTGTTCGAGGGCGCAGGCGAGGTGAGCCGCTTCGACGTTGCGGACATGAGGGAGCAAATTGCAGATCGCAGATTGCGGATTGCAGGCGGCAGGGATGGGGACGGGGATGTCCCGACCGAGCGGGCTGCCTGTGGGGTCGTCGCGGTTGCCAGCGGCGAGGGGCTCGTGCAGATGTATGCCGACCTTGGTGCGCAGGTGGTCCAGGGCGGGGCCACGCTGAACCCATCCACGTATGAGCTCCTGGCGGGCATCCACTCCGTCGACGCGGACGAGGTGATCGTGCTGCCCAACTCGCAGAACGTGATCCTGGCCGCCGAGCGCGCGGCGGAGCTGTCCGAGCGGCCCGTCCGGGTGGTGCCCACTCGCGCTCAGCAGACCGGCCTGGCCGCACTGCTGGCATTCGACGCGTCGCGCTCGAGCGACGACAACGCGGGCGCCGTCGGCGCCGCGGCGGAGGCCCTCCGCACGGGTGGCATCGCGCAGGCGGCGCGCACCGATCCGCAGGGACGCTTCAAAGAGGGCGACGCTCTCGGCTACGCGGGCGAGGACCTGGTGGCCTGGGGCG
>Ga0070680_100000855_pt1 | contig 21623 bp, 22 predicted proteins | sample KBSC73BmetaG_FD_64672 | JGI IMG/M metagenome (GOLD analysis project Ga0070680, IMG submission 64672) | Corn rhizosphere microbial communities from Kellogg Biological Station, Michigan, USA - KBS C7-3B metaG | ecosystem: Host-associated > Plants > Roots > Rhizosphere | place: USA: Michigan...
ACAGCATGGCGAAAGGCTCGAGCAGGCGAGCGAGCTTGAGCGGTCCAACATCGCGCGGCTCGAAGCCGCTGTCGCGGACGAGATCCATCACCAGAGGCTTGCGCGCGGCATCGTCGCCGGCGACGAACATGACCGGCGGCGGGCGATAGCGCGACGGGTCCGCGAGATTGGCGGCGCCGGTGGTGTTGAACGCTTTGAAGACGGCCGCGCCCTTCGCCCATTGCGCCACTGTCTCGCCGCCGGAGATGTCGTGGCCGAGAACGAGACCCAACCCATCTGGTCCCATGCCGAGCGGGTTGGTGCAATCGATGACGATTCGGCCCGACACATCGCCAAGGCTGCGGATCGCGGCCTCGGTCGCGTGCCACGGCGTTGCCAGCACGATCACCTCCGCCTCTCGCGCGGCCTCTGGTGGGCGGGCGGCCGGCGCGGCAAGTCCGCGATATTTCGCGTCGCTCGGATTTGGCACGCCGAAGCGCAGCTCATGGCCGCGTTTGAGCCAAGCCGGCGCCAGGGCTTGGCCGACATGACCCGCGCCGATGATCGCGATCCGCATGAGTCTCTCCCTTTGAAAGACGAAACCCTATCAGCCCTTCTGCCGCGCGGTCGCCTCGCCGTGTGGCTAGGTGGCGATGCTGCCTTATGTCGCGATGCCGACCGGACTGCCGATCGCGAGGCCCAATGCCGCATCGGCGCGGCCGAGATTGACCGCGATCTCGGCGAGGCCGTTGGAATTCTCGTACCAGAAGGCGTCGCCGGGCTTCACCGCCGAGAAGGTCTCGGCATGGGCGATGCGGCGATCCGGCGCGACGGTCACCACCGTCTCTTTGGCGAGGCTTGCGGCGCGCATCCCGGTCATCGCATTGCCGTAATGATCGACATAAACGATCTCGGCGAGATCGTCGGGCCATTGGGGAAAACGCAAAGGCGCGCGCTCGCGCTGCGCCAAATCCTCCCCCGCGGCGAGCTTCGCCGCGGCTGGAGCGAAAAGGTCGCGGCCGTGAAAGCTCGTCGAGAGCTTGTCGGGATGCCAGGCGATCTCGTTGACGCGCGCTGCGCCGGAGCGGCGCAAAAGGAGCTCGAAGAGCCCGTTATCGGGCCCGACATAGCGGCGTCCTTGCGCCTCGACGATGAGCGGCGCGCGAGTCCCGCCGACGCCCGGATCGACGACACAGAGGAAGACCGTGCCGGCGGGAAACCACTCCGCATAAGCTGCGAGGAGATAAGCGCCGGCTTTGGGATTGCTCGCGGGCGCATCGGCGAAGAGATCGATGATGTCGCTGGCGGGCGCCATCTGCCGCAGCACGGCTTTCATCTGGCCGGTATAGGGACCCGCCAATCCGAAATCGGTGAAGAGCACGATCATCGGCGCGGCGTTGGGCATGATAAGAGAAACTATGAGACGCCGGCGCCGGTTGCCGCAAGCGCGGGAAGGCTGCGCGCCAGCATGTAGGCGGCGACCGCCGCGATGAGGATCGCGAAGATCCGGTTGAGCACGCCGCGCCGGCCGGCGAGGGCATGCGCGGCGCGGGCGCCCGCCAATCCGCCGAGCGCGCCGCCGGCGATGAAAGCCGCCGCGACGCCCCATTTGACCATGCCCGAGAGGGCGTAATTCGCTGCCGTGGTCACGCCGAAGCTCGCAACTCCGACGAGGGAGGAGGCGATCGCGTTGAGGATCGTCATGCCGGTCGCGAGCATCAAGCCCGGGACAATGAGGAAGCCGCCGCCGATGCCGAAAAACCCCGAGAGCAGGCCCGCGCCGCCGCCGATGCCGATAAGACGCGGCAGATTGGCGCGATTGAGCCGCACCGCCCAATCGCCCTCGCGCGCGCCTCCCTTCAGCATGAGCGCGCTCACCGCCAGCATCAGCACAGCAAACAATGCCAGCAAGCGCTGGCCATCCATCATTTTGCCGAGGCTCGAGCCGATCAGCGCGCCGAGCATGCCGCTGGCGGCGAAGACCGAGGCGCAAGGCCATTTGACCGTGCCCTTGCGCGCGTGATGGGCGAGGTTGATCATCGCGTTGGCCGCCACCGCCACGGCGCTGGTGCCGATGGCGACATGGGGACTCGACACGCCGACGACATAGACGAGGAGCGGCACGGCGAGAATCGAGCCGCCGCCGCCGACGAGGCCCAGGGTGAAGCCGACGAGCGAGCCCGACCCCAATCCCAGCGCCGCTTGGAGGAGCGAGCCGGTCATCGACGGCCTCAGCGCGCCGCCGGCGCGGGCTTGGCGTATGCCGAGCGATTCCAGGGAGCGCGCACCAGAAGCCGCGCCATGCCGCAGAATCCGGTGACGCCCGCGGTCATGAGCCCCGCGCCGACGAAGAACGGCACCGCGAAGAACCAGGGCGTTGCGATAAGGCCCAAAAGCGTGCCGAGAAAGGCGAGGCTGCCCGCCGCGATCTGCACTTGGCGCTGCAGCTCGAGCGGCTGGCGGCGATCGTCGATCACGGGAAGCCCGGCCTTGCGCCAGGCATCGATCCCGCCTTCGAGCATATAGGCCTTGCAACCCGCGCCGGCGCCCGCGGCGAGCTGCGCGGCATTGCCGAGCGTGCGCGCACCCGAGCGGCAATGAAAGACGATGGTCTTGCCGGATGCGCCCGCGAGCAGCTTCGGCTCGAAGCGCGACAGCGCGACGTGATAGGCGCCGGGAATGTGGCTGCGCCGATGCTCGTCATCCTCGCGAATATCGACGAGGATCGCGCCTTGCTCGACGAGGCGCTTGGCCTCGCGCGGGGCAATCAAGGGAAGGGACATGGGAGGCCTCCTAGCGTTTCCGGCCTTTCTCGGGCCGGCAGAAAAGACGGTGCAAGGTTGCGAACAATTCCTCGATGCGGGGATCGGCGATCCGGTACCAAAGCGTCTGCGAATCGCGCCGGAATGTGACGATGCCTTCGGCGCGCAGCTTGGCGAGGTGCTGCGACAGCGCCGACTGGCTCAGGCCCACCGCTTCGGCGAGCGCCGTGACATTGGCCTCGCCCCATTCGACGAGCTTGCACAGCACCATGAGCCGGCGCTCATTGGCGACGGCGCCGAGGAGCCCCGCGACCGTCTCGGCCCGGCGCTCGAATTGAATGGCATCGAAATTCTGCATTGCCCGCGTCCTTTACATTAGTGATAGCTTATTTAGCGATTTCTAATTTAAAGAACAAGGGGTGGCGCTCCAGGGAGGAAAGCCGTCCTGCACGTTTCGCGCGGGTTAGAGCAAGGAGAGCTGCGCCCCGGCTTTTCCCGGCGCTCGAAACCGCGAGCAATCGAGCTGCCAGGCCTCGCGCCGCTGATCGAGGCCGAGGCGATGGATCGCTTTCTCGAAACGCACGCGCAGCATTTCGGCATAGGCGCCGGTGCCGCGCATGCGCGTGCCCCACTCGGCCTGATAGGCCTTGCCGCCTCGGCTCTGACGGATGAGCGACATGACGTGGCGGGCCTTGCCCGGGTAATGCGTCTGGAGCCATTCCTCGAAGAGGCTGGCGATCTCCAAGGGCAGGCGCAAAAGGATATAGCCCGCGGCGCCGGCGCCGCGGGCGGTCGCGGCGTCGAGAATGCTCTCGAGCTCGGCGTCGTTGAGCGCCGGGATCATCGGCGAGGCGAGCACGGCGACGGGCACTTTGGCGGCGGCGAGGGCAGCCATGGTCTCGAGCCGGCGCTCGGGCGTCGCCGCGCGGGGCTCGAGCCGGCGCGCGAGGCCGCGGTCGAGCGTCGTCAATGAGACCGCGACGCTCGCCAACCGGTCGCGCGCCAGCGCGCCGAGGAGATCGATATCCCGCTGCACCAGCGCCGATTTGGTGACGATGCACACCGGATGCTGAAACTCTTTCAGCACTTCGAGGATGCGGCGGGTGAGGCCGAGCTTTCGCTCGATCGGCTGATAGGGATCGGTGTTGGCGCCCAAGGTGATCTGCTTGCAGTGATAGGAAGGCTTCGACAATTCGGCGCGCAGCAATTCCGGCGCGTCTTCCTTGACGAATATCCGGCTTTCGAAATCGAGCCCGGGCGAGAGGCCGAGATAGGCGTGGGTCGGCCGCGCGAAGCAATAGATGCAGCCATGCTCGCAGCCGCGATACGGATTGATCGAGCGATCGAAGGGGATGTCGGGCGAATCATTGCGCGCAATGATCGTCTTGGCGCTATCGCGCAGATATTGCGTCTCGAGCGCCGGCGCTGCCTCGTCGCCGGCGCCCCAGCCGTCATCGGTCGCGATGCGCGTCGCCGGCTCGTAACGCCCGGCCGCGTTGCTGACGGCGCCCCGCCCTTTGCGAGACTGCGCCGGAAGAGCCTCGTCCATCGCGGAATTATCCGTTCGTTCTTGGAACAAATCAAGAACAAAAAAATCAGGGCGACGTCTTGTGCGGCGGTAGTTGTGGCACGGTCTCGAGGCCATGTTCGATCGCCCCGACATGCATGGCGATATGGGTGAGAAGAGGCGCGAGCGGATTCCCCGAGAGGACGTAGGTGGCCGTGATCAGCACATTGCCAAAGACGGGCGAGACAACACTTGGCCCGCGAAACTCGGGGTAGCCGAGATGGTAGATGAGGGCGAGCAATGCGCTGATGGCAAGTGCTGAAGTGCCGCGCAGGCTTGCACGCAGCCAAGGCCGGCGGATGGTGGCGAAAGCAAGGCTATTCATTGCGACGACGGGGACGATGTTCAAAAGCAGCGCGTCGACGGCGCCATACGCAAAACCAAGCCAAGCCAGGACACCAACGAGCTCAAGGCCGTCGGGCGCGGGCGAGGCGGGGTAACGCCCGAGACTGGCGACGACGAAAGCGCTCGCGGCCAGCGCCAAAACGAGGCCCGCTTTCCAATGATGCGCGAGATCGCGCGGGCGGAATCCGGCCCAGCGCAGATAAAGCAGCGTCTCGGCACCGATAATGAGAATGTAGGGCAGGAGAAAGATCGCGCGCGGCCAGTGCAGGATATTCGAGAAGAGAAAAGGGACGGCAAACGCCGTGACGCCGATGCCGCACAGCCAGACGAAGGTGTGCGCAGGGTTTTGTGAAGGCTCGGTTCGATTCTGCTCCGCCACGATGCCTGCCTTCCCTTTGGTTGGACGGAGTCTGCAACAGAAGGACCGGGCTCGGCCTTGATCTGAGTCAGCCGGCGGCCGGCGGCGCTTCCTCGAGCGCAGTCTTGCCGCGATCCAGCTTCGCGCCTAGGCTTATCCCCGGGGAACGGTCGGAACGAGCAAGCGACCGACCCGATGCCGTTGACGCCAACATCAATGAGCGCGCGCTGCGGATGATGCAGCCGGGCGACAGAACTTAGGGAGGTGCCCATGCGTATGACATCGCTTGTCATGCTTCTCGCCTTTGCAGTCTTCTTCTCTTGTCCGCGCGATGCGCGGGCCGACGGACCCGTGACCGTCCGCGCGGCTTGGATCGTGACGCCGGCCTCGCTCATTCCGATTCTGCAGGCGCCGCCGGGGATCGCGCAGCACGAGGGCAAGAGCTATCACTTCGATCCGATCCATTTCGCCAACTCGGCGACCCAGATCAGCGCGCTCGCGTCGGGGGATATCGACATCGCGACGCTGAACTTCACCTCGATCCCCTCGGCCGTGCTCAACGCGAATTTGAAAGACGTTCGCATCATCCTCGACGAGACCCAGGACGGCATCGACCATCATGAGTCGATCAAATATGCGGTGCTCAAGACCTCGTCCATCCACAAGATCGACGACCTCAAGCGCAAGGTCCTCGCCACCATCGGGATTGGGACCGCGACCGATATCGCGATGCGGGCCGTCCTCGTGAAGCACGGACTCGAATACCAGCGCGATTACGCCGAGATCGAAGCCCATCCGCCCGTTGCCACCGAAATGCTGCTACAGCACAAAGCCGACCTTATCTCGCAGGCGGTTCCCTTCGACCAGCTGCCCAGCTTCGTCGACAACACGCGCGTGATGTTCACCATGAAAGACGCTATGGGCGGCGCCGAGCTATCGGTTTGGGTGGCGCGGAAAGAGTACATCGCTAAGCACCGCGCGGCGCTCGTCGATCTCCTCGAAGACGCGATCCGCGCCTATCATTGGTACGCCAACGCAGCGAACCATGACGCGGCCGTCGCGATTCTGGCGTCGATCCTGAAGCAGCCGCCGGAGCGGCTCACCAATTGGGCCTTCACCGAGAAAGACTTCTCGCGCGACCCCAACGGTATCCCCAACATGGCCTTGATGCAGCGCAATGTCGACTTGGTGCAGAAATTGGGCTTCATCAAGGCCCATGTCGACATGGCGAAATATGCCGATCTCAGCCTTGCGAAAGAGGCCGGTAAACGCCTGAAATAGCGCCGCCGACAACGACGCGCAGAACGCTCCTTGAGATCAGCGTTGCGCGGCGGGCTTCAGATGCTCTTGCAGGCGCGGCATCAGCTCGACGAGGTTGCAGGGCCGGTGACGATTGTCGAGCTGATGCTTGATGATGTCGTCCCAGCCGTCGCGGCAGGCGCTGGGCGAGCCGGGAAGCGCGAAGAGATAGGTGCCGCCGGCGACGCCCGCCGTGGCGCGGCTCTGGATCGTCGAGGTGCCGACCTTCTGATAAGAGAGGAAGCGGAACACCTCGCCGAAGCCGCTGATCTCCTTCTCATAGACCGAATGAAACGCCTCGGGCGTGACGTCGCGGCCGGTCACGCCTGTGCCGCCGGTCGAAATCACCACATCGATCGCCGGATCGGCGATCCAGCTCTTGAGCTGCTGGACGATCGCGTCCTGGTCATCGCGCACGATCTTCCGCGCGGCGACGCGATGACCGGCTTGGGTGATGAGATCGACGAGCGTCTGGCCGGATTTGTCGTCGGCCTCGCTGCGAGTGTCCGACACCGTCAAAACGGCGATGTTGACCGCGAGAAACGGGCGAGTTTCGTCAATCCTGGGCATGGCGACCATTATCCGCGACGGCCGTGCCGTCTTGCGCGATATAGGTCGGCCAGTGACCCGCGGCAAGCGCGTCGAGTGCGGGCGTCGGCTGGTTGAGGCGCAGCCGGTAGATCCAATAATTCGTCAGCACCCGCATCGCATAGACGCGCGACTCGGCCCAGGGCACGCTCTCGAGGAAGAGCAAGGGATCGTCGCGCAGAGCGGGCTGGGCCGCCGCCCACCGCGCCGTCGCGGTGGGGCCGTGATTGTAGGCGACGGCGAAGAGGATGAGATTGCCCTTGATGCGGCTGTCGCGCATCAGCGTCTGCACATATTCCTGCGCCAGCAACAGATTGGTCTCGGGATCGTTGAGCGCCTTGCGCTCGGCCTTGCGGTTGTGGGAATTGAGCGAGACGCCCGCGCGCTCGGCCATGGACCGCGCCGTCGCCGGCATCAGCTGCATCAGGCCGGCGGCGCCGACCTGGCTCTTCGCATCGGTCAGGAACTGCGATTCCTGGCGCATCAGCGCGAAGATCAGCGCGCGGTCGACGGTGAAGCCGCCCAGAGGCTGCCAGCGCGGCACGGGATAAAGCGCGATATCGTGGGTGCGGCCATCGGCATTGGCGAGGACCGCCGCGAGCTGCAGGCTCACCGCCGGCAAATTGGCGCGGTCGGCGAGCGCCGCCAAGGATTGCAGCAGCGTCCCTGAGCCATTGGCGGCGAGCTGCGTCACCTCGGCGGCGGCGAGCTCGCGCTGATCGACCGCGAGCAAAGCGAGGATGCGGCGCCCGGCCTCGGTGCCGGCCACCAGCTGCGCATCGAACTCGGTGAAGCGATCGGCATCGAAGCTCACGGCGAGCGACATGCCGAGCAGGCGCCGCGCCAGGATGCCATAGAAGGTGCGCGGATTCTCGGCCGCAGCGCGCAGCCAATAGGCGTAGTTTTCCGGCCGGCGCGCGCGCAGCTCGACACGCGCGGCCCAGAACGCCGCCGCCGATTTCACCCAGCTCGACTGGCTGGCGCTGCGCGCCACCGCCTGGAAGCGCCGGCGCGCCTCGTCGAGCTGGCCCAGCCGCCAAGCGGCGAGACCGGCATTCCAGTTCGTCAGCGACTGATAGGCATTGGTCTCGGTCGCGGCGCTGAGCGCCAGGGCTTGTTGCGCCTCGCCCTGGGCGAGGTAGCCCTCGGCGATCGAAGCGCGCAGCTGATCGCGCGCCGCCGTATCGATCAGATCCTTGGCTTCATTGCCGGCCAGCAGCAGTTCGGCTTTGCGCGGCGCATCGGCGGCGAGACCGTGAATTTCCTTGCGCAGGGCGGCGGCGCGGCGCGCGGCTGCGGGCAGCAGCGTCTTCTTGTCCTGCTTGACGAAGAGCGGGTCGTCCACCCGGGGCTCGATCCCCGATTCATCGCTCACCGCCGGCAGCACGGTGTTGGCGGCGGGCTTCGGCGGCAGCGCCGCGCCTTTGGGATGCCGCGCCAAGGCCAGCGAATAGATCGCCTTGGCATCGGGCTCGTCGGCATAGCGCTCGAGCCAGTGCAGCAATTCGGCATAACTCGTGCGATAGGAGCTGTCGCGATAGCGCTGCGCCAGCACGGTGCCGACCAGAAGCTTGTCGTGAAGCTGCGCGAGGACGCGGTCGGCCTCCTGCCAGCGATCGTCGTCCTGAAGCTTAAAGATGCGTTGGTAAAGAGCGATGTCGGTTTGCGACAGGACGGTCGGGAGGTTCGCCTCGCGCAACACGAGATTGCCAGGCGTCAATTCGGCGGTCTGCACATCGGCCGCCAACGCGGCCGGCGCGCTGCTTAACGTTAATGTCAAACCAAGAATAATCCACAGGTGGCGCGAAGCTTTGGCCGAGTCGAAGATGCGCGTCATCCCGATCATGGGGAACCGACATAACTATCCCCGCGCAGCTTGGCAAGATAAAATTTTAGACGATTGAAGGATTTTTTTCGTTATAATTAAAATCGGTATTTTTTATTTTATTTCTTCACCAACGCGTCTAGTTTTGACTGAAGTTCCAGGAAATCGCGCCAAGATTCACTTTTGCGCGCCGGGGAGCGCAACAAAAAGGATGGATGATAGGTAGTTAAAGCCGGGACGGGGTGATCGAGCTCCGGAACCGCGAGATCGAACCATCGGCCGCGCAGCCGCGTGATGCCTTCGCGGCGGCCGAGCATCGCGCTGGTTGCGGTTCCGCCGCATAACATCACGACTTCCGGACGGTTCAGGGCGATGTGCCGCCAGACGAAGGGCAGGCAGGCGGCGATTTCCTCGTCGGTCGGCTTGCGGTTGCCGGGCGGCCGCCAGAATAAGACATTGGTAATATAAACGTTGCGTTGACGGTCGAGGCCGATGGCCGCGAGCATCCGGTCGAGGAGCTGACCGCTCCGGCCGACGAATGGTTTCCCGACCCGGTCTTCATCGGCGCCCGGCGCCTCGCCGATAACCATAACCGGCGCGTGCGGCGTCCCGTCGGCGAAGACGGTGTTGGTTGCCATGCGCCGCAAGGCGCAGCCCTCGAACCCCGCAACGATCGCTTGGAGCTCATCGAGGCTCGCCGCCTCGGCCGCCAGCTTGCGCGCGGCGGCGGCGCCGCTTTGCGGCTCGATCGCAGGCGGCGGCGCGGCGCGCGGCGGCACCGCAGCGTTAGGGTTAAGAGCACGGCGCGGCGGCGCGGCGGCGGTTTCGGCCAGCCGGTTGCGAGAGGTCTCGTCGATCGCTTCGTCGACCCCCATCGCCACGTACCAGCGCAGCAGCGCCGCCATGTCCCGCGCATCGGTCATCGCTCGATCCTAAATCGCGCGCGGGAGGCGCGAAAGCCTGCCGGGCCTTTCGATAGCGGCGGCTTTTTCTATAGTGGCGTTCGTGCGAGGGGCGGGAGCCATGGAACGCGAGCAAATGCGATACGACGTGGTGATCGTCGGCGCCGGCCCCTCCGGCCTCGCCGCGGCCATCCGCTTGAAGCAGCTCGCTGCCGTTTCCGCCAAGGAGGTCTCGGTCTGCGTCATCGAGAAAGGCTCGGAGGTCGGCGCACATATATTGTCGGGCGCGGTGTTGGAGCCGCGTGCGCTCGACGAGCTTTTCCCCGATTGGCGGGAGCGCGGCGCGCCGCTCGAGACGCCAGCGCGCGAGGATCGCTTCCTGCTCTTGACGCGCCGCCATGCGCTGCGCCTGCCGACGCCGCCGCAAATGGACAATCGCGGCAATTACATCATCAGCCTCGGCAATCTCTGCCGTTGGCTCGCCAAGGAGGCCGAGGCGCTGGGCGTCGAAATCTATCCGGGCTTTGCCGGCGCCGAGGTGCTGTTCGACGAGGGAGGCCGCGTCGCCGGCGTTGCGACCGGCGCCCAGGGCATCGGCAAGGATGGCGAGCCCACGGCGAACTTCCAGCCCGGCGTCGAGCTCCTTGCCCAGGAGACGCTGTTCGCCGAGGGCTGCCGCGGGTCCCTCACGAAAATCCTCGAGCAGCGCTTCGATTTGCGCCGCGACAGCGGGCCGCAGACTTATGGCATCGGCCTCAAAGAGCTGTGGGAGGTCGAGCCGGCCCAGCACCATCCCGGCCGCGTCGTCCATACGGTCGGTTGGCCGCTCGATGGCTTAACCTATGGCGGCTCGTTCCTTTATCACCTCGAGAATCGCCAGGTCGCGGTCGGCTTCGTCATCGGCCTCGATTATTCGAACCCCTTTCTCAACCCGTTTCAGGAATTCCAGCGCTTCAAGACCCATCCGGCGATCCGCCCGGTCTTCGAGGGCGGACGGCGCATCGCCTATGGCGCGCGCGCGCTCAACGAAGGCGGCTTTCAGGCCATTCCCGCGCTGTCCTTCCCGGGCGGGCTCGTCATCGGCTGCGCCGCCGGGTTTCTCAACGTCGCCAAGATCAAGGGCAATCACACGGCGATGAAATCCGGCATGGTGGCGGCGGAGACGGTTTACCGTCGGCTCGCGGGCGATGCCGGGGCCGATTACCGCGCCGCCCTCGCCGATAGCTGGATTTGGCCGGAGCTCCACGCCGCGCGCAATCTCCGCCCCGGCTTCCGCTGGGGTCTTTGGGCCGGCTTGGCGCATGCTGCGCTCGATACTTATATCCTCCGCGGCAAGGCGCCCTGGACGTTCCGCCATCGGGCGGATCACGAGCATTTGCGGCAAGCGGCGGCGGCGTGGCCGATCGCCTATCCCAAGCCCGATGGACAGGTCAGCTTCGATCTTCTCTCCTCGGTCTTCATCTCCAACACCAACCATGCCGAGGATCAGCCGCCGCATCTCCATCTGCGCGATCCCGAGCGCGCGATTGCGGTGAATTACGCGCTTTATGATTCGCCCGAACAGCGCTATTGCCCAGCCGGGGTCTATGAGATCGTCGCGGAGGGCGCGGGCGCGGCGCCGCGGCTCCAGATCAACGCGCAGAATTGTCTCCACTGCAAAACCTGCGACATCAAGGACCCGACGCAGAACATCGACTGGGTGGTGCCGGAGGGCGGAGGCGGTCCGAACTATCCCAATATGTGACCCAGGACGGGCCGAGGCCTGTATAATCGCTTTCGGTTCAGGACGTATGAGATGGAAATAACGCGATGAAGGCTTGGCTTTGCGCCGCACTGCGCGGCGCCGCCATTTCCGCACCTCTTCTGCTGGCAGCTTGCGTTGCAGCCAAGGATCAGCCGCAAGCGAGCGCACCCCCGGCCATGCCGCGAAGCGCGCTCGGCAGTTACCTCGCCGCCCATCACGCGCAGCTCGAGCATGATTATTCCGATGCCGCGCGGTTCCTCGATCGCGCGCTGGCCGCCGACAGCGACAATTACGATCTCATCCGCCGCACCTTCCTACTGCGCCTTTCGGAAGGACGGATCGCCGAAGCGGTGCCGCTCGCCCGCCGCATCGTCGCGATCGACGGCAACAACGGCTTGGCGGCTCTCATCCTGCTCGAGCAGGACGTCAAAGCGGGGCGCTACGACATTGCCGCCAACGAAGCGGCCTCCATGCCGCGCGAGGGCGCGCTGCGCTTCGCGGTGCCGCTGCTCCAGGCCTGGAGCGAGGCCGGACGGGGCCGCCCGGCCCCCGCCCTGCAGGTGCTGCAAACCATGGGCGGCACGCATGGTCTCCAGCCGCTCGCCGATATTCACGCCGCGCTGATCGCGGACTATGCCGATCACGTCGATGAGGCGAACGCCGCCTATCAAAAGCTCATCGGCAGTGCGCAGCCGCCGACCTGGCGCATCGCCGAGCTCGTCGGGAATTTCTACGAGCGCCATGGCCGGGGAGCGGAAGCGCGCAAGCTCTATGAGCGCAGCGGCGGCCAGCAGGGCATCGCCGATATGGCGGCGGAGGCGATCGCGCGGGTCGATCGCGGCACGGTGCCGCCGCGCATCATCGCCTCGCCGGCGGACGGCGCAGCCGAAGGCCTGTTCGATCTCGCGGGGCTGCTCAATCAGCGCGAGACCGCGGATGCGGCGCTCGTTTATGCGCGGCTCGCGCTCGATCTCCAGCCGCGCTTCGCCCTGGCGCAGCTCATGGTCGCCGAGATTCGCGACAGCCAGGGCCAGTCGGCGGATGCGCTCGCGCTCTATCGGTCGGTCGATCCGAAATCGCCCTTCTCCTGGCTGGCGCGGCTGCGCGCGGCCTCGGAGCTCGATGCGCTCGACCGCACCGACGAGGCGGTGGCGCAGCTGAAGGCGATGGCGGCGGAGCGGCCCAACAATTCCGAGCCGCTCAGCGAGCTCGGCGATATTCTGCGTGCGCATAAGCGCTTCGCCGAGGCCGCCGCCGCTTATGACAGCGCGCTGGCGCGCACGCCCAATCCCAAGCCGAGCGATTGGCGCCTTTATTACAGCCGCGGCGTCGCCTTGGAGCGCTCGGGCCAATGGCCCCGTGCCGAAGCCGATTTGAAGCGCGCGCTGGCGCTCCAGCCGGACCAGCCGCTGGTGCTCAACTATCTCGGTTATTCCTGGATCGATCGCGGCGAGAATCTCACTGACGCGCTCGGCATGATCAAGCGCGCGGTGGAACTGCGGCCGCGCGACGGCTACATCGTCGACAGCCTCGGCTGGGCCTATTTCCGGCTCGGCGATTTCCCGCAGGCCACGCATTATCTCGAGCGAGCCATCGAGCTTCTGCCCGAGGATCCGACCATCAACGACCATCTCGGCGATGCCTATTGGCGCGTCAACCGCCAGGCCGAGGCGCGCTTTCAATGGCGCCGCGCGCTGCAGTTCCAGCCCGAGGCCGACGAGGTGAAGGGCATCGAGGCGAAGCTCGATCACGGTCTCGGCGCCACGCCCGAGCGAGTCAGCGGCGGCTGAGACAAGCATGCCGCGCTGGTGGCAGGCGCATGCAAAGCTCAACCTCTATCTTCACGTCCTCGGCCGGCGCGCCGACGGCTATCACCTGCTCGACAGCCTCGTCGCCTTTGCCGATATCGGCGATCGCGTCGCGGTTACGCCCGCATCGAAGCTGAGCCTCGCGATCGAAGGGCCGTTCGCCGCCGCGCTCACCGGCGATCCACGCGACAATCTGATGTGGCGCGCGGCCGAGGCGCTGGCGCGCCGCATCGGCCGCGATCCCGGCGCCGTTTTGCGGCTCGAGAAGAATCTCCCCGTTGCCTCGGGCATCGGCGGCGGATCGAGCGATGCCGCCGCAACTTTGCGCGCGTTGGCGGCGCTCTGGCAGGCGCCGCTCGAGGAGACCGCGCTCGCTGAATTGGGCGCGACGCTCGGCGCCGATGTGCCGGCCTGCCTTGCGGCGCGACCCTGCTGGCTCGGCGGCATCGGCGAAGCGGTCGCGCCCGCGCCGGCTTTGCCGCGCACCGGGCTGGTTCTCGCCAATCCCGGCATCGCGCTGCCGACGCCGGCGGTGTTCAAGGCGCGGCAGGGGGCTTTTTCCGAGGCCGCGCGTTTCAGCACGGCTCCCGCCGATGCCGCGGCGCTCGCGTCGCTGCTCGCCGAGCGGCGCAATGATCTGACCGCCGCCGCGATCGGCGAAGCGCCGGCGATTGCCGAGGTGCTCGAGCGGCTGGCGGCGCTTCCCGGCGCGCTGCTCGCGCGGATGAGCGGCAGCGGCGCCACCTGCTTTGCTTTGTTTGCGACGGAGAATGCGGCCGCGGCCGCGGCCGAGCGGCTGCGCGCCGCGGCGCCGCGCTGGTGGATCGCGGCGGGGCGTCTCGCCTAACGGGTCTGGGTGCTCGAGGCGCCGATCGGCGCGATGGCGGCTTCGGTGCTCGCCTGGATCGAGGCTTGAACCTGCGCCGCGCGGGCTTGCGCGTCGCGCAACAGTGCCGGCGAAAGGGTGCTGGCCAGCCGGTCACGGCGTTGCGCGGCGCCGGTATCGCCGCGCGAGGCAGCGGCCGAATACCACGCATAGGCTTCGACCGGCGACGCCGCCAGGCCTTCGCCGCGCTCGTAGAGCAGCCCCAAATTGAACTGCGCGTTGACGACGCCCGCCTCGCCCGCCTTGCGGAACCATTGCGCGGCTTCCGCCATGTTCTGCTTGACGCCGACGCCATTCGAAGCGGCAACGCCGAGATTGAAGGCGGCGCTGGAGCTGCCCTGCGCCGCGGCCTTGCGGTACCACAAGACCGCCTGAGCCGGATCGCGCTCGACGCCAAGCCCTTCGGCATACATCACGGCGATGTTGTACTCCGCCTCGGTGACGCCATCCTCGGCGGCCGTCTTGAAGAGCGTCGCGGCGCGTTCGTAATCCTGCGTCACGCCTTCGCCGAGCGCATAGAGGACGCCAAGCCGGTAGGTCGCGACGGCATCGCCATTATCGGCGCGCGATTGCAGCCAGGGCGCGAGTTGCTTGGGATCGCTCGGTGCGCTGCTCTCGCGCTTGCCAGGCTTGGGCGCGGGCTTCGGCAGCGACGCCGCGGCCGCTTGCTGCGTCGGCCTCGCCACGACGGATTTGCGCTCGGCGACGGGCGGCTTCTCGCTCGGCGCGCTCGTCGCGGCGGCGCGCGGCGGGCTCGCCGGTTGCGGCGGCGCCGCGCTTGCCGTCTCGGCGGGCGATCCGGGGGCGGGGCTCGGTGCCGCGATTGACCGTGCCGCGGTCTCGGCCGGTGCCGCCGTTTCAGGTGGCGGAGCCGCTGCCGCAGTGAGCAGCGGCGCTTTGAGCTCAGTGCTTGGCGCGGGCACTGCGGCCGGCGGCGGCGGGAGCGGTTCCACCGGCACCGGCGCGAGTGCGACATGAATCGCGCTTCCGCGGTCCGGGATGAGGTATTGCGCGCTGACGGCGCCCGCGGCCATGGCGAGGATCGCGGCGACGACGCGGCCGGCCCAGCGGGAGAGAGGCTTCGAGCCGCGCGCGCGGCCTTGCGCCGGGTCTTCCGTGTCGATGACCTCGTCCTCGAGCGGCATGAGCAGCGCTTCCGGCATGACAATCGCCTCGAGAGTGCTGCCGGTCCGCGTCTCGTCTGCCGCGGGCTCCGCCGGTTCCGGCGCGACGGGTGGCGCGCCTCGGCCGAAAGAGGAGCGGCGGATCGCCTGCTCGAGCCATTCCTCGACCGAGAGGCCGGCGCGCGCTGCGGCGCGCTCCGCCAGATCGCAAGTGGCGGAATCGAGCTTCAGACGGCTCCAGGCGTCGCCGTCGCCGCCGAGATTGATCGCCAGATCGGCGCTCATGCCCTGAGCTCGATGCCCGGCGCGGCTTCGGCGCGCTCGCGCGCGGCTTCGGGGCTGAGACGCTCGCCCATGATCATCTCGGCGAGAGATTCGGGATTGGCAGCATCGAGCAGCAGATCGGCGTGATCGGCCGTGAGCGTGCCGGCGCCGACCAGCTCTTGCAGCCGCTGCGGCAGCCCGAGAAATCGCATGGTGCGGACGATGTGGCGGCGGTCGCGGCCAAGCGCGCGCGCGATCGTGCCGGCATCGCAGGAGCAGCGCGTCAGGAGCCGAAGATAGGCATGCGCTTCGTCGATCGGCGAGAAATCGCCGAGGGCGAGATTCTCTTTGAGCGAGGCGAGGATCGCCTGCGCGTCGTCCTCGGCAAAGAGCGCGGCGGGGACGCGGGCGAGGCCAGCGCGTTGCGCCGCGCGCCAGCGCCGATGGCCGCAGACGATCTCGTAGCGCTCGGTATCGGCGGCGAGGCGGCGGACGAGAAGCGGCTGGCGCACCCCGCGCTTGACGATATCGGCGATGAGCGGCTCGGGGGTTTCCTCCGTGCGACGCGTGCCGAGACCCGCCGGCGCCATGGCCCCGACCGCAAGCATTTGCGCGCCGGCGCCGACCGCGTCGCCCGACAGCAGCGGCTCGGCCGTCGCGGGAGGCTCGATCTTCAGGATGGCCGGGGGCGCGACGAGGCTTACGTCCTTTGCCGGCGCGGCGTTGTCTGGCTCCGCTTCCGCGGCTTCGCGCGCGCAAGTGTCTTCGATGAGGCGCGTCAACCAGGCCGAGAGCGACATCCCGGCGCCAAGCGACGCGATCTCGGCGGTCGCGCGCGCGCTGGCCGACAGATTATCGAGCCGCCAATTGGCTGCCGGAGGAGTCATGAGGTCCCTTAAATCCCGAAGCGAGCACGCCGACGTTAACCTATTTGGCCCGTTTTCTACAAATGATCGGTGGTCGCGAAGCATTCGGGTCTCCTTCACCCGCGGTTAACCCTAGTCGCCAAACTCCTAACGAATGGTTACTTGGCGGAAATGAGCCTTTGTTGACGGCGGACGGACGCCCGGAATAGTCTTCCCCGTCTAGTGCGAGGGCGGCGGATATGAGCGATTTGGCGCAGGCGGCACATCGCCTTGAACAAGCCGTGGCGCGACTCGAAGCGGCATGCCACCGCTCGCTCGAGCGCAAACCCGCCGCCAAACCCGCCGCCGCGCCCAACGAGACGGCGGCGATGGTCGCGATGCGTTTGGACGAAGCGATCCTGCGGCTCGACCGCCTGTTGGAGAATTGATGCAGCAAGTCTCGGTGACGATCAACGGCCGCTCCTATCCGGTGGCGTGCGATGATGGCGATGAAGAGCGCATCCAGGCGCTGGCGCGGCTGATCGACGGCAAGGTCGGGGGGTTCGCCCGCCAAGTCGGCCAGGCCGGGGAGGCGAGGCTGCTCGTTCTTGCCGCGCTCGTCCTCGCCGATGAATTGGCCGAGGCAAAGGACGCGCTTCAGCACGCGCCCGGCGGGCGTGCCGAGCCGGGCGAGAGCAAGGCGCTCGCGAGCGGCGTCGAGCGCCTCGCGGCGCGCGTCGAGGCGGTTGCGGCGAAGCTCGAATCGGCCCACATTTGATGTGAGAAGGTGGTGCTGCGCGGTGCGTTAGGCCGCAATACCCCGGGGCCGATATGTACCTCTAGGGGGCTGTCTCTGGCGAAGCCCTGGTTTCGTTACATGGTCCCCACCTGCGTAAGCGGGCCACGAGGGTACGGCAATGCCGACGGCCGAGGCGGCTCCATCTTCTCATCCTCGTTCCTTACTGATCCGGTCGCGCTGAAGCCGGTGGCGGTGAAGACGCATGCGGTTCCTGCACTGGGGTGACATCGTCGGCCGCCAGGCGCGCGAGGCGGTGATCGCCGCGGTGCCGCGGCTGCGGCGCGAGCTCGCGCTCGATTTCGTCATCGCCAATGGCGAGAACGCGGCGCATGGCTTCGGCATCACCGATGCGATCTGCCAATCGCTCTATGCCGGCGGCGTCGATGTGATCACCACCGGCAATCATGTCTGGGACCGGCGCGAGATCATGACCTATATCGCCGGCGATCCGCGGCTGCTGCGGCCGATCAATTTTCCCGCCGGGACGCCGGGCAACGGCTTCGGCGTCTTCGATCTGCCGGATGGCCGCAAGATCATGGTGGTGAATGCGATGGCGCGTCTCTTCATGGATGCGCTCGATGATCCTTTCGCCGCGGTCGAGCGCGTGCTGGCGGCGCATCCGCTCGGCACGGTCGATGCCATCCTGCTCGACTTCCACGGCGAGGCGAGCTCCGAAAAGACCTCGATGGGGCATTTCTGCGATGGGCGCGCCTCGGCGGTGCTCGGCACCCATTGCCACGTGCCGACCGCGGATCATCGCATTCTCGCCGGCGGCACCGCCTATATGACGGATGTCGGCATGTGCGGCGATTATGATTCGGTGATCGGCATGCAGAAGGAGCCGGCAATCGCCCGCTTCGTGCGTAAGCTGCCGGGCGAGCGGCTCGAAGTGTCGCCCGGCGAGCCGACGATCTGCGCCGCGCTCGTCGAGACCGACGACGCGACCGGCCTTGCGCGGGCGATCTGGCCGCTGCGCATGGGCGGCAAGCTCGACCCCGTCCTGCCGCCGGCGGCGCTCGAGAGCGTCGTATCGCCCGCGGTGTGAGCGCCGCCGCGCCGCTGATCCTCTACGGCTTCGTCCTCGGCTGGTCGGTGGCGTGGCCGCCCGGCCCCATCAACGCCGAAATGGTCCGCCGCGGCCTCGCGCGCGGCTTTGCCCCGGCTTTCGCCGTCGGGCTCGGCGCCTGCTCGGGCGATGCGCTCTGGGCGTTCGGCGTCATCCTCGGCGCGGGCGTGCTGTTGGGACCGGCGGCGCGCGCCGCCCTCGGCTTCATCAGCACCGGGCTCTTATTTCTGCTCGCCGCGGTGTTTCTCGCCGGCGCCTGGCAGGATTGGCGCCGCCATTGCGCGGGCGCGGGCGCGGAGTCGGCCGCGCCGCGGTTTTCGAGCGCCCGGAGCGGCTATTGGCTGGGGCTCGGCATGGCGCTCACGAGCCCGTGGAACTTTGCCTTTTGGCTTGCGGTTATCGGCCGCTCCGACGGGGCGCGGCACGGCGTTGCCGGTGCCATCGTCACCGCCGCCGCGGTGATCCTCGGCGCCGCGTCGTGGTGCGTCCTCCTCTGCACCGCGACGGCGCGGCTGCGGCTTGCCTTCGGCGGCGGCGCCTGGCCGGTCGTTGCCAAGGCGGCGACCGGGGTTTTGATGCTGGGCTTCGCTCTCGCCGGCGTCTTTTCGGCCGCACGATAGCACGCCGCAAAACCGCCATATTGGCTCGCTAATCAACCCGGGGAAGCAGCCTGGGGTGCCAAGGCCGGGTTTCGCGGATGGCGGCGGTTTCGCAATATATGGTATGGTCCCCCAATCGGACCTCATTCGGTAGCGGTCGTCATGGCGGGTCATTCCCAATTCAAGAACATCATGTATCGCAAGGGCGCGCAGGACAAAAAGCGCGCCAAGATTTTCACCAAGCTGATCCGCGAGCTCACTTCGGCGGCGCGCTCCGGCCTGCCTGATCCCGCCGCCAATCCGCGCTTGCGCGCGGCCGTGCTCGCGGCGCGCGCGGCCAACATGTCCAAGGACACGGTCGAGCGCGCAATCAAGCGCGGCGCCGGCGGCGGCGATGGCGAGAGCTATGACGAGGTTCGCTACGAAGGCTATGGCCCCGGCGGCGTCGCGGTGGTGGTCGAAGGCTTGACCGACAACCGCAATCGCACCGCGAGCGATGTGCGCGCGGCGTTTACCAAGGCCGGCGGCAATCTCGGCGAGACCAACAGCGTGAGCTTTCTCTTCGACCGTCTCGGCCAAATCGTCTATCCGGCCGCGACCGCTTCCACCGAAGCGATGTTCGAAGCCGCGGTCGAGGCCGGCGCCGACGATGTCGAGAGCAATGAGGAGGAGCACCTGATTCTGTGCGCGCCGGACGGGCTCAACGCGGTGCGCGACGCGCTCGACAAGCGCTTCGGCCCGCCCTCCGCGGCCCGGGTGGTGTGGAAGCCCAAGACGCTCGTCCCGGTCGAAGGCGAGACCGCCGAGGCGCTCTTCAAGCTGCTCGAGGCGCTCGAAGACAGCGACGATGTGCAGAACGTCTTCGCCAATTTCGAGGTGTCCGACGATGTCCTCGCGCGCTTGAGCGCGTGAGACCGCCGGCTCGCGTCAGGTAGAGCGAATGCGCCTCATCGGTCTTGATCCCGGATTGCGCCACACCGGCTGGGGCGTGATCGATGCCATGGGCAATCGCCTGAGGCACGTCGCCGACGGCGTCATCCGCACGCGCGACGCGCTGCCGCTTGCCGAGCGCTTGAGCATGCTCTATCGCGAGCTCGTCGCCGTTATCGAGCGCTTCGCGCCGGAGGCGGCGGCGGTCGAGGAGACGTTCGTCAACAAGAACCCGGCCTCGACCTTGCGGCTCGGCATGGCTCGGGGCGTGGTGCTGCTGGCGCCCGCGGCGCTCGGCCTGCCGGTGTTCGAATACGCGACCAACCTCGTCAAGAAATCGACCGTCGGGACGGGTCATGCCGAAAAGGCGCAGGTGCAGATGATGATCGGCCGACTTCTGCCCGGCGCGGGCAGCGCGGAGGATGCGTGCGACGCGCTGGCGGTGGCGCTGTGTCACGCGCATCATGCCGCGAGCGCGCGCGCCGTCGCGCTGGCGGCGGGAGGCACGCGTTGATCGCGATGCTCGCGGGCGTGGTCGATCAGGCCACGGCGGACGGCATCGTCCTCGATGTGAACGGCGTCGGCTATCTCGTCTTCGTCTCCTCGCGCACCCTCGCGAAGGCGCCGGCGCGCGGCGAGCCGTTGCGGCTCCTCATCGAAACCCATGTGCGCGAAGATCACATCCACCTCTTCGGCTTCATCGACGAGGCCGAGCGCGAATGGTTCCGGCTGCTGACAGGCGTTCAGGGCGTCGGCGCCAAGCTTGCGTTGGCGCTTTTGAGCGCGGCGGCGCCGGCGCAGCTCACGGTCGCGATCGCGGCGCAGGATCGGGCCGTGCTGACCGAAGCCGAGGGCGTCGGGCCGAAGCTCGCGCAGCGCATCGTCAACGAGCTGAAGGACAAGGTCGCCGGCATCGAGCTGCGGGCGTCCGGCGCACCGCCCCAGGGCGCGACCAATGAGGCGGTCTCGGCCCTCGTCAATCTCGGCTATGCGCGCAGCGATGCTTATGGCGCGGTCGCCACGGCGATGCGCCGGCTCGGCGCCGAGGCCTCGCTCGATGCGCTGATCCGCTCCGGCTTGAAGGAATTGGCACGGTGAGCGAAGAGCGCATCGTCGGCGCAAGGCGCCGCGAGGACGAGGCGGGCGAGCCCTCCTTCCGCCCCTCGAGCTTTGCCGAATTCGTCGGGCAGCGTCAGTCGCTCGACAATCTGCGCGTCTTCATCGCCGCCGCGCAGCAGCGCAGCGAGGCGCTCGACCATGTGCTGCTCGCGGGCCCGCCGGGCCTCGGCAAGACGACGCTCGCGCAGATCGTCGCACGCGAGCTGGGCGTCTCCTTCCGTGCAACCTCGGGCCCGATCATCCAGCGCGCCGGCGATCTCGCCGCGCTCTTGACCAATCTCGAGCCGCGCGACGTTCTGTTCATCGACGAGATCCATCGGCTCGCCCCGGCGGTCGAGGAAATCCTCTATCCGGCGATGGAGGATTTTCAGCTCGATCTCATGATCGGCGAGGGCCCCGCGGCGCGCTCGGTACGCATCGATTTGCCGCCCTTCACCCTCATAGGCGCAACGACGCGCTCGGGCCTCATCACCCGGCCTTTGCGCGAGCGCTTCGGGATTCCGATCCGGCTCGTCTTCTACGATGCTCGCGAGCTGCAGCAGATCGTCGAGCGCGGCGCGCGTGTTCTCGGCATCGCGCTTGCGCCCGAAGGCGCCGCCGAGATCGCGCGCCGCTCGCGCGGCACGCCGCGCGTCGCCAACCGCCTGCTGCGCCGGGTGCGCGACTACGCCGAGGTGAAAGGCGACGGCACGGTGTCCAAGTCGACCGCCGACGCGGCGCTGAAGATGCTCGACGTCGATGCGCTCGGCCTCGACGTCATGGATCGCAAGCTGCTGCTCGCGGTGATCCAGAAGTTCGGCGGCGGCCCGGTCGG
>Ga0070680_100000862_pt1 | contig 21532 bp, 46 predicted proteins | sample KBSC73BmetaG_FD_64672 | JGI IMG/M metagenome (GOLD analysis project Ga0070680, IMG submission 64672) | Corn rhizosphere microbial communities from Kellogg Biological Station, Michigan, USA - KBS C7-3B metaG | ecosystem: Host-associated > Plants > Roots > Rhizosphere | place: USA: Michigan...
CAGGAAACGCCGCTATTACCTCTTCGCTGCCATCGTGGACGATGTTGGCGGGCCAGCGGCCTTTTACCGATCCGCCGCGCGGTCCCGGCAGCGCGGCGAAATTCGTTGATCCATTCTCGGTGTAACGGCGCTGTGCGCTCGCCTCGCCGTGCCGCGTGTTGGCCTCAAGGTTCAGATCAGCCGCATAGGCATCGTGATCGAAGTCGCCGACCCGGCACCCATCAATATTGATCGCCCCGGTGCCATGCTTGAGCACATTCGCAGCGACTGTGTCGACGAACGGCTTGCGCGCGAAAACGACAGGCTCCCACGCTGGTTTCAGTGCCGTACCCCAGCCCTGCCATTCTCGCGCGGCCTCGGTCGCGGCCTCGGTGACGGTCGGCACGAATTCGCGCCCGTTGTTCTTTTCCCAGCCTTCCTTGTGCTGATCGGCCCCCGGGATCATGCGCTTGACCGGCGCGCCGCTGCTCACAACCGGGCGCGAAGCTCCAGCCTCATCGTCAATGGCCTTGCTCACATCACGCGACTTTGGAAAGCCGGATCCGTAGCACCACGCGATCTGATCACGGATTTCAAAGCCCGCATCTTCAATAGCGCATGCCAGCCGATGATAGGTGCGCGTTCCCGCGAACGCGACGAGATGCCCGCCTGGTTTAAGCAGGCGAAGGCATTGCTTCCAGTATCGAATGCCCGGAACGCCATGGTCCCAAGCGCGGCGCATGAAGCCGAGCCCATAGGGTGGATCACAGACAACGCTGTCGATTGATCTGGCCGATAGTTCGGCCATCACTTCAAGGCAGTCGCCAGCGTGCAGCACAACGCGACCATCCATGAAGGATTCGCCGCTCATGCCTCAACCCCAACCGGCTCACATGCAGGCGTCCCGTCGTCGCCGCACTCGATCCGGTCCAGCCCGCGCCAGAATTCAGTCCAGTGTAGGTCCTGTCCGCCTTCATTCTCGTGACGGGTGACCTTGATCAAGCCGCAGGTGGTGCATTCCCGCTCGGACTTGTGTTCGGAGCGCAAGGGCTCGCTCCAGCGATGGTGCTGTGTCATGAGCTTGCCCGCTTTTGATCGAGCGCGCTTCGTCCCGGCAGCGGATCGCCGAAGAAGGCTGCGGTCAGCGATTTATGTTCCGGCCGGTTTGCAAGGGTTTCCCGGATGCGAAGGTCTATGGTTTCCTTGGCGGTCTTGAACCGCTTATCTTCCGCAGGCGATTTTGCTGTGCCGCGTTTCAAGGCATAATATTGCACCTTACAGGCCCAGCGCAAACCAATTGGTTCGTTGCGCAGTGGCCACCCCTGGACCGAACAGGTCGGCCGCCACGTCCCTTTCAGCCCGGGCCTGGTATTATATTTGCGTGAAAGTTCCCGCTTGATCTTGAATTCCGGATGGCGAATTCGTTCGTATTGAATGTCGATGGCGCGGACGCTGACGCCGAAATGCTCGGCGATTTGCTTTCCCGGAATCTTTTCGGCCTTCATCTTGAGCAACAGATTGCGGTCTTCCTCGGTCCACATGCGGCGTCGTTTCATCATCTTCCCCCGTCAGGCAACAAAGAGGTGCACATCTGCAGCATTTCACTGGCTGCTATCTGCCAACTGGCGTGCGGAATCACGACATCGGGAATCGGCTCCTGCCCGAAGGCGTAAGGTTTCGGGAATGTCATCAGGTCGCGCCACTCGGTCGCGAGCAGCACGCGGTCCCATTTGTGGATTTCATTTTCGAGATTTGATGGCGGAGGCCATTGCAGTCCGGCGCGATCGTGAATCACAGTATCGATTCGATTGGTCAACAGTTCGAAGGATTCCGAAATGGTTGAGGCCAATACCCCGAACTTGCTCATGATCGCCGACAGCGCGCGTTTCTTGGGCGTGGTGTCGTCTCCTAAGTAAGCTTCATGCATGTCGTGGCAGAGCAGATAGGCCGCGAGTTCGGAATCACCGGTCGCGATCAGCGAGGCTTTTGCACAGAGAACGGAATGTTGCGCGACCGAATAGGCCAGTCCCGGAGTAGCCCCGCAATAGCGATTGGCCTTGGCCAAATGTTCGCAGATCACCACAAAGGAGACGTCTTCGACCTTGGGATTCAACAGATCGAAGTTGGCCCCATTCGAGCAGGTTAGAGTTGTGGTGGTCGCGGCAGTCATGTTCCCACCTTTCCGAACGGCGCGGCGTTATCGGGACCGCGTTTGAGGAAGGCGGGAAGTTCGAGCGTATCGTCAAGAAAGGGCGGAGGCGCGGACATGATGCGCTGACTTTCGTCAGCCATCCCGCAACCGGTGCTGGGGGCGGCCGTACCAGACACCTCCTCTGGGTATTCGATGACTTCGCCGGTTTCCGGGTCGTGCGGTGCTTCATTGCCCCACGAATCCCAGCCGGCCCTTGCACGACGCGCATTCAGTTCGATTTTTGGCAGCGTCGGGAAATACTTTTCAATGATCTCATAGAACGCATCGGGTTTTTGGGAGTGCTTGCCGACCGGCGCGTCGATGACGCTTGGAAACTGTGTCCCCATCGCCGGCGCCGGGATCTTGCCTTTGGTCCCGATCAGCAGCAGCTCATGCTGGTTGCGGAACCAGTAGCCGGTCCCGATACGATCCTTTTTCCAGATGCAGTGGGATTTGTATTCGAAGCCCCAAGCCGCCATGACGCGGAAGGCGTCGGGCAGCATGGGTACGGTTGCCCATAGGAATAGCGCAGCAGCATCAGCGGCGATGTCAGCAACCGGCCGCGCGCATATCTTGTCGGTCTCGCTGGTCGGATAGTGGTTGTCAGCGGCCCGGTCCATCCCGGTTTCGAGGCTGTAGGTTTTGAATTTCCACTCCGGGTCGGCGAGGATGACGCCGTATTTTTTCTTCGGCAGTGCAAGCTGGATGCCGCCGAGGTAAGCCTCGCGTTCCTCGCGCCGCTGCTTTTTGTCGACGTCCCGACCCTCGCCCAGCACATCAAACGAGTGCTTCTCCGGGTGTTGCTCGGCATAGGCCCGGCAGCGCGCCACGAGCCGCTCGAAGCTATCGCCCGGGATGGCTGCGATCTTTTGTTCTTCGGAGGATTCGTCTCTGGTGATGCCCAATTCTTCGAGCGTCATCATGTCGTTTCCGTTCGACATGATCTTCTTGTTCCGACCAACGACAATAAGGCCGTCTGTCTTCATCCGGGACAACAATTCGCCGCGTCGTTTCTTTGCGCGCACCCTGATCTCGATGGCGTCGATCTCGATCTGCCGGTTCCTGATCCTTCTGCCGTATTCCCGGACCGCGGCGGCCTTGTCGATCCAGTCCGTCACCTCGTCGACGGTCTTGGCCTCGGCGATGGCCTGACACGCCGCGTCGTATTTGAGGACCGCAGTCATGCCGCCGGCCCCTTGAACGGAACGACGTTGGTTTCCTCGCCATCTGAGACGGAGCCCTTCCGGTGCCAGACAAACCAGCCGCGCTGATATGAACCGGAAGCGAACGACTCGCGCGCATCTTGCCGAACGACCGCAAGCAAGAGCACTCCGAATATCGCGGCGTTCACGTCGCGCGCTCCAATCACGAGTCCCAAAAACAAGCCGCAGATCAGGAGTGCGAAGGCCCCGAACGGCGAAAGGGTGATGAATTCTGTCTTCATGCCGCGCGCTCCGCAGCCTTGCGCACGGTCGAAATCCTGACGAATTCAGCATAGCTCAGCTGTTCAGAGACGTTCCTGAAGGCCTTCCAGGCCAGCGAGCGGGCCTGTTGGGGTGAACTGGCGGAATATTTCGCCTCACCGAATTTTTCGACCGTGACGATAAAGGTTTGTCGGCCTGAAACGGTTTGTTTCCCGTGAAACACCGATTTTTGGCGACGATATTCCCGCGCCATCTTGGCCTGGTCGGCACTCCATTGCCGCTGATAGGCGGCATGGCATTTTCGGCAATGCCGCTGGCCTTTCCGGTCATGAGGCTTTCCGCATTCGGCACATAATGGCGTTCCGTCGGGAACGCCTGCCAGCACGCGTTTGTGGGTGTGATAGGTCATGGTCATGCCGGCATGCCGTTGTGTTCAGTGCCATCGAGCAGGCGGCCGGCGGTTTTCTTGCCGAGACGAATGAGTTGATATTCGTTCAAGCCTTCGCCGACACGAGCGACGGGGTGATTCCCGGAACCGGTCGGGGACCACTCGCCCCACTGCTTGAAAAAGAACGGCACGCCGTCGGCATGGCACTGGTCACGCAAGATCCGCGCCCAGTCCGGATGCATCGGCCGGGCGTTGGGGCCGCTCTCGCCGCCGACGATGACCCAGTCGAGTGTCTCGCCGCCAGTGTTGGAACATCCGGCCAATGCGCGCCATTCCGTCCCGGTCAACGCATTAATCGTAGACGGGCCGTCGAATGCGTCACGGTCGCCCGTGACGATCCCGGTCAGATCGATCGGCCCGAGCAGGGGCTCGGCGGAAATGAAACGGACCGCCGCCGGCGTCTGCAGCAATAGCGGAATCCGCTCGTCAGCTTCCTGCTGGCGCTCGGTTGAGACGCCGAGCCAGATGTTCGGCAGGGGCCATCGCGGCGCATTCATCCGGCGACCGCAAATCCCTTCGGCTATCTGATGAACGCACATCTCTCGCAGCGGCGGGATGCCTTCTTTCCGGTTCGCGCTTTCGGAGAAATATTCTTGCATCCGCGCTGCGCGCTTGGTCAGCACTTGGAACGTATGCTGCGGGCAGAGCACCATCACCGCGAAGACGCGATCAATCCATTCGTCGGGGCAGTCCTCATGAAAAAGATCACCCATTGAATTGACGAAATAGGTTGTGGGTTTCTTGCGGCGTAGCGGCGCTAGTAATGCGCTAGCTGGCGCTTGCGCGAGCTTGCCGGTCCAGATGGCGTTGCCGTTGACCTTGCGCGTGGTGCCGGCATAGCGCGGCTGATTTCCCATTGCCTCGATGCGCGCCGCCATCTTCATGGCGTAGCAATTCGTGCAGCCGGGCGAGACGATCGAGCAGCCGACGATCGGATTCCATGTCGCGTCGGTCCATTCGATGGCGGAGTTGCCGCTCATGTCTTCTCCGCGATCAGCTTGAGATCGGCCTGCCCGGGCTTGCCGATCGCGTCTTCCACCAGTTGAAGTCTCAGTGCGGGATTGATTCGAAGAGCAGCCCTGATGAACGCGGCGCCGACCCGCATCGCGCTTTCAGGGGCAAACCCCAAACGGACCGCGTTGAAGGTCTTGTCGTGGCCGAATACTCTTACGATCGCGATGCCTTCGCCCGCGGTCAGGATCATTTCCCGGGAAAACAGTTCGCAGGGCTCGCAGGCGATCTGGATCTCGCCGGGGCCGGGGGAAATGGTGATTGCGGCCTCGCTCATCACCTGCTCCGCCAGCAAACGAGCAGGATGAGACACCCGAAAGTCAGCCAGCCATAGGCTTGCTGAAAGATGCATCCCGCTGCGAGTGATATGCAGATGATGACAAGCAGCTGAGAAGCCGAGTAATCATAAGGCTTAGCGGGTCTGGCTCGCATCATCGCTCACCCCACTTTCTCGGCAACAGCGGCATGTCGCCGAACGGGTGATGCATCGGGTCATCGACGATGCGGACCTCGCCGTCGAGCGGCCACAGTATGATGGCGACGAGGAGAGCGAGAATCAGTCCGAGAATGACCGCGGCGATCGCGAGGAACACCAGCGGGTCGGTGTTGCAGAAATCTTCGATCGTATCGAGGATCTGCATCACAGCGCCCTCGCCAGCCGGAGGAATTCGTTGTCAGCGAATGTCCCGGCTAGTTCGTCATAGCTGAGGTCGAGGTCGGCAGCGATGCGCGCGAGGTAGTCGCGCGTGAAGCGCTCGAATGCGGACTCCTGTATTTGTTCCGGACCGACGCCGAGGACGCCATGGCAGGGGTCTAGCGCCGGCCCGGAATCCATCGGGGGCAATTCTACCGATGGAACTGGATTTGATTTGCTGTGCTGCATTGCCCCCTGCCCCCCCTGCGTGACGAAATCAGATTGCCAGTTGCGGCGGCGTGATCTGCACTCGCAGCACGATCTCCTGTGCAGCCGGCTTGACCGGATGCACCACGAGATCGGCGCTGAGCGTGACCGCGAAGCTCCAGGCGCAGACCAGCGTGAACAAAGCGAGCTTGAATTGAATGTCCGGGCGCATAAAAATCCTTTCGGTTGTTATTTCCGCACCACCTTCAGCCCGGCGGTGTGGATGGCGTCTAAAACGAAGCGCTGCTGGATTCCCCTCAGTCCCGCCGCGATCAATACGTCTCGCATTGCGGCTTCCGGACTTCCTTCGGTCTCATCGAGCTGCAGCATTCCGAGCTTGGCGTAGTTGTCGACGTCGAGCGCGGCCAGCTTCAGCTTGTCGCTGCCGGCATACATCTCGCTGCGCAAGGCGATGGCTTCATCGCGGGTCATCGCTTGGTTCCTTTATCCAGGGCGCGATCGTTTCCGCCAACGCCGCGTAATAGCGAGCGCGCAAAATCAATATCCTGGCGATGAAAGTCCGAGTCCGACGCATCCAAAAGGGCTTCGAGACGGGTGAGCCGGAGCTTGAGATCGTGCAATTCATTACGCGCTGCCATTTCGTTTTTGATACGCAACGCGGTTTGAATTTTTTCGAACTCGTAGTCTTCCACCTGTCTCGCCTTGCGATACCAGATGTCGAATGTTCGCCAGTACGAGAGCTTGGCGAGACGCGAGGCGCGATCGAGAACGACCTTGATCGGCTCGCCATAGCGAAGCGGCTCGGCGAGTTCGCGCAGCATTTCGGAGGCTACGGCGACGTCAGCCACGTCTGCCTCCCATCATTATTGGGAGTGTTCTCGTCGCGCTCCCAATGCTCTGAGCCGATAAAATGCCCATCGCGTTACGCCCTTACTGAACTGGAATTTTTGATGACGTGTGTATTGTCCACCACCAGGCGAAGCCGGGGTCTGGCCGGGGTGCCGAAGAAGTCGAGGAACTGGAACGGGTCGAATTCAAACCCGGCCAGGCCGCACTCGATGATGGAATCGGTTTTGATCTCGCGGATCATGTCACGGGAAAATTCATCCCAGCAGGAATCGCACAGCGGGCGGGATATGATCCTGATCTCGGCCGTGGCCGAGCAGCGCGAACAAGACACATGCAGAGAGAAAAATGCGGCGGGCCCATTGGCGGCGCCCGCCGCAAGTGTCGGCATCGCAGGACCCTGGCGGCAGGGCAAGACGGGTGCCGAATTGGTAGCGGGAACCGGACTCGAACCGGTGACCTTCTGGTTATGAGCCAGACGAGCTGCCACTGCTCCATCCCGCAATAAAACTGGAAAGGAAAAAACTTTATGACCGAACCCACAACGATCTTCGCTCTGGCGATCGGCGCTCTCTTTCTGGTTGGTATGGTGATCTGGCGCGAGCGTCATGGCTCCCGCTCCGGTTCGGCGGCGGGCGTGGTTAATCGTGGGTAAACGCCCGAAATTCCGCCACACCCAATATTTTTTTGCTGCCCTGTCACGAACCCAACAGTTGTGGTTCGATCTTCCCTCGCCTCTGGCAGGGGGAAAACATGACCGACGAGGAATTGCTGGCGCAAGCGCCGATGCTGCCGGTGCTGTATTTCGACGGTTTCGGTGCCTATCAGAAAATCAACGGCGTGCTTCGATGTGTCGGCTACGACCTGCGCGCCGGGCCGATCTACAATCTGGTGATTTCCCTGATCGGCGCCGAACAGGCCAACAGGTCGACGCGTTCGGCGCTCGACGGCAAGGCCGTCCCGGCGATCAAGATATGGAATGGGGCGAAGCTTGCTCATTGAGCGGCCTCGCTGACGAATTCCTTCATGTCGATGCCGGTGACGTCGGAGAGCCGCGCGGCGAGCGCGAGCGAGGGCTCATTCCTCCAGTTCTCGATCTCGGACAAATGCGGTTGGGTACAGCCGACCTTCGCCGCCAGTTCGGAAAGCGTCTTGCCGTTCTGTCTGCGCCATTCGCGCATGGGATGGACCGCGCCGTTTCGTGCCATGGCGAATCATATAACCCATGGTGATTATCACCGCAAGTGATTTTATCACCCTCAGCCGATAGTTTTCGCGATGTTCAGCGTTTTTAATGGCGGGATGGGCAAAAAATCGCATGCGGTGTCACCGCGAGCCAAGTTCCGGAAAACTTTCATCAAGCAATGGCGGGAGCATCGCCGACTCAACCAGGAACAGCTCGCAGAACGGCTGGAGATGACCCAGAGCCACCTTTCGATGTTGGAGAATGGCAAACGTGGCTATACCCAGGAAACGCTGGAGGCCGTCGCCGAGGCCCTGCAGACCGACGCTGCAAGTCTATTGATGCGAAACCCGACGGACGATGATGCGATCTGGTCGATCTGGGATAATGCCAAGAATGCCGAGCGCAGCCTGATTGTCGATATCGCCAGGCGAATCACCAAAACGGGAACCGATTCATGAACGGCATAGTGGCGCGGTTTATTTGCGATGAACGCGGCAGCTACCTGGTATTTATGGCGCTGCTGCTTCCAGCCCTGGTAGCTATTGCCGGCCTCGCCACCGAGGGCGGTTTTTGGTTATACACCAAGAGCGGCTTGCAGGTCGCGGCAGACAACGCCGCCTATAGCGCCGCGACCGCTTACGCCATCGACAGTACCTCGGATTTGGCCCTGCAGGCCCAATCGGTCGCCGCCGATTCCGGCTTTGTGAACGGGCAGAACGGCACCACGGTGACGATACATAAACCGCCGGTCGGGGCCTGCAACACCACCTCCTATGTCGGCGACGCCAAATCCGTCGAGGCCGTCGTCACCCGGATCCCGACACGGCTGTTTTCCAAAATGTGGTCGTCAAGCGACGTGGTTATCTGTGCGCGCTCCGTGGCATTCATCAGCGGCGGCGGCGACTGCCTCATGTCCCTGGGGTCTACGGGCACGGGAATTTCATCGAACCAGAACAACCTCAATCTCAACCTCGAGGGATGCAGTCTGTTCAGCAACTCCAGCGACGCCAACGCCATTTCAATTACCGGAAACAGCGACAGCATCAATACCGAGACGATCGGCGCGGTTGGCGGCGTTGCGATGAACGGCAACAGCCTGACAACTTCGGTATCCGCCACCACGGGAAACCCGCCGGTCGCCGACCCCTATGCGTCGGAAGCTGCGGCATGGCCGAAGGTCTGCGCCGGCTGCACCACTTATAGCCAGAACCCGACGGAGACCCCGCCGAAATCGAACATCTTTCCTTTGGTGGCCGGCAATTATCCGAGCGGCATCGTGCTTAGCTCGTCCGGAGGAACCTACAACTTCGCTCCAGGCACCTATTATCTTGGCGGCAATCTCTCGGTGACCAAGGCTAACATCACCATCAACGGAACCGGCGGCGTTACGCTGATCCTGACCGGGAACAGCGTCATCGATGCCAGCTCGAACAATTCCATCATGAACCTTTCGGCGCCAAGCTCCGGCACCTTTGAGGGTGTCGTGGTCTGGGAGCCGACATCCACCGGGACCAACAACTTCGGCGGAAATTCATTCATCGCCAACCTGAAGGGCATCATCTACACGCCGAACGGCATCGTCAATTATGCCGGAAATACCGGGACCACGGCCCTTCCGAGCTGCGTTCAGATCGTCGCCAAATCGATCCTGTTAGGCGGCAACTCGATAAACATCTCCGGTAATTGCGCCAGCGTACCCGGCTTCAAGAAGTTCGGGCAGCTGGTCGCTCTGGTCGAGTAAAAACAGCCCTGCCTCGCCATCCACTGATAAAAAATCACCCACGGTGAACTTTTCGCTTGCCTTCCTATATCACTTATGGTGATATGTTTCCCGTCAAATCAACCCACGGGAACCCACAGTCATGCGTAAATCCCCCGACACGATATCGATTACGGTCAACGCTACCGATGAACAAGGCGAATACGAAGAGACCCTGCAGGTCCCGGCGAAATGGGCGATCTGCCCGGTATGCGAAGGCTGCGGCACCGATCGCGGCGCCGGCGTCGAATGTGACGGCGGCGGCTTCACTTCGAGCGAATGGGCCGAGCAAGACGACGATTTCCGCAAGGACTATCTTTCGGGCGTTTATGACAGGCCCTGCGCCGAGTGCCGCGGGCATGCCGGCCGCGTCCTAGAGATCGACCGCGAGGCCTGCGATCCAGCCACCATCGCGGCTTATGACCTCCACCAGCGCGAAGAGGCCGACTATCGGCACATGTGCGCGATGGAACGCCGGATGGGGGCATAGGCCATGCGTAAGCCCTCCATATCCCAAGACAACGTCGCGCCCGCGCGCCCGGCTTCCTTCCCGCGCCGCGCGCTCGCGCCGATCCCCGGCAACCTCACCTGCATGGTGTTGGTCAAGCACGATTCAACCGAGAAGGCGCTTTACGTCTCCGATGATGGAGATCCAACTCACGGTGTCTGGATTCCGAAATCATGGCTGATCATCGAGCCGGGAGAACGTGACGTCTTTATCGTCGTCTCCATGCTCAAGATCAGCGCGCAGCGCAAACGTCTCTCCGAAAATCGCTACCTCAAGCCCAATGACGACTGGAGCGCGGAGAAGATCGCGGCCTATGAGGAAGCCTTCATGCTGGCCTGCCGCAAGCGCAACCGGTTGAGGAATCATCAACAGCCGCTGCCGTTTCCGGGAAGGAATGCGTTTGCATGAGCGATTCGACGGCGCTTTCAACGCGAGCCGAAAATATTCTATCTCTCACGACGCTCGTTGATCGCGCCGCCGCGGCGCTTTCCGGTGCCCGCAGTTCGGCTGAGGTTCTGGAAGCTCGCGACATGGCTTCATTCGCATACGACGCATTTAAGAAAGCTAATCGCCTCAACAAGGCGAAGCGCGCGCATGATGAACTGATCGCCGCTGGACATCGCGCTCAGGCCGACGCCCTCGAAATCGAAGCGGGAGCAAAGCGTCGCCTCGCAGACGAATATGATCTGGCTCAGGAACGCGGTGAGATCGCTACGCGCGCCGATGGCGACAGGTCTTCTGGAGCGGAAGACCTGAAACCGACGGCGTCAGACATCGGACTTACTCACAAAGAAATTCACGAAGCCCGTATCATTCGCGACGCTGAGAATACCGACCCTGGCATTGTTCGCCGCACGGTCGATGCCGCGATTGCATCCGGCGAAGAGCCGAGCAAAGCGAGAGTACGCCGAGCCGTTCTCGAAACGGCGAGACCGCAAAGTATACCCCGACCCTCGCCCGGGCGAGGTCGAGAGGCAATCTGTGAGCGTGTGCGTGAGGCGATTGTGATTCTATCAGGTCTCCCACCGGCCCACGAGGTCGCGCTATATTTTGCCGGCACAGATGCAGCTATCATTATCTCGGAGCGTCTTCACCCTGCAGCAGCGTGGCTCGCGGCCTTCTCCGATGCATGGAAGGACGAATAGAGATGCTCAAGCTTTTTGGCACTCCCAACGATAGCGAAGCAATTGCCCTTAACACCAAGGTGCAACCGCACGTCCGAATTATCAATGGCGCGCTCGACGAGGATGGAGATTCTTCTTCAGGAATAGTCCTAAATGGACGCATCGACCCATCGACACTTCGATTCCTGAAAGTCGACAAGGAATATCAACGCGAACTCGCGGAGCGCGCCGATATTTTTGATGCGCTTAAAGAAGGCAAGATCGTTCCCAACATCGAGATCGGTGTTAGAGGTCAGGATTTTGTAACCGATGGTGACGACTTCCTGATCAATTCCCCCGCCTACATCATCGATGGGTGGCAGAGAGTCGGCACCGCACTTCGGCTGCTCGACACTGTTCCCGAGCATCGATTGCGGATTTTCGCAAGCATCCATTTTGGTACCGACCAAAATTGGGAAGCTCACAGGTTCACCCAACTCAATAAGAACGTGAAGAGGGTTTCGCCCAATCTGCATTTGCGGAACATGCGCGATGCAAACAATGCCGTTCTCACGCTCTTCGTCCTCTCAAATAATGAGCGCTCGTTCCCGCTATATAAGAAAGTTTGCTGGTCGCAGAATATGCAGCGTGGCCAACTTATTTCCGCGCTCATTCTCGGAACAACCTCTCTCACCTTGCATATTCACAAAGGATCGATGGTCACGCGCAGTGCCGACGGCGTCGCGAGCGGCTTGAATCGCGTCGTTGACAACATCTCGCTTCCGGTATTTCGCAAGAACTGCCACGTCTTCTTCTCGTTGATCAATGATTGTTGGCCGTTCTCAGAAATAGAATATCGGCATACGGCGACACAGTTGAAGATTTCCTTTCTTTCCGAGACCGCCAGGATGCTCTCCCGGCACCCCGCTTTTTGGGATGCAGACAATTGCGTTCTAACTGTCGGCGCCGACGATCGGCGGAAATTGGCAAAATTCCCGATCAACGATCCCCAGGTCATCAACCTCGCTGGCTCCGGCGGCAAAGCTCGCAACATCCTCTATCAGCTTCTCATCGACCATATGAATAGCGGTCGTCGCACTCAGCGTCTTCAATCCCGCTTTGAGGCGAATTAAATGACCCGCACCATCCTCCCCTTCCCGGTTCAAACAAGTTGCTCCGGCCGCACCATGCCGGGGCTGACCACGCCTGAATTAAGGGCGCGAGCGATACTGAATTTCTATACCGCCGAGCGTCACCAGCATGTCGATCCCCTGACCGCATGGGAACGCTCGCAGGCGTTCGGACGGGACCTGGACCGGATTGCAGACGTGATGAGGCGAGGATGAGCGATTTAAAATTAATTATGGAGCGCGTTGGTCACCACGGTAGGGCCTCCAACAGCTTCGTGATGTGGGCCTGCCGTGGCGAGGGACGCGGCTGCAAGCGCAACCTACACCGCAGTGACGCTAAGCATTGCGAGGATTGCGTGCGGGCCGATGAGAATGAAACAGTCGGCGATCTGCACAATCGGTTGAAGCGGGGCGACGCATGAGCATCTCCCAGCGCATCGTCCGACCGCCGACCGCCTTCTCTCTTGGCGTTGGTTCGCGCAAGCGGCCCCGGGTCGAAAACAAGAATCATCTGGCCTTCATCCGGATGCTGCCCTGCGTGGCCTGCGGGACACGAAGGAACGTGGAAGCCGCCCATGTCCGGATGGGCAACCCGCTGTATGGCAAACCCGCCGCGGGCATGGGCGAGAAATCCTCTGACCAATTCACGACCCCACTCTGCCAGAAGCACCATGACGAACAGCACTCCATGAACGAGGCCCAGTTCTGGATGGCGTTGAACATGGATCCGCTAAGGCTCGCCCTCGCTTTATTCGATTCAACCGGCGACATCGAGCGCGCCGAGCAGATCATCCGCTCGCATCGGGGGATGGAATAATGGCGTCCAAAGCAACCATTGCGCAGATACTTTACGAAGCCAATCAGATTTTGGATCGCGCCAAGATAATCACTGTGGACGCCCCGTTTTGGATGGGAGCTGAGCGCGAAGAGTTCGCCAAGATAGTTATTGACGGCGACAAAGCGACCCTCTCATGGCCTGAAGTGGAGTCTGGCTACTACAACTCCTGCTCTATCGAAATCCAGAGCGTCACCTTCCCTTCCGAACTTCTCTTAATGTCGATCGATGAAATCAAGGTATGGAAGAAAGACCAGCGCGCAAAATATGACGCTGAGCAAAAGGCGCAACAGGATCGCGATATGCGCGAACGCGCCGAGAGACAGACTGCGCTCGAATTGCAAACCCTCGCCGTTCTGCAAAAGAAATACGGTAAGCGGGGGATGGAATAATGGCCGTCGCCCCCGCCGAGGTGGTCCAGGCCGTCGCCGATCTGCTCTCGCCGGTCGAAGGCAGGACCCCGCGCGAGATCAACGCCTGGCTGCCGGAGATCTCGCGGGCCAGCGTCCGCAACGCGCTTTACTTTCTGATGGAGGAAGGCCGGGTGATGTTCGAGGGTGAGATGGGCAAGCGACGCTACCGGCTGGTGACGATATGACCGCCCTCGCATCCCTGAAAGCCCCGGCATGACAGCCTACTACAACGAGATTGATCCCTATGCAGCGCAATGGCTCCGAAACCTCATCGACGGCGGACACATCGCCAGCGGAGACGTTGACGAGCGATCAATCGTTGACGTGCGCGCCGATGACTTGCGCGGTTACGATCAATGCCACTTTTTCGCCGGGATCGGAGGATGGTCGCGCGGTCTCAGGCTTGCCGGATGGGACGATAATGCTCCTGCATTCACCGCCTCCTGTCCTTGTCAGCCGCTTTCGGGCGCTGGAAAGCGGAAAGGCCATGCCGACGAGCGACACCTCTGGCCCGCTTTTTACCGCATCGTCGCCGAGTGCTCGCCTTCAATTATCTTTGGAGAACAGGTTGCGAGCGCTGATGGACGTGAATGGCTCGCTGGAATACGCGCTGACTTGGAAGTATTGGGATATGCCTGCGGGGCCTCCGATCTGTGCGCTGCGGGCATCGGGGCGCCGCAAATCAGACAGCGGATTTATTGGGTGGCCTACAGTACGCGCGGCGGACCGCGGACCGCGCAATCCGGAAACTGCGCGACGGAAGCTGAAATCAGACGGTCGCACCCGACATCATCGTATCGAAGATTTACTGACGGCTTTGGGAACAGTTATCGGGTACCCAAACCCGACGTTCCTTTCGTGGTTAATGGGTTTCCCGACATCTTGGGAAGAATCCGCGCCTTCGGCAATGCGATCGACCCGCACCTCGCGGCACAATTCATTATTGCGGCCGACGAGGCAGCGACCCTGAAAGCCCCGGCATAGGAGAACGAGAATGCTAAACCGAATTGAATGGGACAAGCCGAAAGTCGCTGATGTATTTTCTCTCGATAGCCTCATCGCCTGGCTGGAGAAGCAGCCGGCGGAGACGGCTTACGACTGGTATGATATCGAAGGATGTTTGTCTTGCGCCTATCTACGAGCCCAAGGCGTTCGCGATCCATCCGGCGACGGACTGCTCTCAAGGGTTTTTTCAAACCACGAGCAGTACCACGCCGTCGGAAGGCCGATGCCATGGACCTTCGGCGCCGCTCTCACCCGCGCACGTAAGGCAGCACAAGCATCATCATGACCGCTCATTTTTGCATAAGCCATCCCTGCCCGCTCTGTTATCCAGACAGATACATTGCTGCGCCGGTCTACAATCTGCCGCCCGCTCCGGTGTTCACGCCTCCGGGCTGCATTTGTCCGCCTACATCTGAAAAAACATGCCAAGCGCCGACATGCCCGCGGCGGAATCCATTTCAAGGCCAAGCATCATGACCCCCACACATGCAGAACTGGCGGATGAAATTTATCGAGAAATCGATAAGATCAACTGTTTCGCTTTGAGTCCTAACGCAGAAGCTGCAACTAAAAAAGCCATCACTGATTTTCTAACTTCTCAAGATGAAGCACGTCGTTTTCGCACCTCGCCCCTACCCGGAGAGGCTGGGAGGCGGTTGCCAAATCTCACTCGGCAATTCGATTTGCTCCGCAAGGGCTGCAAGAGCATGGGTTTGGGCGGCTGGGAAGATACATTTAATGGCTTGCAGGATGATGCGCAGGCCGGAACCATCAAGGCTGAGGACATCGTTGAAGTCATCGACTCCGACTATCGCAACAATCGCGACGGCCGAGCAGCACTCACTCAGTTCATAGAAGCGTTGTTGGCAGACGCCCTCCGCTCCCCATCCGTTAACGGCGCGGGGGCGATGCGAGAGGCGTTGCGGAAATGTCGCGAGCGCGCTGTTATTGGGTGCGATGAAGAAATACTCAAACTAATCGACAATGCCCCTGCCGAGCATGAGCCGACTTCCGGCGGAGCCGGACCGCTCAGTATTTCGCATGGTGGTCTAGTTGCTCGTTGGTCAAATGATGCGTTCAGTCGTCCTCTCGCCGCTGGCCAAGGGCAAGAGCTAAAACTGGTAAAGCGGCCCGTTGCCTTTCGCGTCCCCCGCACCGTTCCCTCCCTGAAGGCTGCGGTAGGGCTCGAGTGGACTTACTTCACAGATGAAACCCAAGCCAATAGGGAAGCTGAGGCGCGGGGCGCTGATTGCCAAGGGCTATACGTTCGCGATGGCACGCCATTGGTCGCCGATGCACCTGCCGGAGCGCTGCGGAAAGCGATGAGACGCTTGCTTCTGTCGGCCAAACTTTTGCAGCAAAATTCAGAAGGTTGCGCAACCAATCACTATGGCAACGATCACGAAATCCATGGGTTACCCGGCTGGCTAGTCGATACACAGAAAGACATTGATGCCGCTACCGCCGCCCTCTCGGAGGGATAGGCGGATGATTTTGTCGAATCCATGCCCGGCGAGCTGTCCCCGATGCGGCTCCATCTATGTAACCATTGAGCGAAACCGGAAGCCCTTCGCGGATTCGCTGATGTGCAGCGGCTGTCTCTATCTCGGACCGATCAAAAATCCGAACTACGCCACACCCCAACCAGAGAGGAGCGAGTAGCGTGATCGAGGAAGCCCAATTTCTTTTAGACCGTCTCGCTGAGTACAATCCAGAAGATCAAGACCATGTGCGCGATTTCCACGGTCACATAATTCCAGCGATGGCTAGATTGCGCGCGGCAATTCCCATTACGCGATCAGCAAGTTCTAAACAGAACATTTCCGTTGTTCCTGGAGCCGTGGTTAGCAGCGACTGGCGCCCCTCCCCCAATCCAGCGAAGGAGTAGAGACGTGATTGTCGAGCGTTCAAAATATCCCGAATTGTGCGCTGCCTTTGCCGCAATCGAGCGCGACAACGGCGGTCATTTGGTCGGCACGATCTATCCAGGCGTGCCGATTGATCTAAATCATTTCAGCGTACCACCTGCATGGGCACATCTTATTTCCGGTGCAGAGAGAGCATTGGCGCGGCTTCGGCTGCGAAGTGAGGACGATTTTGAGACGTTTGTCATAGGCGAACAATCGGAGGCTGAGGCCATCGAGCGGCGGCAGGGCGATCTAGCGGAAGCGAGCATTTTGCTCAACGATTGGTTCAATGGCTGGCAACCGGAAGATGCGCCATTCTCCGGAGTTGCGCCATGACCAACAACCCGGCAGATGCGATGCGGGAATTTGCAAAAGACTGCGCGCTTGAGATTTATCTCGATGGGAAGGCGATGCAAGATGATGGGCGCGTCCGTCTCGACATCTCCTTTGAGGAACTATTAGAACTTCGCGCCGCCCTCTCCGCAGTGGCCGAAGATACCGCGCGCCTCGATTGGCTGGATCAGGTGAACACCCGAACGAATGATCGTGCAGGCACTAGCTACGGCTGGAAATTCGACATCAATCACAACCGCGCCGCCCTGACAGACCATAACCTACCGGCGCTGCATGTGCGCGCTGCCATTGACGAAGCGCGCTTCAAATCCGCGCCCGTGAAACAGGAAGGGAAGTAAATGCTCGGCATGATCGATACGGCTACGGTCACGGTGTCCATCAACGGTGTTGAATTGCTGGCGCTAAAGAAGTTGTCGCTGGTTTCGCACGCGCTGGCCCAACAGATCGGCGGACCGTCGGGCAAAGAACAACACTCGCTTGCGGACGTGCTGGATAAGCTAGTCCGGCAGATCGAAATTAACGGGCATTTGTCATGATCACTCCCAGGGCGGTGAAGCTGACGAAAGCCACATCGTCATTCTTGAAACTGCATTTGCGCGTTGATCTGGCAAAGAACGGCTATCTGACAAAATATGCCGCTCGCGCGAGATGGCCCTTCGTTGACCGCGTCGCGAAGGCCGGCATGATCGACATCATCGACCCAGACAACCGCTTTCCGTACAACTGGGCAGGCACACGCATCACTCCGGCCGGTCGCGCCGCACTCCGCTCACGGAAGGGGGAGTAAGTGATCGAGATCAACAAACTTTCGCCGGCGGCATTAAAGGCTGCGGTGCGTACCGGGATAGCCGAATGGGGTCAACGCGCCTCGATATTTGAACACGCCCTGTATGTTGAGCCGCAGGACGCGCGGCGCGGCCACTATCGCAAATGCTGGTGCGGCTGCGGACGCAAAGCAAAATTTCGCCTGATGGCTAACGGCATCTGTATGTCTGAAGGCTGCGAGCTTTCAATGCACCGCGAAGCGAAGGGCCGCTCCTCGCGCTCAACCAGGGATGGGGAAAATGGGTGAGATAAAATTCCACCGCTTCCGGCATTACGAAGGGCGCTTCTCAAATTTCGATTTGATCGATCCTTGCACGAAGCCGAAATTTTGTGCGGGCTGCGAATTCAATCATCCGTTTTGCTCTGAGGAAGGCCGCGTAGATGCCCCCGCTGCTGTTGGAGGCGCTAGTGAGTGAACATACGCCGACGCCTTGGAGGTTGGAGGGCTATAGCATCTATTCTTCTGCGCACAAGGGCAGGCATATAGTTGCAACGAGCGATCCATATTGGGGCCTCAACCAAAACAAGGCCAACGCTGCGTTCATCGTCAAGGCTGTCAATTCGCATGAAGCGCTGGTGAAGGCGCTGGAGCTTTGCAAGGGCGCGTTGGAAGCATGTTCACAAATGCACCCCGACAATCGCGGCATAGCGACTGCCCTTGAAGCCGCCCGCACCGCCGCTCAGGGGAAGGGGGATGCCCATGAGTGAGACGCCACACCAATCGCTGTTGATCCCAACCGAGAACAAATTCCACAAGGGCAACGGCGACGATGGGAAGCATTATTGGTTGACGCCGCCGAAACTGATGGCGGATCTGATTGCCGAGTTCGGCCCGTTCTTTGATCCCTGTCCTCACCCGCTGCCGGAAGGTTTCGACGGCCTGACATGCGAGTGGGGTCCGTCCAATTACGTGAACCCGCCGTTCGGATCCATCATCCACCAGGGCAAGAAGAAAGGCCCGACCGCTTGGGTTCGGAAGGCAATCGAGGAATGGCGCAAGGGCAAGCGCGTGGTACTTGTCTACCCAATCGACAAATGGGTGCTCATGCTCTTGAAGGCCATCCTTGGCGAGCATGCGACCGTCCGCAATCTTGGCGACGTGCGATGGCTGGCAACCGAAGATGGATCCGCAGGAAAGGGCACCGGCCAGCACATCGCGTGCTTCATTTTGGAGCCTGAGCCAAACATCCCCACCCCGCCGGCTAAGCTCTGAAAGGAATGGAAGATGGCGAAAGACCCCGATTATCCTGCGCTGGAGTTTCCGGGCTATTACGATCCACTGACGGTCTCCGAGCGACTTTATTGGGCGCTCGAACATTGGAAGCAAGACCATGCTCAGCCGCGTGACCTTGATCGCCTATTGTTGCGTGCCGCACGAACGCTCGAAACTTGCCGTCCGGGTTGGTGGATGTGGGTAGCTGCTGGCGAAGCCGTGCTGCTCATCGTGTGCGCAATCCTCCTGCATCGTGTGGGATGGTGACGCCCCTCAACCCCCCTGATGACCGGGAAAGCGACAAAGGAAAATGAGATTCACAGATCAAAAGAGGCGAGTTGCTACCGAGGATGATCTAGGTCGGTCGTGGGGCGGCGAACCAAAAGGAACGCGCTTCCGCTGCTATCTATGCGGATACAAGTTCAAAGCCGGTGATGGCTGGCGCTGGGTCTATAGCGACTGCCGTAAGGCGCAGCTTGATGGCAAAACATGGGGCCTGACAAATCTCCTGACTTGCGATGCCTGCGACGGCAAGGATGTGATTGATCGCTGGGCCAAGCTGCATGAGGAATTTTACCAGCCTCGCTTTTGGGCGCTCCGATGACCTCCGCCTTAACCCTCAATCAATTGCTGGATGGGGGAGGCGCGAGTGTCGGCCTACTACAACGAGATTGATCCCTATGCAGCGCAATGGCTCCGAAACCTTATCGACGGTGGACACATCGCCAGGGGCGACGTCGACGAGCGATCAATCGTTGATGTGCGAGCCGACGACTTGCGCGGCTATACCCAGTGTCATTTCTTCGCCGGCATTGGCGGATGGTCTTACGCTCTCAGGCTTGCCGAATGGGATGACGACCGACCTGTTTGGACAGGAAGTTGTCCCTGCCAGCCGTTTAGCCTCGCCGGCAAGCAGGCTGGATACGCAGACGAACGGCACCTTTGGCCGACTTGGGTTCGGCTCATCGAAGAGCGACAGCCTCCAGTCGTCTTTGGCGAACAGGTTGCGAGCGCGTCTAAATGGCTCCGACTTGTGCGAAGTGACCTGGAAGCGCTGGGTTACGCCGTGGGGGCAATCCCTATCGAGGCCGCGAGCGCGGGTGCGGACCACCTTCGGGACCGATATTGGTTCGTGGCCCACGCCGACGACGCGGGATCACAAGGACGGCGGCTATTGCCCGAACGTGCCGGTGAACGGCTTGCTGGAGCGGATGGTGTGGGGGACGTGGCCAACGCCAAACGTGGCGGACATCAACCTTTCGCGGGGGAGTCAGAAATATGCCGACAAGAAGTTTCAGGATTCGCCGTACACCAATTTGGCCCTGACGGTTCGCACGATCCCGACTTCGAATGGGTTGTCGGCGCCGATGGAAAAGCCAGGCGCGTTAAACCCGGAATTCGTCTGCTGGCTCATGGGATACCCGCAAGAGTGGGTAAGTTGCGCGCCTTCGGCAATGCCATCGACCCGCGCCCTGCAGCGGAATTCATCGGTGCAATCATGAAGGCCGCCGAATGACCAGATCCCTGACACTAGACCGGCTGCCGCTGTATCAGAGGGAAGAATGATAAATAGTACAGCTTTAACATCACGACGCTTCACTGAGTCAGCGGCTAAGTTCTGAAGGGATACACCATGAACGACCTCGCACTGCAAACCGTGATCGCAAAATCCGTCGCCAAGTTTTGTTCGCTTCCATCGGCGCGGCACGATTTCGCGCAAGAGGTTTGGTGGGCCATCCTTGAGGGTCGGCTTGATGTTTCCGAACTCTACGAGCGCAACACAATGCGGCGTTTTATTCGAGACGTGAAGTTTAGGTTCATTCTCGACAGGCATCGCCACGTCTCATTTACGCAGCCACTTCGCTTTGGCTCAACGAGAACCTTTGAGGACGTGATCGCCGACACGGGAGAGCGAGCATGGGCCTAACGAATTGCCACCAGCTTAGCACAAACAGAAAGGATGTATGCGGTGTATATCGAGGATGACAACCTTAACCGTCAAAACCAATCGTGGAAGGCTATGTCGATGCTGGCGGCATTCCTTCGAACTTAGCCGACAGCCCCAATGACACCGGGATCATTCAAATTGAGACATCTACGACCAGCTAACGCCGATATGGTTGAGGGATTCCGCGACGGTTACGACCTGACCGCGCCGGAGCCATCCGCCAATCGCTCTGCAAGCTATCGTCACGGATTTATGTGCGGCCGGCTCGACCAAAGCAACGGGGAGGGATCGCCCGGCTATGAGGCCCTTAAAAGGATGGCCGAAGAGGCCATGGACGCCGACGCGCGGGCGATATTGGGGGGACGGGGATGAGCCGGACCCTGACAGAAGCCGCTGCTGAGCTGCGCAAATCAAGGCGCTGGCTTGGGGAATGGCTGCGCAAGCATCCTGCGGATAAGGCCGGAGAACCCTATTATACGCCCGTGGGACGGGATAAGATTTTTCACCAGGCCGACATCGCCCGTATCGAATGGGCGCTCAGGGAGGGGTTGAAGTGCCGCTCAAGCTCAGGCCGCCGCGCGCCGG
>Ga0070680_100000866_pt1 | contig 21501 bp, 18 predicted proteins | sample KBSC73BmetaG_FD_64672 | JGI IMG/M metagenome (GOLD analysis project Ga0070680, IMG submission 64672) | Corn rhizosphere microbial communities from Kellogg Biological Station, Michigan, USA - KBS C7-3B metaG | ecosystem: Host-associated > Plants > Roots > Rhizosphere | place: USA: Michigan...
AATGGCCCGCCTCGGCGCTCAATAAGCGCTCGGTGCTGTCGCTACGTGCGATCGCGATGACGGTTGCGGGGCTGCTATCGCTTGAGGGTACCGAGGCTCGAACGGATTCTCAGATCGGCGGCTGGATGCGCCGCGGCAGTCTGCAGAAAATCGTAGCGTCTTAAGGCAATGGCGGAGGGAGCGATACCGCAAACAAAATTCTCGCCAGTCAGAATATGCAGCCATGGCTCGTATGGCTGGGCGCAGCCTCCGATGGTGGGGCACAATCGCTGTAGCTGGTCACGCCGGCCAGCGCTGCATGACCATGTCCGACGCGTCAACGGTCGCGAAAACCGTGAATGTACCCTCAGGCCTCTGAAGTAACTACTCGTGGCGGGCGACTCACTTACCCAGTTCGAGATTGGCGAGCTTCTCGCTCAGTTTGGCGACGGCGGTGTGATCCTGGCCTTTGCCCAGCATGACAGAGGCGGCCGCCCACATTTCCCGGCACAGCGCGGCAAACGGCACCGGCGTCGCCGTCTCCTTGGCGAGGTCGAGGGCGATGGTGAGATCCTTCGCCATAAGATCAAGACCGAAGCCGGCGTTGAAGGCGCGCGACAGCACGAACTGCTTGAACTTCTTCTGCGTCGAGTTGTTCATGCCGGTCGACGCGTTGAGGATGTCGACCATCACCGCCTCGTCGATGCCGAACTTGCTGCCAATCAACAGCGCCTCGATGCCGATGAGGAAGCCGCCGGCCGACACGAGGTTGTTCAAGGCCTTCATCGCATGCGCACTGCCGACATCGCCGACACGCGTGATCGACGTGCCCATGGCCTTGAGGACCGGAGTGACACGCTCGATGACGCCGGCGTCGCCGCCGACCATGATCGCCAGCTCGCCGGTCTTGGCGCGCGACACACCGCCCGACACCGGCGCATCGATCAGCACGCTGCCTTTTGCCTTGACCTGCTCGGCGAGTTCGCGCGTGCGCGACGGCAGGCCCGAACTCATCTCGACAATCACGCTGCCGGGACGCAGACTTGCGAGCAGGCCGTCGGTGCCGCCAAGCGCCTGCGCCACCTCATTGCTAGTCGGCAACATGGTGATGACGATGTCGCTGTCGCGCGCCAGCGCGGCATTGCTAGCCGCGGCTGCCGCGCCTGTCTCCTTGGCAAACTGCTCGGCCCGCCCCGGCACGGCATCGATGACCGTAAGCCGGAAGCCCGCCTGGCGGATCCGCGCTCCCATCGGCCAGCCCATGCTGCCGATGCCGATCAATCCAACGGTTTGTATGGTCATGGCGTCAGCGTTTCGCCGGAGCCGCCTTGACGGCGCCCATGTCCTTGAGCACTTCGTTCGCCGCCTTGAAGGCGTCGAGGCCGGCCGGGATGCCACAATAGACCGTGGCATGCAGCAACACTTCCTTGATCTCTTCCACCGTCACACCGTTGGTGATTGCGCCGCGCACGTGCAGCTTGAGCTCCGGGGCGCGGTTGAGCGCCGTCAGCATCGCAAGGTTGAGCAGTGAGCGGGTGCGGCGGTCGAGGCCCGGACGCGTCCAGGCATAGCCCCAGCACCATTCGGTGGTGATCTCCTGGAACGCCTGCATGAACTCGTTGGCGTTGGCGAGAGAGGCATCGACATATTCCGGGCCCAGCACCTCGCGGCGAACTTTCAGGCCTTTGTCGTACAGCGGCGATTCATTGCTCATTGATCGTTCCTTTCATAGGGAGCGGCGAGCCCCCACCGGGCGCTGCGCCGATGACGTTCACGGAATTCCTCAGACCGCCTCCGCGGGCGCTCCGGTCAGCAATTCGGCCAGCACGTAGGGCATGATCCCCCCCTGCCGGGCGAAATCGATCTCGGTCGGCGTATCGAGTCGCAGGGTCAGCGCAATACGGTCGACCGTTCCGTCCTTGCGGTGCACGACGAGTGTCACTTGCTGGCGCGGCCGCACCGGCTCGTCGAGGCCGACGAGATCGAACACTTCGTCGCCGCGCAGCTTCCAACTCGCCGCGTTCTCGCCGCTCGGGAACTGGCACGGCAGCACGCCCATGCCGACGAGATTGCTGCGGTGGATACGCTCGAAACTCGCCGCAATCACCGCGCGAACGCCGAGCAGCCGCGTCGTCTTTGCCGCCCAATCGCGCGCGCTGCCGGTGCCGTATTCCTCGCCGGCGACGACGATCAGCGGTACCGCTTCGGCCTTGTAGCGCATCGCCGCGTCGTAGATGCTCAACGCGTCGCCGTCGGGCTGATGCACCGTCACGCCGCCTTCGGTGCCGGGCGCCATCAGGTTCTTCAGCCGCACATTGGAGAAGCCGCCGCGCACCATGACCTCGTGGTTCATGCGCCGCGCGCCGTAATTGTTGAAGTCGACCGGCAAGACGCCGAGGCCACGCAGATAGCTGCCGGCCGGCGACGTCGCCTTGATGCTGCCGATCGGGCTGATGTGGTCCGTCGTCACGGAGTCGCCGAGGATCGCCAGCGCCCGCGCGTCGCGGATCGGGGTCAGCACCGTTTCGCGGAATTCACCGGCGAGGAACGGCGGCTCCTTGATGTAATCGGAGCGGTCGTCCCACGGGTAGATATCGCCGGACGGCTGCGCCACCGCGCCCCACGCCGGGTTGCCGGCGGCGAGATCGCTGCCGTAGACCTCACGATAGAATTCCGGCCGCGCCGCGATCGCGAGGGCGGCGTCGATCTCGGTCTGTGTCGGCCACAGGTCGCGAAGATAAACAGCCTCGCCGCTTGAACCGGTGCCGAGCGGCTCCGTTTCCATGTCGATGTCGACGGTGCCGGCGAGCGCGAAGGCGACGACCAGCGGCGGGCTGGCGAGGAAGGCCGCGCGCACGGCCGGGTGAATGCGCGCCTCGAAGTTGCGATTTCCCGACAGCACCGCGCAGGCGATCACGTCACTGTCGACGATCTGCTTCTCCAACCCGGCGTCGATCGGTCCCGATGCGCCGACACAGGTTCCACAGCTATAGCCGGCGACCGCGAAGCCGAGTGCATCGAGTCCGGCTTGGAGACCGGCGGCCTCGAGATACTTGCTGACCACGCGCGAGCCGGGCGTCAGCGAAGTCTTCACCCAAGGCTTGGCGCGCAGCCCGCGCGCGGCTGCCTTCTTCGCCATCAACCCGGCCATCACCATGACCATCGGATTGGAGGTGTTGGTGCACGAGGTGATCGCGGCGATCACGACGTCGCCGTGACCGATCGCCCGCTGCGATCCGTTGCCGGCCGCGCCGCGCGCCGCGAGAGATTTGGCGTAACCACCGGCGCTGACCGGCTGAACCAGCAGCTCCTTGAAGCGGCGCGACAGTTGGTCGAGCGGCAGACGGTCCTGCGGCCGTTTCGGCCCGGCAAGGCTCGGCGTGACGGTGGCGAGGTCCAGCTCGATGACGCTCGTGTAATCGACCGCGCCGGCCGCGGGCGCACCGAAGCAACCCTGCGCACGGAAATAGGCCTCGACCGCCTGCACCTGCTCGATGGGGCGTCCGGTCTGCGTAAGATAGCGGCAGGTCTGCTCGTCGACGGGGAAGTAGCCGATGGTGGCGCCGTATTCGGGCGCCATGTTTGAAATGGTGGCGCGGTCGGGGATGGTGAGATTGCCGACGCCGGCCCCGAAGAACTCGACGAACTTGCCGACCACCTTGTAGCGGCGCAGCATCTCGGTCACGTGCAGCACCAGATCGGTCGACGTCACGCCGGGGCGCAGGGCGCCGATAACGTTCACGCCGACGACGTCCGGCGTCAGCATGTAGTAGGGCTGCGCCAGCGCCGCCGCCTCGGCCTCGATGCCGCCGACGCCCCAGCCGACGACGCCGAGCCCGGCGATCATGCAGGTGTGGGAATCGGTGCCCACCAGGCTGTCCGGATACATCACGCCGTCCTTGACGAGGACGCCGCGGGCGAGGAATTCGAGATTGACCTGGTGCAGGATGCCGGCGCCGGGCGGAAACAGACGAATGCCGTCATAGGCCTGCATCGCCCATTTGACGAAGCGGAAGCGCTCGGCGTTGCGGCTGATCTCCAGCTCCATGTTGCGCGCCAGCGCGTCGGGCGTGCCGCTGAAGTCGACGGTCAGCGTGTGGTCGAGCACCATGTCGACCGGCACCTTCGGGCCGATGCCGGCGACCGGCCGGCCGGTCGCTTTGACCGCGGCGCGAATGGCGGTGAGATCGCCGAGCAGCGGAATGCCGGCGGCGCAATTGAGCACGATCCGGCCGACGATGAACGGCAGTTCGCTCTCGCGCGCCGCCCCTGGCTGCCACGAGGCGAGATCGCGGACCTGCTGCTCGGTGACCCGACGCCCGTCACAATGACGCACGAGCGACTCGAGCACGACGCGCAGCGACAGCGGCATGCGCGAGATGGCGCCGAAGCCCGCCTGTTCGAGCGCCGGAAGTGAAAAATACCGGTACGCCCGGCCGGGGCCGAGGTGGAGGGTGCGCTCGCAGACGCGACTCAAGAGAGATGTCATGAACGTCAATTTCGTGTTGAGCGGGCCGGTCAGTTCGCGTGAATGCCGTTTTCCTTGATGACGGCGAGCCAGCCTTCGAAATCGCTCTTCAGAATCTTCGCGAACTCTTCGGGCGTCGACGTGGAGACCTCGCCGGCGCTCTTGGCCATCTGCTGCTTCATCTTCGGCGTATTCATCACATCGAGAACCGCGGCGTGCAGCTTGTCGATAATCGGACGCGGCGTTCCGGCCGGCGCCAGCACGCCGTTGAAGGAGATCACCTTGACGGCGGGGAAGCCGGCTTCCTTGGCATCCGGGACGTTCGGAATCGCGCTCCACCGTTTTGTGTCCGTCACCATCAAAGCGCGGATCGAGCCGGCATTGATCAGCGCCGAGGCCGACGGCATCGTCGCGAACATGGCCTGGATGCGGCCACCCATGAGATCGGTCATGGCCGGCGCGCCGCCGCGATAGGGCACGTAATTGATCTTCAGCTTGGCGGCGATGCGAAACAGCTCGGCGGTGAGATGATTGGTACTGCCGATGCCGCTGGTGCCGTAGTTGAACTTGTCCGGATGCGCCCGCGTGGCCTCGGCGAGTTCTTTGACCGATTTGATGGGCAGGTCGTTGTTGACCACCAGCACGTTGGGGAACAGGACAGTGGTCGAGACCGGCACGAAGTCGCGGCTCGGGTCGTAGGGTAGTTGGTCGAACAGCCCCGGGCTCATCGTCAGCTCGTTGCTGGTGCCCATCAGCAGCGTGTACCCGTCGGGAGTCGCCTTGGCGACGAACGCCGCGCCGATGGTGCCGCTGGCGCCGGACTTGTTGAGCACGACCACCGGCTGGCCGAGCGCGCGCGATAGGCCCTCGGCCAAAGGCCGCGCGACGATGTCGGCCGGCCCGCCGGGCGGGAACGGCACGATCAGCTGAATCGGCCGGTCGGGATAGGACTGCGCATGAGTTGCCGTCGCTCCGAGAACGGCGGCAAAGACCGCGGCCACCACGAGTGCAAGCCGCCGGGAACACGCGATAGTCGTCATGCCTTCTGCCTTTCGCCGGAGTGAAGATCGGTACCGCGCAATGGCGCGGTCAGCTCGCGCGCCGCCGCCAGCGTCGGCGTGGCGTCGATCAGGCCCGCCAGCTCCGCGATCGCAGCGGCGGAGAGGCGGCTGCCGGCGAGCCAGCGGAATTTGTCGATGTGCTCCTGGCGCGTGCACGGATCGGCCGGCGTGCCGTGGCACTCCATCACCGTCCGCTCGTGCACGGTTCCGTCGGCGAGAACGAGCTTCATGCTGGCGCCAAACTGCCGCGGATAGACCGCCTCGACCGCCGGATCGATGACGATCTCGACCTTGGCGGCCAGCGCGCGCGTCGTCGGATCGGCGACCGCCTCGGCGAGGAATGAGTGCGGGTCGCGCGGCTCGCCGATCAGCGCCACCGCCGCGCAATAAGGAATGCTGTACTGCGCGCCCATCGTGTCGACCGGCGCCGGCTCGCCATTATTCTTCGCTGCATAGGCGCTGACGCCGATGCGCACGCTCTTCACGTCGCCGATCGACAGCGGCCGCGACCCGCGCGCGTCGGCGAGCAGCATCACCACCGACTGGATCCAGCCGCAGATCGGGAACACCTTGAACCAGACATCGCGCATGGCCCAGGCCTGGCCGAGATTGCGCGTGAGTTTGCTGGCATCGGCGCCGGCGCCGCCGAACACTTCGAGCAGGCCGAAGCGGCTGTCGAGCGCGAAGGGCGGCCCGAGGAAGTCGCGCGCGGCGAGCTGCGCGCTGCGCACGCCCGCCTCGGCCGAACGTCCGAGATGCAGCCGCTTGACCATGCCGCCGCCGCGGCCGGCGGCGAAGCTCTTGACGCCGGAGGCGGCCGAACAAGCGAGCCCGACCGCGGAATAGAGCTGGTCGAGATCGAGCTGCATCACCTTGCCGGCAGCGACGGCGCAGGCGACCGGCGCGACCAGGCTGGTGGTGTGAAAGCCGCGCTTGGCCGGCTCGGTGCCGAGCGCGAGACCGACGCGATGCATGACCTCGTAGCCGGCGACGATGGCCTCGATGAGCCGCGCGCCGGAGGCGCCGACCGCCTCCGCGGCGGCGAGCGCCGCCGGAATAACGCAGGCGGCAGGATGCGTGATCGATTCCGCGATCAGGTCGTCGAGTTCGAAGCCGTGGATGGCGGTGCCGTTGACCAGCGCCGCCGCCGGGGCGGCCAGCGATTGCGTGGAGCCCAGCACGGTGCTGCGGCCGGGCGCACCTTCGGCGGTCATCTCGGCGAGCAGGATGCGCGACCAGGGCTGGGTCGAGCCGAAAATGCCGCAGCCGATCGCCTCGAGCAGACAGGTCTTGGCGCGGTCGATCACATCGATCGGCAGATCGCTCAGCGTCAGGCCGTGAGCGAAGCTCACCAGCTCCTGCCCCGACCCTTCCGGCAGCGTACCGATTGCTGTTCCCATCGGACCCCGGCTCAACGCATCACGAACGGGTTCGGCACTTCCGTGGCCATCGATACCCATACGCTCTTCGTTTGCAGGTACTCCTTGATCATCTCCTGACCGCTCTCGCGGCCGATGCCGCTGCGCTTGTAGCCGCCGAACGGCGAGAGATAGCTGACGGCGCGGTAGGTGTTGATCCACACCGTGCCGGCCTGCAGCCGCTTGGCCATGGTGAAGGCGCGGCGCATGCTCTGTGTCCACACCCCGGCGGCGAGGCCATAGACGACGTCGTTACCGATGCGGATCGCGTCCTCTTCATCCTCGAAGGGGATCACCGCCAGCACCGGGCCGAACACCTCTTCCTGCGCGATGCGCATGCTGTTGTTGACCCCGGTGAAGATCGTCGGCTCGACGAAATAACCGCCGAACTGCTCGGACCGCTGGCCGCCGAGCGCGGCCGTGGCGCCCTCCGACTTGGCGATGTCGAGATAGTCGAGCACCTTCTTGAACTGCGGCGGCGTGGTGACCGGCCCGACCTGTGTGTCGAGGCTCATCGGATCGCCCATACGCGCGGTCTTGGCGAAGGCGACCAGCTTCTCGACGAAGCGATCGTGGATCGAGCGCTGCACCAGCAGCCGGGAGCCGGCGATGCAGGTCTGCCCGGTCGCGGCGAAGATGCCGGAGATCGCGCCCTTCACCGCGTTGTCGAGATCGGCGTCGTCGAACACGATGTTCGGCGACTTGCCGCCGAGTTCGAGGCTGACGCGCTTCATGCCGCGCGCGGCACTCTCGTAGATGCGCTGCCCGGTGGTATCCGAGCCGGTGAAGGTGATCTTGGCGACCAGCGGGTGCTCGACCAGAGGCGTTCCCGCCTCGGGCCCGAAGCCGGTGACGGCATTGACGACGCCGGGGGGAAAGCCGGCGCGCTCGATGAGCTTGCAAAATTCGAGCAGCGATGCCGATGTGAATTCGGACGGCTTGATGACGGCGGTGTTGCCGGCCGCGAGCGCCGGCGCGAGCTTCCACGCGGTGAGCAGCAGCGGCGAGTTCCACGGCACGATCGCGGCGACGACGCCGAGCGGCTCGTGCTCGGTGTAATTGAAGGTGTCGGCCTTGTCGCTCGGGATCACCGAGCCCTCGATCTTGTCGGCGAGGCCGCCAAAATAATAGTACCACTGCGCCATATAGCCGGTCTGGCCGCGCATCTCCGAATAGAGCTTGCCGTTGTCGCGCACCTCGATCTTGGCGAGCGCGTCGGCATTGTCGGTGATGAGGTCGCCGAGCTTGCGCAGCAGCGCGCCGCGCTTCGAGGCGGTGAACTTCGGCCAATCACCGGTGCTGAAGGCCTTGTGCGCCGCCTTGACGGCACGGTCGACGTCGGCCGCGCCGGCGCGCGGCATCAGCGCCCACGGCTTCGCCGTGTAGGGGTTTTGCGATTCGAAATACTCGCCGGATACGGCTTCGGTCCACTCGCCGCCGATCCACATCTTGTATTTCGTCAGAGACTCCACCTTGGCATCCATCGCCGGTGCTCCCTGTTGTAGCGGTTCAGTCGAAGGCCTTGGCGCCGAGCAGGTTTTCGCGGAAGCGGTTCTTGATGTGCGCACCGTCGCGAAGCTTGATCGACATCGGATAGCGGCTGGTGTTCACCTTGATGTCGCGGAACACCAGCTCCTTGCCGCCGAAGATCTCCGGCACGGCCTTGGCCATCTCCTGCTCGGTATAGATCGTCTCGGCGTTCGGGAAATTGCAGGCCTTGGCGACACCGGTCATGCTGACGCCACGCTGGGTGTGTGTCGGCTGCATGCCGGTCTCGCTGTAGTGCTCGTTGTCGATGACGACGAGCGAGAAATTCTTGGGCGACTTGGCGCCGATCGTGGCGAAGGCGCCGAGGCCCATGAGCATCTCGCCGTCGCCGGTGACGACGACGACGCGGCGCGTCGGCTGCGCCAAAGCCAGGCCGAGGCCCAGCATGGCCGCGGCGCCCATGCCGCCCCACAGATAGAAGGTGTTGGGATGATCCTGCGTGCCGAAATCGTAACAGGTCGAGCCGAGCCCGGTGACGATGAGAGCGTCGCCACGCCCTTTGATCAACGCCGCGACGACCTCGCGCCGGTCCAGGGTTCCTTGCCTGCGCTCCGTCATAGTCACTTGCTCCAGTCCTTGAAACCGATAAGACGCTGGCCGAGCAGCACAGCGATCGGGCGATTGCTCGAGAAGGTCATCTGGGCCGCCGCATAGGTGACGTCGCGCACCTCGTCGGCGCGGTCGGCGCGCTGCACATAGACGCCGCTGTCCTCGAGCACCCGCTGTACGCTCTGACCCATCGGCAATTGCCACGGGTTGAATTCGCCCCACTCGCCGCGCATGGTCACGATCATCAGCAGCGGGAAACGGCATTCCTGGATGACGCTGAGCAGGTTGATGCAGTTGCCGACACCGGACGACTGCATCAACAGCGCGCCGCGCTTGCCGCCGAGCCAGCCGCCGGCGAGCATGGCGACGCCTTCCTCCTCGGTGGTCAGCGAGACAACGCTCATTGCGTTATCCGCCTCGCAGTCCCGGATGAGCTGCGCATGGCCGGCATCCGGCACATAGGCGATCTGCTCGACGCCGACTTGTTTCAACACGTCGTAGATGTCGCGCGGCCAAGTCCGCGCTGGCGTTTGCGATTGCACTTGAGCTCCGCTCATTCGAATAAGGACCGTGAAAAGGTGTTGCGTTATTTCTGGGCGAGCAGGCCGGCCGTCTTGAGAACGGCGCCCCACTTCTCCAGATCGCTCTTGATGGCCGCCGAGAACTCGGCCGGGGTGCCGCCGACCAGCACCGTGCCGTACGGCTCAAAGTGCTTGCGCACCTCCGGATCCTTGAACGCCTCGGCCGTCTTCTGCGCCAGGCTGGCGACGATCGCCGGATCAGTCTTCGCCGGGGCCAAGAGGCCGTACCAGAGATCGGATTCGAAGCCTTCGAGGCCGGGATATTCGGCGACCGCGGGGATGTCGGGCATCGCCTTGTTGCGGCCGCGGCTCGACACCGCCAGCGGACGTAGCTGTCCGCTCTTCACGAACGGCTGCACCGTCTGGATGGCGCCGAACATGAAATCGATGTTGCCGGCGACGAGATCGTGCAGCGCCGGCGCGATACCCTTGTAAGGAATGTGCGTCATCTGCAAGCCGAGCCGCGACTTCAGCATCTCGCCCGCGAGATGCGCGCCGCCGCCGGTACCGGACGATCCGAAATTGAGCTTGCCCGGATGCGCCTTCGCGTAAGCGATGAGATCGCCGAGCGAATGGATCGGCAGCTTCGGATTGACGACGAGCAGGAACGGCTGCCGCGCCAGCAAGCTCACCGGCGCGAAGCTCGTGACCGGGTCGAACTTGATCGACCCCTTGAACATCTGGGGATTGATGACGATCGTCGCGTTCGTCGTGACCAGCAGCGTGTTGCCGTCGGGGTTCGACTGCGCGACGTAATTGGTGGCGATGTCGCCGGCGCCGCCGGTACGATCCTCGACGACGAACGTCTTTTTGTAGAGTTCGGAGAACTTCTGCGCGAGCGTGCGCGCCATGAAATCGTTGCCGCCGCCGGCCTCGAACGCCGAGATCATGCGAACGGTCTCGGTCGGATAGTCGGTGCCGGCGATGCTCTGCCCTGCGGCCGCCAGCAACAAGGCGGCGCCGATCGTGCCGGTCACGAAGTGAAGCCTACGCATGGACCTTACCTCCCCATTCTCATCGTTATTGGTCAGCCTAGCGAAGCCCAGCATCCACCGGAAAGTATAAGAGCGGATACTGCTATGCCTGGCCCGGCATAGCGAGGCATGCGGACATCGCGCTCGCGACGACGAAGGCGCATCGTCGCGCCCGCGTGCAATTGCGCGGCCGACCGCACCCGCCATCCACAACCAATGTCGGCGGCACGCCGTCGCGCCATTGTCAGGATCGACGCCACCGCACGCAGCTATACCGCGCAATCGCGCTCAGGCGACCCGCGTCTGCCGGCCCGCGCCCGCCGCCGCTTGCGCGGCGCTGCGGCCGGCAATGCGGCCGAACACCGCGCCGCTCGTCAGGCCGGTGGCGCCGGGATAGTTGAAATAGAACAGACCGCCCAACATTTCGCCGGCGGTGAACAGGCCGGCGATCGGCCGATTGCTGGTGTCGAGCACCTGCGTCTCGTTCGTGACTTTCAGACCGCCGAAAGTGAAGGTGACGCCGCAGGTCACGGCATAGGCCTCGAAAGGCGGATTCTCGAGCGCAACCGCCCAATTCGACTTCGGGATCTCCAGGCCGCGCGTGCGCCGGCCGTCCTTCACGTTCGGATTGAACGGGACGTCACGGGTGATCGCGGCGTTGTACGCCTTGATCGTGTCGATGAGCGCCTCGCCATTGACGTCATCGAGCTTTTCGGCGAGCTCCTCGATCGTGTTCGCCGTCACCTTGGTCACGCGCCGCGCGCGATATTCCGGCCGCAACATGTGCGTAACCGAGGAGTCGAAGATCTGCCAGGCGAACTGGTTGGGCTGCTGCAGGATGATGCGCCCGTATTTCGCGTAGGTGTAATTGCGGATATCGGCGCCTTCGTCGAGGAACCGCTTGCCGTCGGCATTGACCATGATCGAGAACGGGTAGTTGTCGCGTTCGTAGTCGTCCATGGTCTCGAAGCTGCCGAAGTCGTCGGCGTAGCGCTCCCAGCCGACCGCATGGCAGCCGGACCAGTGACCCGCCGGCTGCGCGCCGATGCGCATGGCCATGTCCAATCCGTCGCCGCAATTGTAACGGCTGCCGCGCACCTTGGCCAAATCCCAGCCGGGACCGAGGTGGCGCGCGCGCCAGGCCGCGTTGGCCTCGAAGCCGCCGCAGGCGAGCACGACGGCGCGCGCGGCGATTTCGCTGGTCACGCCGTCGACATTGGCGACGACGCCTTCGACGCCGCGGTCCGAGTGTATGAGATCCCGCGCCCAGGCATTATAGAGGATCTTCACGCCCGCCTTTTCCGCCGCGCGATAAAGCTGATCGACGAGACCGCGGCCGCCGCCGACGGCGGCCAAAGTCGCACCGCCCCAGAACGTGAACTTGCCGCCGACCTTGAAGGCCTGGCGGCCGAATTGCGGCAGGAAGCGCACGCCGTGGCGCGACATCCAGTGCAACGTGGCATTGCTCTGCTTGACGAGGATTTCGCAAAGGTCCGGATCGGTGCGGTTCTGCGTCACCCGCGCCATGTCGTCGAAGAATTTCTCTTCGGTATAGACGCCGAAATCGCTGGCGAGTTCGTCGGGAGTGAGATCTGGCGACAGCGCGACGATGTCGTCCTTGCCGTTATAGACGAAGCGCATCAGGCCCTCGGTAAAGGAGCTGTTGCCGCCGCGCTCCTCCTCGGGAGCCCGCTCGAGCAGCAGAACGCGCGCGCCTTCCTCGCGAGCGGTAATCGCCGCGCACAGCGCGGCGTTGCCGCCGCCCACGACGATCACGTCGAATTCCTCGCCGGCCTGAACATTCTGCGCCATCGGGAGCCGCTCCTTGATACCTTCGATACCCGCGGTGGCTTCTATCAGGAGCCGTCCGGCGGGACTTAGAACTTCTCACAATCCTGGTATTGCCTGGCGCAATACTCCGCCGGCCCGCTATCAGGCGTCCGCATCCATGCGCCGGCGCGCGGTCCGCATGGTCTCGCGCACCGCGGCCGGGGTGAGCGTCGGCGCGACGATATTGAGGAAATCCAGGACGTAGGGGCGCAAATAGGAGGTCGGCCGCATCGTCACGAAGCAGGTGCTGCTTTCGAACAGATCCTTGGCGCTGCGGGCGCAGAGCCTCGTATCGCGCTCCGGATCGACCGCGATGTCCGCAAGGATGGCGATGCCGAGACCGAGTTCCACATAGGTCTTGCAGATGTCGGCGTCGACGGCGCTGAGGCTGATCTTGGGCTCGATGCCGGCCTCGCGGAAGGCCTTCATCACCTTCGAGCGGCCGCTGTGGCGGGCGCCGTAGATGATCAGCGGATACTTGGAGATTTCCTGGACCGTGAGCTGTTCCACAGTGAGGATCTCGTGCCCGAGACAGGCCACCACGCTGCGCTCAATCTCGAAGCACGGCAGCCGCACCAGATGCGGGAAACTTCGCGTCGTCTCGGTGCCGATCGCGAAATCCGCGATCCCGTCCTCGACCATTTGGCAGACCTCTTCCGGGTCGCCCTCCTTGAAAACAAGCTCGACCTCCGGGTAGCGCTCGACGAAGGTCGCGATCACGCGCGGCAGCACGTATTTCGCCTGTGTATGCGTGGTGCCGATCGTCAATGTGCCGCGGTCGCTGGCGCTGGCCTGGTCGCGCAGGGACCGCAGCGCGCCGATATCGTCGATCACCCGCCGCGCAATGTCGATGACATGCTCGCCCGGAGGCGTCACGCCGATGATGCGGTTGCGCGTGCGCACGAAAATATTGAATCCGAGCTCCGCCTCCAGCAATTGGATCTGGCGGCTGACGCCCGGCTGCGACGTGTTGAGAGCCTGCGCAGCGGCGGAGAGATGGTTGCCGTGCCTTGTGATCTCAAGCACGTAACGCAGTTGCTGAAGCTTCATTTCCTACCCAGTATATCTTTTTGTGATCGATATACTAGCAGGCCTTATCATTGGGTAATAGTCCCGCGTGCCGTTCAGACGACGTCACACCGTCGCAGCGTCGTCGTCCGGACCCCAGGATCGCCGCTCGTGATGCTCGACGACCTTGCCGGACAGCAGCTTGTCGAGGCTGAGGGCCGCGCCAGAGGGATCGAGCGGCAGCTCGGTTGCGGGGGTGCCGCCCTCGTCCCGCTCGCGGCGGTCGCGGACCCGCGCCTTCTCCAGCACCGCTTTCGCCATCGCGCGCGGAATGACAACGACACCATCGTCGTCGCCGACAACAATATCGCCGGGGCAGATGACAATGCCGCCGACCTGCACCGGGACGTTGATCGAGCCCGGCGTGTTCTTCTGCGGCGCGCGCGGCGACACGCTGCGCGCGAACACGGGGAACCGCTCCTTCCGCAGCATGGCGACGTCGCGTACCGAGCCAGAGGCGACCACACCGACGCCGCCGCGCGCCCGCGCCGTGAGCGCGCTGCGGTGGCCGAAGCAGCCGGTGTCGTAGTCGCCGTCGTCGATGACCAAGACATCGCCCGCCTGCACCATCTGCAGGGCCTTGTGGGTCATGAGATTGTCGCCGGGAAAGCAGAGCACGGTCAGCGCCGCGCCGACCATGCGGATGTCCTGGTACATCGGCCGGATCGCCGACGAGAGCGCGCCGTGGCGGCCCATGGCGTCGGACAGAGTCGACGTCGGGATATCGGCGAAGGCCCGCAGCAGGTCCGGATCGGGCCGCGCGACGTTGTAGTAGATGTGGCCGTACATGGTAATCTCCCGCCTCAATTGGCGTTGTTCGGCATGACGTCGAGCCTGACCGCGATGCCTTCGAGCTCGCGGCTCGGCGCTGGATAGCGCTGCATCACCAGTGGATCGTGGCCGGGAACGACGTGATGCGGCGACGGCGCCTGCGCCGCCAGAGCGTCAAAGCCCTCGAGCATCTCGCCGACGTGGAAAGCGCCCGAGAACGGCCTCTTGGCGTCGAAATTCTCGTAGAAATGCGCGACGTCGGCCGCGATCACGACCCAGCCGCGCTCGGTGTGCACCCGCACGAACTGCAACCCGGCCGAATGCCCGCCGGCGCGGTGGAGGGTGATGCCCGGCGCCAACTCCGCGTCACCATCGTAGAAGGCGACACGCTGCGCATAATTGAGGCGGACGATGCCGCAAACGTCGTCGACCTCGAAGGCGTGCGACAGATGCCCGTAGCGCATATAGCGGCCGGTGGCGTACTGCATTTCCGTTTCCTGCAGGTGGAAGCGGGCGATGCGGAAGGCGTCGTGATTGCCGACGTGATCGTAATGCAGATGCGTCAGGATCACGTCCTCGACGGCGTCCGGCTCGACGTTCAAGAGCTGCAGCGACGCGACCGGACAGCGCAGGAAGGTGCGATTTCGCTTGGCCGCCATCGCTTGCGTGAAGCCGCAATCGATGACGAAGGTCCGTGCCCCCGAGACCGCCACCCAGACGAAATAGTCCATCGGCATCGGCGCATCGTGCGGATCGCCGCCGATAAAGTGATCGCGCCGGCGCGCCTCCCGCGTCGCGTAGCGCAGGGCGAACAGCTCGTAGCGTGGTGGCGCTGCGTCCCTCACGCGACCTTGCGCAGTTCCCGCTCGCGCCAGGCGATCAGGCGGCGAATGCCCTCCTCGAACGAGACCTGCGCTTTCCAGCCGAGCATGCGCTCGATCTTCTCGACCGAGAAATCCAGCTTGGTCGACACCGCGGCGCGGACTTTGCCGGCCGGCGTCTTGTATTCGGGCTCCAGTCTGGTGCCGGTGATCTTCTGCACGATCTCGACCAGACCGTTGAGCGAAGTCGCTGTGCCGGTGGCGACGTTAAAGCTCTCCCGCGACACCTCGCTCTCCATCGCCACCAGATTGGCGCGAGCGACGTCGGCGACGTGGATGTAGTCGTGAACTTCGCGACCGTCGTCCGGGATGATCGGCCGCTCGCCGCGCTTGAGCCGCTCGTAGGTCTCCATGATGTAAACCGAATTGACGGCGCGCAGGTGCTGGCGCTCGCCGTACACCGACGAATAGCGCAGCGAGATCGATTTGACGCCGTAGCGGTCGTGGTAGAGCTTGCCGAAATTTTCGCCCATGATCTTGGAAGACGCGTAGAGCGCGGCGCCCGGCTGCAGCTTGCTCCAGGTCCAGGACGTGGTCTCGTCGATCAGGTCGGCCGTCGGCTCGCCGTAGACCGCGATCGACGACGAGAACACCACCTTGCCGACGTGGCGGTAGCGGCATGCGTCGAAGGTGTTGAGCATGCCCTGGACGTTGACCGCCACGCCGAGATGCGGATTCTGCGACATCGGCAGCGTCAGGAAGCCGGCGACCGCGAACACGCCGTCGGTCCCCTCGAGATTGTCGTAGAGCTCGTTGGCCCGCAGGATGTCGCCGCGCACCAGTTTGACCTGCGGATGTTCCAGCAGGTCGGCAACGCCCTCGGGCGAGGCCAGCGAATAGTTGTCGAACAGCACGATTTCGCGGGCGCCGGCCTCGAGCAGTTGCTCGGTGATCTGCGCGCCGATCATGCTGGCGCCGCCGGTGATCAGAAATTTCCCGCCTTTGATCTTCATCGTCTTCGTCTCCCGAAATTCTAGCCAAGCCGAGCGCTGCGATTTCCGCCGGCGCTACAGCATCACGTGGACCGACTTCTCTTCCGTATACGAGTACAGCTCCTCGATGCCGCGCTCACGGCCGACTCCGCTGTTCTTGTAGCCGCCATACGGCATCGCCCGCACGTGGGCGTTGACGCCGTTGATCCACACGTAGCCGGTCTCCAGCCGCAGCGCGGTCGTCATCGCCTGGCTGATGTCGCGGGTCCACACCGCCGCCGTCAGGCCATACTCGACCGCGTTCGCCATCTTGACGACGTCGTCGACACTCGACCAGCGCAGGATCGACAGCACCGGTCCGAATATCTCCTCACGGGCGATCCGCGATCCCTGGTCGACATCGCCGAACACGGTCGGCTGCAGCCAGTAACCCTTGTCGAAGCCGGCGCCGGCCGGCCGCGCTCCGCCGGTCAGCAGCCGCGCTCCGTCCGCCTTGCCGGCGTCGATATATTGTGCGACCCGCTGCAAATGCGCGGCCGAATTGATCGCGCCCATCTGCGTGGCGGCATCGAATGGATCGCCGACGCGGATGGCCGCGGACTTAGCGACGACCTGCTCCACGACCTGATCGTAGATCTCGTCATGGACGAACAGGCGGCTGGTCGATCCGCAGGATTGCCCCTGCCAGCTGAAATTCATGCCGGCGACGGCGGACGCCGCCACCTTCTCGATCGGCGCGTCGGGGAAGACGATGAACGGATTCTTGCCGCCGAGTTCGAGCGAGACGTTCTTGACCGCGACTTCCGCCGCGGCGCGCTGGATCGCCATGCCGGTGCGGGCAGAGCCGACGAAGGATAGCCGCTTGACCCGCGGGTGTCGCACCAGCGCCGCGCCGACGTCGGCGCTGCCCGACAGGATCGTCAGCACGCCGGGCGGCAGGACCTCGCTGGCGATCTCCGCCAGCAGCGACGCCGACAGCGGGCTCTGCTCCGAAGGCTTCAGGATCACGGCATTGCCGGCCATCAGCGGCGAGGCCATGCCCACGATCGCGAAATTGATAGGATGATTGAACGCCAGGATGCGCCCGACCACGCCATAGGGCTCGCGGACCGTGAAATGGATGTTGCCCGGCGTCGCCGGAATGCTCTTGCCTTGCAGCTCGTAGCCGAGCCCGGCGAAGTACCGGAGACGTTCGACGCCGCCGATGATGTCGTTGCGCATCGGCGTTATCGGATTTCCGGTATCCGCTACCTCGACGTACAACAGCTCGTCGGCGCGCTCCATGATGGCGTCGCCGAGCCGGTTCAGATAGTTGGAGCGTTGCGCGACCGACAGCGCCGCCCACTTGCGCTGGGCGATCTCCGCCGCGTCGACCGCACGGTCGACGTCGGAGGCCGTACCGAGCGGCACCTTGCCGATGTAATCCTCGTTCGCCGGATTGACGCAATCGATCCAGCGGCCGCCGAGGCTCTCGACCAGCTCGCCGCCGATCAGCATGCGGCCGGTGATGGGAGAGCAACTGATCGCCTGCGCCGCGTTCGCAGGCGTGAGCTGTGTCTGATGCACTGTCATAATACGCCGTCTTGACCTTTCTCTCGCGCTTTGCTGTGCGTCGCCGCCGCCTCAGACAAACCGGTCCGTCATTTCGACGCGTTCACCTGCAGATGCGCCTTGTCGACGAGCTCGCCCCACTTCGTGTCCTCGGCGGCCATGAAGGCCCCGAACTTCTCGGGGCTGCCGCCGACGATCTCACCGCCGATGGCGGACACCTTCTTGATCACCTCTGGATCCTGCAGCGCCTTGTTGACCTGCTGGTTGAGATATTTCACGCGTTCCGGCGGTGTCCCCGCCGCCGCCACAAGGCCGGCCCAACCCTCGACCACGAAACCGGGCAGACCGGCCTCGGCGACGGTCGGCACGTCGGGCAGACCCTTGAAGCGATGGCTGCCGCTCACCGCCAGTGCGCGGATCTTTTTCGCCGCGATGAACGGGCCGGCCGTGATCACGTCGGTGAACGCCACATTGACCGAGCCCGCCATCAGCGCGTTGAGCGCCGGAGCCGTTCCGGTGAAGGGAACGTGTACGGCCTCGATGCCTGCCTGGTTCTTCAGCAATTCCATTGCCATGTGGAACGAGCTGCCGTAGCCGCTCGACGAATAGGTCAGCGCCTTCGGGTTGGCTTTCGCGTATTTGATGAAGTCTGCGAAAGTCTTGACCGGCAGGTCGTTGTTGACGACGAGCACGTCCGGATACGAGACCACCTGAACGACCGGCACGAAAGCCTTGACCGGGTTGAAGCCCATCTTCGGGTAAAGGTGATAGTTGATGGTCATCAAGCCGATGTGGCCCATCATGATCGTGTAGCCGTCCGCCGGCGCCGACAGGGCGGCCTGGGCACCGACATTGCCGTTCGCGCCGGGACGATCCTCGACGTAGACCGTCTGGCCGATGCTCTCCTGCACCTTCGCCCCGATGATGCGAGCCATGCTATCGGCCACGCCGGCCGCGGCGGTCGGCACCAGAATGCGAACCTTGCCGTTCGGAAAATCATCTGCCTGCGCTGTTGCGCCGCGGCACAACGAAGCGACGCCAATAAGAAGTGCAACCGCGAATGCCTGAGCGCGCACCGAAAATCCTCCCTATTGTTGTGTTTCGCCGCGCAGGCAAGCGGACAGCCGGCGGCGCAGGGCTATTCGACCCAAAAAAATAGTGCTGCGCGGTACGACCTACCGCAACGAATGAATCCTCATAGAAGTATGCGGCGTGGATATACCCGGACGTTCGGGTCCGCCCGCAGCCGCCGCGACCGCGCGATCATTTGACGCGCCCGCAGCTTGGCTGTTCCGCTCCGCGTGACGATGCCATGATTTCCCGCTGAAAGCGCGCACGCTGGCGATCTTTGCATGCTGTGTGCGTTCAGCATTCGGACGACGGCATACTAGTATCAGTTCTCGAAATTAGTCCCCCCATACCGGCGACGATACAGTCGCGCAAACATTTTGCCGGCGGGCGCCCAGGCGCCGCCGGGATTTCAAAAAACCGAGGGAGGGCGATTATGAGAATGCATAAGTGGCTTTTTGCTCTGAGCACCGTCTGCGCACTTTATTCGACGGCCACTCTGGCGGCCGACCCGATCAAGATCGGCGAAATCAATCCGTTTTCGGGGCCGCTCGCCAAATACGGCCTCGAGCTCTCGCGCGGCCATGAGCTGGCGATCGACGAGATCAACGCCAAGGGCGGCCTGCTCGGCCGCAAGGTCGAGATGATCACCGGCGATGCGACCAATCCGCAGCAGGCGATCGCCACCGTCGATCAGCTCGCCAACCGCGACAAGGTCAATCTGTTCTCCGGCACCTATATGAGCCCGGTCTCGGCCGCCGCCAGCGACGCCGCCCAGCGCTACAATCTCTTGTACTGGGAGACGATCGCCACCGCGCAGGAACTGACCGAGCGCGGCCTGCCCAACTTCGTCCGCACCGGTCCCAATGCCGCCAGTTACGCCATCGAGGCCGTGGCGGCCATCAACAACCTTATCGCCGGCGCCTACGGCAAGAAGCCGGGCGACCTGAAGATCTGGATCGAGCACGAGGACCTGAGCTTCGGCACGTCGATCGCCGACACGCTGAAGACGCTGCTCGAGAAGGAGGGCGTGAAGCCGATCGGCGTCAGCGCGCATTCCTTCAAGGCCATCGATCTCAACGACACCGTCCTGCGCATCAAGCAGGGCAATCCCGACCTGCTGATCGAGATCGGCTATGTGCCCGACGGCAACCTGCTGCTGCGCAATCTCCGCAGCCAGGGCTACAAGATCCCGGGCATCATGTATCTCGTCACCGGTGACGCGCCCGAGACGCTCGAAGCGGTCGGCGCCGACGCGCTCGAAGGGCTGCTCGTCGTCTCCTATCCCCGCACCAACCTGCCGAACACGTTCAGCCCAGGTGGCGACCACTATCTCGCGGCGTATCGCGCCAAGTACAAGCAGGAGCCGGCCGCGACCCTGGGCATGACCGCCTATGCCGGCATGCAGATGTTGTTCGATGCGGTCACGGCCGCCAACAGCACCGATCCCGACAAGGTGCGCGCCGCGGCGGCGAAGATGGACAAGCCGCTCGGCAGCTATCCAGGCGGCTACGGCGTGAAGTTCGACAGCAACTTCCAGAACACGCGCGCTCTGCCGGTGGTGGTCCAGTGGCAGTCGGGCGTACCGGTCACTGTCTTCCCGAAAGAGGCTGCGAGCGCCGGCGTCGCGCTCAAGAACTTCCCGCGACGGTAAGCGATCCGTCGGCGGAGCGTTCGGCCGCGAGCGCTCCGCCGCCCACCCGAGGCCCCATGCATGGAAAATCTGTTCACGATTCTCTTCATCGGGCTTTGGCTTGGCGGCATCTATGGACTCGTCAGCATCGGGCTGACGCTCATCTTCGGTGTGATCCGCATCACGAACTTCGCCCATGGCGAGGTTCTCATGGTCGGCATGTACGGCACCTATCTCGCCTATAGCTGGCTCGGACTGAACCCCTATCTCGCCGTCGTCGTGGTCGTGCCGGTGATGTTCGTCTTCGGCGTCCTCATCCAGCGCGTGCTGATGCAGCCGCTGCTGGACGAGCCGCTGATGCAGATGTTCGCGTCCTTCGGCCTGCTGATGTTCCTGCAGAACCTCGTGCTGATGCTGACGCGCGGCGCTTCGCTCGGCATCCCCTCGAGCGGCCGCGCCGACAACCTCTCCATCGCCGGCATCAACCTCAGCCTCGGCCACGTACTCGCCTTCGTCGCCTCGACGGTGATCGTCATCGCGCTGCATTTCTTTCTGCGCCACACCATGATGGGCAAGGCCATCCGCGCCGTCACCCAGGACAAGCGCGCTGCGGCGACGATGGGCATCAACGTCAACCGTATCTACCGGCTGACGTTTGGGCTCGGCACGGCAATTACCGGGGTAGCGAGCGTATTCCTCACGCCGATCTACACGCTATCGCCGTCGATCGGTGGCGACTTCGTGCTGGCCGCCTTCGCCGTGGTCGTGCTCGGCGGCATGGGCAGCATCTGGGGGGCGTATTTCGCCGGCCTGATCATCGGCGTGACCGAGGCCGCCGCCGGCTTCTACATCGACCCGGCCCTCAAGAGCGCTGTCTGGTTCCTGATTTTCATCATCGTCCTGATCGTCCGCCCGTCCGGGCTGCTCGGAACCGTCGGCGCCGAGGAGGTGGGTCTCCGTGAGCAGCATTAGCGGCATCTCCAACGGCTCCCCGGCCGCGACCGACATGCAGCGGCTTCGGCGAGCCGCGGTGCACGAGCCCTTCGGACGCATCGTCGGGAAATATTTGTTCGGTCTGTCGCTCGCGCTGGTGCCCTTCGGTCTGCTGTTCAACGATTACTACTCAATCAACATCCTGACCTTCGTCTATCTGATGGCCGGCCTCGCCTGCGCATGGAACATCATCGGC
>Ga0070680_100000868_pt1 | contig 21466 bp, 20 predicted proteins | sample KBSC73BmetaG_FD_64672 | JGI IMG/M metagenome (GOLD analysis project Ga0070680, IMG submission 64672) | Corn rhizosphere microbial communities from Kellogg Biological Station, Michigan, USA - KBS C7-3B metaG | ecosystem: Host-associated > Plants > Roots > Rhizosphere | place: USA: Michigan...
CCTGGCGGCTCCGCCGCACTCCTTGCGGTCTTGGCGGCTCCGCCGCACTCCTTGCGGTCTTGGCGGCTCCGCCGCACTCCTTGCGGAAAGGCTCTGCCTTTCCGTCGCGGTTCTTAGAATTATGCGGCTATGCCGCTGAGGCAGAGCCTCAAACTATAACGACTTAAGGGAAAGCCAGAGGCTTTCCGCAAGGAGTGCGGCGAAGCCGCGAACTCATTCGAGTGTTTGGTTGCGGCTAATAGCCGCGCTATGAAATCTTCAAATCTAGAGGACTCTAGTAGATTAAGAGCGACAAACTAAAGTTCGTCGGACATTCATGCGGTAACCAATTCTTCGTCGATCTGATTCAAAAATTCGAGGGGCTCGACGATCCGACCCTCTATGGCGGAAGCCGCAACCACATAAGGTGAGGCGAGGTATAACTTCCCGGGCCCGCTGCGTCCGGGGAAGTTACGATTCTGGGCGCTGACTGTCACCGTTTCTGCGGAAGGTGATGCACCCGGTCCGGCATTGATACAAGCGCCGCACGACGGGTCGATCAACTCCGCGCCCGCTCGCTCGAATATCTCGAAGTAACCTTGCTGGCGTGCATATTGTTTTATTCGCTGGGATCCAAATTGGATGTAGAGATGGACACCTTCCGCGACTCGCTTTCCAGCGGCAAGCGCATTCTTCAGCACTTCGGCGTACATATCCATGTCTGCCATTTTTCCACCGGTACATGAGCCGCCGTATGCGGCGTCGATTCGCACCTCTTCAGTGAGGTCATGAATCGGAATGCCGTTGCGAGGATCGCCTGGCGTCGCGACCATCGGAGTTATTTCATCCAAATCAATTTCAAACGAAGCAGCGTATTCAGCATCCTCATCGCTAAAGGTAAATCCTTTCCGAATCTCGTCCGCGTCGAGCCCACGCGTTCTAACTATGTAATCAAGCGTAACTTGATCAGGCTCGATGATTCCTGTGGTGCCTCCTGCTTCCACGGCCATGTTGGTCAGGGTCGCACGCTCGTCCATCGGCCAGTTTTTTAAATCTTCACCGGCAAACTCCAACACCTTCCCGATGCCCTTGCTGGTTTTCATGTAATCGGAAGCGAGTACGTGAAGCATCACATCTTTTGCCGCGACATCGCTTCGCTTCTTTCCCTTCAACAGGTAACGAACTGTTTCCGGAACACGGATACGAATATCTTTCGTGTACCAGGCATTTGCCATGTCAGTTGAACCAACACCGAAGGCAAAACAACCAAGCACACCGGCCATGCAAGTGTGAGAGTCAGTCCCGATTACGATTTGACCGGGAAGCGCGAGATCCTCAACGACCGCGTTGTGACAAATAGCTTCAGACCCGCCTTCAGGGTTTTCTCCGTACAGTTTTATGTTCTGAGACGACGTGAAGCTTTCCTGGGTCGTGGCGAGCCCCTGCGCTTTTTCAAGTAAACCCATTTCGCGATGTTTTGGAGACATCACTCGTCCGAGAAATGTCAGGTGATCGCGAAACGCAAACACTGATTCCGGCTCCGACACTCGAGCATCACTTCCTAATGCTTGTTTGAAAAGCGACTCGGCCATCGGTGTAACGTATTCATGTGAGAAGCGAACATCTGCAACGGCAAACAGCGCATCGCCGGGTTTCACTGCGTCGACGCCAATCTTCCCGGCGGTCACGAAAGCATGACGCGCAATGATTTTTTCAACGATCGTCATCGGCCGCTTAGTCGTCTTTATGGCCGGCGGCGAAATCTTTCCGGAGAGCCTGGCTTTGTTGTAATTGAATAATCCGCCGTATGTGACGATGTCCTGCGAGATTGGATCGAGTCCCTTAGTGAATTCCGTCAGCGGTATCTCTTCGCCGCGTCGAATGCGATCGATGAGATTGAAACCCGTCGAGGTTAGCAGACCGATGTTTTGGGAATTCTGACCGTAAATCTTTTCAATGCTCTTCGCGATGACAAGCTTTATGCCTGCAGCCTTTTCCGCGTAAGGTGCGGTTTCTCTCGATGAACCGCAGCCTTTTGAAAGACCGGAGACCACCACTGCGAAGTCGCCATTTTTGACTTCGTCCTTTTGTACTGTGCCTTGCCGCATTCCTACATAAACATATTGACCAAGCGTTTCGTCGTAGTAGAAACAGACCCATCCGGGTGTTATTTCGTCAGTGGAGATATTGCTCATCAATGGCAGATCATCATTCTGGAGACGTTGGGCAAGTGCGGCCTCAAGCTCAGCCGCCGCGGCTGGATTCGAGCTAGCCTCGAGTTGCTGGCGGATAAGGTTCGTGTCTTCGGTCAGAAATAAAATACGGCCGGTGAATTTGATGTGATCTGGTCTTCGTTCGCTGGTCATTCTGATAATCCTGGCTTCCTGTACGAATGGCTGTCAGCCTGTTGATGCGTCTTTGGTCATTACCGCGACTGTTTAATGGCTGTCGATGAGTCTTTGGAACCCCACGACAGACTGACAGCCTGTCGTACCAAGCAACATTGTGATATTTTTTAAACCCACAAACTGATTATAAACCGCGGGCCAGTAAAACCCTTAGCGGGCTAAACAGCGTCTAAGCTAGGCCGACCTCGTTATTCGGCGAATGGAAGCGAAGGATGGTTTTAAGATGAAGGGATTAGTCAAAAAGTTGGTGTTGAGCGGACTTCTGGCGACCTCTGTGCTTGCAGCTGGATCTAGTTATCAGCTTGTCCTGGGTCAGGAGACGGACGACCCGGTCAAGATTGAAATCTACAAACGATTCTACGACAACTACCAGGGCAACAAGGCCGTCGCCTACAAAGCTGCGCAGGACTACGTTGCGAAGTACACCAAAGACAAAGACAGGTACGTCGATTACTTACAGAAGTGGATGAAGGGCTACGAGCAGGACCAACGTAAAGCAAATTTGCCCATACTGATCAACGAGAAGAAATTTTCAGAGGCATACAGTACTGGCGCGCAAATTTTCAGCACGGAACCCAACTACCTTCGGGCTCAAATCGATCTCGGCTACGCGGGTTACCTCGCGGCTTCGAACAAGGACGAGACGCACAATGCTGAAGCACTAAACTATGCGCGCAAGTCAATTCAGGCTATAGAAGAAGGAAAAACGCCTTCTGAGTGGGCTCCGTTCAAAGGTAAAGATGATACGCTCGCATATCTCAACTATGCCGTGGGCTTTCTAACGCTGAAGACTGCGCCGGAACAATCGATCGATTCCCTAATTAAGGCCGCGCAGTACGAGAGCGAGATTCGTCGGACTCCCTCAACATATTATTTTCTGGCGGTCGCTTATGAATCAGGTCCTTACAAAACCTTGTCCGCCGCGTATCAGACCAAATTCGCTAATCAACCGGAAACACCCGAAAGCAAAGCCGCGCTAGAAAAGCTGAACGTCTTCATGGATCGAATCGTCGATGCGTATGCGCGTGCGATCAATGTCGCAGGAACTGATCCAAAAACTGAGCAGAGTCGTAAAGAGTGGCTCACTGCGGCATCTAACTATTACAAGTTTCGGCATGGTGGAAGCGATGCCGGACTGACTGAGTTGATCGCTAGCGCCACGCAAAAACCGTTGCCGCCAAAACCGTAAGACAAGATTTACATCGGTCCTGTAGGTCGAATCAGCCTATGGTTCAAAAATCCGACCAACAACACACGCTCTCGGATCTTGAGACCCTTGAGCGTCTCGGTCGCGCCCGCGCGTTCATCGATCACTGTTACGATCATCCGCTTAATCTGGATCAGATTTCCGAGAAGGCTTGTTTCTCACGGTATCACTTTCTTCGACTTTTCCGGCAGGCTTTCAAAAAGACGCCTCACCAGTATCTGATTGAACGTCGCATTGAAAAGGCCAAAGAGCTTCTGACGGCTGACGATCTGCGTGTGACCGACGTATGTTTCGAAGTTGGTTTTCAGAGTTTGGGCTCTTTCAGTAGCCTCTTTCACAAGTGGGTAGGACACGCTCCAGCAACTTATCGAGAAAGAGCACGAGCAAGAGAGTTGGCGAAGCGGAAAGTGCCTGGTTGTTTTCTTGTGATGTACCGGTTGGAAAGTTAAGCGATTTCAGATCTCAGATTCCAGATTGAACCCAGAGCACCGAATCATATCTGAGATCTGAGATCTGAAATCTGAGATCTGCGATCTGGGATCCAAGCCGACTCAGCAATTTTCAAGAAGCAATTCGCGCGCGATTCCTCTATCCTTCACGACAAAATCAAATCGAGGAGAACACACGATGATTCGAAAGATGTCGCACGCCACCATCTTTGTAAACAATCAAAACGAGGCGTTAGAGTTCTATCGCGACAAGCTTGGATTTAAGGTGCATACAGATGCTAGGGTCAGTGACGACTTTCGCTGGCTGACACTATGCACAAATGATCAGCCCGATTTTGAGATTATCCTGATGGAGCCGAATGCCGGCATGTTGATGGACGAAGAGACAGCTATCCAATTGCGGGCGATCATGGCTAAGGGCGTTCTGGGAGCCGGGGCATTCAACACCGACGATTGCCGCGGAACATACGAGGAGCTGAAAGCTAAGGGTGTCGAGTTCCTTTCAGAACCCGCCGAGCGACCGTATGGAATCGAAGCGGTGTTCAAAGATAATTCAGGAAACTGGTTCAGCCTCACGCAGCCGAATGAGTGAAGACATTGCAGATTTCCGATTGCCAATTGCTGATTGGTCTTTGGCATTCGGTCTTTGGCTTTAGATCACATTTCCAATAGATCGCACTCGATAAACACCAGGAAGCCGGAATCAAAAACCAAAGACCCAAAGCCAAAGACCAAATCAGCAATCGGCAATAACTTAATTGGCAATCGGCTCGCCTCAGTTGTAGGATAATTCCGCTCTCGCGACTTCAACATTTTTAAGTAGGAGTTTAGCCGGCCATGAAATACAACCGTCATATTCTGTCAATGTCAGCAATGCTCCTCCTGGTCGTTTCGGTGAGTGCAAGGCCTGACCAGCCAAACATGCAGTCTGCCAAGGTGAATCTACAGAATGCCAAAGCCAATCTAATCGCAGCGAGCCCGAACAAGGCTGGGCATCGCGCCAAAGCAATCAACCTGGTTAACGAAGCAATTGCCGAAGTAAACCGAGGAATCGCGTTTGACCGCCGGCACAACCATAGCGCCAACTCGCCGGTGCCAGACCAGCCGCACATGAAAGCCGCACTAGAGTTTCTTAGAAACGCGAAGAGCGACCTCGAACGGGCAACCACTGACAAAGGTGGCCATCGCGTTAACGCAATCAGATTTGTCGATCAGGCGATCGACGAAACGAAGAAGGGTATTGAAGCCGGCGAGTAAAAACCATAGGTCCAATACGTCCTACAGGTCCTATTTTCCGAAACCATGGCCGCTCGCATCAAGTGGACCGATCGCACATTTGATTTCAACTTCCCGACCGGACTGTACCCCGAATTGATCGAGCGTCTTCGCGGTGTTCCTGCAAGATTGGAGGAACACTGCGACGGCGTACCAGAAGCGGTACTAACGTTTCAACAGGATCAGCGTTGGTCGATGCAGGAGAACGCGGGCCACTTGCTGGATCTCGAATCCCTCGTTCAGCAACGAATTGGTGAATATATGTCGGGCGCTGAATTACTTCATGCGGCCGACATGTCGAATCGCAAAACGTACGAAGCCAGTCACAACGACGTCGCTATTCAAACAATTCTTAACAACTTCCGACACGAACGCCTGAACAGTGTCGAACAACTTTCCAGTCTCGACCCTGAAATGTTTGCTCGAGTGGCTCTGCACCCGCGTCTGAACGTGAACATGCGTTTAGTTGACATGCTTTACTTCCAGGCGGAGCACGACGATTATCACCTGACTCGGATTAGTGAACTGCGACGTTCGTTGCTGCCAAAGGAGCCTGAATGAAATACATATCCCCCCTCGTTCTTTCAGTCATAATCTTGCTTGCCGGATCAAAGCCGATTCAGAGGGCCAGCCAAATGTCACATCCAACTCTTGATGCCGTTGACAAAACGGATTCCGATACCCCGATCGATCAGCAAACCATTGAGTGGTTGCTTTCGACTTACAAAATGCTTCATGCGGCGCCAGAACTCTCTCATCATGAAGAAAAGACCGCGGCATTCTTCGCGGGGGAACTGCGAAAGCTCGGTTACACAGTTACCGAACACATCGGCAAATATGAAAAACCTGAGTGGACCGGCTACGGCGTGGTCGGCATTTTGAAAAACGGCGCCGGGCCAACCGTTCTGATCCGCACAGAACTCGACGCACTTCCGGTCGATGAAAAAACTGGACTGCCTTATGCCAGCAAAGTGAAAACCAAGAATGATGCGGGGGTGGAAGTCAGTGTGATGCATGCTTGTGGTCACGACATTCACATGACCAGCATGCTTGGAACTGCAAAAGTGTTGGCCGAACGAAAAAGCGAGTGGCACGGCACGTTGATCATCTTAGGTCAACCGGCGGAAGAAACCATCGATGGTGCACGCGCGGTGCTTCGTGACGGACTCTATTCAAATTTTCCGAAGCCTGACTTCGCAATTGCACTGCACGATTCCGCAGAGATTGAAACCGGGAAAGTTGGTTATGTGCCCGGCTATGCTATGGCGAGCTCAACTGCCGTCGATATTAAGATTCGAGGTCTCGGTGGACACGGTTCAAAACCGGAAGCCACAAAGGATCCGGTTGTCGTGGCTGCTCAGGTTGTGATGGCTCTGCAAACCATAATCAGCCGCGAAAACTCTCCACTTGACCCGGCCGTTGTAACGGTGGGTTCCATTCATGGTGGGACGCGCTACAACATCATTCCCGACGAAGTCAATTTGCAACTGACAGTTCGCGCTTACAAGGAAGACGTCCGGAAACGCCTGCTGGCTTCTATCGAACGAGTCACGAAAGGCATTGCCATCGCCGCCGGGGTTCCCGAGGATCGCGCCCCCATCGTCAAGGTGAGTGAAACGGAAATAACCTCGGTGACCTACAATGATCCACAATTAATGGAAAGGCTTGCTGGCGCATTCACAAGAGTGCTGGGTCCGGAAAATGTTGTGAAGGCGCCTCCGGTGATGGGCAGCGAAGACTTTGGCTATTTGAGTCTCGATCAAAAGATCCCGGCGGTCATCTTTTGGTTAGGTGCTGTCGATCCCGTGAAGGTGAAGGAGAGTCAGGAACGCGGGATCCCTCTACCTTCTCTTCACTCACCACTCTTTGCACCCGTACCCGAGCCTACACTGCGAACCGGCGTGAAGGCGATGACTGCGGCCGTGATGGAATTGATGAAATAGTCTGTGGGTTACGACAATAGGACCTATGACCTGTAGGACCTATGATGCATGCAAGAATGGATCTGGAAAAAATTCGCCAGTACTGCCTGTCCCTTCCCCACGTCACTGAGCGGGTGCAATGGGGTAACGATCTGCTGTTTTGTATCGGCGGAAAAATGTTCGCAGTTGCCGGACTTGATGCGAAGTATCCCACCAAACTCTCTTTCAAGTGCACACCGGAAAAGTTTACCGAACTGGTGGAACAGGAAGGAATCATTCCTGCTCCTTATGTTGCCCGGTACCACTGGGTTGCGCTTGAAGAACTGAACGCCTTACCGCAAACAGAATTGAAAGTACTCCTCAAGACTGCCCACCAACTCGTGCACGATAAGCTGCCAAGGAAGGTTCGAGAGGGGTTGGCGAAGTCAAAATAGATCCTATACGTCCTATAGGTCCTATTCCCTGGAAAAGATTCTGGGTGAGACAACCTTGTACTCGCCTTCGCATTCAAACAATAACTTTCCCCGTTCTCAAAGCATTCCCATCAGTTCGGAGGTCCCGATGAGAGTTAAGTTCCACTTGCTTTCGCTCCTCTTCTTCTTTTTCGTTTCGATTCATACCGCGAACGCTAAAGACGCTGCCGAAGTGCTCGCCCTTAAGGCAGCCTCGTCGGATGCCGCTGTAGCACACATGGCAATTGCTGAACTTCGTATTGCCGGTCCCGCTGGCATGCGAATGCTTATGAACCAGTATGGGGAAGAAATTGCGCGTCATATTGCCAATCCAACAGCCGCCGCGTCACCGGAATGGCAACGAATCTCCGCCGCGTTGGATGCGGTCAGTCAACAACGAAACAGTTATCTCTCCGGTCTCTACTGGTATACAGATTTATCAGAAGCACGGAGAGCTTCCGCGCAAACAGGCAAACCGATCCTGTCGTTAAGACTGTTGGGAAAACTTACTGATGAATTAAGTTGCGCGAACAGTCGCTTCTTCCGGACGGTTCTCTACTCCAACGTCGCCATCTCAGCAACTCTTCGCAACGAATTCATTCTTCACTGGCAAACAGTTCGTCCGGTGCCTCTGATTACCATCGACTTCGGTGATGGCCGCAAACTTCAGCGGACGATTACGGGCAACAGTATCCACTACGTTCTCGATTCTGACGGACAGGTAATTGATGCAATTCCAGGCGTGTATGGCCCGGCAGCCTTTGCGCGAAGCCTCGCTGCCAGTGAGATCTTGTTTGGCAGTTTGAAAGGAAAGACTGATAACGAAAAGCGCCTGCTGTTATTGGATCATTACAGTTCACTGAACAACAAGATCTCACTTGCCTGGCTTGCGGATATCACGAAACTTGGTGGCAAGAAACCAGAGGGAGTCAGTGTTCTGGTAAACGACAAAGGTGAAGCGTTGAGTATTATGCCGCTCGCCGTTTCAAAAGCGATTACCGAGGCTTCTGTCCTGCGCTCGATGACAGCCGGTTCTGAAGCGCTGGGTCGAATTACAGACGAGGAGACATGGAACAAGATCGCCGCAATGCACAAGGCCGATGCCGTCCTCGATGACCAAAGCGTTTCTCTAATCAAGAAGCAGAACCCGAATCTCTCGAGCGAGGAACTGACGAATCTTCTAAACAAGTTTCAGAGTTCAGTTGCTCTCGATACAGTCCGCAACGAGTACAGGATGCATACGCGTTTGCTCGCATGGTTGACCACCAACTCCCTGCGCTCAGACGTGGACAAGCTTAACGACAAGGTCTATGCCGAGTTGTTCTTCACGCCGAAGACAGATCCATGGTTGGGTTTGTTGATGCCCGATGCGTATACGGCGATCGACAACAGCGGGGTCGTTAAGAGTAATTAGAAACTTAAGATTTGAGATTGAGTAACGGTTAGTGTTCAGTGGAATAAGTCCTACCGGTCGAATAGGTCCTATTCTCTACTGACCACTGACTCAATCTCACTTCTGAAATTCTTAGTCCGCTGGTGATTTCGGTTCTGACTTGCCTTGCCTCATAATCTGGCGCGGTAACTCCAAGGCCCTGAGAGAAAATCTAACATGCGCCGAACCCTGCTACTACTCTTCTTTGTTCCCTTAGTCTCTTTCGCACAGACTACTCAAGACAAAGTTCGTGAGTACCGCCGCACAAACGCACACAAGATCTCTCGCGAATTTCTTTCGTTGCTGGCGATCCCAAATGTTGCTTCAGATACGCCGAACATCCGCAAGAACGCCGAACTCATCGTTGAGATGATGAAACAGCGCGGTCTGAATCCACGTTTGCTGGAAGGTCAGAGTCCTAACGTTCCGCCGCTGGTTTACGGTGAATGGAAAACTCCCGGCGCGTCTCGCACGTTGATTCTTTATGCTCATTACGACGGCCAACCGACCGATCCAAAACAATGGACTGGAACTTTACCGTGGCAGCCTGTATTTCGCAGTGCTGCAATTGAATCGGGCGGTAAACTCGTTTCAGTTCCAGCGGACAATGAAGCATTCCATCCTGAATGGCGCATCTACGCTCGCTCAGCTTCAGACGACAAAGCAGGTGTGATGGCAATCCTCACTGCGTTCGACGCATTGAAGGCAAGTGGACTGTCGCCGAGCTCCAACATCAAGTTTGCCTTTGAAGGCGAAGAGGAAGCCGGATCATCGCACCTCGGTGAAATCATCAAACTCAATAAAGCCTTACTGGAAAGCGATGCCTGGATCATCTGTGATGGGCCAGTGCATCAATCAGGGGTAAAGCAGGTCGTTTTTGGCGCGCGCGGTGACGTCAACGTCGACCTGACTGTTTATGGGGCCAAACGTCCATTGCACAGCGGACATTACGGCAACTGGGCCCCAAATCCTGCCCTTCTCCTGGCACGTCTACTCGCCACGATGAAGGACGATGATGGGCGAGTAACGATCGACGGTTGGTACTCAGACGTAGAACCACTGGGCGATGCGGAGCGCAAGGCGATAAGCGAAGCTCCACAGTACGACGACGAACTCAAATCTCAACTAGGTCTTCGTCGCACTGAAGGCGCCGGGAAAAGTTTGATGGAACTGATCAATATTCCTTCTCTCAACATTAACGGCTTCAGTAGCGGCGATGTCGGAGCGCTCGCACGCAATGTTATTCCGACAACTGCTTCTGCCGTTCTCGACTTAAGACTCGTCAAAGGAAACGATCACCACCGCCAAATCCAGCGACTCATCGAACATATCCGCAAGCAAGGATACTTTGTGATCGATCATGATCCGACTGATGCCGAACGACAGCAATATCCGTTGCTGGCAAAAGTAAACGCCAGGGCTGGAGGCTACAACGCTGAGCGCACTCGCATGGATCATCCAATTTCTCTGGCGTTGATTGCGGCGGTGCAAAGCACCACAAAAGACAAGGTAGTGTTGCTGCCAACATCTGGAGGTAGTTTGCCCTTGTCGGTAATCACGGAGAACCTGAAGACGGTGACGTTATCAGTCCCGATTGCAAACTACGACAATAACCAACACGCAGAGAATGAGAACTTACGCCTGCAGAATTTGTGGGACGGGATCGAAACTTATGCGGCGATAATGATGATGCGGAATTAGAACGTGGGTCTTCAGTCTTTAGGAAGCTCTGATTAAGTACGATAGGCTGTTAGCCTGTCGTGGTTTGCCTCAACAATATGGCTAATCGTCGACAGGCTAACAGCCTATCGTACTTAATCAGAGCTTCCTTTAACTTGTTTGAGTGAAATGGAATTAGAACGAGAGCGAACTATGCTTTTGGGGCCCCGTGCAAAACTCAAATCCCCCAAACGGCAGTTTGGGGATCGTTCAAGTCCGATCTATTCATTCGCTTGGCTTGCAACGTTGTCGAGGCATACCCGCTGCAAAATAAATAGAGTGGACCTGAACGATCCCCAAACTGCCGTTTGGGGGATTCAGAAGACTTGAGTAAACAGAGTCACTTTAGAAAGGACCTGCCGTTTTAGAAGGTACAGTTGTACGCTTTCATCGTAGTTCGTGCGTTATCGTGTGCGGTTTTACAAGCTGCTGCCAGGGCGCCTTTGGTTTGCGGATTAGCGGCTTGGTCATGCCATGCTTTCCTCCAATTGGCCAAGGTTGTATCAAACGTCGGTCGCGCTGCAGCTGGAACTTTGTCGTGAACGCAGGCCTCGTAAGCTTTAAGGAATGCGTCGCATTCAGGAACTCCAACCGCACCAGTTTGTGAAGTCGCAGTCGTTGCGGCCGGTGATGCTGCTGGAGCTGCGGGGGATTCGCGATTCGTCGTAGTTCCAGACTTCGCACAGCCGATCATCAATACAGTTGAGATAGCCAATAACAGTAGGAGAGAGAATTTTGAATTATTGTTTTTCATGACTCAGGTAAACCTTTGGGCCATCGGCAAAAGATGAAAAAGCGTGCGCATCATACACGAGAACGGTGTTTCGGTCAGTAATCTGCGAGCAATAGGACCTATATGACCTATAGTTCCTATCAACTGATCACTAACCACTACTGATTATTCCCCAACTTGTTCGATCCTCCATTCTTTCGATACGATAAAGCCACTTTCCACAATTAAAACAATCGCGGGGGTGCTGCTAATGAAAAACGTAATTAGTGTGGTCGTGGGCCTGCTTTTCTTATCAGGTTGTGCTCGTGGGCAGGACATGAGCGGACATAACCACACAACACCTGCCCCTGCTGCTGACGCGGTAGAGACACAAGACTGGGCCAAACAGCGTTTGGCGAAGTCTCCCCGTCACCAGGAATGGGTCAAAGTTAAAAATGGCAATCGTGAGGTGAGCAGCTTCGTGGTCTATCCGGAAGTGAAGAACAAGGCCACAGCCGTGGTTGTTATTCACGAGATCTTTGGAATGAGTGATTGGGTGCAGAGTTTGACCGATCAGTTAGCTGAAGCCGGTTACATCGCGATCGCGCCCGATTTACTTTCCGGAATGGGTCCGAATGGTGGAGGCACAAGCTCATTGGATCGCAACGCCGTCGGCCAGGCAATCCGCGACCTTCCACCAGACCAGATTACCGCGGATCTGAATGCAGTTGCCGATTACGTTTCGAAACTGCCTGCGGCAAATGGCAGAGTAGTTGTAACTGGCTACTGCTGGGGCGGAAGTCAATCCTTCCGATTCGCAACCAACCGGCCGAGTTTGAAAGCGGCCTTTGTCTTTTACGGATCTGCGCCGACTGTCACTGGCTCATCCAGCGCAATCGATAAGGAAGCGCTCGCAAAAATAGCAGGACCTGTTTACGGCTTTTATGCTGGAAATGATGCCCGAATCGATCAGACTATCCCGGCCACAACCGAAGCGATGAATGAGTTGAAAAAAACCTATGAACCGGTGACCTATGAAGGTGCGGGACATGGCTTCATGCGCGCGGGCGATGCACCTGAACCAACAGCTCCAGCGGCAACCGGCAATAAGGAAGCCGACGACAAAGCGAAAGCCGATTACGACAAAGCATTGACAGCTTACAAAGCAAACAAGAAAGCTCGCGATGAAGCCTGGGTAAGATGGAAGAAGATCTTGGCAGGGATTTGAGTAGCTGAAGGATCTCAGATCCCAGATCCCAGATCCCAGATCGGTTGCGAGATTCCCGTTGCCAATTCAATCTGAGATCTGAGATCTGAGATCATCTGAGATCTGAGATCTGAGATCTTCAAGAGTACTTTTCCACCACCAGCTTTGCTATCTCACGAACCTTCTCTTTCAAGCTCAAGGGTTCGACCACTTCCAGGTTGGGACCAAACCCAAGAGCGTACTCACATGCCATTTCCTCAACATCAAAACCGACTGAAACCTTGAACCATCCATCAGCGTCCGTTTCAATCACTTCTCCTACACGAGCGAAACGTCCGGCAAAGCGAAGACGTAGAAAAACCGAAGGCGCAACTCGGAAGGTTGCGAGATAATTTGGAAGCGCGGATTTGAACGTTGCCGCAGAGTTTTCCCAAAAACTTCTCAGATCAAAACCTGCTGGAATTGAACACGGTTCAGGTAAGACGTCCGCTCGCGAGATTCGAGAGATTCGGTAGCTGCGAACTACGCCCTCGACACCAGCGACCAAATACCACGCACTCCCCTTTGCGACTAAACCCAAAGGATCAAGTTCACGTTCAACGGCCTGGCAGTCTGGACCACGCTCATAAGTGATGCGCAGTTTTCGTTCGGTCCAAATCGCTTCCTGCACCAACTGAAGGTGAGGCACTGATTCTTCGTTACGGTTCCAACCGGCCGAATCGATGTAAATCCTTTGCCTCGCGCGCTCAGCGCCTCTTCGATACATCGCAGGCAAAGCTGCGAGAAGCTTGAGCAGTGCAGCGTCGGATGCCTTCGCCAGTTTCAAATCAGCCAGAACTTTGGGAGACTGAGTCACAAAGAGTGACTGGATTTCGGATTCATTGAGACCAGTCAAGTCAGTTCGATATTCACCAATGAGTGACCAACCGCCTCCACTGCCTCGTTCAGCGACAACCGGAATACCAGCCCCGCTGAGTGCCTCCATATCGCGATGAATGGTCCTTTCGGAAACCTCGAGACGTTCCGCGAGAGACCGCGAAGTCAAATGGCGGTTTGTCTGCAAAAGTAAAACGATAGAAAGTAAACGATCGGCGCGCATGGTTATCTCAGATGTCCGTATGCTTTAGTTGTCGTGACTCACTGACACGAACGATCGTTTTCTTTAAGGTCTTCAGCTTTGTCTACCAACCATCGTTCGTGTTGGCTGAGTCCACGACAAGCTAAAGCATATCGGACATACATGACAGGGGATGTCATATATCGCCATGTACACTCGCTTCGCAAGCACGAAAGGCGGTGTTCCCATGCGCAAGGTTACTTTTGGCGGAGCTAATAGCCTCGACAACTTCATCGCGCGCAAGAACCATGAGGTTGATTGGCTGATCTGGAACAAGGAAGTCGAAGCGATCTCACGCGCGTTCTGGCAAACAATTGATACCGTGGTCATGGGTAGAAAGACCTACGATGTTGCGGCCAAAGCGGGATCGGGAGCCTACCCGGGTGTAAAGAACTACGTTTTCTCCCGAACGCTTAAGAAGAGTTCACACCGACGCGTTCAAATTATTTCCGAGGACGCGGCAGAGTTTGTGGGACGACTGAAACAAGAGCAGGGCAAGGGAATTTGCGTGATTGGTGGCGGCGTGCTGGCCCGGTCACTCTTCGAGGCACAATTGATCGACGAGATTGGCTTTAACATTCATCCTGTTTTGCTGGGCTCCGGAATCCCGCTGTTCTATGAGATGAGTCGTCAGATCAACCTGGAACTACTGGAGTGCAAAACGCTGAACAATGGGTGTGTCGTGGTGAGATACAAAGTGATCCCAGATATCAGATCTCAGATCTCAGATCTCAAAATTGAAACTTTCGGCACAACTCCAATCTGAGATTTGGGATTTGGGCTCTGGGATCTGAGATCTGGAATTTGCGATCAATATGAGTAATCGAAAAATCATCGTCTACATCGCAACCAGTGCCGACGGCTACATTGCTCGCACTGATGGAAGCGTTGATTGGCTTGAGCGTCCTCGAACTGCCGGCGACTACGGCATGAAGGACTTCTTCAAATCAATAGACACAATATTGTTCGGACGAAAAACCTTCGATCAGAGTTTGAAGTTCGACAGGAAAAGTGTGAAGCGCAATCTGGGAAAAACCAGGAACTACGTCTTTACCCATAAGCCGCCCAGGTCCAAATTAAATGTAACTTTCGTGAACGAACCAATCAAAGATTTTGCGAACGGTTTACGAGCGACGCCCGGTAAGGACATTTGGATGATGGGTGGAGGTGGAATTATTGGATCTTTCCTTGACGCCGAAGAACTGGATGAGTTCATCATACATGTGATCCCAACCTTCATAGGCGAAGGAATCCCACTGATCGCGCCACGCCACCGGAGCGTTGAACTATCACTGTTATCAACCCACGCCTACGAAGATGGGGTTGTGCGGCTGCATTATCGTGTGGAGAAGAGTTAGTCCGCAGAATACCCGGTTGGGCCGCAACCAAACCATCCTGAAAGGATGAAAGTTAATAGCCGTGGGTGAGCGCCTTTGCGCGAAGCCCACGGAACTAGCGGTTACATCCGCCGACCCTGAATGGGTCGAACCGGGCTAATTGTTTGACCCTTTTCAAGGTCTTCAATCCTTGCTGCCTTAACTCCCGTGGGTGTCGCGCAAAGCGCTTGCCCACGGCTATTAACTTCGGTCCCTTCGGGACCAGAAAATCTTGCTAAAAAACACTTGTTGGTTTGCTACGCAGATTCAATTTAAACGTGTCAGGCAAGAAAAATCTGCGTAATCCGCGTAATCTGTGGATTAATCTTGCCGAGATTAAGATTCACCGCAGTTGCGAATGCCTGAGGCTGTAGCGCAGTTCATATGCGACTCAGGTTTTCACAAAGCTGCGGTGAAAATCATCTTTTGCTTGTAGGCTGTCTTCACTCCGGAGGAGTGGCATGTTTATAGTTGGCGGACGAGGAAGACCAGAGGCACTCCTTTAAGGAGTGCGATGTCATTGTGGACCTGAGCTTTTCAATATGGACGGACGCAACATAGACGCATTTCCTCGGGTGAATATCACGGGAACATCGCACTCCTAAAAGGAGTGCCTGCTTGTTCTCGTTCGCAATCTATAAACATGTCACTCCTCCGGAGTGAAGACAGCTTCCACGCTCAAAGCCACTAAGCACTATTCCTTAGCCAACACTTCCCGGAAAAAGTCCACTGCCCGCGGATCTCCCGACTCTCCCAACGATCTGATCGCCTGCTTTCGCACCTGTTGATTCGGATGTGACCGCGCGATCTTGATCAGGATCGGGACTGATTCGTCCGAGTGGCGTTCACTTATGGCCCGTACGGCTTGCACTTGCACTTCAGTATTACCGTCATCGCTTTGAGCCGTAGCACTAAGAAACTCGAAACTCTTTTTGCCTGCCCGTTCACCTAACAACCTGATTGCCTGTTTCCGAACTTCCATGTTGTCATTGCCGCTTGCTACGGCAAATAATTTTTCCTCAACGCGCGGACTCTTAATGTCCGACAGTGCCTGCAAAGTCGTGCGACGTACATCAACCGACTGTTCCGAATCAAACAGCTTCAAAAGATCATCGACGGCGGCCTCCCCACGTTCGCTCAGCACGCGAATCGCCTGTTTCCTCAATTCAGGGTTGGTCTCACTCTTCGCAATCTCCAGCAAACGGCTTTGAGCACGCGGAGTGTTTGTTTCCGCCAGGGACCGCAGTGCGGCTCGTTTTACGTCAAGGTGCGGATCGTTTGAGTAGACCTTAATTAATTCGTCGACAATGTCATCCCGCTTAAAATGTCCCAGCTGACGTACAGCCGTTCGCCGCGATTCCCAATCGCCGTCGTTCTTCGCCACGCCAATCAGAAACGCAAATGCCGGCTGCTCCTCAGACACATTGCCCGCCGCAGAGATTATTCCCTGCCGGATCTCAACGTCTTTTACAGCTTCATAAAGACTTTGGATGATCGGCATGGTGCCCCGGTCATGACCTTGCCCAATCGAATGTGCCGCCTGACGTCGAATTTTTTTATCTTCCGTTTCATTGCGCACGAGGCCGGCCAGAAAAGTTTGTTCTCCTCCGACCTGACCGAGCCAGTAGACAGCTGACGAACGAATTCGCTGATTGGCTGAATTGGTAACGAAGGACTTCAACATTACACCTACACGCTGATCGTCGTGTAGGGCAATTCCCAGAACTGCACGTTCACTCAACTGATCGAGTGGAGCGGCGGCAGCTAACGCCCGCAGGTAATTCAAACTCTCTTCGTTGTTAGCGCGGCCTAACCAGTAGACAGGACAACCACTGTATTCGCGTTTGCGTTCGAGGTTATAGACCTCCATGCGCGTAATCTGGTTTCCGGACGGATCGCGCAACAAGAAGATCGCGAGATTACGAGTCTCAACGGTCATACCATCAGCGGTTGTGCCAACAAACACTGTGGTGTCGCCCATTGTGTTTATTGAACCGTGAAACTCGCGAATCGCGGGATCGATCGCGACACCAGACCTGACATCAAACGCATAAGCTGACCAATAAGGTGATTGCTTTGCTCTGGCCTTGTCTCTTGCGGCGTCGAGTTTTGCCATCAGGTCAGCGCCTTCAACCGCGATGAAACTTTGAACTGTGACTGCCGGTGATTGTGTTTGTACATCGCAACTCGCAGCTTCTACGCTCGCAATTGGTTTTGCGCCGGCGCAGGAAATAACCCCAAGCAAAAGACTCAACAAGAATGTTTGACTCATATTCGATTCTCCTCCGTGGAGTGCGACGGCCTGCCGTCGCTTTGTGAAAGGCTTACCCCACCTCTCACGGAATCCCTTTGAAATAGGACCTCTCAGCCCAACGTCAGCTGTGACAAAGCGACGGCAGGCCGTCGTATTCCAAAGACTGCGTCGCTATTTCAGAAGCTCTTCTAAAAACTTCAAAGCTTCCGGATCTTTGCTTTCACCGAGATATCTGACGGCGAGTTTTCTTTGCTCAACCGATGGATCGCTGCGCGCGATTGTCATCAGTTTGTGAACGGCACTCTTCTGTTTTGAATTTCCAAAGCCGCGCATGAGCGCCGCTCGTAGATCTGGATTCTGTTCCGAATCGTACATTGCTACGAGCTGATCTGTCGTCTGTTCGTCGTCGTGATCACCCAGGACCCGGATAGCAAACCCGCGCAGTTCAAGAGCATCGTTGCTGCGCGCTATTTCAAACAGCTTTGCGCGGGCACGCGGATCGTTGGTATCGGCAAATGCGCGAAGCATTGCCTGCTTGAGTCTCAGATCAGTCTCCGATGAGTAAAGTTGCAGCAAGTCGTCCATTCCGATCCGTCCGTGGTCTCCAAGCCGGCGAATCGCTTCATAACGCATTTCCGGAGTGTCGCCCGACTTCGCCACTTCAAGAATCTTCGCTCGCGCTCGCGGATCGTCGCGACGATCAGCCAACACTCGGAGCACCTGCATACGAATCTCCGGCGTCTTGTCGCTGTCATAGATGCGGATTAACTCGTCCAGTGAAGCGGCATCTCTTAGGTCACCCAAATATCGAATCGCATATTGGCGTGTGGCAACATCGGGACCACTGCGGGCGATTTCGAATACTTTTGCGCTACCCCGTTGAGTCCGGCTATCGACGAGGGCTCGCAGGATTTGAACTCGAATCTCTTTGGTTTGATCCGCGTCATAAAGTTTGATCAGTTCATCAGTGACCTGTTCATCATGCTGATCGCCGAGACGTTTAATTGCTGTCAGACGAAGCTTCAGATCTGGTTTGAGAGCGGTGTTTGCGCGAGCGAGCTCGAGCAGGACAGGAACCGCGCGTGCGCCACCGTAGGCCCCCAATAGCGAGACGGCTGCTGATTGGAATCCCGGGCAAGCGGCCGGATTTGCTTTTAACGAATCGGTGACGATCGCAATTGCACGTTCCTGGTCAGCCTGGAAGAGACTTTGAAGCGCCAGAACTTTAATTTCGCAGTCTTCGTTGCTCTTGAAGTCGGCGACGACGTTTTGATATCCCATCAGTGCCAACAGTGCTTCCGCCTCACGGCGCCAACTGGAACCCGGGAAGCGTTCGATCAGTCGTTTAAGTGGAGTTACAGCTTGTTCTTTCTGGCCCTGCTTTTGAAGTGAATACGCATACCAGTAAAGCGCCGCGTCAAGATCTCGCTCTTTCGGATAGCCCTTGATGAACTCGTTGAACTTCTCAGCGGCCCTCTGCCAATTCTGAGCTTCGATAAAGTCACGGCCCTCCTTGAAGATTTGTGCAGCAGCCGTGTTCATCTTGCTGGTCTGCATAAAACGATTCAGCTTTTGTATCTCTTGATCGACTGCGTGGGTGCTCTGCGCGTAAATCAACGCCATGGTCAAAAAACTCAGGCAGCACAACAATGCGAGTGCGGTTCTGGTTCGTGGAAAATAAGCAATGAGATGTTTCATCGTCGTCAATCCTCTAATAGTTGGTATTCCTTTAGTCTTGCCGGTTCACCGCACAGGCACAGAGAACCCGAGAGCGAGCGCAGAAGATCGAGCGGTGATCAAAAACGCACATGACATCTCATGTTCCCTGTGCCTCTGAGGATGTCCGATATTCTTGGGTAGGCTATAGGTCGAATAGGTCATATAGGTCTATTCACTGCTGACCACCGATCGGACATTCATGAAAGAACGAGCCATTAATCAAGTGCACGAGCAAGCGCAGTCGAATTAACTTGCAAAAGAGCAACTATGTTCTTCCGTTCCACCCGATCTTTGATGGTTTTGACATCCGCGGCCCGAGCGTTTGCTGGAAGATTAGCAATATCCAAAAGTATCGGTTCGAGACTCTCGAGCAGCGAAGCCACTTGCGCATCGCCGGATGCGTCTGCTTCACGCCGAAGCATCATGTTTTGATAAATGAGTTTTTGCGCAAGCTTCTTTTCATATTCGAGCTCAGGAGACGCACCAGGCTTACCAGGACGCACGTTTCTAAAGGATCGAAGCAACAACTCTGACTTCTGGAAATGGATCGCGGTCATTGTCTCGGCATCGGCTGAACGGACTCGTTCTGTATCGCCCGCTGCTTCCGAGGTGTTCAATGCAATGTTGTCAGGTTGCGGCTCGAATGCGAGTGGTGGACGCTTCTTGTTCGGCAACACTTTGTTCTTCTCTGGAGCAGGTGCCGGGGACTTCTTCGGGGCAGCCGGTCGCTGATTGTTCAATTGCTCGTTGCCGCCTGCAGCTGGACCCGATTTCGGTGTTTGATTGTTTCGATTGGAGTTGTGGCTTGCTATTTCGGGATTGGTTGCCGGATTTGACTTGAGCCTCGGATAAACGAGCAAGGCGATCACAACGCCGATAATCAATAGCGAAGCTAAAGCAGCGACAGCCGGATTAAACGCCCAGCGCGCAACCTTTCTCGCTGGTAATTTCTGCTTGCCAAGAATTCTCGTCAGCGCTTCGCGTTGCGCAACTGGTGCGAAGGAAACCGGGAAATCAGCGATCTGCATTCGCAGATTCAGAAAGTCAGACTTGGCTTCCTGACACTCACTGCAAGTTAGCAAGTGACGTTCAAGTTCCCTTGCCTCCTGTGGTGGAAGTTCGCCGTCTATAAGTAACGAAATTTTTTCAGTGCAATCACAGTTCATTTCTTGATGTCCGATAACCTTCAGTTTGTCGCGTGTTCCGCAACTGGCCCTCGTAACATTTACGCACCCGCTTCATAACTCTTCGCCTTCTTCGTCCAACGTTCTCGCAATGCAGCGCGCGCGCGAAAAATGTCTACCTTGACCTTGCTCTCCGATACGTTCAGCACCTGACTGATATCCCTGTAGCTCAACTGCTCCTGTTCCCGCAGCAACAATGCAACGCGCTGATCTTCCGGTAGAGTTCTCAACATTGTCAGCACCAGCTGTTTGCGCTCAGCAGTTTCATATTCCTCTTCCGGGTTTTGGCTGCGTGGCGTCATAACCTCCACGACCCGATCAAAGAGCCTGTAGCGCGTGTGCGACTTGCGAAACTCGTTGATGGCGAAGTTCCGAGCGACCCTGTAAAGCCAAAAGCGGGCCTGCTCGTGCGGCAAAGTCTCCCATGCCGTTCGATGCAGTTGCAGGAAACTTTCCTGTGCCAGATCCTGAGCCAGCTCGACGCGACCTCCCAATAAACACTCCAGAAACCGGCATAAGCCAGGGTAGAACTCCTGAAACAGCATGGTGAACTCTTCATCGTGGCTCGCCATATGCTGCGCTACGTCTCCTAAAACACCTGGGTTCGGGAAAAGTTACAAAAAAGACGGGCTTTGGTTTTCGGACTTCGGTCGTTTTCGGTTTTCGGTCAAGGGACGAGCTAAAGAAGTACAAATTAAAGAACAAGTAAGGAAGGGCGGTTTACCCCCGCTGGGTGGCCAACGAGACAATAGGTGAACCAGCGGCGGGGGTAAACCGCCCTTCCTTACTTGTTCTTTGTCTTAGAGCTGTTCTTTGTCTTAGACCTGTTCTTTCCTTCAAAGCTATTCTTTAGCTCCTGATTTGGTGTCGATGAACCATCAGTTCTGACCTAGAGCTCGTGAGATTTTTCTCGAACGCCATCGCTTCAGCGGCTGGCTTTGCACAAAAAGTCAGATACCACCTGCTTTAGCAGCGTGGAGTCTCAGCTTCGCGCTAGGTGGTAGCTTTGGAGTGACGGTTAGATACCACCTGCTTCAGCAGCGTGGAGTTTCAA
>Ga0070680_100000873_pt1 | contig 21393 bp, 16 predicted proteins | sample KBSC73BmetaG_FD_64672 | JGI IMG/M metagenome (GOLD analysis project Ga0070680, IMG submission 64672) | Corn rhizosphere microbial communities from Kellogg Biological Station, Michigan, USA - KBS C7-3B metaG | ecosystem: Host-associated > Plants > Roots > Rhizosphere | place: USA: Michigan...
CCAGTGGCGCGCCGCATTTTGGTGACGCCGATGCTGCGCTTCTCAGCCGCAGCGATGAAGCGTTGCATGGCTCCCGACCAGGGGGAGCTATCTTCGAGAAATTCGCCGTCCGGAAGCTGATTCCAGCCCTCTTTCCGGCCCGCGACCCTGAAAATCGGCTCGACTTTTGAATAGTAAGGCGCGAGATCGGCGTAGCTGATGGGCCAGTTTTCGCCGAAGCCGTCGTGATCTTTGGCCTTGAATTCGTAGTCGCTCAGCCGGAAGGACATGCGCGCCCAGAAGAGCGATTTTCCGCCGATCATGCGCACGCGCACCCAGTTGTACGGCTCATCCGGCGCGTGGGTATATGGAACCTGCTTCTCATCGACCCACTGATTCGCGTTGAATTCGTTGGCCTGTACTACGTGGGGCAGTCTTCCCGGCTTGCCGAAGCCCCGGTAGGGCAGCTCATAGACGGCTTTGGTTCCACGTACGCGGTTGAAATCGACGAGCGGCCCCGCATCGAGCATGAGGCAGTTGATTCCCTTTTTCGTGAGGGTGTACGCCGCCATTCCGCCGGACGCGCCGGAGCCAATGATCAGAACATCCCAGGTCTGCGTGGACATTTCGGAGAACCTCTTTTACTGTTTGCACCGCGCACAACGGCCACGAGCAGCCTGTGCGCTCACTAATCGAGCGAATACCAGTAGAGGCCGACTCCGCCCCTGCGCCGTGAGCCTGATCCCGCTTTCGCGATGTACTCGCGCGAGTTTACGGTCGCGGTACGCACGTCGGCTTTGGCCGTGACCAGGAAGTGGCCCAGCGGGTCTCGCGGAGGACTGTATTGCCAGGGTTGATGCAGCGGGGCAAGGATGGCATCCGCTTCGGTGCTGGTTAAGGAAGCGAACGGCTTCCCGAAGCGACTGTTCGATTCCGCATCCAATGCATCCAGGCCTTTTCGATAGAGGTCCTGACGCTCTGCCGGTGATTCGCTGATCAGAAAATCCAGAAACTCCGCCGCGTGCGCCTCGTTTGCGCCTGGAAGGCCATCGGCTGAGGGCACCAGCAGATCGCAGAGATGCCGGAGCGCTTCGAACTGAGCCGGCGTGAAAAAAGCCGCCGTCGTATCGGCCGCAACGTCCGGCACGGAAGGTTCAAGCCGCGGCAACTCCTGAGCCGCGGCCCCCGGCGGCTGATTGCCGCGGGTGGGATTCTGCGGAACGCCGGGGGCAGTATTTCCCGGGTTTCCCGGCGGGGGCGAAGGCTGTTGCGCTTCGCCCAGCGGAGTAAACAGCGCGGAGGCTGCGGGCGCAGCGACGATGGATTGAACGAAACGGCGGCGTTTCATGATCTAGTGCTGACCGACGGATGCGGATTCGACTCCGGCAGGCTTGGCCTTCGGTTTGGCGAAAATATCCTGCGGCGACTTCCGGGCGTCGAAAGCCACATCCATGAAACCAATCATCATCTCATCCCAGGTCTGATCGCCCCAGCGCACTTCTTTGGTGGGATCGGGATTGTACTTGTTGTTCGGCGAGTTATCAAAAGTGGCGGAGCATTCGATGGTGGTTCCGGTTCCGACTTTCAAAGGCTCAGCCGGGGTGTAAGAGTGCTGCCAGTTGAAATCGTAATGCGGCACGTTCAGAAGCGTTTCCCGGCTGCCGCCCGGAGTGAGAAGTTCGAACCGGAAGCTCTTGCCGCGGACATGCATATGCGGCATATACGAAATGATGCGCGCGTCTCCGTAGAAGGTCAGCTTCGACTGGACAGGATAATCGGAGACTCCGGGTGGGATGACGAATTCATTATTGATGGCGCCAACCGTCATGACTCGTTGCCGCGGCGGCTCTTTCGCAAAAACGAAGCCAACTTTCGTCTGATCGCGGGCGGCAGTTCCTTTCGCGGTGTAATGCATCTGGAAGACGAGATCGGAGCCGGCTTTCACGAGTTTCGCCTGCCCCGGCTCCAGCACGAGCGGCCGGAGGCCCGGCGCGTAGCCCACCAGGAACTCGCCCTGGCGAAGGCCCTCGCCACGATGCTCCCGTCCGGTTTTTTCATCTCGAACCAGTGGTGGAACGTAAGGTTCGCCGGGTTTCGCTTCGCCGAGCCACTTCGAACCCGGCTCGCGCACAAAAACGATTACGTGATGAATCAAAGCCCGGGCGCCCGGACGGATCTCGGCGGCCGTGACCCATTTGTCTTCGGTGAAGCCGCTGGGGACGACATAGTACGTGTACTCGATCGTGCCCTGGGCCGGGATGTCGTAGGGTTTTGGCATTTCGACGACCATATCCGGTTTTGCGATGTTCCAGCCATCTATGAAATGCAGCGGGGCGGGAGCATCCTTCGGATTGCCAGCCGGAGCTTTGGCATCTGCCCAGTCGGCGAGCGTCTGGATGTCTTTGGCGGCAAGCGAACGGTCGTTGGTGAAGTGGCCATATGCCGGGTCCGCGCTCCAGGGCGGCATGCGTTTGGTCATTACGGCCTGACGAATAGCCGACGCCCAGGGGCGGGCTTCCTCGTAGCTCAGCAGAGACATCGGGGCGGCTTCACCCGGCCGATGGCAATTCTGACAATTCTTCTGGAGAACCGGAAGAACCTCTTTATAAAAGGTGGGCGCGGGCTGGGCCGCCTGAAGCGCCAGCGCTGAAAATCCGGCAAAAACGAGCAAGCTCCGCATCTTCATCAGCATAATCTCTCCGGAGGGCAAAGGAATCCACCCCTCTCTCCAATCAGTACGGATGCGAATCGGGAACGGTTCTTGCAGAAATCAGTCACGCCGCCGGGGACGGCACACGCTCAAAATCGCCGAGCCGATCGAGTTCGAGCACGAGCCCTCCGTCGCCGGGATCGACGAAGAACGTCGGAGTGAATTTCGCATTCCAGACGATCTCGTCGTAGCGGTAAGAGAAGCGGGCGTTTACGGTCTGCCCGAAGGTCTCATCGAAACCCTTGATCATCAGCACAATTTCGGCCTGGAGACGCTCGAGATCCTGAGATGTTTTGCCAAATAACGGGCTCGATTCATCGATGGGATGGACGATGGTCCAGCTCAGGGCGAAAAAGAGGATGCCCGGCCGCTCGAGCGTGAGCAGATCGAATCTTCTAACCGGAGCGCTGTTGCTGTTCGCGCTCTTGTCATCCACGGTCATGAGCATCGCGCGCGCTTCGACTTCCATGAGGTTGTACGGACGTTCATTGGCCACGCGAAACATGAGCGCAGTCGTGGTCTGGTAAGGGGCGATCAATCCGTTCTGGCTGAATCGAATGCGCGCCGAAGGCCTGGAAGCGCGCGCCACCAGAAGCCCGGTGAGGACGGAGAAGCCGAGCAGCCCGCTCAGCGCCTCGACGGAAGCGATGCTGTTGGCGAGGATGCTTCGAGGCGCGAAATTGCCGTATCCGACGGTAGTCAGCGTGTGGGCGCTGAAGAAAAAGCCGTAGAGGAATTTCGTTGAAGCATTGGTTGCCTCGATTCCACCGATCTCGCCCGTGGGAAGCAGGTAATAGATGAACGCAAATATCGTGTTCGCGACCAGATACGATCCGACGGCGAGCGCGGCAAATCCGATCCAGGACATGCTGACGATTCTTTGCCAAAGATGGAATGCGCGCCACGTGGCTCCGGTGCGACGCACGTTGAAGCTTCCGTCACGATTTACCGCGCGGCTTAACCGCGCGCCGTATTGAGTGGTAAGACCCGGATCAAATGCCGGCTTCTGCATGGATTTCAGGGCCAGTTTAGCGCCCGAACTGAACCGGGCGGCCGGCTTCGGAGTTAATGGGTCAGGTCGTAGATGAAATAATTCATCGCGATCTTATATGCCAGAGAAGCCCATTTTTCCTTGTAGCGGGCTTCATCGGAGTGCTCCCAGGCATCGCCGAGATCCATATTGTGGCAGATCGCGACCATGATTCGGCCTTTATCGTCATAGACGCCGCGCCAGTGTGGTTCCCGGCCCTCGTGCTCATAGGTCAGGCCCGTTTCGAAGTACTGAGCGCCCGGAACCTGGAATTTCTCATCAAGGTCGTAAAGGGTATGGAAGATCGGGTCTTTGTCCGGAATATCTACCACCGGGCGGTCCGGGAACACGCGATTGAGACTTGCCGAAAAAATGGCCCATTCGCGCTCGCCATGGAAGTCATCCACCATCAGAAATCCGCCCCGGAGCAGATATTCGCGCAGTTGCTTCGCCTGGTTTTCGGGAAGAAGCCAGTGGCCGGGCTCGACCGCGTACATCACGGGCCAGTTGTACACGTCGTCTGTGCCATCCAGCGAGACGACCTGCTCGACGGAGCGGGCGTCGATGCGCGTCAGACGGCGAACGCCCTGGAGCAGATGGCGATCCGAGCGCGGGTAGTCCATGGTCCAGTAGCCGGGATATTCCTGGCCATCATTCATGATGAGCTGGCGGAACGGATAGCCGTAAACATCCGGATAACGCAACCGGGCACGGGTCCACTCGGCCTTCTGGTTCCAGTCCGGCGGTTTCGGGAAATCGTAGTATTCGATGGCCGGATATTCGCGAAACGGACGCTGCGCGAGAAGCGCGGTCGAGATTGCGAGTCCGATCAGGGAGATGCCGATGACGGCGCGAAATTGCATGTACGCCCTTAATTGGACGCCTTCAGCGTAGCATGCGTTTAATTCGGTCTAATTTCTGGGGTCGGACGAATCAGTCACCGCTCTTGCGTGGTTAACGGAAGAGTCCGAGGAACTTGGGGAAATCGCTCGCCATGAGAGCTGGACGCCTACGTAAATCAGCCACATGCAAAGCGCGAGACGCATCTTGCGAGGGGAAACGATGCTGGTCAACTGGGTCCCGATTAAGACGGCTGGGATGCCGCCGGCGAGCAGCTTCAGGAGAATCGCCCAAGGGATTCCGGTCATTGACGCGTGAATGCCGCCGGCGAAGACCGAAATCAGGAGCCCGAAAGCGAGGTCGGTGCCGACGACGTCTGCGGGGTTGAGATTGGTGAAGCGCATGAGCGCCACGGTACCGAGGGCTCCTGCTCCGGCTGAGGAGAAACCGACTTCGAACCCAATGGGAGCAATGATCCAGGGCAGCCATTTGTGGGCAATCGGTTTGGAAACGATGCCGGAAGGGGAAAGGCTTCGCCACAACGTGCCTGCCGCGGCGATCACGACAGTGACGCCCACAATAATCAACACCGGGCCGTTCAGAGCCTGCTTATCAAGGCGCCTCAGAAGGAGGCTGCCGGCGAGAACGGCAGGCAAGCCGCCGAGCGCGACATATTTCAGGACCCGCAGATTGACATGCCCGCGGGCCAGATAAACAGGCGTCGCGATCAGCTTCACAACCGTTCCGAAAACCAGCGCCGTAGTGACGGCTTCGGGCGCGGACTGGTGAAAGAAGAGGATGAGGATGGGGGCAGTGAGGCTGCCAGCTCCAACACCGGTAACGCCGATCGCCAGCGCAATGAGGAATCCCGCGAGTATCTCCACGTCCGTTCCTTCGTCGTAATGAGTATATCCCATTCTCGATAGGGATTCGTCAGAACAACACTTGATTTTGAGTTTAAAAACCCTATACCCTATCGGAATGATGATGATTCCACGCTTGAAGTGGGTCCGCTCAGCCGCCATGGCGGCCCTGATTTTGGGAGGAACCATTCCGTGCTGCGCGCAAGTGGTGGGGGCGGGCATCGAGGGAACGGTGAAGGATTCAACCGGCGCGGGGCTGCCCGACGCCAGCGTGGAGATCAGCAATCTCGAGACGGGTATGGAGCGGAAGCTGGTGACTGATACAGGCGGGCGGTATTCTGCGCCCTCGATTTCCGTCGGCAAATATCGAGTGACAGCGTCAAAAGACGGCTTCAAGACGCAGGTGAAGACGGGGATAGAGCTTATCGCGGGCCAGCGAAGCACCGTGGATTTGAGTCTGCCCGTAGGCGAATTGCGGCAGGTGGTCACCATTGAAGAAACGCCCACGCCGGTGGCCGTATCGACGCAATCCACATCCGGACTGGTTTCCGAGCGGCAGGTGAAGGACCTGCCTTTGAACGGTCGAAGCTACGACCAGCTGGTGACGATGAACCCGGCCGTCGTGAATTACACGAACGGGCGCTCGGGAGGCGTGGGGACTTCGAATTCGGCCCTGGGAAACATGTTCGCAGTGGACGGCCGGCGGCCGCAGGAGAATCTGTATCTGCTGAACGGAATCGAGTACACGGGCGCCTCACTGATCAACATCACACCCGGGGGCGCGAGCGGGCAGCTCCTTGGAGTAGACGCTGTGCGCGAATTCAACATCGTGACGGACACGTACGGCGCCGAGTATGGAAAGCGGCCGGGAGGACAGGTCAGCATCATCACCGCGTCTGGAACGAACGAGCTTCACGGCAGCGTTTACGAGTTTTTGCGCAACAACGCTCTGGACGCCCGCAATTTTTTCGACCAGGGCGCGATTCCGCAATTTCAGCGGAACGAATTCGGCGCCGCGCTGGGCGGTCCGATCAAAAAGAACAAGCTGTTTTTGTTCGGCAACTATGAGGGCTACCGGCAGCATCTGGCGCTAAGCAACGTAACGCTGGTACCGGACAACGGGGTCCGCGCGGGCTATCTGCCGAACGCCACTGGAACGAGCCAGACGTATGTGGGCCTTGCGCCGGGCGTTGCGCCGCTGCTGTCGCTCTGGCCGGTTCAGAATGGGCCGGAGCTGGGCGGCGGCGTTGCTGAGGCGTTCAATCATCCGCTGCAGACTATTCGCGAGGACTTCGGCACGACCCGGTTCGACTACAACATTTCGGCGACCGATACCCTGTTCGCCGTATATACCGTGGACGATAGCGCGGATCACACGCCATCCGCGAACCCGCTGAGCAGCGCAGTCGAGACTCTGCGCGAGCAGGTAGCGAGCATGCAGGAGCAGCACGTGTTTTCGCCATCGCTGCTGAATACCGCGCGCATCGGCTTTTCCCGAGCGACGTTTTTCTTCACGGGGACCACGCCGGTGGACCTGCCGGGCTGGGTATCCGGGCAGCCGATCGGAGCGATTGTGATCGGCGGCGGCACGGCATTGAATGGGGCATCTTCGATTACGGGCGCGGGAGCCAATGCGGGAAGCAATCTGACCGCTGCGCGCAATCTGTTCACTTACGACGACCACGCGATGTGGATGCATGGGAGGAATCAGGTCGAGGCCGGCATCTGGTTCCAGCGTATTCAGGCGAACGACAATCTGGCGCAATATCAGTACGGCCAGGCGTCGTTTTCGAGCCTGCTCAGCTTCATGCAGGGGACGATCGGCACGTTCACGGTGGTTCCCTCGCCGACGGAACTGGGCTGGCGCTCGCTCGAGATGGCGGGGTTTGTGCAGGATGTGGTAAAGCTGCGGCCGAACCTCGAACTGCGCGCCGGTATTCGATTTGAATCGACCGACGGGTGGAACGAAGCCCATGGCCGGGCTGCAAATTATGCGTTTGATGGCGGGGTGATCCGGACCGATCCGTTCATCGGGAACTCAGCGTTTGCGGTAAACAGGGCGAAGTTTCTGCCGGAACCACGAGTGGGCCTTGCGTGGGACCCATTCGGAAAGAGCCGGACAGTGATCCGCGCCGGCTTCGGCGTGTACCGGCAACTGCTCGACGATGTCGATTACCGGCTGGATCAGACGGCGCCATTTAATACGACGCAGACTCTGAAGAACGTACCCGTGAACGGGTTGCTGATCGTGCCCGGCGCGCCACTCGCTGGTGGCGCAAGGATTTCGCCGAGCGGCGTGCAACCGGACGCGTATACGCCAACCGTGATCTCGTGGAATCTGAAGATCGATCAGCAGATCGCCCCTGATATGACCCTGGGCCTCGGCTACGTTGGGTCACACGGGTACCACGAGATGTTGTCTCTCAATGCGAACGAGCCGGTTCCAACCTTCGTGAATGGCAGCGCCTTTTACCCGACGGGCGCGGTGAATGCGAATCCGGCGCTGGCGAACACGACTACGTGGATGTCCGAGGGCTTGAGTTCGTATCACGCGCTGCAGGTGGACGTGAATCGCAGATTCAGCAAGGGTTTCCAGTTCCGAGGCGTATATACGTGGTCGAAGAATCTGGACGACGGAACGGCTTTGAACAGTAGCGTTGGCGCGAATGCTCCCGGGTTCGTGATGTTTCCCCTTTACCCGAAACTGGACTGGGGACCGTCGACGACGGATGTGCGGCATCTCGCAGTAATCAATGCCACCTGGGAGCTTCCTTTCGCGAAGAAGGCGCAAGGGTTGAAGAAAACCGCTTTGGACGGATGGTCGGTCAGCGGGATCGAGACGGTTCAGAGCGGATTTCCGTTCACGCCAGGTCTCGGTTATAACCCGACGAACAATGGCGACAGCCGGAACCCCATCAGGCCATCGTGGAATCCGGCGTTCTCTCGGCCGGTGATCGTGGGGAGCCCGAACGAGTGGTACAACCCGACCGCGTTCATTCAGCCCGCGACAGGTACGTATGGAAATATTGGCCGCGATGTGCTGACCGGTCCCGGCCTTGCGACGCTTGATTTTTCGGCACTGAAGACGACCGACATTCGCGAACGGCTGAAGCTGCAGTTTCGGGCCGAGTTCTTCAATATGCTGAACCGGGCGAACTTCGGGATTCCGAACACGGTGGTTTATACCGCGGCGAATTCGGCCCCCTCGCCGACGGCCGGGGTGATCACGTCGACGGCCAGCACTTCGCGGCAGATCCAGTTTGGACTGAAGCTGCTCTGGTAAACGGCGAGCGCCGGCGCAGACCTATGGTTCCCGAACGGCCCGGAAGCCGACCATGCGATGCGACTGGAATGACGGCCATGCAGCCGTTCGGGCGCTCGACCGCAGATCCCAGGAGCTCTCGAAAAAAGTGCCTCCTCGCAGGACACGGTAAGCGCCGAACTCCGGTCCTTTCGGATTCTTTTGCGGCGAAACCGAATAGTAGTCGCGGCTGTACCAGTCCGAACACCATTCCATGACGTTGCCCGCCATGTCATATGCGCCGTAAGGAGACGCGCCGCTGTGCGTTTCCATGTCTCCACGCTTCTGGCCATCGAAGAAGCCCACCGGTTCGGCAGTGACGAAATTGGCGTCTTTCACGTAGGCCGCATAACTGTGGTCGATCTCATTACCCCACGGGTATTTGCGGCCATCGGTTCCGCGGGCCGCCTTTTCCCACTCGGCTTCCGTAGGGAGACGGTATTTCTTCCCGGTTTTCGCGCTTAACCAGTTGCACCAGGCGACGGCGGAATCCCAATTCACGCCGAGCAGAGGATAGTTGTCACTGTCTGGCGTACCTCCGCCGTGGTTGCGCGCATCGGTCCAGTAGGGAATCTGATCCTTCGGGACCACGCGCCCGTTTGGCCAGAACTTCACGTCGTCATATCCCCGATCGTCGCGGAACTTCCTCCATTCGCCATTCGTCATTTCGTATTTCGCGATATAGAAGGAATCGACGTCGACGACGTGCGGCGGACGTTCGCGGACGTCCCCATCTCCGAATGTGTCGCCCATGCGAAAGCTGCCGCCGGGAACGAAAACATAATCGCCGTGGCCGTCATTTACGGTTTTGGGTGATGTAGCCGTTCGCGAATCGCCGGCCAGCAAAACCAGCGCGACGCTCGCGGCCGCACAACAGAAGGCAGCGCGCATTATTGTTTATCTCCCGGTATGAATCCGTTGAGCTTCAGGAACAATTGCAGGCGTGGCATCCAGTCGTGAAATTCGGGGTCGCCTTCGCCATCCCCGAAACCATGCCGGCCTTTTTGATAGAGATGCGCTTCCACCACCCCGCCAGCTTTGGTGATCTCCGAAAACAATTGCGCCGAGCCGATCGCATTGCCGCGATCATATTCGGCGACGCAGAGGAAAATCGGCGGATACTTTTTCAAATCCGTGCCGGGCTTCGTGCGACCGGGTCCATAGATGAGCGCTGCGTAATCCGGCCGCGAGCTCAGACGATCGACCGGATCGGCAGCGTTCGCATCGCCCGGACCAGATGCGTCGACCAGGTCCCGGGCCAGACCAGAGCCGGCCGAGAACCCGATGAAACCGATTTTTGCGGGATTGATTTTGAACTCCCCGGCGCGCGACCTCACGACCTGAAGGGCGCGTTTCGCGTCGGCGACGCGAGCGTCCTGCTGATAGCGCGGCGCGAGCCGATAAGTAAGAACAAACGCCGTGACGCCCCAATCGTTGTAACGCTCGGCGATATTCATGCCCTCGCCGCCGTACATCAGCATGATGTTCGATCCTCCGGGCGCGACCACAACAGCGCCATCATTCCGCTTTCCTTCGGGCGGCTGGAAAACGGTGAGAAATGGATTATCGAGCGGCCCATCGCCCTTCGCGCCGGGCACTTTGCCAGGTTCCCACAGGTGGATGTTGTAGTTGTTCGGAGCGGCGCCGCGCTTCTCCGAAGGCGTGCGATTTTCGGCCGCAGACAGCATGCCCGCAGCCGCAATCAAGACCAGCACCGGAAGGCAACGACCAGATGCGCAGATGGTTCGAGACATTTGACGTACAGTTTATGCTGTTCCGTACGGCGCGCCGGCGGGGTGGCGCCGAAGTTGCTTTTTACGTGAACCGATGCGTCACTCCGGCGGGTGGACGCCGAAACGAGCAGCACTTGCGTTCGGCGCGGTTTGCGTGGCAGTGGTTGCTGTTTCAGGGGCGCTGTTAGCAGCAAAATGGCCCTTCAGCCGCGCAGCCGTAATCGCCCGAATTTCGAGGGACACGGGCGCGGATGTGGCGATCGATCGGCTGCGCACGACATATTTCCCTCCCGGTTTTTATGCGCAGAACATTCGGCTCAATCAGCCCGGAACCGGAGTAGCCATCCTTTCCATCCGGCGAATTCGTATACGCGCGACGTATACGGGGATCATTCGAAAGAAGGTCAGCGAAATCGATGTGGAAGGTTTTCAGCTCGCAGCCGGACAGGGCCATTCGTTCGGCTCCAGATCGAGTTCAGGCAGTTCATTCAATGTAGCGAAACTTGTCGCTGAAGACGGATCACTCGAGATCTTTTCCTCCGACGGCGGCCATCAGCCTTTTCATGTCAGCATCCGCAGCCTCGTACTTACGGGCATCGGCAGCTCTCAGCTCACTTTTCGAGTCGCCGCCCGGTCGGCGCGACCTCCTGCGGATTTTCAGGCTGACGGCCGGCTCGGCCAGTTCAGGTCGAACACCGTAAAGTCGACGCCCATTTCCGGGCGATACACGCTCTCCAACGCGGATCTCAGCGTTTTTGGCGGCGTATCCGGACTTCTTTCTTCTTCGGGCAAAATCGGCGGTACCCTCGCGAGGATCGAGTGGGAGGGCACGGCGCTTGTACCGAACTTCGAAGTTGCCGGTACCGGCCATAAAGGGCCGCTCCAATCCGACTACACGATCTTCGTGGATACGAATGATGCGAAGACGGAGCTCCAGAAGATCCGAGCTTCGTTTCGACGAAGCACCGTCCTCGCGCATGGGCAGGTTTCACAGGCGGCCTCTGCTCACGGCAAAACACTTGGTCTGGCGCTGAGAATGGAGCAGGGCCGAGTCGACGATCTATTGTGGCTTGTATCCGGACAACCTCGTCCGGGAATGACGGGGGACATCCGATTCGATGCCAGCGTTGAACTGCCGCCGGCGCCCCCCGAATTTCTACGGCGGCTCATTTTGCGCGGGAATGTTGAGATCACCCGGGCGCTGTTCACTAATCCGAAAATGCAGCTGCCGCTGAACTACCTGAGTGAATCCGCGAATGGGATGAATAAGCGGGAACAGCGCGCGGACACTCAGGAAATTCCCGGTGTGATCCGCGGCGCGGTGAACGATTCCCACGCCATCGCCCGGTTGACAAATGTGCATTACTCCGCGCCCGGAGTGAATGCGAGCCTCGATGGAGAGTTCAACCTTGTTGATAAGGGAATCAACTTCAAGGGAGTGCTGGCCACGGAAGGCAAACTCGGCGACGGCACCACTGGTCTCAAATCCCTCCTGCTGAAGATTGCCCGGCCCTTTCTCGCCATCCACCGACAGGGGAAAATCACAACGGTGTTGTTTACGATTCGCGGCTCATCCCAACACCCGGTCCTGGCCGTATCCGGTTCGAACGCCGCGCACGCCGCAGCGCACCTCTCGAAACGCTGAAGCAGGCGTCATAGATCCGCGGCGTGCGCACTACAATAACGGGCAATGCCGCGCCTGTTCATTTTCGCCATACCCGCTCTCATGGGATTCGCCCTGCCCCTTCCGGGCCAGCATGCAACGCCAGATCGCATCGCTCAAGGTCGAAAGCTCTTCGAACAGAATTGCACCGCGTGCCACGGCCAGAACGCGACGGGTGGACGCGGCTCGGATCTGACAGGACGGCTCCAGCACGGGGCAACGGAAAATGAGATTGTCGACAACATAACGCACGGCATTGCCGGGACCGAAATGCCGGGCTTTCCCCTTTCCCGGGACGATGCGCAAGCCATCGCCGCATTTCTTCGCTCGCTCCGGGCGAACGCGTCCGATTCGCCCATCACCGGAGACGCTACTCGTGGCCAGACGGCCTTTTTCGGCGCGGCTGGATGCGGCGGCTGCCATATGTATGACGGGCGTGGCGGGCGACTGGGCCCCGACCTGAGCAAGGAACACGACGCCCGCACGGTTCGCGAACTGGCCGAGGCGATCAGCCAGCCGCACAAGCAACTGGCTCGGGGCTTCGAAACCGTTGAAGTGACCCTGCGCAACGGCACGCAGATACGGGGAGTTCGCAAGAATGAAGACACCTTTTCGATCCAGATGATGGATCAGCAGGAGCATTTGCGCCTTCTGCTCAAGCGCGACATCACGCGACTCGAGCACCCGGCGGAATCGCTGATGCCCGTATTCAAAGGCGACTCCGGCCAGGTAAACGATCTGGTCGCGTTCCTGAAAACCGCACCGTATCTCGAGCCTGCGCGCGAATGGAAGCCGAGTGCGGATTTCAATGTTACCTTCCAGCGGCTGCGGAATTCAGACGAGGAGCCGCAGAACTGGTTGACCTACTGGGGATCGCTCCGAGGCGCACACTATAGCCGCCTTGCAAAGATCACACCGGCGAATATCAATTCGCTCGCGGCCGCGTGGACGTTTCAATTCGGGGGCAGCGGGGTCGAGGTCACTCCGCTGGTTGTGGATGGCGTCATGTTCGTAACCGGCCCGCTGAATAACGTCGCGGCGCTCGACGCCCGTACCGGACGGCCGATATGGCGCTACTCGCGCCGGCTGCCTGCGGATGTTCACTCCCACTGTACGGTGATGACGAACCGGGGCGTCGCAATTCTCGGCGATCGCCTCTATCTTGCGACACTCGATTCCCATCTGGTCGCTCTGGACGCCAAAACCGGCAACCTGGTCTGGGACGTGCCGGTGGGGGATTACAAATCGGGAATTTCAATTACCCATGCGCCGCTCGCGATTGACGGCCGCATCGTGGTCGGCGTAACCGCGGGCGAATGCGCTCTCACCGGTTTTCTCGATGCTTACGACGCAACGACCGGCGCAAAGCTCTGGCGACTGCATGCGACTCCACAGGCGAACGATCCCGAACGCTCCACATGGGCGGGCGAATCCTGGAAGACCGGCGGAGGGCCAACCTGGATGACCGGCACATACGACAGTGAGACGGACACACTCTTCTGGCCCACCGGGAATCCTTCGCCAGACTACGACGGTTCGGTGCGGGCGGGCGACAATCTCTGGACCTGCAGCGTGCTTGCGATCGATCCCAAAACCGGCAAACTGAAGTGGTTTTTCCAATATACCCCGCACGATACGCACGACTGGGACGCATCGGAAACGCCTGTACTTGTGGATGCGGCAGTGAATGGACGGATGCGGCGGCTGCTGATCCAGGCCAACCGCAACGGCTTCTATTACGCGATCGATCGGGAGACCGGGAAGTTCGTCGCGGGCAAAGCGTTCGTGAAACAGAACTGGGCGAAAGGTCTCGATGCCAACGGACGGCCGATCGTTATACCGGGGACTGATCCAACGCCCACCGGCGTATACATTTGCCCCGATGCGTCGGGAGCAACGAACTGGGCGTCACCGTCTTTCGATCCGAAGACTGGATTCTTCTTTGTCGCGGCGCGCGAATCATGCGCGGTGTATACAAGCGTCACGCGGGAGCCGAAGCCCGGTGATCCCTATGTAGGCTCCGGCCAGAAAGAGGATGCTTCCATTGCTCCAGGCGCAATTCGCGCGATCGACCCGGCCACGGGCGACGTGCGCTGGAGTTACGACATCCATCAGGGCTCGTCATCAGCAGGCGTGCTCGCCACCGCGGGAGGCGTTGTGTTCGCTTCGTCGCACGAAGGCAATCTCATCGCACTCGATGCGAAGACGGGCAAGTATTTGTGGCATTACCAGACCGGCGCGGAAATTCGGAGTTCGCCGATTTCCTACAGCGTGGATGGCGCGCAGTATATCGCCGTGTCCAACGATTCCGGTTTGATGGCGTGGCGCCTCGGTACGATCGAGTAACATGCCTGCGGTCCTCGAGCTGCGCGATCTCGTCAAGGACTTCACCGGGCAGCGCGCTGTTGACCACGTGTCGCTTTCACTCGAAACGGGCGGCTTCTATTCGCTGCTGGGGCCCTCCGGTTGCGGCAAAACGACGACGCTACGGATGATCGGCGGTTTCGAGACTCCCACATCGGGAGAGGTGCTGCTCGATGGCGCGAACGTCAATGCGCTGAAGCCATACGAGCGCGACGTGAGTACTGTGTTTCAGAACTACGCGCTGTTTCCTCACCTGACAGCCTTCGAAAACGTCTGCTTCGGGCTGCGCGAGAAAGGCGTTGGCGACCGCGAAAACCGGGCGATGCGGGCTTTGGACATGGTGGAACTTGCATCGAAGCGAGATCGCCGCCCCGCGCAGCTTTCCGGGGGCGAGAAACAACGCGTGGCGCTGGCCCGCTCGCTTGTCCTCGAGCCGAAGCTGCTGTTGCTCGATGAGCCGCTGGCGGCTCTCGACCCGAAACTGCGCAAGCAAATGCGCGCCGAGCTGAAAGCCATGCAGCGGAAAACAGGCATCACGTTCCTTTTTGTGACGCATGATCAGGAAGAGGCGCTTTCCCTCTCAGACAAACTAGCCGTAATGAATACCGGGCGCATCGAGCAGTTCGGCGCTCCTGAGGATGTTTATCTACGGCCCCGGACAGCTTTCGTGGCCGGATTTCTCGGCGCCATTAACTGGTTCGGTAAAGCGGGCGTGCGTCCGGAATCGACGCGCGTTTGCCGTGAGGAACCGTCCGGAGTTCCATGCCGGCGCGCCGCCGTGGAAAGTTCGCTTTTTCTCGGAAGCTGTGTTCACATCAACGCTGTTCTTGAAGATGGAGGCCGCGCCACCGCTGAAATGGCACGCGAGCAGAATCATTTCCGCGAAGGGGAAGCCGTCTGGCTTTACTGGGAACATTGCGACGAATTGCGATTCGATGAGCACCGGCCGCAGTGATGCGTAACCCGGCCCTGCTGCCCGCACGTATCTGGATGGGCATGTTCTTCGCGGCGCCGCTCGCGATCATTTGCTGCTATGGATTCCTGACGCGCGGCGACTACGGCGGAGTGGAACGGCCGTGGACTTTTGAAAATTTCGCGCGCCTGATCGACCCGCTTTACGCGGCCGTGGTCTGGCGATCAATCTGGATCGCCGGAGCGGCGACGGCGTTCTGCGTGATTCTCGGCTTTCCGCTGGCTCTCTTTATTGCTCGCGCAGGCAAACACGCCGGCCTGTACCTGCAACTTGTTCTGCTTCCCTTCTGGACGAGCTTCCTCATCCGCACCTACGCCTGGATTTTTCTTCTGCGGGACACGGGTCTGGTGAACAGCGCACTCGAATCGCTCGGTGTGATTCGTTCCCCCCTGCCGCTGCTCTACAACGATGGCGCAGTGCTGATCGGTCTGGTTTACAACTTCCTCCCGTTTTTCGTTCTGCCTGCCTATGCGACGATCGAGCGGCTCGACCCGGCTCTGCTGGAGGCTGCGGCAGATCTCGGCGCGCGGCCGCTCTCGACGCTGTTCCGGGTGACGATTCCCGTTTCTGCGCCCGGAATCGTCGCAGGCGCTGTACTTGTTTTCGTGCCCTGTTTCGGGGCTTACCTCACTCCTGATCTGCTGGGCGGCGGCAAGTCCGTCATGATCGGAAATCTGATCCAGAATCAGTTCACGACTGCGCGCGACTGGCCGTTCGGTTCCGCCGCCTCCATGCTGCTGATGTTTGCCAGCGCACTGCTTCTTGCCTGGCTGATGCGAAGCCGCATTGGAAGAGAACTGATGTGAGGCGGCGCGCGCTCGGAATGTACGCCGCTCTGGTTCTTGTGTTTTTGCACGGGCCACTGCTGGTTTTGATTGCGTTCAGCTTTAATGCCAACCGCTTCACGTTATGGCAGGGCTTCTCGCTTCGCTGGTACGGCGCCGCCATGCGCGACGCGCAACTCTCGGAGGGGCTTCTCAACAGCGTTATCATTGCGCTGATTGCATCGGCCGTATCAACTGTTATTGGCACGCTCGCGGCGTACGGCATCTGGAAAAGGCCTGCGCCCCTGCTCTCAGGCGCCATGTACCTGTCGCTCGCCACGCCCGAAATCGTTACCGGCGTGTCACTGCTTGCGTTTTACCAGTTTGCATTCCGTCTCATCCACCTGCACCTCGGAATGACCAGCGTGATCATCGCCCATGTGGCCTTCTCGATCGCATATGTCGCGATCGTCGTCTCCGCGCGGCTGCGGAACTATGACCGGTCGCTCGAAGAGGCCGCGATGGATCTGGGCGCGACAGAGTGGCGCGCGTTCTTTCGCGTCACTCTGCCCTCGCTTGCTCCCGCCATAGCCGCTGCGGGCCTGCTCGCGATGGTTGTATCGTTCGATGATTACGTCATCACCAGCCTGGTGGCGGGCGTCGATTCTCAGACTCTGCCAATGGTGATCTACGCGATGGCGCGTCGAGGCATCAGCCCGGTCGTCAATGCGGTGTCCGCAGTGGTTGTGGTGGCGTTCGGAATCGTTATTCTCATTTCGCAACGATTGCAGCAGCGATGAACCGGCGGGGATTCATTTCTGGCGCGGGCGCCACCGCCGCGGCGGGATTTACGGTGGGTTGCGCGCGCGACAGACGTCCACGGCTGAACGTCTTCAACTGGTCGAGCTATATCGATCCCGAAATGATCACGGCGTTTGAGCGGGAGCGAGGCGCCCGGATTCGATACGGAACGTACGAGAGCAATGAGGAGATGCTGGCGAAGATCGTCACCGGCAATTCCGGCTGGGACATTGTGTTTCCAACGCACAGCCGGCTTGCGCCGATGGCGGCGCATGGACTAATCGCGCCACTCGATCATCGCAGGCTGCCGCTGCTCACCAATGTGGATGCGCGTTTCGCGCATCCTGCCTGGGACCCGGCTCTGCGGCTGGGAGTTCCGTACATGTGGAACGCGACCGGAATCGTTTACAACCGCGCACAGGCTCCTCCTGCAACCGGCTGGAATGCCCTGTGGAACCCGGCGCTGCGTGGGCGGCTGACTATGCTCGACGATCCGGAAGACGCCATTGGCGCAGGCCTTTTGAAGCTCGGCTTCTCTTTCATGTCTACCGATAACCACCAGCTCGCGGCGGCGCGGGCCGCGCTTATCGAGCAGAAACGTCTGCTGCGCGCGTATATCAACGCGGAAGTACGGGATCAACTCGTGGCCGGCGATGTAATTACCGCGCAACTCTGGTCCACCACCAGCGCGCAGGCGATCCACGCCAGTCCCGACCTCGCGTTTGTATATCCAGCCGAAGGCTTTCCGCTCTATTGCGATTGCGCGGTGATGCTGGCCGAAAGCAGGCGATACGAACTTGCGCACGAATTTCTGAATTATCTTTTGCGTCCTGAGGTCGCGGCGGCGAACGCCCGCGCGGCGGAAACCGCAAGCGCCAACGGAGCGGCGCAGAAGCTGCTTCCACACGATCCGGTTTTATATCCCGGGGATAGTGATTATGCGCGTGGTATCTGGCCCACGGCGCTGCCTTCCGCTGCGCAGCGGTATCGCGACCGACTCTGGACGGAAATCAAATCCGCGTAATTGCGCGCCTGCGACAATCGAATTTCCGCACGCATGGAGCCGGGCCTGTTCATTACCTTTGAAGGCGTAGATGGTTGTGGCAAAACAACGCAACTCCGCCTGCTCGCCGCGTGGCTGAGGGAAAGCGGCCGCGAAGTGGTGGAAACCGTGGAGCCCGGCGGGACTGATATCGGCCGCGAGATCCGCAGGATTCTGCTCGATCCGGCAAACACCGCGATCTGCTCCCGAACCGAATTGCTGCTTTATTTCGCCAGTCGGGCGCAAAACGTGAAAGAAGTCATCCGGCCGGCGCTGGAGAAGAGCGCCATTGTACTCTGCGACCGCTTTACGGATTCAACGATCGTTTATCAGGGTTGCGGTCGCGGGCTCGATACCGGCATCATCCTCGATCTGCATCGTATCGCCTGTGGCGCATTGAAACCCGATGTGACGGTGCTGATCGACATCGATCTCGACACGAGCCTCGCGCGTGCACGGCGGCGCAACGAACGCACCAACGCCAACGAATCGCGCATCGATGAAGAATCCCGGGAATTTCATGCGCGCGTTCGCCGCGGATATCTGGAACTGGCGGCGAATGAGCCGGAGCGTTTCATCACCATAGATGGCATGCATCCTGTCGCCGAGGTCGCTGCCAGGATCCGTGAAGCTATTCAGAACCGTGTTTGAGGATTTCTACGGCAATCGGCACATCCAGACCGCGCTCGAAAACATGATCGAGCGCGAGCGGATACCGCAAACTCTGCTGTTTGCAGGCATCGAGGGCGTCGGAAAGGCCACACTCGCGCGCCGATTCGCCGCCCGGCTGCTCGGATCACCCGGAAAAATCGAGCAGGACGATCTCAGCCTTCAGGCAAACGCTGCACAGATCATCGCGCGTGAGAAACTGCCGGCGGACAAGCGCAATGAAGATCCACTGCTTTTCGCCACACATCCGGATTTTCTGACGTTTCCACCGGACGGGCCGCTGCGCCAGATCGGCATCCCGCAGATTCGGCTGTTGAAAGAACGCGCCCAGTACAAGCCATTGCACGGCAAATGGCGCGTGTTTCTCATTGATGGCGCCGATCGCGCGGGAGAGCAGGCCGCCAATTCGCTACTGAAAACACTCGAAGAACCGCCAGAGCATCTGATCATCATCCTCACGGCGGAAAACGTATTTGATCTTCTGCCGACCATCCGTTCCCGATCCGTGATTCTGAATTTTTCCCCGCTCGCCAACGAAGACATGAATGCCTTCGCGAGCGCCCGTAAGCTGGACAATGCGGAGCGCCGGATCGCGCTTTCCGGCGGAAGTCCGGGGCTCGCCGCCCGGCTGGATATCGATCTGTTTCAACGCCGCCGGGCTGCGATGCTGGCCCTGCTCAAGGCGGGCGCGGGCGCTGCATCCTGGTCGTCGTGGCTGCCCGTTTCTGAGGCTCTTGCCCGCTCGCGAAGCGAAAAGCTCGAAATCTACCTCAAACTGCTCTACGAGCTTCTTCGGGACATTGCAGTTCTTCACGAGGGGCGATCGGAAATCCGGAATACGGATATGAGAAACGAACTGAGTGCGCTCGCGCAACGGGTTTCCCGCAAATGGATTATTTCGGCCGTGAAGGCGGTCGACGATATCGCTGTGCTGGTTCGCCGCAATATCCAAAAGTCAATCGCTTTCGACGGGCTTCTGGTGGAAATGCGGCGCGCGGCCTGATCGCGCGATCAGGCGTTGGCGCCGGCGCGGCCGTCCAGAATCTCTCGAACCCGAAGCAGCAGGACATCCGGCGTGAAAGGTTTGTGCAGGAACGGGCGCTGCCGCTCCTGCGCCTCGCTCGTGACGGGGGTATCGCGAAAACCGGACATATAGAGAACCCGGCGGTCCGGCGTAATCGCCGTGACGCGATCTCCAAGCTCGAATCCGTTCATCTGAGGCATCACGACGTCCGTCAGAACGAGATCGAACTTTTGTGGATCCGCGTTGTAAATGGTGAACGCCTCTTTGCCATCGACCGCCTCGACAACCGTATAACCGCTGGTCGCCAGGACGGCGTGTACCAGCCGCCGCACGCCGTCATCATCATCAGCCACCAGAATCGTTTCGGTTCCGCGCGGCCCTGAAGACCTCTGCTGTTCCTGCGGGTAATCCTTCGAGCGCGGCAGAAAGATTTCGAAGATTGTTCCAGCCCCGGGCTGACTATAGACGCTGATGTCTCCACCCGTCTGCTTGACGATGCCATAAACAATGGAAAGGCCGAGGCCGGTGCTTCTGCCCTGCCCTTTGGTCGTGAAAAATGGCTCGAAAAGCCGCGAACGGGTCTCCGCATCCATGCCGGACCCCGTGTCACTCACTGTGATTTGCACATATTGGCCAGGAGCAAGACTATCCGGCGTTACCTGCGAGTTTGCGGTGATTTCGACTGCGGCGGTTTCGATAATGAATTTGCCACCTTGCGCCATGGCATCCCGCGAGTTCATCGCGAGATTCACGATTACCTGCTCGAGTTGACCCTGATCGGCGCGTACGCGCCCCACTCCGGTGCCGGGAAGCAGCACCAGATCGATCTTCTCGCCCAGCAGACGGCGCAGCATCGTCTCCATGCTGGTAATCGCAGCGTTGATATCGAGCACACGGCTTTGTCCCGATTGATGCCGGCTGAGAGCCATGAGTTGCCGCGTGACTGCCGCCGCCCGATCCGCGGCGAAGATGATTTCATCCGAAAACCGCCTCAGCGGACTGGTTGGCGAAAGTTCCGATCGCATCATTTCGCCGTAGCCCGTGATCACCGTCAGAAGATTGTTGAAGTCTCCGGCCACCCCGCCGGCCAGCCGCGCCAGGGCGTCCATCTTCTGGGACCGGCTTAACTGATCCTCCGCTTCCCGCCGGCGCGTCGTATCGCGCAACGCGAGAATCGCGCCCGTGATCTCTCCCGACCGGGCGCGAATCGGAGCCAGCATCTCCTCGACTTCTACCGGTGGCCCGGTTCCGACGAGGGCGAGACGCTGCGCCGCGGGGCCCGTTGTTTCACCCCGGAGAACAGCTATAACCGGCAATTCCACGTCCCGTCCGGCGGTCTGGTCGCGAAAACGGGCCAGCTCAGACAGAGCCCTTCGGTACGCTTGCGTTGTAGTCAGTCCCAACAAGGCTTCGGCGCGTTTTGTCATAAACGAAACCCGGCCGAGCCGGTCCGTGACTACTATTGCGTCGCCCACGCTCTCGAGCATTGATTCGGATCTCTGGATATGCCCGTGAAGCCGCTCCATCGCCCAGACCACCGCCGAGCCAATCGCAACCAGTTCCCCGACCTGCATCCATCCGCGGCGGTTCGGCTCGACCGTGAAGATCAGGGCGAAGGCAGCGGAAAGCGCCACGCT
>Ga0070680_100000874_pt1 | contig 21378 bp, 21 predicted proteins | sample KBSC73BmetaG_FD_64672 | JGI IMG/M metagenome (GOLD analysis project Ga0070680, IMG submission 64672) | Corn rhizosphere microbial communities from Kellogg Biological Station, Michigan, USA - KBS C7-3B metaG | ecosystem: Host-associated > Plants > Roots > Rhizosphere | place: USA: Michigan...
GCACACGACGAGAGCGTCGCGGTCGAGGACTGGGGCACCACCGCTCGCGAGGAGCGCGAAGGCGAGCCGCTCGACCTGCGCCTGCAGCGCGAGGAACCGGACACCGGCGCGGGGGCCGACCGGCCGGCCGACGAGTCCCCCGAGGCGGATTCGCCGTACCCCGAGGATCCCGAGCTGCGAGCCGGCCGCATCGTCCAGCCGGACGAGGGCGTGCGCGAGGACACCGAGCCCCACGACGTGGCCTACGACGTCGGCACCGACGGGGGAGGCTTCTCCGCCGAGGAACGCGCGATGCACGTCGAACCCGAGGCCTGACGATGCCGCGGTTACGGCGGGTCGACTGCGCCGCGCCCGGAATCCGTCGGGTGCGTCGCGGTCGAGGGTTCAGCTACTGCAGCGACGACGGGGATAAGGTCACCGATCCGGAGACGCTGCAGCGGATCAGCGACCTGGCCGTCCCACCCGCCTGGGAGGACGTCTGGATCTGCCCGGCGCCGAACGGTCACATCCAGGCGGTCGGCACCGACAAGGCCGTGCTGAGACTCCTAGGCAGGGAAAAGGCCACCGCCGGGCCAGCTGACCGCGCGGAAAATGGACTTCACTCCGCAATGAGCGCAACACCGGACTGCCGTGCCGCGGCGGCAAGCGTCGCGTCCAGCGTCGCCAGCGCCAAACCCCTCCTCTGCGCCAGCGACAGGTAGGACGCGTCGTACGCCGACAACCCGTGCTCGCGTCCTAACGCCAGCAAGGTTGCCAGGTGGCTCGGTAACGAGTCGACCTCAATCGGTAGCTGGACGAGGAGTTGCGCGAACCGTGCGGCGTCTGCCTCCGACAGTCGGCCGCGACGTTCAGCGACGAGCAGCACGTTGGCGACTTCCTGAGTCCACAGGTCGGGAACAACAGCGCGATCTGCAATGAGCAGGTCGAGCACACGCTCGCTCAGCGGAGAGGCTTCGTCCTCGAAACACCAAGCCATGGCCACCGACGCATCAAGAGCGAACGGCATTACGAGCGGCCCTCGTCGATCATCTTGCGAACACTCAACCGCCCCCGCCGACGGCCCTGCCGGGCACTTCGTAGCGCCGCGATCGTCGCTGCGGGGTCACCGGAGTCGGCACTCACGGGGACGAGGCGTGCGACAGGATGACCGTGCTTGGTGATGGTCAGACTCTTGCCCGCAGCCACCTCGTCGAGAAGCCGCGGCAAGTGCGTCTTTGCGTCGTACGCACCGATCTCGTCCACGAACCCAGACTAGTCTCAGACCAGTCTCACCACAACTGCCTCGCGATCGTCCACTGCGTTTCACGAGCCAGCGTGCAATGATTGGCTCGTGCGTGACGGCTGGGTGTTCCTCACCAACCACGCGGTGGTCCTGCTGGCGATCGCGGACGACCCGGAGTCCCGCCTGCGCGACCTCGCGACCCGCACCGGCCTCACCGAGCGCGCGGTGTTCGACATCGTCGACGACCTGTGTGCCGCCGGCTACCTGACCAAGACCAAGGTCGGCCGTCGCGTCAACTACTCGCTGCACCCGCAGGGCCTACGCCGGCCGGGCGTGGAGATCCAGAGTCTCTACCGGCTCATCGAGCTGGTCCAACCGTCGGCCAGCACGCCCCAGCGCTGAGCGACCGCACCGCGGAGCCTCCCCGACGCTCCGAGGCACGAACGATCACTCAGCAGGAGATTCGCCGACGCTCTCCCGGGCCAGCCGCAACCGCGCGGCCGCCTCGGCCCGCGACGACGCGTCGGCCGCGTCCGACTCGCGGTCGAAGGCCAGCAGCCACCGCAGCCGCTCCTCCCCCGGCCGCCGGCGAGCCAGCACCCGGACTCCCCCGCCGCTGGCAAGCCGATGCCAGTCGTTGATCACGATCGACGCGTTGACCCGGTCGCGAATGACCTCGGGCAGCTTGCCGGGCGCGGTCGTCGTGAACGACACCGGCCGCGGATCGCTCCCGTCCGGCGTCACCTGCATCGCGAGGTGCCCCTCGGCCCACTCGGCGCGGTCGATCTCGTCCCAATGCCACAGCACGGCAGCCACCTCGCGCGGGCACTCCCACAGCCCGGTCATCGTGGCGACGAGATGCCCCGCGTCGTACGCCGCGAAGGCCAGCACCCGCTCACCGGCCGGCAGCGCGCCGGCTACGTCGTCGGGCAAGGACGTACGTCGGAAGATGCTCACCCTCCAGCCCTGCCCGGAATACGGAGCTACTCGTCGAGGTAGTCGCGCAGCTTCTGCGACCGCGACGGGTGGCGCAGCTTCGACAGCGTCTTCGACTCGATCTGGCGGATCCGCTCACGGGTCACGCCGAACTCGCGACCGACCTCCTCCAGTGTGCGCGGGTGACCATCGGTCAGGCCGAACCGCAGCTGGATGACCTTCTTCTCCCGGTCGGACAGGGTGTGCAGCACCGAGTCGAGCTGCTCCTGCAGCAGGATGAACGACGCCGCGTCGATCGGCACGACGGCGTCGGAGTCCTCGATGAAGTCGCCGAGGTGGGAGTCCTCCTCCTCACCGATCGGCGTCTCCAGCGACACCGGCTCCTGCGAGACCTTCAGGATCTCCCGCACCTTGTCGGGCGTGAGGTCCATCTCGCGGGCGATCTCCTCGGGCAGCGGCTCGCGACCGAGGTCCTGGAGGAGCTGCCGCTGGATGCGCACCAGCTTGTTGATCGTCTCGACCATGTGCACGGGGATGCGGATCGTGCGCGCCTGGTCGGCGATGGCGCGAGTGATGGCCTGCCGGATCCACCAGGTGGCGTAGGTGGAGAACTTGTAGCCCTTGGTGTAGTCGAACTTCTCGACCGCCCGGATCAGACCCAGGTTGCCTTCCTGGATCAGGTCGAGGAACAGCATCCCCCGGCCGACGTAGCGCTTGGCGATCGAGACGACCAGCCGCAGGTTGGCCTCGACCAGCTTGCGCTTGGCGATCTGCCCGTCGATCTCGATCAGCTCGAGCTCGTGCCGCAGCTTCTCCGCCATCCGCTGCTGGGTGGCGAGCTTCTCGGAGGCGAACAGCCCGGCCTCGATCCGCTTGGCCAGGTCGACCTCCTCCTCGGCGTTGAGGAGCGGGACCTTGCCGATCTCCTTGAGGTACATGCGGACCGGGTCGTTGGTCGGCGACTTCAGCGCGGGGTCGTCGTCGGCGATCGGGGCCCGGCCGGGCCCGTCCTCCTCGTCGTCCTCGACGCTCTCGACGATCTCGATGCCCTCGTCGGTGATCAGCTGGAGCACGATGTCGGTCGACTCCGGCGGCAGCTCGGCCTGGGTGAGGGCGACCGCGATGTCCTCGGAGGTCAGGAAGCCCGCCTCCTTGCCCTTGGCGATGAGATCCTTGACCTCGTCGACCAGGGCCTCTCTCGGCAAAGCTGTCGGGCTCACCGTCGCTCCTCCGGTCATCCCTACAACGCCCCGATCGCCTGCTCGCGCAGGCCGCGCTTGTACTGCTCGAGCGCGATGAGCTGCCCGAACAGCTTGTTGTGCTCCTCCGCCTGCTCCACCGGGTTGATGCGCTGCAGGCGCGAGCTCAGCTCGGAGATTCGGCGCGTGAGGGCCATCTCCTGTAGCCGCGCGAGGTGGCTGGTCGCGTAGCGGGCCAGCTGGCCGCTGTCGCCCGACTCGTTCATGCGCAGCGGCTCGACCGCGAGCTCGACGACCAGCCCGCCGAGCGACTCGTCGGGTGCCACGTCGCGCACGCGGCTCACCCAGTCCTGGCCGCCGGTGGCGCTCGACGTACCCCCTGCGGCAGCGACCGCGGCGGCGACCGCGCCGTAGGCCGCGGCGGTGAAGCACTCCGCGTCGAGGGTGTCGAACACCGGCCCGGCCAGGCCCGGCGCCTGCAGGGCGAGCTTGCAGACCTCCCGCTCGACTTCCAGCCGCGGGTCGCGCGGGTCGGGGCGGGCGGTTCGTTGCGACGGCGTACGCCGTGCCGCCCCGGCACCCGCCCCGCTGAGCTGGCGCACTCGGCCGAGCACGTCGACCTCGGTGGCGAGGCCCAGCCAACCGGCGAGGCGGCGGGCGTACTCGTCGCGCAGCGCGACGTCCTTGATCTTCGCGACGAGCGGCGCAGCGGCGTGGAGCGCAGCGACACGACCCTCGGCGGTGTCGAGGTCGTGGCGGCTCAGCACGCTGCGGATCGCGAACTCGACCAGAGGCTGGTGCCCGGCGACCAGGTCGCGGACCGCCGCGTCGCCCTTGGCCATGCGCAGCTCGCACGGGTCCATGCCGTTGGGCTCTACCGAGACGAACGTCTGGGTCACGAACCGCTGGTCGTCGGCGAACGCCCGCAGCGCGGCCTTCTGCCCGGCCTCGTCGCCGTCGAAGGTGAAGATGACCCGGCCGCGCAGCTCGTCCTGGTCCATGAGCAGCCGGCGCAGTACGCCGATGTGGTCGATGCCGAACGACGTGCCGCAGGTCGCGACCGCGGTGCCGATGCCGGCGAGGTGGCAGGCCATCACGTCGGTGTAGCCCTCGACGACGACGGCCTGCATCGACCGCGCGATCTCCGCCTTGGCCAGGTCGATGCCGTAGAGGACGTGGCTCTTCTTGTAGAGCGGGGTTTCCGGCGTGTTGAGGTACTTCGGGCCGTTGTCGTCGTCGCGCAGCCGGCGCGCGCCGAAGCCGATGACGTCGCCCTTGATGTCGCGGATCGGCCAGACCAGCCGGCCGCGGAACCGGTCGATCGGGCCTCGCTGGCCCTCGCTGGCCAGGCCGCTGACGAGCAGCTCCTTGTCGCTGAAGCCCTTCGGGCGCAGGTAGCGCACCAGGTGGTCCCAGCCGGCCGGCGCGTAGCCGACGCCGAACCGGGCGGCCGCGACCTCGTCGAAGCCCCGCTCCTTGAGGAACTGCCGGCCGATCTCGGCCTCGGGGCTGGTGAGCTGCTCCTGGTAGAACTCGGCGGCCTGCTGATGGGCGTCGAGCAACCGCTGGCGCTGGCCGCGCTCGCGGCCGGGGGTGGCGCCGCCCTGCTCGTAGCGCAGCTCGACGCCGGCGCGCCGGGCGAGCGACTCGACCGCCTCGACGAAGCTCAGGTGCTCGGTGTCCTGGACGAACTTGATGAGATCGCCGTGCGCGCCGCAGCCGAAGCAGTAGTAGAAGCCCTTGTCAGGGGAGACGGAGAACGACGGCGTCTTCTCGTCGTGGAAGGGGCACAGGCCCTTGAGGTTGCCGCCGCCCGCGCTGCGGAGGGTGACGACCTGGCCGATGACCTCGGCGATCGGGGACCGCTCGCGGACGAGTGCTATGTCGTCGTCCCGGATGCGGCCCGCCACGGGGTGAGTCTAGTGCCCGGATCGGCGGTTTCCGGGGTTGCGAGGGCTCGGTTCGGCCGGTCGGGGGATATCCCGTCGGCCGCTGGACTCGGGTCGGGCGTACCCCCGCGCGCCCGCGCGCCCCGTGTTATCGCGTGTCAGCGCCCGCCGAGCCGCCGGTGCCAGCGCCGTGCGGAGGTGTCGGTGAGGGAGGCGACCTGGTCGATGACAACGCGCAACCGCTGAGCGTCGTCGGCCGCTTCGCCGTACGCCGCGCGCAGGGCCGGTTCGAGCGCGTCGGGTGCTCGGACCACGAGCTCTCGCACCAGGCCGAGGATGACCTCGCGCTCCTCGGCTCGCGTTTCCTCGGCCGCGGTGCGGAACATGACGTAGTGCGCGGTGATCGCCTTGAGCAGCGCACACTCGGCGCGGGCCTCCGCCGGGACGTGCAGGTCCGCCGCGTAGCGGGCGAGCGGCCCGCCACCGCGCCGCTCGCGGGTCGCGGTGACGGCGGCGCGGCAGAACCGGCCGATCAGGCCACTCGTCAGCCGCTTGAGGGCGACCAGGGAACGCTGGCTGCCGTCGTGGCCCTTGGGCCAGGTCTCCAGCGCGAGGATCCGGTCGAGTGCTTCGTGCAGAGCGTCGGGCGGCTCGCTCGAGTAGTGCTCGCGCGCGACGTCGACGAGCTGGTCGCGGTCGTCGCGCAGGCGGTGCAGCGGCACGTGTCCCGCGACGATCCCGTCCTCCAGGTCGTGCACCGAGTAGGCCACGTCGTCGGCCCAGTCCATGATCTGGGCCTCGATGCACCGCCTGCCGTCAGGGGCGCCCTCTCTCAACCAGGTGAAGGCCGGCAGGTCGTCGGCGTAGACGCCGTACTTGGGACCGTCCTGCTTGGGCCAGGGGTACTTCGTCGCACCGTCGAGCACCGCCCTGGTGAGGTTGAGGCCGGCGCCCTCGACCTTCGCCTCCAGGCGGGTGAGGACCCGCAGCGACTGGGCGTTGCCCTCGAACCCGCCGCACGGCTGCGCGGCGTCGTCGAGCGCCTGCTCACCGTTGTGGCCGAACGGCGGGTGGCCCAGGTCGTGCGCAAGGCACGCGGCGTCGACGGCGTCCGGGTCGGCTCCGAGCGCGACCGCGAGCTCGCGGCCGACCTGAGCGCACTCCAGCGAGTGGGTCAGCCTCGTGCGCGGGAAGTCGTCGACGCCGATGCCGACCACCTGGGTCTTCGCGGCCAGGCGCCTGAGGGCAGCGGAGTGCAGGACCCGAGCGCGGTCGCGAGCGAACGGCGAACGTTCACCCGCGGCCGCCTTCGGCGCTTCCGCGACCATGCGCGCGGTCGCGTGCGCGTCGTACGCCGAACCAGCCCCAGACATCGCCCGCGAGGCTACTGCCCCGCGACGACGGAGCTAGGCCGTCGCTCGCCGTACACCGTCCGTCAGCCGATCGCCGAAATTCCCGCGAGTCACGCAGCCGCGGCCAGCGGCCTCAATGACCCAGCCGGGGCCGGAACGTCCACGAGGGGCCGGCGCCCCCGCGCACAGACCCCTCGTGAAGCCCGAGACTCCGTCTCGTTGACCGGCTAGTTCGGCAACCACGGGCCCGACTCCTCCCCGGATGTCCAAGATTCTTTAGGAGGCCTCAGCCGATCTGGCGCTCGCGACCCTCCCAGTACGGCGCCCGCAGCTCGCGCTTGAGGATCTTGCCGCTCGGGTTGCGCGGCAGCGCGTCGACGAACGACACCGAGCGTGGCCGCTTGAAACCGGCCAGCCGGTCGCGCGCCCACTCGACCAGCGCGTCGGCATCCATCGATGCGCCGGCTCGCGGCACCACCACCGCGTGCACGCCCTCGCCGAAGCGCTCGTCGGGCACGCCGATCACCGCGACCTCGGCGATGTCCGGGTGGTCGGCGAGGACGTTCTCGACCTCGGCGGGATACACGTTCTCCCCGCCCGAGACGATCATGTCCTTCACCCGGTCGGTCAGGTAGAGGTAGCCCTCGGCGTCGAGGTAGCCGGCGTCGCCGGTGCGCAGCCACCCGTCGGCCGCGAGCGTGGCCGCGGTCTCCTCGGGCTTGTGCCAGTAGCCGGCCATGTTCTGCGGTGAGCGGGTCCAGACCTCGCCGACCTCACCGGGCGGCAACACGTCTCCGGTCGACGGGTCGGTGATCTTCATCTCGACCCAGGGGTAGGGCCGGCCGGCCGAGCGCATCAGGTAGGCGCGCGGCCCGTCGGGGTCGTGATCGGCCGCCGGCAGCTCGGTGATCGCGCCTGTGGTCTCGGTCAGGCCGTAGACCTGGATCAGGTCGCAGCCGAACGTCGCCAGCGACCGCTTCAACGCCTCGTTGGTGATCGGCGAGGCCCCGTAGGCGATCGACCGGAACGCCGACCAGTCGCGCTCGGCCGCCCCCGGCACCGCGCACAGGAACTGCAGCACCGCCGGCACGAGGAACGCGTTGGTCACCCGCTCCCGCTCCATCGTGTCGAGCAGCTGGTCGGGCACGACCTCCCGGACGAGCACGCACCGGCAGCCCTGGTTGAGCCCGGCCAGCGCCCACCCCGATCCGCCGATGTGGAACAGCGGCATCGCCACCAGCGACACCGACTCCGAGTCGAGCTTCCACAGGTCGGTGACCGCCTCGGCGAGGGTGCCCATGTTGGCGTGGGTGAGCATCACGCCCTTGGGCAGGCCGGTCGTGCCGCTCGTGTAGAGCTGCAGCGCGATCTCGTCCTCGGCCGGCTCGCGACCGGGGTCGTCGGCCGGCTGGTCGGCGATCCACGACTCGTACGCCGCACCGCCCACGATCAGCGGCAGCTCGCGAGCCGATGCCACCTGCTCGGCTACCGTCCGGAACTCCTCCCCCGCCACCAGCAGCTTCGCCTGCGCGTCGTCGACGATCTCGCCGACCTCCCGGGCGACCAGCCGCCAGTTGACGTCGACGAGAACGGCGCCGACCTTGCCGGCGCCGAAGAGCAGCTCGAAGTAGGCGATGGAGTTCTTGTCGAGGTGCGCGATGCGGTCACCCGGGCCGACCTCCATGGCGCGCAGCGCCTGCCCCACCCGGTTGGCACGGGCGTCGAGCTCGGCCCAGGTCACGCGGGCATCGGCGGCGATGAGGGCGGGCTGGTCGCCGCGCGAGCGGGCATGGCGGCGGACGATGTCGACGACGCGGTAGTCCATGCCGCACGCTATCCCGGCGCCGTCCGGAAGATCAGCGGCTGTCGCTGCCCTCGGTCTCGATGCTCGCGCGCCCCGCCTCGAGCCGCGCGACCGGCACCCGGAACGGCGAGCACGACACGTAGTCGAGGCCGACCGCGTGGAAGAAGTGCACCGACTCGGGGTCGCCACCGTGCTCGCCGCAGATGCCTACCTTGAGACCCGGCCGGGTGGCCCGGCCCTCCTCGGTCGCGATCCGCACCAGCCGGCCGATGCCCTCCGTGTCGATCGTCTCGAACGGGCTCACCCCGAAGACGCCCAGGTCGATGTAGTGGCCGAAGAACGCGCCCTCCACGTCGTCGCGGGAGAACGCCCAGCCCATCTGCGTCAGGTCGTTGGTGCCGAAGGAGAAGAACTCCGCGGCCTCGGCGATCTGCCCGGCGGTCAGCGCGGCCCGGGGCACCTCGATCATCGTGCCGATCGGGAACTCCAGCGCGGCACCCTGCTCGGAGGACACGTCGGCGAGCACCCGCAGCGCCTCCTCGCGGATGATCTCCAGCTCCTGGACCGCCCCGATGAGCGGGATCATGATCTCGGGCCGCGGGTCGCCACCCTGCTGCTTGCAGGCCGCCGCGGCCTCCGCGATGGCCCGCACCTGCAGCGCGTAGAGACCCGGGATCACGAGCCCGAGCCGGACGCCGCGCAGGCCCAGCATCGGGTTCTGCTCGTGCAGCCGGCGTACGGCCTCGAGCAGGTTCTTGTCTTGCTCGGTCGCGGCGACGCCGGCAAGGGCGACCTTGACGGACAGCTCGGTGAGGTCCGGCAGGAACTCGTGCAGCGGCGGGTCGAGCAGCCGCACGGTGACCGGCAGCCCGTCCATCGCGGTGAAGATGCCGACGAAGTCCTCGCGCTGCAGCGGCAGCAGCGCCTGCAGCGCGCGGTCGCGCCCCTCGTCGGTGTCGGCGAGGATCAGCGTCTCGACGTGCTTGCGCCGGTCACCCAGGAACATGTGCTCGGTGCGGCACAGCCCGATGCCCTGCGCGCCGAACCGCCGCGCCCGCGCGGCGTCGTCGGGGGTGTCGGCGTTGGCGCGTACGCCGAGTCGCCGGGCCTCGTCGGCGTGCGTCATCAGCCGGTGCACGGCAGCAACGAGCGAGTCGGCGTCGGGCTTCAGGTTGCCCTCGAAGTACTCGACGACCGGGCTCGGGACGACGGGCACCTGGCCGAGGTAGACCTCCCCGTTGGTCCCGTCGATCGAGATGACGTCGCCCTCGTTGACGACCGCGCCGCCGGTCGCGCTGAACCGGCCCGCGCGCACGTCGACCTCGAGCTCGTCGGCGCCTGCCACGCAGGTCTTGCCCATGCCGCGGGCAACGACTGCCGCGTGACTGGTCTTGCCGCCCCGGCTGGTGAGGATGCCCTGTGCGGCGATCATGCCCGGCAGGTCGTCGGGGCTGGTCTCGCGGCGCACCAGGATCACGTCGTCGCCGGCGGCTGCGAGCTCGGCCGCGCGGTGCGAGTCGAACACCGCCTTGCCGACCGCAGCACCCGGTGACGCACTGACACCCTTGGCGATGCGCTTCTTCTCGGCCTTCTCGTCGAAGCGCGGGAACATCAGCTGCATCAGCTGCGCCCCGTTGACCCGGTCGACCGCCTCGTCGAGGTCGATCAGCCCCTCGTCGACCAGCTGCACCGCGATCTTGAAAGCCGCCGCCGCGGTGCGCTTGCCCACGCGGGTCTGCAGCATCCAGAGCTTGCCGCGCTCGATCGTGAACTCGATGTCGCACAGGTCGCGGTAGTGCGTCTCGAGCGTGTGCATGATGCCGAGCAGTTCGTCGTACGACGCCTTGTCGATGTTCTCCAGGTCGGCGAGCGGCACGGTGTTGCGGATGCCTGCGACGACGTCCTCCCCCTGCGCGTTCTGCAGGTAGTCGCCGTAGATCCCCTGGTCGCCGGAACCCGGGTCGCGGGTGAACGCGACGCCGGTGCCGGAGTCCATGCCGAGGTTGCCGAACACCATCGCCATGACGTTGACCGCAGTGCCGAGATCGGCCGGGATGCGTTCCTGCCGGCGGTAGATCTTCGCGCGGTCGGAGTTCCAGGAGTCGAAGACGGCCATCACCGCGAGGTCGACCTGCTCCCGCGGCTCCTGCGGGAAGTCGCGGCCGGTGTGCTCCTTCACGACCGCCTTGAAGCGGTCGACGATGCCGCGCAGGTCGTCGGCGTCGAGGTCGAGGTCGTTCTTCGTGCCCTTGGCGTCCTTGGCGGCGTCGAAGACCTCGTCGAAGTGCTCCGCGTCGACACCCAGCACGGTCTTGCCGAACATCTGAACGAGCCGGCGGTAGGAGTCCCACGCGAACCGGTCGCTGCCCGACTGCTTGGCCAGCCCGTCGACCGACTCGTCGTTGAGCCCGATGTTGAGGACGGTGTCCATCATCCCGGGCATCGAGAACTTCGCGCCGGAGCGCACGGAGACCAGCAGCGGGTCGTCGGGCTGCCCGATCGCCTTGCCCATGGCCGACTCGAGGGTGCGAATGTGCTCGGTGACCTCGCCGGCCAGCTCGGCCGGCGTCTGCCCGTGCTCGAGGTAGTAGCGGCAGGCGTCGGTGCTGATCGTGAAGCCGGCCGGCACCGGCAACCCGAGGTGGGTCATCTCGGCCAGGTTGGCGCCCTTGCCGCCGAGCAGGTCCTTCTGGTCGCGGTTGCCCTCGGTGAAGTCGTACACGTACTTCGGCACGGCCGTGCTCCTCAGCAATCGATCCCGGACGGACTAACGCTACCCAGCCCGCGGCGGTTGATCGCGAGCGCCCGAACCGGGCCGAATCATGCGGCCGGGAGACGCTCGCCGAGGTAGGACGGAAGGGCGTCGAGACCCACGCGTTCCTGGGTCATCGCGTCGCGGTCGCGGACCGTCACCGCCTGGTCGTCGAGCGAGTCGAAGTCGACGGTGACGCAGTAGGGCGTGCCGACCTCGTCCTGGCGCCGGTAGCGCCGGCCGATCGAGCCGGCATCGTCGAAGTCGACCGTCCAGCGCTTGCGTAGGTCGGCCGCGAGCGTGCGCGCCACCGGCGACAGCCGCTCGTTGCGCGACAACGGGAGCACCGCCACCTTCACCGGGGCGAGCCGCGGGTCGAGCCGCAGCATGACCCGCTTCTCGGTGCCGCCCTTGGCCGTCGGCGCCTCCTCCTCGGAGTAGGCGTCCATCAGGAACACCAGCACGCAGCGGTCGACGCCCGCTGCCGGCTCGATGACGAACGGCGTGTAGCGCTCGTCGTTCTCCTGGTCGAAGTAGGTGAGGTCCGCACCGGTGGCCTTCGCGTGCACGGTGAGGTCGTAGTCGGTGCGGTTGGCGACGCCCTCGAGCTCGCCCCACTCGGAGCCGCTGAAGCCGAAGCGGTACTCGATGTCGACCGTGCGCTTGGAGTAGTGCGACAACTTCTCCTGCGGGTGCTCGTAGTGCCGCAGGTTGTCGTCGCGGATGCCGAGGTCGCGGTACCAGCGGGTGCGCTCGTCGATCCAGTACTGGTGCCAGTCCTCGTCGGTGCCCGGCGGCACGAAAAACTCCATCTCCATCTGCTCGAACTCGCGGGTGCGGAAGATGAAGTTGCCCGGCGTGATCTCGTTGCGGAACGACTTGCCCTGCTGGGCGATGCCGAACGGCGGCTTCTTGCGCGCCGACTGCATGACGTTGAGGAAGTTGATGAAGATGCCCTGCGCGGTCTCGGGGCGCAGGTAGGCCAGGCCCGACTCGTCCTCGACCGGACCGAGGTAGGTCTTCAGCAGGCCGTTGAACATCCGCGGCTCGGTCCACGCGCCCTTGGTGCCGCAGTTGGGGCAGGGGATCTCGTCGGGCGACGAGGGTGCGTTGCCCTTGCGCTCGGTGAACTCCTCGGCCAGGTGGTCAGCGCGGAACCGCTTGTGGCACGACTGACACTCGGTCAGCGGGTCGACGAACTCCGAGACGTGGCCGGACGTCTCCCACACCTCGCGCGCGAGGATGACGCACGAGTCGAGGCCGACGATGTCGTCACGCTGCTGCACCATCGCCCGCCACCAGGCGCGCTTGACGTTGTTCTTCAGCTCGACACCCAGCGGCCCGTAGTCCCAGGAGGCGCGCAGACCGCCGTAGATCTCGCTGGACGGGAAGATGATGCCCCGCCGCTTGCAGAGGTTGACGATCGTGTCCATGCGGTCGGGACTCTTTGCTGCCACGGAAACTCCATCCGGCTGGCGGTCGGCGGGGTGGTGCTCCAGGCTATCGGACAGCAGTGAGGCACGATGGCCCCGTGCCTTCGTCCCGCCGCCGTCCGCAGCGCCGGCCCGGCGCTCCGGCCCGTGGGCGGGCGACCGGTCCCGGTGACAGCCGCACGGCACGGCGTACGCCGACCGCACCCGCGTCACCGTTCCGGTCGGCACTCGAGCGGCGCAGCCGGCCCGCGCTGGTGGTGCTCTCCCGGCAGCCGCGCTGGCTGGTGCCGGGGCTGCTGATCGCTCTGATGCTGGTAGGGCTCTTCCTCTCCGGGCCCGGCGCCGCGATCCCCCTGCTCGTCGTGGCGGTGTTCCTGACCTGGCTGCTGCTGCTGTCCTGGCCGGCAATCCGGTCCGGCGGGCGGGTCGCCCGGATTGCGTCCGTGCTCGTCATCGTGGCCGCGGCCGGCTGGCGCGCGGCGAGCTGACGGATCCCCTCGCATGGTCATGGTGGTGGCCGTCGGCACCGTGCTGTCGACCCTCGTCGGCGGGCTGGTCGCCCTGCGCAACCGCGACCGCATGCACCTGCTGCTCGGCTTCACCGCGGGGGTGCTGCTGGGCGTGGTCGCGTTCGACCTGCTGCCCGAGGTCTTCCACCTGAGCAGTGGGCGCACCGGCGTGCCCAACGTCATGCTCACCTTCGCCGCCGGCTTCCTCGCGCTGCACCTGCTCGAGCGGATGGTGCTGCTGCACCACGCGCAGGAGGAGGCCTACGGCGAGCACCACCACCCGACGGTCGGGCTCGCCTCCGCGCTCGCGCTGTGCGCGCACTCCTTCATGGACGGGCTCGGGATCGGGCTCGGCTTCCAGGCCGGCACGCGCACGGGGGTCGCGGTCGCGATCGCAGTCATCGCGCACGACTTCGCCGACGGGCTCAACACCGTCTCCATCATGCTGGCGCACCACAACACGACCCGCCGGTCGGTCATGCTCCTGGTGCTCGACGCCCTGGCACCGTTGCTCGGCGCGGCGACCACGCTGTTCTGGCACCCCTCGCAGTCGCTGCTCTCGCTCTACCTGGGCTTCTTCGCCGGCTTCCTGCTCTACCTGGCGACCGGCGACATCCTCCCCGAGGCGCACAGCCGCCGGCCGTCACGGCTCACGCTGCTCGCGACCGTGAGCGGCATCCTCGTGATGTGGGGCGTCGTCAGCCTGGCCTGAGCGTTCAGGCTCAGGCCTTGCCGTAGCGGCGTTCGCGCTGCGCGTACTCCTCGATCGCCGCCCACAGGTGGGTGCGGTCGTAGTCGGGCCAGAGCGTGTCCTGGAACACCATCTCGGCGTACGCCGACTGCCAGAGCAGGAAGTTGGACGTGCGCTGCTCGCCGGACGAGCGCACGAACAGGTCGACGTCGGGCATGTCCGGCTCGTCGAGGTAGCGGGCGAGCACCCGGTCGTCGACCCGGTCGGGGTTGACCTTGCCGGCTGCCACGTCGCGGGCCAGCGCAGCCGCGGCGTCGGCGATCTCCGAGCGGCCGCCGTAGTTGACGCACATCGTCAGCGTCAGCACGTCGTTGTGCCGGGTCATCTCCTCGGCGACCTCGAGCTCGCGGACCACCGATCGCCACAACCGCGGGCGCCGGCCCGCCCACCGCACCCGCACGCCCATCGCGTGCATCTCGTCGCGCCGGCGACGGATGACGTCGCGGTTGAAGCCCATGAGGAAACGCACCTCGTCGGGTGAGCGCTTCCAGTTCTCGGTCGAGAAGGCGTAGGCAGACAGCCACTTCACGCCGACCTCGATGGCACCCTCGACGACGTCGAACAGCGACGACTCGCCCTCCTCGTGCCCCCGGGTGCGGGGCAGGCCGCGGGCACGCGCCCAGCGGCCGTTGCCGTCCATGACGATCGCGACGTGACGCGGGACCAGTTCACGCGGCAGCTGCGGCGGGCGGGCGCCGGACGGGTGCGGCGACGGCGGCCGCGGTGCGGGGCGAGCCGGCATCAGACCCGGGAGACCAGCCGCAGGGAACGCAGGCCGCGTTCCAGGTGCCACTGCACGTAGGCCGCGACGAGACCGCTGGCCTCTCGCCGGTTGCGCGGGTCGGACCCGTCGGCCACCGCCCAGTCGCCCGCCAGCAGTGCGGACAGCAGAGCGATGGTGTCGGGTGCGGGTGACGCCGAGCCGGGTGGGCGGTCGTCGGCGCAGACCACGCCGCCGACCGCGGGCGCGAACGACCGGTGCGGCCCCGGCGCACCGCAGCGCGCGCAGCCGTCGAGTGCCGGTTCGTAACCCGCGATCGCCAACGCACGCAGCAAGAATGCGTCGAGCACGAGGCCCGGCTCGTGCTGCTTGTCGACCAGTGCGCGCAGCGCTCCGAGCACCAGCAGGTAGAGCCGCAGCGACGGCTCGCGCTCCTCGGCGGTGAGCCGCTCGGCGGTCTCGAGGATCACGCTGCCCGCGGTGTAGGTCGCGTAGTCGCCGGCGATCCGCTCGCCGTAGGGCTCGAGCGTCTCCGCCTGCGTGACGATGTCGAGCGAGCGGCCCGTGTGCAGCTGCAGGTCGACGTGGGTGAACGGTTCCAACCGCGCGCCGAACCGCGACGTCGTACGCCGCACTCCCTTGGCCACCGCCCGCACCCGGCCGGTGCGACGGGTCAGCACGGTGACGATGCGGTCGGCCTCGCCGAGCTTGTGCGTGCGCAGGACGACGCCCTCGTCGCGGTAGAGCGCCACGGCCTCAGCCTAGTGCGGCGCGGCGCGGAAATCGGCTGGCGCGAACCGGCGCGGCGAGAGAGGCTCGCCCCTCATGGACGTCGTCCCGCTGAGCCTCGACTCCCCCGAGCCGCTGTTGCGCGAGTGGGCCGCGCTCGACGCCGCGATCCAGGCCGAGCTGATGCCGGACCTCGACCCCCCGCCGTACGCCCAGTCGCTGCGCAACCTGCAGCCGGTGGCGCATCTGAACCGTTGGGGTGTCGCCGCGGTCGACGGGGCGCAGGTGGTCGGTGCCGGGCTGTGCCGGTCGTTCCTCAGCGACAACCGGCACCTGTGCGAGGTCGACCTCTACGTGGCCAAGGGGCGCCGTCGGGAGGGGATCGGCAGCGCGCTGCTGTCGCGGGTGGCGGCGGTCGCAGGCCAGGACGGCCGCACGACGATCGTCGGTTACGCGGCCGCCGGCTCGGCCGGTCTCGACTTCGCGACGGCACTCGGCGCAGTGGAGAAGCAGGGTGAGCTGCGCAGCTCCCTCGACGTCAGCACCCTCGACCGGGAGGCGCTGGCCGGCGAGCTGGCCGCGGCCGAGGCGTCGTCGGTGGACTACGAGCTGCTGCGCTGGTCGGGCGTCTGCCCGGAGGATCTGCTCGCGGCCTACGCCGGCGTGGCCGACGCGATGAACGACGCGCCGCGCGGCGAGCTCGACATGGAGGACGTCGTCGCCGAGCCCGAGCGCATGCGGGTGCGGGCTCAGACGGTGCTGGCGACCGGCGCCCGCCCCTACGTGGTGGTGGCGCGGCGGACAGGTGACGCGGAGCTCGCAGGGTTCACCGAGCTGACGGTCGCCCCGGGCGGAGGCACCGGCTACCAGGAGGACACGGGCGTGGCCCGCGCCCATCGCGGCCACCGGCTCGGGATGCGGGTGAAGGCGGCGATGCTCGCGTGGCTCGCGACCGAGGAGCCCCGGCTGCGCGTGGTCACCACCTGGAACGCCGAGAACAACGAGCACATGCTCGCGGTCAACCGGCAGCTCGGATTCGTTGCGCAGGAGCGGTGGAGTGCACTGGAGGTCGACGTCGCCGCGATCAGAAGCCGAGCCGCCGCAGCTGTTTAGGGTCGCGCTGCCAGTCCTTGGCGACCTTGACCCGCAGGTCGAGGTAGACCCGCGTGCCGAGCAGCGCCTCGATCTGCTGCCGCGCGCGGGTGCCGACGTCCTTGAGCCGGGCGCCACGGGTGCCGATGACGATCGCCTTCTGGCTCTCGCGCTCGACGTACATCACCGCGTCGATCTCGAGCAGGTCCCGGTCGTCGCGGCGGCGCATCTCGTCGACGACGACCGCGATCGAGTGCGGCAGCTCGTCGCGCACGCCCTCGAGCGCGGCCTCGCGAATCAGCTCGGCGGCCATCACCTGCTCCGGCTCGTCGGTCAGCTCGCCCTCGGGGTAGTAGGCCGGCCCTTCGGGCAGGTGACCGACCAGCAGGTCGGTGAGCAGCGGCACCTGGAAACCGGTCGTCGCCGACACCGGTACGACGTCGGCCCAGTCACCGAGATCCGACAGCGCGACCAGCTGCCGGCCGATCGTGTCCTTGTCGGCGAGGTCGGCCTTGGTGACGACGGCGACGACCGGGGCGCGGATCTCCTTCAGCTGCTGGGCGATGTAACGGTCGCCCGGACCGACCTTCTGGTCGGCCGGCACGCAGAAGCCGACGACGTCGACCTCGCCGAGCGTGGTGCGGACGACCTCGTTGAGCCGCTCACCGAGCAGGGTCCGCGGCCGGTGCAGTCCCGGAGTGTCGACGAGCACGAGCTGCGCGTCGGGCCGGTGCACGACCCCGCGGACGGCGTGCCGCGTGGTCTGGGGCCGCTCGCTCATGATGGCGACCTTGCTGCCGACGAGCGCGTTGGTCAGCGTCGACTTGCCGGCGTTGGGCCGGCCCACGAAGCAGGCGAACCCCGACCGGAACTCGGACCCGCTCACACCTCGGTCCGCGACCGCAGGGCACCGTCGGAGCCGGCCGAGAAGAGCGGTGTGCCGGCCCCACCCAGGTCGCGCACGGCGCCCAGGTCGGCATCGCTGGCCTCGGCACCGACGAGTGCCGCTGCCTCGAGCCCGGTCGCGCCGCTGGAGACCGCCATCGCGACGGCCACCTGCACCGCGGACAGTGACAGCGAGGGCAGGTCGACCGACGAGGCGGCGTAGGTGCGGCCGGTGTCGTCGCGCACCGCCGCGCCTTGCGCCGCGGAGGTTCGCGCCTGCGCCGAGCGGGCGAGGGTGAGGATCTTCTCGTCCTCGGGGTCGAGCTCAGGCATCGGAGTGCTCCGGCTGCGGCACGTCGTCGTGGTCGGAGGACGACCCGTTGGTGGACGGGCGGATCAGCACGGTACCGATCCGGTGGCGGCGCCCCTTGGTGCCCTCGGCGGTGAACGTCAGGCCCTGCAGCGTCGCGGTCGCGCCCGGGATCGGCACCCGGCCCAGCGCGGTGGCCAGCAGGCCGCCGACGGTCTCGACGTCGTCGAGGTCGAAGGAGACGCCGTAGAGCTCCTCGATGTCGTCGACGGGCAGCCGCACGTTGACCCGTCGGGCACCGTCGTCGAGCTCCTCGATGCGCGGCACTTCGCGGTCGTACTCGTCGGTGATCTCGCCGACGATCTCCTCGAGGATGTCCTCGATGGTGACGAGGCCCGCGGTGCCGCCGTACTCGTCGATGACGACGGCGAGGTGCACCTGGCAGGCCTGCATCTCGCGCAGCAGCTCGTCGATCGGCTTGGAGTCGGGGACGAAGTAGGGCGGCCGCATGATCTCGTCGACCTTCACCCGCTCGCCACGGCTCTCGTGGTCGTGCACCCGGCGGACGAGGTCCTTGAGGTAGGCCACGCCGACGACGTCGTCCTCGTTGTCGCCGACCACCGGGATGCGGGAGAAGCCGCTGCGCAGCGCGAGTGACAGGGCCTGGCGCACACTCTTGTCGCGCTCGATCCAGACCATGTCGGTGCGCGGCACCATCACCTCGCGCACGAGCGTGTCGCCGAGCTCGAAGACGGAGTGCAGCATTGCTCGCTCGGACTCCTCGATGACCTGGCGTTCCTCGGCCACGTCGATGAGGTCGCGCAGCTCGGCCTCGGAGCTGAACGGTCCCGCCGGAAAGCCCCGGCCGGGGGTGAGCGCGTTGCCGAGCAGGATCAGCAGCTGCGGCAGCGGTCCGAGGATCCGGTTGAGCGACAGCGCCAACCAGGCGGTGCGCAAGGAGATGGTCTCGGCGTGCTGGCGGCCGAGGGTGCGCGGAGCGACACCGACGAGCACGTAGTCGATGACCGTCATCGAGCCGGCGGCGACGAGGATCGCCCGCCAGTCGGTCGGGAACGTGTCGGAGGCGACCAGCGCGACGAGCACGGTGCCGGTCAGCTCCGCGGCCACCCGGATGAGCAGCAGCAGGTTGAGGTAGCGCGGCGGGTCGGTGATGACCGTCTGCACCCGGCGCGCGCCGCGCTTGCCGGAGTCGGCCAGCCCGTCGATCCGCACCCGGGAGACGCGCGACAGCGCGGTCTCGGCCGCGGCGAAGAATCCGGCCAGCAGCACCATGAGGCCGGCGGCGAGCAGCAGTGCGCCGTTACCGCTCATGCGCGGGCCGCCTGCCAGGACGCGAGCAGCCTGCCCTGCAACCCGAACATCTCCCGCTCGGCCGACGGCTCGTGGTGGTCGTAGCCGAGCAGGTGCAGCACGCCGTGGGTGCACAGCAGGTGCAGCTCGTCGTCCATCGAGTGGCCCGCTTCGCGCGCCTGCTGCTGCGCGACCTCGGGACAGAGCACGACGTCGCCGAGCAGCGTGGGCGGCGGGTCGTCGTCATCGTCGTCACGAGGCGTCTCGAGCGCGTCCATGGGGAAGGCGAGCACGTCGGTGGGGCCGGGCTCGTGCATCCAGCGCTCGTGCAGTGCGGTCATGGCGGCGACGTCGTAGAGCATGATCGACAGCTCGGCGAGCGGGTGGATGCCCATCTCGACCAGCACGTGCCGGGCCAGCCCCTCGAGGGCGTGGGCGTCGACGTCGACGCCGGACTCGTTGACGATGTCGATGGACATCGAGGTCACCGCCGGCCGCGACGCTGACCGGCCGCCGGCCGCGCCGGAGCGTCCTGCTGTGAGGCGTCGTAGCGCGCGTAGGCGTCGACGATGTCGCTGACGAGGCGGTGGCGTACGACGTCGCTGCTGGTCAGCCGCGTGAAGTGCACGTCGTCGATGCCCTCGAGTATCCCTTGCACGATCCGCAGTCCGGACTGCTGCCCGGCCGGCAGGTCGGTCTGGGTGATGTCGCCCGTCACGACCATCTTCGAGCCGAAGCCGAGCCGGGTCAGGAACATCTTCATCTGCTCGGGCGAGGTGTTCTGCGCCTCGTCGAGGATGATGAACGAGTCGTTCAGCGAGCGGCCGCGCATGTAGGCCAGCGGCGCCACCTCGATGGTGCCGCTCGCGATCAGCCGCGGGATCGAGTCGGGGTCGACCATGTCGTGCAGCGCGTCGTGCAGCGGCCGCAGGTAGGGGTCGATCTTCTCGTAGAGCGTGCCCGGCAGGAAGCCGAGCCGTTCCCCCGCCTCGACCGCGGGCCGGGTCAGGATGATCCGGTTGACCTGCTTGGCCTGCAACGACTGCACCGCCTTGGCCATCGCGAGGTAGGTCTTGCCGGTGCCGGCCGGGCCGATGCCGAAGACGATCGTGTGCTGGTCGATCGCGTCGACGTAGCGCTTCTGGTTGAGCGTCTTCGGCCGGATCGTGCGCCCGCGGCTGGACAGGATGTTGAGCGTCAGGACGTCGGCGGGACGCTCGCGGGTCTCGGCCCGCAGCATCGCGAGGCTGCGCTCGACCGAGTCTGCGGTCAGCACGTCGCCGCGGTCGAGCAGGGTGATGAGCTCCTCGAAGAGCCGGGCGACGAGTGCCGACTCCTCCGGCTCACCGCTGATCGTGATCTCGTTGCCGCGGACGTGGATGTCGCTGCGGAAGGCGCGCTCCACGACCCGCAGCAACTCGTCGTGAGAGCCGAGGAGGCTCACCATGGAGTGGCTGCTGGGCACGACGATCTTCGTCTGCGCGTGTGGGGTGTCCGCCATGGGCGCGGCCTTGCCGGCCGGGGCACCTGCTTTCCGTCGCTCGGAGAATTCGGCTGCGCTCATGCTACGCGGGCAGCCGCCGCCTCACCTACAACTGCGGATCAGTCGACGATCATCCCGGCGGCCAGCCCAGACCGCGGCCGGCGAGCACGTGGGCGTGCACGTGGAAGACGGTCTGCCCGGCTCCCGCGCCGGTGTTGAAGACCACCCGGTAGCCCGCATCGGCCGCTCCCTCGTCGGCCGCCACGGCAGCCGCCTCGCGGAGCACCTCGCCGAGCAGGTCCGGGTCGTCGCGGGCGAGTGCCGCGACGTTGACGTGATGCTCCTTGGGGATCACGAGCACGTGGGTGGGCGCCTGCGGGTTGATGTCGCGGAACGCCAGCGTCCGCTCCCCGTCGCGTACGACGGTGGCCGGCAGCTCAGCGGCGACGATCCGGCAGAACAAGCAGTCGTCCGCCACTCACGGCTCCTCTCGGTGGTGGTCACGGGTCAGGTAGAGGCCGGCACCGCCGGCGGCGCCGAGCGCGATCGCCAGCAGGATCGCGATCAGCAGGTAACGGGTCAACGGGTCGAGCCCCCCGCCGCTCGACGAGGCGGCCGCCGGGGTCGGTGACAGGGTCGCGGGCGGCGGGGTGGTCGGCAGGCCGATCGGAGATGCGTTGAGCTCGGTCGGCGCCTCGATCGTGCCCACCGGCGCCGGAGCCTCGGTCGGGCGGTGCACGGCCGGCCGCGGCGAGTAGGTCGACGGCGGCCTGGTGGTGGTCACCGGTGCAGCCGTCGTCGGCGCCGCCGTCGGCGGGGTGGTCGCGGTCGGCGCCGCCGAGCTGAACGTCGGCAGCGGCAGCACGTCGCGTGTCGGCGACGGTGAGGGTGAGGGTGAGGAGACGGGTTGCGACGCCGCGCTCGACGGTGCGGTCGGCACCGGGCTCGCGGACGTCTCGGCGTGGGCCGTGCCGCCGCCGAGCAGCGCAGCCACGACGGC
>Ga0070680_100000877_pt1 | contig 21350 bp, 22 predicted proteins | sample KBSC73BmetaG_FD_64672 | JGI IMG/M metagenome (GOLD analysis project Ga0070680, IMG submission 64672) | Corn rhizosphere microbial communities from Kellogg Biological Station, Michigan, USA - KBS C7-3B metaG | ecosystem: Host-associated > Plants > Roots > Rhizosphere | place: USA: Michigan...
GTCTTCAGCCGGCGCGCAACCTCGTCGAGCGACAGATAGTGCAGTTCCGACGACATGGCATCCCCCCGGCAGCCCCTTGCCGAGAGAGTGCACAAATGAAAACGGCGGCGCCAGAGGCACCGCCGTTTCGCTTTCGCAAAGCGCGCGCGAGGGCCGGTTAGCCTTCCGCCTTCAGGTTCACGGCCGCCGAGCGGCCGCGCTCGGTCGCGATCTCGTAGCTGATCTTCTGGCCTTCGTTCAGGCCATTCATGCCGGAGCGCTCGACGGCGCTGATATGAACGAACACGTCCTTGCCACCATCGTTCGGCTGGATGAAGCCGAAGCCCTTGGTGGCGTTGAACCACTTAACCGTCCCTGTAGCCATTTAGGTCTCTCCTTGGCAGTTTTGACGAGCTACAAACACACACGCGCGGCGACCCGAGCGCTCGTTGCTGTGGTCCGCGACAACTGAAGAATTTGGAAATCAGCGCGTGGGGTTCGTCCGCAGTGGGCAGGGCCGCCAAGGCATGGCCAAGTTCGGAAGTCGCAGGACCGCATGTACGTTCTAACGCCGGCAATTCAAGATTGGTTGCCGAGCGAACGCAAATGCCCGTGCCGCGTCACATTGTTGCGCCGATTTTCCACGGCTCGAACTCGTCGTCGCCGATGCCGAGGGCTTCGGATTTGGTCTTCTGGCCCGAAGCTGTTTTCACGATGAGTTCAAATATCCGCTTGCCGTTTTCCTGGATCGACTCCTCGCCGTCGACGATGGTGCCGCAGTTGATGTCCATGTCGTCGGTCATGCGCCGGTAGAGCGCGCTGTTCGTCGCGAGCTTGAGCGACGGGGTGGGTTTGCAGCCGAACACACTGCCGCGTCCGGTGGTGAAGCACAGGACGTTGGCGCCGCCGGCGACCTGACCCGTGGCCGACACCGGATCGTAGCCGGGCGAATCCATGTAGACGAAACCCTTGGCCGTGATCGGCTGGGCGTACTCGTAGACGTCGACCAGGTTGGTCGTGCCGCCCTTGGCCACCGCGCCCAGAGACTTCTCGAGAATGGTGGTGAGACCGCCCGCCTTGTTGCCCGGCGAGGGATTGTTGTTCATCTCGCCGCCGGTGCGCGCGCAATGGTCTTCCCACCACTTGATGCGCTTGACGATCTTCTCGCCGACCGCGCGGCTGGCCGCGCGGCGAGTCAGCAGATGCTCGGCGCCGTAAATCTCGGGCGTCTCCGACAGAACCGCCGTGCCGCCGTTCTTCACCAGCAGGTCGACCGCCGCGCCGAGCGCGGGATTGGCCGAAATGCCCGAGTAGCCGTCGGAGCCGCCGCACTGCAGCGCCAGGATGAGCTCGCTCGCCGGGACCGGCACGCGCTTGACGTCATTGGCCTCGGGCAGCAATTCCTTCAGGAATCCCACGGCGCGCATCACCGTCTTGGACACACCGCCCTCGTCCTGGATTGCCATCGGGATCAGCTTCGGGCCTTCCTTCAAGCCCTCGGCGTCCATCAGGCCGGAGATCTGGTTGGTCTCGCAGCCGAGGCCCAGGACCACGACCGCCGCCATGTTGGGGTGACGCGTGTAGCCCGCGAGCGTACGCCGCAGCACGTCCATCTCGAGGCCCGACGCGGCCATGCCGCAGCCGCCGCCGTGCGTCAGCGGCACCACGCCGTCGATGTTGGGATACTGCGCGAGCAGCGGCTCGACATGCTTGGCGATCATGCGGCTGGTGGCGGCCGAGCAATTCACCGTCGTGACGATACCCAGGTAGTTGCGCGTCGCGGCCCGTCCATCGGCGCGTCGGTAGCCCATGAAGGTGGCCGGCGTCAGGGCGTAGTCGGTCGCATGGGCGTCGGCGCAAAAGGCATAATCGCGCTCGAAGTCGCCCATGACGCAGTTGTGCGTATGGACATGGGTGCCGGGCGCCAGGTCCTCGGTCGCGAAGCCGATGATCTGGTTGTACTTGCGCAGCGGCTCGCCCTTCTTCACCGCGCGCGTCAGGATCTTGTGGCCGGGCGGTACGCGCGTGGCGGCGGCAACGTCGCCTTCGATCCGGGTGTTGGGCAGGATGTCCATGCGGGCCACGACGACGTTGTCGTTGGGATGCAGGCGGATGGTGATCGGTGCGGGCATGTTGTTTCCTCCTGTTCGTCGCTTCGCTCTGGTCGCGACGACGGGTTGCTAGGCAGCTTTCTTGGCACGGATGGCGTCGATCGCAGCGAAGATCTTGCGACACTCGGCTTCATCCAGCGACCTGAGCGGCGCGCGCATGCGGCTCCAGGCGACGGGATCGCCGCGGCGATGGCCGACCAGCGCCTTCACCGCGGCGGTTACGGCGAATGGCAGCACGACCTCGATCATGGCGGCGACCCTCGGCTCCTCGATGCCGTTCACCGGCGCCTGCATCAGGTCGGGCGCGATGTTGGCCAGGCCGCAGATCGTGCCCGAGGCCCCGAGATTCATGCCCTTGGCCAGCAGGCGCTCGTCGCCGATCAGGATGTGCAGGTCGGCATGATGCTGCAGCAGCGCCTGCGTATTGCTCCAGTCGCCCGACGAATCCTTCACGCCCTTCACCTGGCCCGGGAACGCCTTCTTGAGACGGCCGATCAGATCGACCGACAGGCCGACCGAGGTGACCTGCGGGATATGATAGAGGATGACGTTGCTCGCCTTGGGGCCGAGGCCCGCGAGCACGGCGGCGAACCAGTCGAACAGTCCCTCGTCACCAGGGTTCTTGAAATAGAACGGCGGCGCCAGCAGGAAACTCGGGCAGCCCAGCATCAGGCCGGCACGGCCCTGGGCGATCGCATCCTCGACCGACGAGGCCGCGACGCCGACGACCAGCTGCTTCTTCGGATCGACGCCGGCGCCCACGAGCGCTCCCAGCGCGCGATTGCGCTCGTTGAGGCCCAGGGTCGCGCCCTCGCCCGTGGTGCCGAACACCGTCAGGCTGGCGCAGCCGTCGGCCAGGGATTGGAGCCCGTGCGCCACCAGGCGCGGCAGGTCGATCTGACGGTCCTCGGCGAACGGCGTGGCGAGGGCGACGGAGAGACCGAAGCGGTCGGCGCGAAGCGGCACTGGTGTTTCCTTCCCGATGAGGTGCCGGGAAGATAGCAAAAAGAAAGCGGGGCGCCGAGGCGCCCCGCTTCCCTAATTTCCGACTCAACCTAACGGCGGTTCGGATTGTTCGGATGGTTGTCGTAGCGGTTGGGCACGCCGTCGCCGTCACGGTCCCAACCGCTGGCGTGATGACGCCAACGCTCGTGACCGTTCTCGACGTAGCGCTCCCAGCGGTCGGGAACGTAGCGGTAGCCGGCGCGCTGGGGCACCCAGACGCCGCCATTCCACACGTGCTGGTGACCGTCCCAGCGCCAGTGGCCCGGCGCCCAGATGTAGCCGGCACGCGGCGCCGGCACGACCTCGTAGCGCGGCGGCGGCGGCGGGACGCCGATCGAGACGTTCAGGTCGACCTCTGCCGCGGCCGGCGTGAACATCGCCGGCGCCACCAGGGCGGGAGTGGCGATCGTCGCGACGGCAAGCGCCATGAACAGGGATCGCTTCAACATGAGTACCTCCTTGCGCGGCCTTCGGGCCGCTGTGCAGGGAAATACGCTTCAGCCCCTTCGGACGTGCCCTCCCGATCAAGGAATTTGCGCCACGCACCCGCCTTGTTTCGGACACAAGAAAACGGGACGCACAAGGCGCCCCGCTTCCGCTGTGGAGAGAGAAGGAAGAAGGACTAGCGGCGGCCGTTGTTATTGCCGTGGTTGTCCGGCCCATGACCGTTGTCGGGATGGCCGTCGTGGTTATGGTCGCCACGGCCGTCGTTGCGCGGACCGTCGTTGTCCCAATGACCGGCCTGGTGCTGCCAGCGATCGTGGTTGCCGTCGCGATGCGAGTCCCAGCGGTCGGCGACCCAATGCTGGCCCGGGCGCTGCTGGATCCAGCGACCGTCCGCCCAGACGTGGCGATTGTTTTCGACCTGCCAGTATCCCGGCGCCCAGGCATAACCGGCCCTCGGCGCCGGAACGGCCTCGTAGCGCGGCGGCGGCGGCGGGCCGAGGTTGATGTCGACGTTGATCTGGGCGGATGCCGGCGAGACGATCGCCGGCGCGACGATGGTGCCGGAAAGCGCCGTCGCGGCGATCAGCGTGAAGAGCGAACGAGTGAACATTGTGCCTCCTGAAAGGCACGGACCAAGTGTCAACGCCTGGCATTACTACGCAATCGGAGAACTTTCGTTCCCGTCTCAATTGAGGCGGGTGGTCTCTATCGGGCGACGAGCAGCACGATCACGCCGGCCACGCTCACCACGATGCCGAGCAGGCCCACCACATGCAGCCGCTCGCCGCGCAGCAGGAGGAAGCTCATGGCCAGCGCGATCAGCGGGAAGATCGCGACCAGCGGCGCCACCAGGGTGATCGAGCCCAGCCCCAGCGCCGCATAGAGAAAGAAGGTTGCCGTGCCGTTGAACAGGCCGACGGCAGTGAACCAGAAGACGCCCCGGCGGTCGGCCGGCCCTTCGCGCAGGGCGCGGCGGCCGACGAGTGCCAGGATCACGACGGTCGACAGCGTGTAGCCGATCGCCGTCGCCGCCATCGGCTCGTGCCATTGCGCCAGGCCGGTCTTGATCGCGGGCTGGATGATGCCGCGGATCAGGGCGGCACTGAGCGGCAACAACAGGACCCAGACCGACCACTTCCGGCCGCCGACGCCGCCGCGCAACGCCAACAGCGCAACGCCCGCCACGACCAGCGCCAATCCCGCCATCTGGCCCGGGCGCAGCCGCTCGTCGAGAAACAGCACGGCGCCCAGCACGGCGAACAGCGGCGTGACATTGCCCACGGCGCCCGCCACCGCCGGCCCCAGCCGCTCGTTGGAGCGCACCGACAGGATCGACACCATGACCGGATAGACGACGCCGACGGCGGCGAAGATCAGCGCCGCCCTAGTTTGGAAGGTGGCCGGGTCGACAAAAAATATGGCCAGTATCCACGCGAGGATCGCCGATCCACCGATACTGTAGAGCGGCGACCGCCATGACGGCATGGTCCGCAGCCCATACTGGGTGAGGATCAGGGCGACCGCAAAACAGACCGCGGCGGCCAATGCCAAATAAGCTGCCGCGCCCATGGGAATCTGCTATTTCCGCCGGCTTCCGCAAGACGAGGACAAGATGGACACGCTCACCTACTGGAACGGCACGTGGCACGAGGGCAACCCCGCGATCCTGGGGCCGCGCGACCACGCTTTCTGGCTGGGCTCGATGGTATTCGACGGTGGGCGGGCTTTCGAGGGCTGTGGCCCCGACCTCGATCTCCATGCGGAACGTGTCTGCCGCTCGGCCTCGGCGCTGGGCATGAAGCCGACCAAGACGCCGGACGAGATCCTGAATCTGATGCACGACAGCGTGCGCCGCTTCGGCCCCAAGGCCGACCTCTACGTGCGCCCGATGTTCTGGGCGACCAAGGGCGGCGCCGGCCCGATCTCGGTCGATCCCGACTCGACCAACTTCCTGCTCTGCACCTATCTCTCGCCGATGCGCGCCGGCACGCCGCTGTCGCTGGGCCTCTGCCGCTCGATCCGCCGGCCGACGCCGGAGAGCGCGCCGACCAATGCCAAGGCCTCCTGCCTCTATCCCAACTCCTCGCGCGGCGTCGCCGAGATGCTCGAGCGCGGCTTCAATAACGGCGTCGTGCTCGACGCCGTGGGCAACGTGGCCGAGACCTGCAGCTCCAACATCTTCCTCGCCAAGAACGGCAAGGTCGCCACGCCGATCCCCAACGGCACGTTCCTCGCCGGCATCACGCGCGACCGCACGGTGAAGCTGCTGCGCAACGCCGGCGTCACCGTCGAGGAGCGCACGGTGCGTCCGTCCGAGCTCGACGACGCCGACGAAATCTTCACCACCGGCAACGCCGGCAAGGTCCAGCCGGTCAACAAATACGAAACCCGCGACCTGCAGCCCGGCCCGATCGCCCGCCAGGCGCACGACCTCTACATGGCCTATGCCCGCACGCAGCGGGTGATCTGAGGGGAACGACGGCCTCGGCGCGGGCGTTGGCCTCCTGACATGCGCCTCCAGGTCGTCCACTGCCATCCACTGACCAGCAGCTACAATCACGCGCTCTTCCAGGCGATCGTCGAGACGCTGCGGGCCGGCGGTCACGACGTCGTGGCGACCGATCTTTATCGCGAGGGCTTCGCACCGGCGATGACCGGGCACGAGCGCGCGACCTACCTGCAGGAGGCCTACGACCACGGCGCGGTCGCGGGCTACGTCGACACGCTGAAGTCGGTCGACGGGCTGATCCTGTGCTTCCCGCACTGGTGGTTCTCGATGCCGGCCGTGCTGAAGGGTTGGGTCGATCGCGTCTGGGGACCGGGCATCGCCTTCGACTACGATCCCAAGGACAATCGCCTGACGCCGGCATTGCGCAACATCAAGCTGTTCGGCGTGGTCACCACCTACGGCTCGCCGTGGTGGGTGGTCGTGCTGTTCGCCGGCAATGCCGGGCGCAAGGTGCTGATGCGCGGCCTGAAGCCGATGTGCGCCAAGGGCGTCAGGTCGTTCTATCTCGCGCACTACGACATGGACCATTCGACGCCACGCACGCGCGCTTCGTTCCTCGACAAGGTCCGCGCACGGATGGCGCGCCTGCCCCGCTAATCCGTCCGGCCCTTCGGCCCGTACCAAGGGCATGACACACCTCCTCGAGAAGCGCGCGCTGCAATGCGTCGTGACCATCGCCGCGACCCTTCCGGTCGTGGCCGGTGTGTGGGACGTCGTGCACGGGCTACACGGTGCGGGCGCCTGGGCGATCAACCACGAGCGCTATCTGTCCGGCCTGCTGCTGGCGATTGGCCTCGGCTTCTGGAGCGCCGTGCCGGACATCGAGGCCAGGACCGGCCGCTTCCGGTTGCTGACCTTCGTTGTCGTCGTCGGCGGGCTGTGCCGGCTGCTGGGCGTCGTCCTGGGCGATCCGCTCTCTTCCTCAGTCGCGGCGGCGCTGGTCATGGAACTCGCCGTCACGCCGGCGCTCTGCCTCTGGCAGTCACACGTCGCACAGCCGATTCGCAGAGCGGCCCCCGCCACCTTCTCGCCTCAATTCGACTCGTAAACCGCCTTAGAGAGCCTGCATCCTCAGCCTCCCGTGACAGCCCAAGGGGACCGATCCATGCGTACCTACATCGTTCTTGCCGCCATTCTCCTGACCGCCACCGCCTGTGGCGACACCTGGGGGCAGCGCGCCGTGACCGGCGGCGGCATCGGCGCGGCCTCGGGCGCAGTCTTGGGCGCCGCCACGGGCTTCAATCCGCTGCTGGGCGCAGTGGTCGGCGGCGCGGGCGGTGCGGCCATCGGCGCGGCGACGACGCCGCGGCGCTAGTCGGCGACGCGTCCCGAGCCTAGCTCGCGCCTTCGACGAGGGCGGCGAGCTGGGCGTCGGACGGCGTCACACCATAGAACAGGCGATGGAACGTCCGGGCCTCGGCCATGAGGTCCACGAGCCAGCGCAGACCCAATAGTTGATTGAGCGACGGCGGCCCGCCCAGCCAGCCCCACGGCAGCGGGGGAGCGATCAGCACTCGCTTGCTCGCCGTGATCTTTTTCCAGGCCTCGTTGCCGCAAGGTCAGACGCGGGGTCTCGTTCGGGCGGACCATCAGCCGTCGACGCCCACCATCACGTCCGACGCCTTGACGATGGCATAGGCCTCCAGTCCGACCTTGAGGCCGAGTTCGTCGACTGCCGCGTTGGTGATCGAGGCGGTGACGATCGTGCCGTTCACGTCGATGCGGACGTGGGCGGTCGTCGCGCCCTTGTTCACCTCGACGATCCTGCCCTTGAGGCGATTGCGCGCGCTGATCCGCATGGCCGGCATTCCTTTCGCTGTATCGGCAAAAGTATACCGCCGGCGGGCCGCGGCGCATTACCTCATGGGCATCTATCTCATCCGGACCTGGGCCCGCTCGCCGATCGACGGCGGCGTCCCGGTCATGGCCGCCTTGGCCATTTCGTAGATCTTGGTCGCCTTGTTGGTCTTCACGTCCCAGTACTCGGCGTGATTGATCGTGACCGCGACCACCGCCAGGTCGGGGTCGTTCATGCCGCCCGGGAACCAGGCCTGGGTCATCGGACTCCACAGCTTCTTCTTGCGCGCCGCGTCGTCGACCACACGGGCCGTCCCGGAGACCGACACGTAGGCGTCGCGGCCGGGATCGCTGTAGGAGAGATTCACCTCGGACAGGTGCTCGATGTCGAGCACCGGCTCGCTGTCCCGCGACATGAAGAACCACAGGACGCCGGCCTGCTCGTCGCGATCGAGCGTCGTCATGGGGCGCGAATGGAGGTGGCCGTTGCCGTGATGGGCGGTGAACATGCCGTACTTGATGTCCTTGATCAGCTCCCAGAGCTTGGCCGTCGTGTCGGTCTGCATGGCGTGCCTCCTTGTGCGGGGTTCACAGGAGAAACGGTCCGCACGGGCCGCAGTTGCCGATCTAGCGACAGGCGTCCGCCACCGGCGAGGCGATGAGCCGGGCAAATTTCCGGGAGCCCGGAGCGAGGAAGTGCCCGTTGTCGTAGAAGTCGGACGGCTGGAACGCAGTGTAAGGGACATCGACGTAGATGCCGTCCAGCGAGGCCGCCTCCTGGCGCAGCAGGTCGTTGAGGTGGCTCAGCACCGGCCAGACGTCCTTGTTGCGCAACAGCGGCACCCACGCGTTGACCTCGTCGCGATCCTCGCCGTCTTCGAGTTCGGCGACGTTCAGGATCTGGCCGACCCAGATTGTGCGAATGCCGCGATCCCGGTTCATCCTGGAGATCGAGCGCACGTTGCGCAGATAGAGCGCCTCGAGCCTGGGATCGGGCCCGACCATCGGTGGACTGTCGATCGTGCGTGGCGGACGCGCGGTATCGGTCCAGGCGCTCACCTGGCGCACCGCGATCGTCAGGAGCGGCGAGATCGCGGCATAGGCGCTGCCGAACCGCCGCACCTTCAAGGCGTCTATCTGCGCCCGCAGGTGGAAGCGCGCGTAGGCCGGGTCGAGATGGGGGATGTGCATCTCGCGCACGTCGTTCCAGCCGATGTAGTAAAGCGCGCAACGCGGACGGAGATCGTAGGCATTCTGGTAGAAGGCGGTCTGCACCACGTGCTCGACGGTCGAGTAGCCCGGTACGCCGTGATTGAGCACGGCGAAATCGTCCGACCCGAGCAGCAGTTCGAGTTGGTTGGCCCAGGTGTCGGGGTCGCCGACGCCGATGTCGTAGGTCGTCGAACCGCCGAAGATCGCGACGATCGACTTGCGGGCCAGCGTCGCCGGATCGCGCTCGCGGCCGCGCAGGCCTTCGGCGTTGTGGCTGACGCGGAAGCCGACGACGGGAACGGAGATCGAGGGAATGGGCGTTCCCTGCAGCAGCGGATGCCACCTGAAGCGCGCATCCTCGTTGTAGTTGTCGGCGAGGATGGTGGAATCGGCATATCCCACTTCCATCAGCACGAAGGAACCAAGCCCGAGGCCGAATTCGATCGCGGCCAGCGACAGGGCCACGGTCGACAGGCGCGGCCACGGCGCCAGCAGCGCTCCGGCCGCGATCAGGCCGGCCAGATAGAAGAAATAATCCTCGCGCGGCGTGTAGCGCACCAGCTCGCCGTCCGCCGCGAGAACCGCCGCCGCGACGGCAACGACGACCGCCAGGACCACCGCCGCCGCGAGCGCCAGGACGCGTTCGAGACGATACGGCCGTGTCAGTCCCGAGAAGCGGAGAAGCCAACCCTGCATCGTCCCGGCTTTACCATGTCTCCTTCCACGGACGCAGGTCCATCTCGAAAGTCCAGGCGCTGCGCGGCTGGCGATGGAGCTGCCAGTAGGCCTCGGCGATGTGATCGGGATCGAGGATGGCGTCCGGACCCGCGTTGTAGCGTTCCGGGAAGTTCGACTTGATCCACTCGGTGTCGATGGCGCCATCGATCACGACGTGGGCGACGTGGATGTTCTGCGGCATCAGCTCGCGCCCCATCGACTGCGCCAGCGCCCGCACCGCATGCTTGCCGCCGGCGAAGGCCGAGAAGCCGCGGCCGCCGCGGATGCTTGCGGTCGCGCCGGTGAAGAGAATGGTGCCGCGGCCGCGTGGCACCATGACCTTTGCCGCCTCGCGCGCCGTCAGGAAGCCGGCGAAGGCCGTCATCTCCCAGACCTTGCGATAGACCCGGCTGGTGGTGTCGCGGATGTCGAAGCGGACGTTGCCGCCGATGTTGAAGACGAAGACCTCGACCTCGCCGATGTCGGCCTCGACCTTGCGGAACAGCTCGACCACCTGCTCCTCGTCGCGGGCGTCGGAGCCGAACGGATGGACCTTGCCGCCGTCGCTCCTGATCCGCTCCGCCAGAGGGGCCAGCTTGTCGGCGCTGCGCCGGGTCACCACGGCGGTGTAGCCCTCGCGCGCGAAGCGGCGGGCGATCGCCCCGCCCGTCGCATCTCCCGCGCCGATCACGACGCAGACCTTGTCCCTGGACATTCGAGCGTCTCCTTTCGGCCAGTGTGTGCACCGAAAGGAGATCGCTCAAAGGAGATTAAGTCATGGCTGCCCGAGCATGGCGCAGTTCGGCCGTTGTCGCGCCAGTGCCGTCCGGGCGCCAGCCCGGCGCGCCGAACAGGTAGTGCCACGCTTCCGCGGGCGTGCGCGCCGACTTCAGGTCCTTCAGCAGGCCGATCCACGGCTCGATGTTGATGCGCACCGGATTGTAGGTCGTGATCCGATGGACCAGGCCGTACTCGCACGGGATGTCGGCGCGCTCCTCGGCATAGGTGCCGAACAGGCGGTCGAACACGATCAGCACGCCGCCGAAATTGGCATCGAGATACTCCGGATTGCGGGCATGGTGCACGCGATGGGCCGACGGCGTGTTCAGCACGTACTCCAGCACGCCCAGCCTGGGGATCCAGTCGGCATGGATCCAGAACTGGTAGAGCAGGTTCAGCGCCAGCGCCGCGAGCACGGTCGTGGGCTCGAAGCCGAGGAACGACAGCGGCGTGAAGAAGACGGTGGCGCCGGTCAGCTTGCCGAACCAGCCCAGGCGATAGGCCGCCGCCAGGTTGAACTGGTTGGGCGAATGATGGACGGCATGGGTGTTCCAGAACCAGCGCACGGTGTGGCTGGTGCGGTGATACCAGTAGTAGAAGAATTCGAGGCCGACGAAGAGCGCCAGCACCGACGCCGCGCTGTCGAGGCGCATCGTGAACAGGCGGTGCTGGTAGGCCAGCACGAAGACCGGCGTGGCGAGGCTGTACGGCACGATCGCCAGCAGGCGGCGCACCGCCAGATCGGCGACCGACGTTCCCCACGCCTTCCAGTCGTAGCCGTCGCCGCGGGTGCGCGAGAGCCACAGGCCCTCGATCAGCGCCGCGCCCAGAACCAGCGGCAGCAGGATCAGATAGAGGGCACCGAGGGTTTCCATGGAAATGCTCCTTTCCGTTCGACGCCTTTCAATATATGAGCACCACTCAGGTTTAATACTCGCCTTAGGGAAACCATTGCCGCCGTGGCCAGACCCGCACAACCCATTGATAATCAAAGAAGAAAGCCCCATCAGGCGCGCGCGACCGCGACCGTGGCGGCGATCCTGGAGGGTGCGGCTCAGGTTCTGGAAGCGGGCGGCCTGGCCGGCTTCACCACCAACGCGGTGGCCGAGCGGGCGGGCGTGAGCATCGGCACGCTCTATCAGTACTTCGCCGACAAGAGCGCGCTGTTGCGCGCCATCGCCGAGCGCGAGATGGCCACCACCCTGGCGGCCGTCGCCAAGGCGCTGCGCGACGAGACCACGGATACCGCCGAGGCCGGCGTGCGGGCGATGGTGCGCGCCATCGTCCACGCCTTCCGCGGCCGCCAGCGCGCGCGCAAGGCCGTGGTGCAGGCCGTCCTGGCGCAGGGTCTCTCGGTCGAGATGATGGCGCCGGTCGCGGCCTTCATCTCGACGGCGGGTGCGGCGCCGCATCGCGGCCTCGGGCGCCTGACCCCCGAGCAGGTCTTCGTGCTGTCGCGCGCGCTGATGGGAACGATCCGTGCCGCCGTGCTCGAGGAGCAGCCCTTCTTCAAGAGCGCGGCCTTCGAGGACGAGCTGGTACGGCTGGTGCTGTCCTATGTCGCCGCCGTCACCGCCGACTGAATTGCCCGCCACACCCGCTCGGGGCTGGCCGGCATGTCGATGTGCGCGACGCCGAACTCGGCCAGGGCATCGACCACGGCATTGACGATCACGCCCAGCGCCGGGGTGATGCCGCCCTCGCCGCCGCCGCGAAAGCCGAGCGGATGGTTGGTCGAGGGCACTTCGCTGAGGGCCGTGACGAACATCGGGAAGTCCTGGGCGCGCGGCATGGCATAGTCGAGGAACGAACCCGACAGGAGCTGCCCGCCGTCGTAGACCATGCGTTCCATCAGCGCCTGGCCCGCGCCCTGGGCGATACCACCGTGGGTCTGGCCGTGCAGGATCAGCGGATTCACCGCGCGCCCGACATCGTCGATCGTGGTGTAGCGGTCGATGCCGACGACGCCGGTCTCGACATCGACCTCGACCTCGCAGACGTGCCAGCCGTAGGGATAGGAGCCGACCCGGCTGTCGACGTTGCCCGCGTCGGCGATCGCGCCGTGCGCGGCGGCAAGTTCGAACAGGCTGGCGCTCCGGTCGGTGCCTGCCACGGTGAAGCGGCCATTCGCGAAGGCGATGTCCGCCTCGCTCGCCTCGAGATGACGCGACGCCAGCTTCAGCCCCTTGGCAATGATGCCCTGCGAGGCCTTGTGGATCGTGGTGCCGGCCTGGCGCATCGAGCGGCCGGAATGCGAGCCGCCGCCAATGCTGAGGCGATCGGTGTCGCTGGTCTCGATGCGCACCGAGTCCGCCGGCACGCCCAGCCATTCGGCGGCGAGCTGGGCGAAGCTGGTCGCGTGGCCCTGACCCGCGGAGAGCGTGCCGATCACGATCTCGACGCTGCGATCGGGCAGCACCGTCACCTCGGCGCGCTCATGGGGCGCGCCGCTTTGCGATTCGACATAGCCGCCGAGGCCGAGGCCGCGCCGCAGGCCGCGCGCCAGCGACGCTTCGCGACGCGCCTCGTAACCGGTCCAGTCGGCGAGCTTCAGGACTTCCTCGAAAGTACCGGGATAGTCGCCGCTGTCGTAGACGACACCGAAGGCGTTGCGGTGCGGCGTCTTCCCGATGAGATTGCGCCGGCGCAGCTCGATCCGGTCGAAACCGTGCGCGCGGGCGGCCATGTCGATCAGACGCTCGATCACGAACATGGTCTCGGGCCGACCGGCGCTGCGATAGGGCGCGGTGCTGGCGGTGTTGCTGAGCACGCCGCGCGCCCGCGCCGCCGCCGGCATGTCGTACAGGCTGGTCATGAGCTGCGTGCCCTTGGTGAGCGGCACGAAGGACGCGGTATAGGCGCCGAGATCGCTGGTGCTGGTCGCGTGCAGGCCGACGAAGCGGCCGTCGGCCGACAGCGCCAGCTCCGATTCGATGCGGAAGTCGCGCGCGGCATAGTCGCTGGCGAAGGCCTCCTGGCGTTCGCAGGTCCACTTCACCGCGCGGCCGGTCTTCTTCGACGCCCACGCCACGAGCGCGAATTCGGGGTAGAAGGAGTTGCGGGTGCCGAAATTGCCGCCGACGTCCCTGGCGATCACCCTCACCTTCGCGGGCGGGATGCCCAGGATGATGGCAATCTCCTTCTTGGGCCGCACGATGGCGCCGCCGCCGGCATGCACCGTGTAGCGCTCCGTCGTGGGGTCGTAGTGTCCGAGCGCGGCGCGCGGCTCCATCGGCACGCCGGCGATCCTCTGGATGTCGGTCTCGAGCCGCACGACATGCTCGGCCCCGGCGAAGGCCGCCCGCGTCGCCGGCGGGTTGCCGACCCTTGCATCGACGGCGATGTCGCCGATCGGCGGCAAGGTCTCATAGACGACATCGATCGCCTCGGCGGCGTCCTTGGCGAGTGCCACCGTCTCGGCCACGACGAAGGCCACTGCCTCGCCCGCGAAGCGCACCGTGTCGATCGCCAGGATCGGCGGTTGTTCGACGAGATGCGGCGAACCGTCGAGATTGTCGAGCCGGATGTCGGGCGGGCTCTGGGCCTGCGGGATGTGCGGAATGGGCTTCAACCCCTCGGCCGCGACGTCGGCGCCGGTGAGGATCAGCAGCACGCCCGGCAGCGCGCGCGCGGCGGCGGCATCGATCGACACGATGCGGGCATGGGGATGCGGCGAACGCAGCACGACGGCGCGGGCCTGGCCGTCATGGGTGACGTCGTCGCTGTAGCTTCCCTGGCCGCGCAGCAGGCGGGCATCTTCCAGCCGCGGCAGCGCGGCGCCGATGCCGTCCCTCATCGGCAAGTGTCGGCCATCGGCTAGACCGCGTCCGGTAGCTGCACGCCCAGCAGCACGCCGAACTCGCGCGCGATGTCGCAGCTGATGCGGGCGTGGACCTTGCCCTGCTTGTCGAAGAAGCGGCCTGATGGCCCGACCGGGAACGGACCTTCGTGCCAGACGTCGGGATGGAGGTAGATGCCGTGACCGCCGTCGGACCAGAAGGCGACGAAATCCTCGGGCTTCACGTCGTCGCCCGGCGGTGCCGCCGGCACCACGAACGGCCGGCCGTCGAGCGGCCAGAAGAACTGCCCGCCGTCGGGATGGTAGTTGCAATGCCACAGCAGCACGCGGTCCGGCGTCGGCGCCGCGCCCTGTCCCACGAGGTCGGGCGGGTCGCGGAAGCCCAGCACATAGTGCCCGCCGACCGCCTCGTTGCGGCCGATCAGGTCGTTGCCCCGCCACTCGCAGGCGAAGGTGCCCTCGGTCGTGCCGCCCTCGTTGCCCGTGTTGGGATCGAGCTTGCGCCAGCCGCGCGCCGGCCAGGTCGCGATCTCGACCTTGTGCGTCCGCGGATCGCGCACGATCTCGCCCAGGCCCTTCAGCGACTGCCGGGTCGCGCGCACCAGCGGCACGTCGAACACGCGCGTGCCGGGCGGGATCTCGGGGTCGGGATAGTCGACGGAGTCCGCGCTCATCGCCGGCTCACGCGGCCTTGCCGAGATCTTCCCCGGCCAGCGCGCGATCGATCAGCTTCACGACGTTGTCGCGGCCGTAGAGCTTGATGAAGGCGCCCATGCGCGGACCCTGCTCCGACCCGAGCAGCACTTCGTAGAGACCCTTGAACCACTGCCGCAGCTCTTCCTTGGCGAAGTGCCGCTTGCCGGCCTCGTAGACCTCGTTCTGGATGAACTCGGCGCTCTCGCTCTCGGGGATCCTGCGCAGCGTGTCGACGAGGTCCTGCAGCGCCGCGCGCTCCTTGTCGGTGGGCAGGCGGAACTTCTTCGTCGCCTTCACGAAGTCCTGGTAATACGCGACCGCGCCCGACAGCAGCCGATCGAGATAGGGCGAGGACTCCGGCGTCGCGCCCGGCACGTAGCGGCGCAGGTACTGCCACAGCACGTCCTTGTCCTCGGTGTTGGCCACCCCGGCGAGGTTGAGCAGCATGGCGAACGAGACGCCACCGGTGTTGTTCTCCGGCGCCGCGCCATTGTGGATGTGCCACGCCGGATTCTCGACCGACTTGGCGGGCTCCTCGGCCGGCAGCTTCTCGACCAGCGACAGATATTCGTCGACCGCGCGCGGGATCACGTCGAAGTGCAGGCGCTTGGCGCGCCGCGGCTGCTGGTGCATGTAGAGCGACAGCGACTCCGGCGAGGCGTAGCGCAGCCACTCCTCGACCGAGAGGCCGTTGCCCTTCGACTTGGAGATCTTCTTGCCTTCCTCGTCGAGGAACAGTTCGTAGTTGAAGCCGTCCGGCGGCGTGCCGCCCAGGATCTTCACGATCCTGGCCGAGAGCTCGGCCGACGGGATCAGGTCCTTGCCGTACATCTCGTAGTCGACGTCGAGCGCAAACCAGCGGCCGGCCCAGTCGGCCTTCCACTGCAGCTTGACGTTGCCGCCGGTCACCGGCGTCTCGACCATCGAGCCGTCCTCGTCGCGATAGACGACGGTGCCGGCCTGGGCGTCGACCTTGACCATCGGCACCTGCAGCACCCTGCCCGACTTGGGCGAGATCGGCAGGAACACCGAATAGGTCGCGCGCCGTTCCGGCCCCAGGGTCGGCAGCATGACGGCCTGGACCTCGTCGTAGTGGCGCAGCATGGCCAGCAGCATCGCGTCGAACTTGCCCGACTTGTAGTAGTCGGTCGCCGACTGGAACTCGTACTCGAAGCCGAACGAATCGAGGAAGGCGCGCAGGCGCGCGTTGTTGGCGGCACCGAACGACGGATACTCGTTGCTGAACGGATCGGGCACCGCCGTCAGCGGCTTGCCGAGATGGCTCGCCAGCATCTCCTTGTTGGGCACGTTGTCCGGCACCTTGCGGAGCCCATCCATGTCGTCGGAGAAGCAGAACAGCTTGGTCGGCACGTCGCTCAGGCGCTGGAACGCCTGGCGCACCATCGTCGTGCGCACGACTTCGCCGAAGGTGCCGATGTGCGGCAGGCCGGACGGGCCATAGCCGGTCTCGAACAGCACATAGCCTTTGCCCGGAACCTTGCCGCCCCCCCTTGAACCAGACAGGCGGGCGACGAGCTTGCGGGCCTCTTCAAACGGCCACGCGCGCGCGGCCTCGGCTGTGGTGCGATCAATCTGTGCCATGGAAGCTGCGAAAGTAGGTGCGGCGGGCATTTGCGTCAATCGTGACGGAGGGCCAAAGTGCGCGCCCGCAATGAACAAATCCCCTCTTCTGCCGGCCCTCGGCGGGCTCCTGGCGACGGCCGCGGCCATCGGCATCGGCCGCTTCGTCTACACGCCGATCCTGCCGCCCATGGTCGAGGCGCTGCACCTCAGCAAGAGCCAGGCCGGCGTGATCGCGTCGGTGAACTTCCTGGGCTACCTCGCCGGCGCGCTGCTGGCGGCGGTGCGCCTGCCCGGCTCGCAGCGTCAATGGCTGCTGGCGGCGCTGGCGACCAACGTCGTCTGCCTCGCCGGCATGGGCCTCACCGATCACCTCGCCCTCTTCCTCGGGCTGCGCGCGCTGGCCGGCGTGGCCAGCGCCTTCGGCCTGATCTTCGCCTCGGCGCTGGTGCTGAACCGGCTGGCGGCCAGCGGCCACGGCGCGCTCTCGGCCGTGCACTTCGCCGGCGTCGGCACCGGCATCGCCGCCTCGGCGATCCTGGTCGCCGCCCTGGTCGACTGGCGCACCATGTGGCTGGCGAGTGCGGCGCTGGCCCTGGTGGCCAGCCTCGCCGTCGTCGTGCTGGTACCCGCCGACCGCGCCGGCGCCGCTGCACACAGGCACGAGAAGACGAAGTTCCCGCGCAGCTTCTGGTCGCTGCTGGTGGCCTACGGCCTGTTCGGCTTCGGCTACATCATCACCGCCACCTTCATCGTCGACATGGTGCGCGGCACGAAGGAGATCGCGGGGCTGGAGCCGTACATCTGGGTGATGTTCGGCCTCTCCGCCGCGCCGTCGGTGGCGCTGTGGACGGGACTGGCGCGGCGCTTCGGCATCCTGCGCGCCTTCGCGCTGGCCTGCGCGACCGAGGCGGTGGGCGTGGCCGCCAGCGCGCTGTTCCTCACCCCGGTCACTGTCATCCTGACCTCGGTGTTCGTGGGCGGCACCTTCATGGGCCTGACCGCGCTCGGCCTGCTGGGCGCGCGCGAGGGCGAAGGCGATCCGCGCGGCCGCATCGCGCTGATGACCGCCTCGTTCAGCTTCGGCCAGATCCTGGGCCCGGTCTTCGCCGGCCATGTCTACGACGCCACCGGCAGCCTGGCCGGCCCCTCGCTCGTCGCCGCGGGCGCGCTGGTCATCGCAGCAGGGCTTTCGCTTCGCCGGCCGCCCTGAGGCCCGAGGCGAAGGCGGCCTCCAGCGTGCCGGCGTTGGCCGCTTCGGTCGCTTCGCCGGCGAACAGCACGCGCGTGTCGTGCGGCGCGGCCAGAGCCGCCGCCGTTGCCGCGGTCGGCGCACACCACGCACCGCGCGCCAGCGGATCACGGCCCCAGCGCGAGGCCAGCGACCCCTTGAACGCCGCGCGCAGGTCGTTGCCGTAGACCTCGGCCAGCGCCGACAGCGCGAACGCGCCGGCCGCACTCGGGCCCTTCTCCTCGACCTGCGACGCCGCACTGCCCGTCAAGGTCACGACCGCGGCGTCGCGATTGGCCGGCCGCACCAGCGCCTCGAACGGCAGGCCGGCCTTGGTGAGGCCGACCAGCAAGGCGTCGGCCGGCGTCTTGGGCATGCCGTGCGCGAAGGCGACGGCGATGCGCAGGCACGGCGCCATCGCACTGGCCGAGAGCGCGCTGCGCTTGGCCGGCTTCAAGGGCGGCGCGAAGCCGAAGGGACCGGCCGCCAGCACGCCCACCGGCAGGGTCACGATCACGGCGCGCGCATGCACGATACCGGTCGTGGTCACGATCTCGACCTCGGATCCCGTCGAGTCGATGCGCACGACATGCGTGCCCAGCTTCACCGGCACCCGGGCACCGAAACGCGCGACCGCCGCGCCGACTCCGCCCTCGAGCGAGGTCGTCATCTCGAAGGGCGGCGATGCGGCCAGGCGAACGATCGCGAGCTGCTCGGCCAGGTCGCCGGCGTGCAGCACCGTGGTCGCCGCGACGCCGGGCTGGCGCGCCCGCGCCTCCTTCAGCCGGGCCGCCATCGTATCGGCGGTCCTGGCATATCGCGCGAGCGCATCGGCCGACAACGGCTTGCCGCCCAAGGCCATCGTGCTCACCTCGGGGCCGGGCGCAGGTTTGCCGCCGAGCTCTTTCATCAGCGCGCCGGGTACAAGCCACGCCGCGCCCAGGTCGAAGGCGAACCCCAGGCTGGTGTCGGTGACGGCCCGTCCGCCGATGCGGTCGCGCGCCTCGAGCACCAGCACCTTCCGGTTGGCGGCCATCAACGCCCGCGCCGCGGCGAGGCCCGCGAGCCCCGCACCCACGATCACGACGTCGGCGTCCGCCGCCGCTGCGGGTGAGGTCACGGCTGCACCGGCGGCAGCGAGGAAGAGACGGCGCCTCATTGTGATTCGATTGTATGCTACTTCCTGATGGACGTGAGCACGCCTTCCTTCCCCTCTCTGATCGCCACGGCGCGCGGCGCCGTGTGGCTCGACGCCGACGGCACCGTCGAACGGCTGACGGCGGCCGAAGCGGCGGCGCGCGCGGCGGTCACCGCGCCGCTGGTCGTCCACGCCCCGGCGACGGCGGCGCGGCTGGGGCTCGAGGCGCTGCCCGCCCGCGACCTGCTGGAACTCTACGCCTTCGTCCATCCCGCGACCTTCTGCCTGCCGACCGTGCGCGGCCTCGCCGCCGCGCTGGATCTGGAAGGCGGCGACGAGATCGCGCTGCTGCCCCGGATCGCGCAACGCCTGCTCGACACGCTCGACGACATGGCCGCCCTCGCCTCGCCCGAGATGAAGGACACCGCGCTGTCCATGGCGCGCGGCGGCTGGGCGTGGGGCGACGCGGTGCTGGCGGAACTGGGAGTCTCGACGGCCGGAAAGAAGCCACGGCCCGGCGCCGGCCTCGACATCTGGAAGAGCCTCGCGCCGTGGGAAGAGCCGCCGCCGCCCACGCCGCCCGGCAGCGAACCGGTCGAGCCGCGCGAGGCGCGCCTGCGGCTGGCGCAAATGGTCTCGGCCGGGCCCAACATGGCCGAGGCGCGGCCGACCCAGAGCGACTATGCCTCCGCCGCGTCCGAGGCCTTCGCGCCGCGCATCCATGAGGACCAGCCCAACGTCGTGCTGGTCGAGGCCGGCACCGGCGTCGGCAAGACCCTGGGCTATGTCGCACCCGCGTCGCTGTGGGCGGAGAAGAACGGCGCGCCGGTGTGGATCGCCACCTACACGCGCAACCTGCAGCGCCAGATCGACACCGAGCTCGACCGGCTGCACCGCGACTCGGCCGAGAAGCGCCGCCGGGTCGTGATCCGCAAGGGCCGCGAGAACTATCTCTGCCTGCTGAACTTCCAGGAGGCCGTCAGCCGCACGGGCCTCGCGCCGGAGAACGCCGTCGGCCTCGGCCTGCTGGCGCGCTGGGCGCTGGCCAGTCGCGACGGCGACATGCTGGGCGGCGACCTGCCGGCGTGGCTGCTCGACCTGATCGGCCGCTTTCGTCTGCAGAGACTGGCCGACCGGCGCGGCGAGTGCATCTACTCGGCCTGCGAGCACTACCGGAAGTGCTTCGTCGAGCGAACCATAAGGCGCGCGCGCACCGCCGACATCGTGATCGCCAACCACGCGCTGGTCATGGTGCAGGCCGCGATGGGCGGGCTCGACGACGCCACGCGCCCGCTGCGCTATGTGTTCGACGAGGGCCATCACCTGTTCGACGCCGCCGATGGCGCGTTCGGCGCGCATCTGTCGGGCATCGAGGCCTCGGACCTGCGGCGCTGGCTGCTGGGCGCCGAGGGCCGGCGCGGCAGCCGTGCGCGCGGGCTGGAGAAGCGCGTCACCGATCTGCTGGGCGAGGACGTCGAGGCGCAGAACGCCTTGCGCCGCACGCTCGACCTGGCGCAGCGCCTGCCCTCGTCCAACTGGCAGGTGCGGCTGGCCGACGGCAACGTCATGGGCCCGGCCGAGGAGTTCCTGGCCCTCGTGCGCCAGCAAGTCAGGGCGCGCGCCGCCGGCGAGGACCAGGGCTTCGGCCAGGAGTGCGACGTGCGGCCGCTCAACCCCGGCCTGATCGCCGCCGCCGACCAGCTCGCCGAGACGCTGGAACAGATGCTGGTGCCGGTGCGCCGGCTGCGCCAGTCCCTCAGGACCAAGCTCGAGAGCGAATCCGAGACGCTCGACACCGGCCAGCGCGGCCGCATCGAGGGCGTGGCGCGCTCGCTCACCAACCGCTGCGAGGTGACCCTGGAGGCGTGGCGCGCCATGCTGCGCGGCCTGCACCACGACGCCGATCCGGCCTTCGTCGACTGGTTCGCGATCGAGCGCAGCGGCGGCCGCGAGACCGACGTCGGCATGTACCGCCACTATCTCGACCCGACCGAGCCGTTCGTGAACGCGGTGATCAAGCCCGCGCACGGCGCCGTCATCACCTCGGCCACCCTGCGCGACAGCCTGGGCCTGCCCGCGCCCGCCAACGACGAGCACCCCGGCGCGATGGCCGACTGGCTGTCGGCCGAGGCGCGCACCGGCACGCGCCACCTGCAGGCGCCGGCGATGCGCGCGGCCATGGCCTCGCCGTTCGACTACGCCACCGCGACCAGGGTCCTGATCGTCAAGGACGTGAAGCGCGACGACAGCGATCAGGTGGCGGCGGCCTATCGCGAGCTGTTCCTCGCCTCGGGCGGCGGCGCGCTCGGCCTGTTCACCGCCATCGGCAGACTCCGCGCCGTGCACCA
>Ga0070680_100000883_pt1 | contig 21248 bp, 26 predicted proteins | sample KBSC73BmetaG_FD_64672 | JGI IMG/M metagenome (GOLD analysis project Ga0070680, IMG submission 64672) | Corn rhizosphere microbial communities from Kellogg Biological Station, Michigan, USA - KBS C7-3B metaG | ecosystem: Host-associated > Plants > Roots > Rhizosphere | place: USA: Michigan...
GAATCGAACCACCGACACCGTGATTTTCAGTCACGTGCTCTACCAACTGAGCTACCTGGGCTCTCGTGACGGGCGGGGTGCCCGTTCAAGCGAACGGGTCACCTAGTCGCCGCTCTCGCCGCTGTCCACCCTGTCCGGATCGGCCGCAGGCCCGGCGATCCGATAGCCTTCGCCTAGCCATTTCAAGAGGTCGCGGTCCTTGCAGCCGCGGCTGCAGAAAGGCGCGTGTTCCGGCCGCTCAGCCCGGCCGCAGACCGGGCAAGACTTGGGCTGATTAGGCTTTTTCGGCATACGCGCCCGACATGGGGAGAGAGGCGTCGGCGCGCAACTCGACCGCGCCGCCGACTTGCCGCGCAAGCTCGGCCGTCCAGTCGCTTCGAGCTTCGAGCAGTTTGATCACTGCCGGGTGCGCCACCAGCCGCATCGCGCCAGGCTTGTCGAACGCGGCGCGGCGGAGCAGCGCGCGCCCTTCGAATGCGGCGCGGTCGCGCGCCAGCTCGACGAGCGAGGCGCGCAGTCGGGGCCGCACGATCTGGACGAACCCGAAACCGTTGACCGCGGTGCGCTCGAACGGCTGCGGCAGCGCCGCGTCGATCGCGGCCGCAGCCTGCTGCCGCGCGGCCTTGTTGCCGCTGCTCGGAAGGTCGATCCCGATCGAGCCGCCGATGTCGAGGCGCCGGATCGCGCGAGCCGCTTCGGTTGCTCCGGCGACAGCGAGCTCTTCGGCAGGCAAATAACCGTCGACGTCGATCAGCGTCATTGCCGCCGTCGGCTCGATTCGAAGCTCGCCGCCGGGGAAGCGCACGATCCCGTTCCGGGCGTCTTCGATCAGGTCCAGCCACCCGGCAGCGGCCAGCGGGTCCGACGGAGAGGGGAAGGGGACGGCTTCACCCGCGAGCAACGGGGCCTCTCTTGCCGGCTCATCGGTTACGATCGCCCGCGGCCGCTTCCAGTGCTCCGTGCCCGGGATGCTTTCGCGCGTGACTTCGATGACGATTGCAGCGCCTTCAGAATCACCGCGGGCACCCTTGGGCAGGAGAAATTCCTCGCCCGCGGCTTCGGCGATTGCCGGCGGGCCCAGCGACTTAAACCGTGCGGTGACCCGCGTCCCCGCACGAGTGGTACCGTCCACGAGGATGCGCGCTTCAATGATTCTGCCATCTTCCACGAGCGCTGCCCGGGTCTCGCCGATCCCGCGCTCGATGAGCCAGTCAGGCAATCGGATAGCCCGCCGACTTCAACAGCACCCGCGTCTCGGCGAGCGGCAGGCCGACGACGTTCGAATAGCTGCCAGCGATGTGCCGCACGTACACCTCGCCATAGCCCTGGAGCGCATAGCCGCCGGCCTTGCCCCGCCACTCGCCGTGACTCGCATAATAATCGATCTCTTCCGGGCTCAACCGCTTCATCGCGATCATCGTCTCGACCAATCGCTCGCGGATACCGCGGCCCGGAACTCCGAGCGCAACGCCGGTCAGTACGCGATGCCGGCGGCCGGACAGCAGCTTCATGCACGCGCGCAGCGTGGCCTCGTCCTCGACCTTCGGCAGAATCCGCCGGCCTACGGCCACGACCGTGTCAGCACCGAGGACGAGCGCATCCGGTTCCTGAGCGGCCACGGCTTCGGCTTTTTCCCTCGCCAACCGGAGAGCATGCTCGCGCGGCAGCTCGCCCTTGGGGATGGTCTCGTCGATATCCGCGGGGACGACCGCCTCAGGAATCACTCCGATGCGCGCGAGCAAGTCGAGGCGGCGCGGGCTCGCCGAAGCGAGGACCAGTCGCATCAGGGATAACCGGGCGGGCCTCCGCGGCCGGGCATGAAGCGGTAGGTGATGCGGCCCTTGGTGAGGTCGTACGGCGTCAGCTCGACGAGGACTTCGTCGCCGGTCAGCACACGAATGCGGTTCTTGCGCATCTTGCCGGCTGTATGGCCGAGGATCTCGTGGCCGTTCTCGAGCTGGACGCGGAACATCGCATTCGGCAGCAGCTCGACCACCTTTCCGCGCATCTCCAGCAATTCTTCCTTGGCCAAAAGATTCCTCTCTGTTCCGGCAAAAAGTCGCGGAGGCTTAGCGGCGCGACAATGAAATGTGAAGGCGGGCAACCTAGATCGTCAGGATTGTCGATCCCTTGGTCTTGCGCGCTTCGAGCGCGCGGTGGGCTTCGGCGGCATCCCTGAGCGGAAAGCGCTGCTTGACTTCGATCTTCACCTTGCCAGTCAAGACCATATCGAACAGCTCGTGCGCGCTCTTCTCCAGCTCATCGCGCGTCGCGACATAATGGAACAGCGTCGGCCGGGTCAGATAAAGCGACCCTTTCTGCGACAGCAGCAACGGCGAGATCGGATCGACCGGCCCCGAGGCATTGCCGAAGCTCACCATCAGTCCGCGCATCCGAAGACAATCGAGCGACTTCATGAACGTGTCACGCCCGACCGAATCGTAGACGACCGGCAGCTTCTCGCCCGCGGTGATCCTGTTCACCTCGGCGGCGAAATCCTGCTTCGTGTAGATGATCGGGTGAGCGCAACCATGATTGCGCGCGAGCTCGGCTTTCTCTTCGGTGCTGACGGTGCCGATCACGGTCGCTCCGAGCGCGGCCGCCCACTGGCACATGATCAGTCCGACGCCGCCGGCGGCGGCCTGGACCAGAATCGTGTCGCCCTTCTTCACGGGGTAGACCGAACGCAAGAGCATTTGCGCGGTCATGCCCTGGAGCATCATTCCCGCCGCCTGATCGGTCGGAATCCCATCGGGCAGCTTCACCAGCCGGTCGGCGTCGATCAGCCGGTCTTCCGCATAGCCGCCCAGTCCGCCCGCATAAGCAACGCGGTCGCCCTTTTTCACGTTACTGACGCCTTCGCCGACCGATTCGACGACGCCGGCGCCCTCCGTGCCGGGCGTGAACGGCAGCTCCTGCTTGTAGAGGCCTGTGCGGTGATAGACGTCGATGAAGTTGAGGCCCGCCGCTTCCTGACGGATCTTCACCTGGCCGGCCCCGGGCTCCTCAACCTGGACCTGTTCCCACTTCAGGACTTCGGGTCCGCCGGTTTCGTGGACTCGGATCGCGTGCGTCATGCGCGGGCTTCAACGCCTGCGTGGCACAAAAGAAAAGCCCCGCTGCGACGGGCGCAGCGGGGCTTGAGGTCAGTGTTTCGTCTGATCAGACCGCGGCGTGCGCCGCCAGCGCCGCGAGCAGAAGCAGCGCGACGATGTTCGTGATCTTGATCATCGGATTGACGGCCGGGCCGGCAGTGTCCTTGTAGGGATCGCCGACGGTGTCGCCGGTCACGGCAGCCTTGTGGGCCTCGGAGCCCTTGCCGCCGTAATTGCCGTCCTCGATATACTTCTTGGCATTGTCCCAGGCGCCGCCACCGCTAGTCATCGAGATGGCGACGAACAGGCCCGACACGATCACGCCGAGCAACAGTGCCCCGACCGAGGCGAGCCCGTTTTCCTTGCCTGCCACCGCGCCGATCACGAAATAGACCACGATAGGGGCAAGCACCGGCAGCAGCGACGGGATGATCATCTCGCGGATCGCGGCGCGGGTGACGAGGTCGACTGTACGCGCGTAGTTCGGCCGGACCGACCCGTCCATGATCCCCGGGTTGTCCCGGAATTGCTGACGCACTTCCTCGACCACCGCACCGCCCGCGCGGCCGACGGCGGTCATGCCCATCGCGCCGAACAGGTAGGGCAGCAGCGCGCCGAGCAGAAGGCCGACGATCACGTACGGGTTCGACAGGCTGAACAATGCATTCAAGTCGCTCGTGACGCCGATCTGGCTCCCGAATTCCTTCAAGTCGGCGGTGTAGGCGCCGAATAGCACCAGCGCCGCGAGGCCGGCCGAACCGATCGCATAGCCTTTGGTCACGGCCTTCGTGGTGTTGCCCACCGCGTCGAGTGCATCGGTGCGGGCGCGGACGTCTTCTTCGAGGCCAGACATCTCGGCGATCCCGCCGGCGTTGTCGGTCACCGGACCGTAGGCGTCGAGCGCAACGACCATGCCCGCGAGCGCAAGCATCGCCGAAGCGGCGAAGGCGACACCGAGGAAGCCGGCCAGCTGGTAGCTGGCGATGAGGCCGACGATGATGACGATCGTCGGAAGGGCCGTTGATTCAAGGCTGACAGCGAGGCCCTGGATGATGTTCGTGCCGTGGCCGGTCTGGCTCGACCGCGCGATCGACTGCACCGGGCGGTAGTTCGTGCCGGTGTAATATTCGGTGATCCAGACGATCAGTGCGGTGACCGCGAGCCCGATCAGGCTCGAATAGAACAGGTCCATGCCGGTGAAGGCGCCGCTGATGCTTCCCGTCGCCGCGTCGGTCGTGCCGCCGATCTGCGAATTGAGATCGCTTCCGAGCGACACGCGGAATGCACCGTAAATGGCGGGAATGGCGAGGATCGTCGCGGTCCAGAAGCCCTTGTACAGAGCGCCCATGATCGACCCGCCCTTGCCGAGGCGGACCATGTACGTGCCGATGATCGAGGTGATGATGCAGACGCCGCCGATCAGCAGCGGAAGGATCATAAGCGGGAGGAGCAAGGGCGAGGCGCCGAGCGCAAGCGCGACCGACACCATGGTGATGCCCACGGTGACCACATAAGTCTCGAACAAATCGGCGGCCATTCCGGCGCAGTCGCCGACATTGTCGCCGACGTTGTCGGCGATGACCGCCGGGTTGCGGGGATCGTCCTCGGGGATACCCGCCTCGACCTTGCCGACGAGGTCGGCGCCGACATCCGCGGCCTTGGTGAAGATGCCGCCGCCGAGACGCGCGAAGATCGAAACGAGCGAAGCGCCGAGCGCGAGGGCGGTAAGCGCGTTGACGACCGCGCGGTCATTCGGCGCATAGCCTCCGGGGCCGGTCAGGTACCAGAACAGCACCGAGATCGCGAGCAGCGCGAGGCCGGCGACGAGCAGGCCGGTGACCGCGCCGGCGCGGAACGCCGTGGTAAGACCGCTCTGCAGGCTCTTGCGTGCCGCTTCGGCGGTGCGGACGTTGGCACGAACCGAGATGTTCATGCCGATGAAGCCCGCCGAGCCCGAGAGGATCGCGCCGATCAGGAACGCGACCGCCGACAGCGGCTTCAGGAAAATGCCGATGATGATCGCGACGACGATGCCGACGATCGCGATCGTGGTGTACTGTCGGCGAAGATAGGCCCCCGCGCCTTCCTGGATCGCGGCCGAGACCTCGACCATGCGCTGGTTGCCCGGCGACATGCTGAGCACCTGGCGGCTGGTGATGATGCCGTAGAGCACGGCGATGATGCCGCAGACGATGGCGACATAGAGCAAATTGCCGGAATTCATGGGTTCACGCTTCCCCGTTTGTTTAGGCAAATGGGCATGGCCGCGTGAACCGCGGCGGCCCCCAAAAACGGGCGGTCTTTAGGTGGCGTTTGCGCGGCTTGCAACCGCGCCGATTGAACGGGTTAGCGGATGAGCAATGCGCAAGCCATGCCGCAGGCGAGGCCGCTAAGGCCGATTACCCACTGGCGGAGCGGAAATCCCGCGACGGTCGTTGCCCTGATGCTCAAATCCCAGCGTCTCCGGCACAGCGACGGCTTTGCCGCGCCAAGTGAGCGAAATCTTCGGCTCACCCGCCGACAGCGCGCCGACGCGGGTAATCCTCGTCGCTTGAGGTAAAGAAAGCGTTGCAGCGTCGAGGTCCGGCGGAAGCGCGGCGAGAAGCGCATAATCGTCGCCGCCGGTCGAAGCGAAGAGCCGCGCTTCGAGGCTCGCGCCGCGCTCCGCGACAAAAGCGCTCGACAGCGGCAGGGCATCGAGCTCGAGGGCGATCGTGCAGCCGCTCGCCTCGGCCATGCGCTGCGCGTCGAGCAGAAGGCCATCCGACACATCCATCATTGCCCGAGCGCGCGGCGCGAGGACTTCGCCTGCGCCGAGTTGCGGCACCGGCCGGCGGTAGATGTCGACCAGCGGACCCGACGCGTGGGCGTCCGCGCAAAGCTGCGACAGGCCGGCGGCGCCATCGCCGACGGTTCCCACCAGCCACAAGGCGTTGCCCGGCACGCCACCCGCACGGTCGGGGATTTTCGGTCCCGCGCGCCCGATCGCGGTGAGCCCGAGCACGCGCGGCGCGCCCTCGGGCAGCGCGATCGTATCGCCGCCGATGATCGAAAGCCCGTAACTCTCGCAAGCGTGCTCGACCCCGGTCACGAACTCGCTTTCCCATGCACCGTCGCCACAAATCGTCATCGACAGGAGCGCCGCCGCGGGCTTCGCGCCCTTCGCCGCGAGATCCGAAAGGTTCACCGCCACCAGCTTCCATCCGACGCTCGCCGGTGGGTCGCTGGTGAGGAAATGCACGCCTTCGGCGATGCTGTCGTGGGTGATCACCAACCCCTCGAGCACCGCGACATCGTCGAGCAGCCCACGCGCTTCGGGTGCGGTTGCAATCCGCCGCAGCCGTTCGATGACATCGCGCTCGCGCATCTCAGGCGGGCGCCGGCCGCGCCTCTTTCGCAATCGCGTCGAGGAGGCCGTTCACAAAGCCGCTCTCGCGCTTGTCGTAGAACGCGTGGGCGACATCGACATATTCGGAAATGACGGAGCCGATCGGCACGTCGGGACGCGCGATCAGCTCATAGGCTCCGGCGCGGAGGATCGCGCGCATCGGCCGGTCGAGCCGTTCGAGCGTCCAGCCCTCCGCCAGCCGCGCCGCGATCAGCGTGTCGATCTCGTTCCGCCGCGCATCGGCCCCGGTGACGAGATCGTCGAAGAACTCGCGTTCGGCCTCATGATAGGTCTCGTCCTCGATTGTCGCGCCAAGCCGATGGTCGTGGAATTCCTTGAGCAGCCGCGGTAGCGGCGTTCCCTCCATTTCATGCTGGTAGAGGGCCTGGACCGCGGCCAGACGGGCTGCCGAACGGGATTTGGAGCGGGTCGCGGACATGTCCTGCCGCTTAGCGGGCGAAGCTGCGCCTAGGAAGGCTCAGGGATAGCTAACGGTCTTCGGAACCTCGGGAAGCGGGATGAACTCCTGATCGTCGCCGGCAATCGAGGCGAAGCGCCCCGCCTTCCAGTCGTCCTTGGCCTGGTTGATCCGCTCGCGCGACGAGGAGACGAAGTTCCAGAAGACGTAGCGCCGGGTGCAAAAGGCCTCTCCGCCCATCAGCATGATGCGTCCGCCGCTGGCGCTGGATAGCCGGGCCTCGTGGCCCGGCCGAAGCACATAGAGCGTGAAGAGATGGAGCGCCTGTCCGTCGAGCTCGGCCTCGCCGCCGACCAGCATCACCGCGCGCTCGTCGGCGTCGGCCTCGATCGGAACCGCGCCGCCCGTAAGCTCGACGTCGGCGTAAATGGTGGGCGAGTCGGCGCGAGTTCCCGCGGTCTTCCCCCACAGCGTACCCATCAGCACGCGCGCGTGGACGCCGGCATCTTCGACAACCGGTAGCTCGCCGGCGCCGACATGGTCGAATGCAGGCTCGACCTCCTCCCTCCCGTCGGGAAGCGCGAGCCATGTTTGCATCCCGTAGAGGCTCGGCCCCGACTGGCGCAGCGCCTGCGGCGAGCGCTCCGAATGGACGATCCCGCTGCCCGCGGTCATCAGGTTGATCGCGCCCGGCTCGATCACCTGGTGCGAGCCGATGCTGTCGCGGTGCTCGATCGCCCCTTCGAACAGATAAGTGACCGTCGCGAGATTGATGTGCGGGTGCGGCCGGACATCCATGCCCCGCCCCTCCGGCAGCCGCGCCGGCCCGAACTCGTCGACGAAGATGAACGGGCCCACCATCGTCCGCTCGCGCGCAGGAAGCGCGCGGTTGACCTTGAAGTCGCCGAGGTCGTGCGTGACCGGTGTGATCACCTGGTCGAACGCAGTTTGGATGGTTGCCATCATTGCTCTCCCGGAGCGCTCGCGCGGATCGACAGCGCATGGACTCGTTCGCGCATCAGCTCTCCCAATGCGCTATAGACCATCTGCTGCCGCTCGACGCGCGTCTTTCCCGCAAACGCGGCGCTTTCGATGTGCAAACTGAAGTGGCTTTCCCCGGCGGGATTATAGCCGCCGTGGCCGCGGTGCTGCTCGCTGTCGTCGACCAGATCGATCCGGCTCGGCGAAAGCGCCGAATTGAGCCGCCGCAGCATTTCCGTCGCGACCGGTCCGGTGGTCTGGGCGTTCATCGGCTCTATATAGAAGCGTTCAATGGCGTCGAAACAAGGAAAGCTGCACGGGAGGGTCGAAGGAGCACGCGCGCGGTGCGCGGTCCCCGGTTGTATCGCGCCCGGCGAGTATAAGGCGCCGCTGCAGCCCGCCGATTTCGACGGTCCCGGAGCATGGCGATTCCTGTGCCTCGACCATGTCCGCGAGCACAACGCCAGGTACAATTTCTTCGAAGGCATGAGCGCCGACGAAATCACCGAGGCGCAGCACCCGCTCGCGGGCTGGGACCGGCCGAGCCGCAAGTTCGCCGCGAACGGCGCCGACCCGCCGCCGAAGTGGAGCGACTTTGCCGATCCGCTCGACGCCATCTCGGGACGCTTCGGCAATGTCCGCCAGTGGGCGAAGCCTTCACGGTTCAGCAAGGCCGAGCAGCGGGCGCTGTCCGTCCTCGGCCTCGGCGAAGACGCGGACCGGCACCAGGTCCGGCAACGCTATTCGAACCTCGTCCGCCGCTATCACCCGGACAAGAACGGCGGCGACCGCAGCCACGAGCGCCGCCTCAGCGAAGTGATCGAGGCCTATCAGACGCTGAGGAAGTCAGTGGCCTTCGCTTAATCGCGGTCGGGTGCGCCAAGCGGGAAATAGGGACGGTAAGGCCGCGCCTCGTCGACCACGCGCACGACCTCGGGATACGCCAATAATCGCGAGCGATAGGCTTTCAGTCTGGGCCGCCCGTCGCCGATCTCCTCGACCCAATCGGCGTAAAAGAGCGCGGGCGCGGCGGCGCAGTCGGCCAGCGTGAACGTGTCGCCGGCGGCCCAGCCGTCATCCGGCAGGTTCGCCTCCAGCCAGTCGTAGGCGATGTGCAGGTTCCTGCGCCCCTGCTCCGCGCCGTACGCGTCGCCCATGCCTTCGGGCCTCAGCGCGTGGTTCACCGCCGGCTGCATGTTGCCCTGGACGTGAAGGTCGAAGAAGCGGTCGAGGAAACGGACGCGCCGGCCGAGCTCCCCGTCGGGAATCCATCTGTTGGGTCCCGGATGATAGGCCTGAAGATGTTCGATGATGCAGGTCGTCTCGATGACCGGCTGACCCTTGTCCAGCAGTAGCGGGAATTTGCCGAACGGCCAGATCCGCTTTAGCTCGGCGTAATTCTCCTCGTTCTCAGGGACCTGGCGATACTGGAACTCGGTCCCGTCCGCGTAAAGCGCGATCAGGACTTTCCAGGTGTATGAGGAGAACGGGTGGCCGAAGAGGACGAGGCTCAAGCGTCATACTCCAGCTTTGGGTACCAGTCGGTGCCGCGGCCACCGGGAGTCCAGTCGAGGATGTTCCACAGCGGCGTCGGGTCGGGCGCAAGATGCGGGTCGAAGCCCGGATCGGCCGTTTCGAAATCTCCTTCCGCCGCCCAGAAAAGGTAGACCTTGTCGCCCTTCCGCTTCCACGACGCGCAGATTGCCCATTCGCTTCCGTCATCGTGAAGGCCCCGATAGTCACGCGCGAAATCGTCCCCGACTGTTTGGTAGAAGGTCAGGTTTTTCCATCCGCGCTCGCGCGCGAACTCGAGCTGGCGGGACACCGGCGAACGACCGATGATCGCCAGCGCGACCCGTTGCTCGATGTCGATGGATGGGATGTCCAACGAGCCGACGAACGAGGTGCACATGGGGCAGGGGCGCTCCCGCTCGGGCCCGTACATCCAGAAATAGGTGACCAGCGTGTCGTGGCGACCGAACAGGTCGGCGAAACGGTGTTCCTTCCCTTCGGCATCGAGGAAGCGATAATCCCTTGCCTCGCTTCCGTCGGGAAGCTCGCGGCGCATCGCCGCGACCCTCTGGATGTGTCGGCGGAGCTCGATCTCTTCCGCGAGCAACCTGGTTCGAGCCGCTCGATACTCGGGACCTTCGTTCGGGAACGGCTTGCTCCCGAGCTCCGCCAGTTCCGAAGCGGGCTTGAGCTTGGTCATTCGTCCTCCGGTGCAATTCGCGCGCGACGTTTGAGCTCCTGCTCGCTGGGCGGCTTCGTTTCAAAGCTGCCCGTCGGGACCTCGCCCGCGGGCTCGTAGCTCGTGATCACCACTCCCTTGGCCGAGACGAAGTGGGCAACCAGCTTCAGCGCGCCAGCATCTTCGGACCCGTCGAACAGCCGCTTGCCTTGCCCAAGGATGATCGGGAAGGTGATCAGCATCAGCCGGTCGATCAAACCCGCTGAAAGCAGGGGCGGGTAGACGGTGCTGCTCCCCTGGATCAGCAGGTCGCGGCCCTCGCTCTGCTTGAGCTCGGCGACGGCGTCCGCCGTCTTGCCGGACAGCCTGTGGCTGTTCTCCCACTCCAGCGGCTCGTCCGAATGGGTCAGCACATATTTGTTGATGCGCTGGAATTTCTCGCCGATCGGATTGTCCCGGTTATACGGCCAGTAGGCCGCGAAAATTTCGTAGGTGCGCTTGCCGAGAAGCAGGTCGTATTCGCCCATGATCAGGGGCTCGAACGGGCCCATGTCTTCGTCCCAATGCGGCGCGACCCAGCCGCCGTAGCGAAAGCCGCCGGTTTTATCCTCTTCGGGCCCGCCCGGCGCCTGAATGACGCTGTCGAGCGATTGGAAAATGGCGCCGGTGACCTTACGCATCCACGCCCTCTACGGCGGTTTCGAGCGCGGCGATGTCGATCTTCTTCATCGTCATCATCGCCTGGAACGCGCGCTTCGCCCGCTCGCCGCCGCCGCTCGTCAATTCGAGCAGGCGCCGCGGGGTGATCTGCCAGGAGAAGCCCCAACGGTCCTTGCACCAGCCGCACATGCTTTCCTCGCCGCCGCTGGCGGTGATCGCTTTCCAGTAGCGGTCGGTCTCTTCCTGGCTGTCGGTCAGCACCATGAAGCTGACGGCCTCATTGGGTTTGAAATTGGGACCGCCATTGAGGCCGACGAACGGGCGCCCGAGCACCGTGAACTCGACGGTCAGCTCGTCGCCTTCGCTGCCGCCGGGATAGTCGGACGCCGCGCCGTGCGCGGGCCCGACATGACTGTCGGGAAAGGTCGCGGCATAGATTTCGGCCGCCTTGCGCGCCTCGCCCTTGTCGAACCAGACGCAGGTGACGAGCTTGTCGCTCACTGCTGCCCTCCTTCGATCAGCATGAAAAAGGCGCCCTGCGGATCGGTCGCCTGGATGATCATCCCCCCGCCGGGGACTTCCGTCGGGCCGAACAGGATCTCGCCCCCGCCATTGCGGATGGCGTCGATGCTGCGCTCGAGATTGTCGACCCGGAAGCAGAACCGCCAGGCGGGCTGCCGGTCCGGCGGCGCGAACATGGCGCCGATCATCCGTCCGTCCTGGTGGATGAACTGATAGTCGCCCATCGGACCCATCGGCATCGTGTCACCAAGCGTCCAGCCGAATTGCTCCGGATAGAAGCGGCGCGCGGCCTCGAGGTCGGTCGTCACGAGCTCGTTCCAGGCGCAACGCTGCACTTCGGTCGGCGAGAACACGTCGCTCCGCGCCTCGGGCTTATCGGCGGGCGGGATCGGCTTCATCACATAGAATGGAGCGCCCTGTGGATCAGCGACCATCGCAATCCGGCCGACATTGGGGATATCCGTCGCGGGCATGAGCGCCCGCCCGCCGGCGGCCTCGATCGCAGTGACCTTGGCGTCGACATCCGCCACGTTGATGTAGCCGAGCCACATCGGTCGGGCGCCATGTTCTTCCATCTCCGCGGTAATCGGCAGAACGCCGCCAGCAGATCCGCCGTCAGATCGGCCGATCATGCGATAGCCGCCGAACTCCGGTGCGCCCTCGCCGACGTTCCACCCGACGACGGCGTCATAGAAAGCCTTCGCGGCGTCCGCGTTGCGGGTCATCAACTCGTACCAGATGAAGTCGCCTTCGGGGTTCGGCCCGGTTCGATCCTGCTGGTTCGACGCAGGCGCCACATCCTCTCGAACGTCAGTCATCGTCCGATCCTCCTTTTTCCCAACTTTGAACGGCGCGGTCAGGCGCTAATCGGTGCCTGCTCGCGGATCTGCTCGCTGGCGGTGTCGACGATGACCTCGAAGGCACCCCAGAACATGCGCTTGCCGTCGAACGGAGCGTCGCCGGGCTGCATCCGTTGGTCCTTCATGATCTTGTCCCAGGCATCGCTGCTCGCCTGCTTCGACGGCCATTCCATGAAGGCGAGCACGACGGTTTCGTCGGGCTCCGCCTTCACCGCGCGGCGGAAGTCCGTCACCTTGCCTTCGGGTACGTCGTCGCCCCAGGCCTGGACCACGCGGAGCGCGCCATATTCGCGGAAGATCGCAGTGTGCCGCTCGTTCATTGCGAGATAGGCGTCCTTCTTGTCGTTCGGCACGGGGACGATGAAGCCGTTGACGTAGCCGCCACGCCCCTGGCCCGCGTCGATGATCGACTCGAAGCCGCCCATGATCATCCGTTTGGGGTCGAACGGCATGTCGTTCATCATGTCGGCCATGCTGGGATCGCTCATGAACTTCTCGTTGGCGGCGTCGCGTTCCGTTCGCGACGGATATTCGAAGAAGGAGAAGACAACGGTCTCGTCATCCTTCGCCTCGACCGCGCGGTAGAAGTCGGTGACGGTGCCGTGTGGAACGTCGTCCGCCCAGCTCTCGACCATCCGACGAATGCCGAACTCCTGCGCCTTCGGTGTGAACTTGCCGGAATGCCGAAGATATTCCTGCCGCTTCGTCGCGGGCACCGGGGTGATGAATCCTTCGAAGTAGGTCATGCTGCCTCTCCTTGCGGTTCGTGCTCGCGGAACGCGGCGAGCTGGTCTGACAGGGCCTGCCGGAATGCGGGCCGCGTTTCGCCGCGCTTCACATAGGCGGCGAGGTTCGGGAAATCCGTGAGCTGGCTGCTGCGGTCGGCGATCCTCAGCACCGTCACCATCATCAGGTCGCCGATGGTGAAGCGGTCGCCCTCGAGCCAGGTCTTCTCGCCGAGCCGCTCGCTCAGCTGCTGGAGCCGGAGGTGCGCCAATTGGTCGAAGGTCGGCGTCGCCGCTTCCGCCCACTCCCGGTCAGCCCAGAAGTTATTGAGCAGGGCGCGGAACTGGACGAACGGCTCGATGCTGCTGAGTGCGGCCGAGGTCCACTGGATCGCACGGTACCGGCCTTGTTGATCGGGCGGCAGCAGCTGTTCGCTCTTCTCTCCGACATATTGGAGGATCGCGCCGCTTTCGAACATCTGGACATGCCGGTCGCGGAAGCAGGGGACCTGGTTGAACGGCTGCTCCTCGGCATAGCCAGCCGGTCGCTCCATGCCGATCAGGCGGACCCGATAATCGAGCCCCGCTTCCTCGAGCGCCCAACGGACGCGCAGGTCCTTGACCAGCCCCTGCGCCGGCTGGGGAACCCAGCTGAACGCCGTGACCTCGATATCCGCGCTCGGATTGATCGCCATGGGTCCGCTCCCCCTAGATCGCCGTCGCGATCGCTTCCTGGACCGCTTCGGCGCCGCGCTCGGCGGCGGCTGCGTCCATCCACATGATCTCCCAGATGTGCCCGTCCGGGTCGGCAACGCTACGTCCGTACATGACCCCATAGTCCTGTTTGGGCGAAGGATCAGCAGTACCGCCGGCAGCTACGGCGCGCTCCAGCGTCGAGTCGACGCTTTCACGGCTGTCCGACGACAGGCACAGCAGCACTTCCGAGCCGGCGCGCGCGTCGGCGACCGGGCGGGGCGTGAACTGGTTGAACTTGTTGTGGGTCAGAAGCATCACGTGGATGCTGTCGCTGAAGGTCATGCACGCGGCGGTCTCGTCGGTGAACCTCGGTTCGTTCACCGCCCCAAGTGCCTCCACAAAGGCGCGCGCCCGCTGAAGGTCGCTGACTGGCAGGTTCACGAAGATCATCCGGGTCATTTCCTCTCTCCTCCGACTCGATTCGCTTGCCTTTTGCGCCATGAAGTTATAAATTGCAACTATGCAGTTAGAAAAACTAACTAAAGGGCGCAAGCGCATCTACGACGATGCATGCGGGTTGGCCCATGCGCTGGAGCTGATCGGCGAGCGCTGGTCGATGCTGATCTTGCGGGAGCTCGCTTATGGCCCGCGGCGCTTTTCCGAGCTCAAGGCTGATCTGCCCGGCATCAGCGCGAACGTGTTGACGCAGCGACTTGGCGAGCTCGAGGCCCGCGGGATCGTCAAGAAAAAGAGGCTCCCGCCGCCCGCGTCGGTCCAGGTCTATGAGGCGACCGATTGGGGCCTCGAAGCCGCGCCGCTGATCGCGCGCCTGGGTCGCTGGGCCGCGCGAAGCCCGCTGCACGACCCGACGCTTCCGATCAGCCACGTTGCGATCATGATGTCGCTTGAGACGATGATCGACCCGGGCCGCGCCCGCGGTCTCAAGGGCCGTCTTGGCTTCCGCTTCGGCAACACCAGCTATGTCGCCGCGCTCGATAACGGCCGGCTCGAGGTCGAGCGGCGCGAGATAGAGAATTGCGACCTCGTCTTCGCCGGCACGCCCGCCGAGCTGGCCGCCGTAATCTACGGCGGCGCGCCTCTTGAAACGATGGACGTGAATGGAGACATGCGGCTGGCGAAGCGTTTCGTAACGCTCTTCCCGCTCCCGCCAAAAATTGGCTGAACATTGAGGCGCCGAAGCGCATCCCTTAAGGCGAACGAATGACCGATCTTCCCAACGTTGATCCTGAAAGCCGTGCGGAGACGCTGATGGCCGCGCCTGACAAGGTGGTGAAGGTGCGTGATGCCTTCGGTGTCGATTCGGACATGGAGGTGCCCGCGTTCAGCGAAGCGGACGAGCGTGTCCCCGACCTCGACCCGACGTACGTCTTCGATCCGAACACCACGCTCGCGATCTGCGCCGGTTTCGCCAAAAACCGCCGGGTCATGGTCCAGGGCTATCACGGCACGGGCAAGTCGACCCACATCGAGCAGGTCGCCGCCCGCCTGAACTGGCCGATGATCCGCATCAACCTCGACGCGCATATCAGCCGGATCGACCTCGTCGGCCGCGACGCGATCGTGCTTCGCGACGGACAGCAGGTTACCGAGTTCCGCGAAGGCTTGTTGCCGTGGGCGCTCCAGCACCCCGTGGCGCTCGTGTTCGACGAATATGATGCCGGCCGCCCGGACGTGATGTTCGTGATCCAGCGCGTTCTCGAGGCCGAGGGCAAGTTGACGCTTCTCGACCAGAACCGCGTGATCCGCCCCAACCCCTGGTTCCGGCTGTTCGCGACCACCAATACGGTCGGTCTCGGCGATACCACCGGTCTGTATCACGGCACTCAGGCGATCAACCAGGGCCAGATGGACCGCTGGAACATCGTCACCACCCTCAATTATCTGCCGGCCGCTGTCGAAGCGCAGATCGTGCTCGCCAAGTCCGGCGAATATGACGACCCCGACGGCAAGGCGATCGTCGAGAAGATGATCAAGGTCGCCGAGCTGTCGCGGCAAGGCTTCATCAACGGCGACATCTCGACCGTGATGAGTCCGCGGACCGTCATCAGCTGGGCGCAGAACGCGCATATCTTCGGCGACTTGGGCTACGCCTTCCGGGTCAGCTTCCTCAACAAGTGCGACGAGGCCGAGCGCCCGCTGATCGCCGAATATTATCAGCGCGTGTTCGGCGAGGACCTGCCGGAGAGCGTGGTCGGAAAGGCGTAGCTTGGCCGAGAAGATCGACCTGTTCCGGCGCGCGCTCGCGGGCGCTGCTCGGGCGATCGCGAAGGATCCCGAAGTCGAGGTCGTCTTCGCTTCAGACGTCGCCCCTGCCTCCGGCAAGACGGCGCGCGTCGCTTCGCCCGGGCCGGCGCTCGAGCCGAAGCTCGTCGCCGAGGCCCGCGGCGCGGCCGATTCCGCGGCTCTCCGCCTCCGCCATCACGACGCGAAGCTCCACGCCCGGGTGGCGCCGGTGGACGTCGATGCGCGCTCCGTGTTCGACGCTCTCGAAACCGCTCGCGTGGAAGCGCTTGGCGCCCGTGCGATGGGCGGCGTTCGAGACAACCTTCGCCACCTCACCGATGCGCGCGTGCGCGGTGATGCGATCGTCCGCGCACGCGATGCCGAGGAAGTGCCGCTATCGACGGCGATCGGCCTCATCGCGCGCGAGCGGCTGACCGGCGAACCGCCGCCGCCTGCGGCCGCCTCCGGGCTCAAGCTCGTCGCGCCGTGGATCGAGGGCAAGGCGGCCGCCGAGCTCGACGCGCTCGCGCTGACGCTCGATGACCAGGCCGCCTTCGCCAAGCTGTCCCGGCGGCTGCTGGAGGATCTCAACCTCGCGGCCGCCGAAGAGCCGGTCGAGGACGAGCCGGACGACGCCGGCGACGAAGCCGAGGGCGACGAAGGGGGCAGCGAGGATAGTGCGGAGCAGGGCGACGAGGGGACGCCGGGCGCCGGTGACGTCGAGATGCGCGGCGAAGAGACCGAGGACGAGAATAGCGAAGGCGATTCGACGCAGGAGATGGAAGCGGGGGAGGATCAGTCCGCCGCCGGCGATGACCTCAGCGAAAGCCTGTTCGCCGCGCCCGGGCGGCGCAACTGGGAGCTGTCGCCGCCGACCGACTACAAGGCGTACACGACCCGCTTCGACGAGATCGTCGAATCGGACGAGCTGTGCGACGAAGAGGAACTGTCGCGGCTCCGTGCTTATCTCGACCAGCAGATGGGCGGGCTTTCCAACGTCGTCACCCGCCTCGCCAACCGGCTGCAACGCCGGCTGATGGCGCAGCAGGCACGCAGCTGGGACTTCGACCAGGAGGAGGGCTTGCTCGACGCCGGCCGCCTCGCCCGCGTAGTCGTCAGCCCCGGTCATTCGCTCAGTTACAAGGTCGAGCGCGACACCGAATTCCGCGACACGATCGTCTCGCTGCTGATCGACAACTCAGGCTCGATGCGCGGGCGGCCGATTGCCATCGCCGCGATTTGCGCCGACATCCTCGCGCGGACGCTGGAGCGCTGCGGCGTCGCGACCGAAATCCTCGGCTTCACCACCCGCGGCTGGAAGGGCGGGCAGAGCCGCGAATCCTGGCTGACCGCCGGCCGCCCGCCGAACCCTGGCCGGCTCAACGACTTGAGGCACATCATCTACAAGCGCGCCGATGAGCCGTACCGCCATGCGCGACGCAACCTCGGCCTGATGATGCGCGAGGGGCTCTTGAAGGAAAATATCGACGGCGAGGCCCTGCTGTGGGCGCACAACCGACTGATCGCCCGGCCCGAGGAGCGCCGGATCCTGATGGTGATTTCGGACGGGGCGCCGGTCGATGATTCCACGGCGAGCGCAAACGGCGGCACCTATCTCGAGCGCCATTTGCGGCAGGTGATCGAATGGATCGAGAAGCGCTCCACGGTCGAGCTGATCGCCATCGGGATCGGCCATGACGTGACGCGCTATTACGAGCGCGCGGTGACGATCATGGACGCCGAGCAGCTTGCCGGCGCGATGGTCGAGCAATTGGCGGCGCTGTTCGAGACGCCCTGAAGCGCGCAGCCACCGCGGGACAGGCGAGCATTGGAAGCGGAAGGCATGAAAAACGGGCCCGGCGCAACAACGCGCGCCGGGCCCCCCTCGTTACGCGACGCGAGGGAATTCGTCCGTCTGACCGGACACGACAGGGAAAAGGGGAAAACCCCGTCGAATGAAGCGCTTATGCGTGATTCGCGGGATATCGATGCTGAACGGCGGATGCAGCCGCCGTTCAGGAAAATGCGTGAAACTTCAGTCGGTTAGCCGACGTCAGGCAGGGGGCCTGTTCGGCGAAGGCGTCTCGGACGGCCTGACCTCGTCAGGCCGTTTCGGCAGCCTTCTTCGCAATCGCTTTCTTGAGCTTGCGCACCTTGGGGCTGAGCTTGTCGTCGCTGGTCTTCAAAAGCCAGTTGTCCAGCCCGCCGACATGTTCGACCGACCTCAGGCCGTGCGTCGACACGCGCAGCTTGACGCTCTGGCCGAGCGCGTCGGAAATCAGCGTGACGTTCTGCAGGTTCGGCAGGAACGTCCGCTTGGTCTTGTTGTTGGCGTGGGAAACATTGTGTCCCACCAGCCGGCCCTTGCCGGTCAGCTCGCAAACCCGCGACATGGTCATCAATCCTGATTTTCTTGGACGAGCCAGTGAAGGCCCGAAGAGCGCCGCCCGTTAGCCGCTGAGGGCGACTTCGTCAACGCCGCGGCGGCAGTCGCCCAGCGCTGTTGCGTTGTTCGGCCGCAACCATTTAAAGCGCCCGGACCATGCGCGCCATCCTCTTCATCCTGATCATCATCATCCTCGTCGTGATCGCCGGCGTCGCCACGGGCTATATCGACGTCAACCAGATCCGGGGCGCAAAAGCGCCACAGCTCTCCGCAACCCGGAACGGGGTTACCGCGAAGGCCGGCCAGGCGCCCGCGTTCGATGTCGAGACCGGATCGGTCAGCATCGGGACCAAGAACACCATGGTGAAAGTCCCCGCCCTGATCGTCCACAAGCCCGGCGCGAACGAGGCCGAAGCCAACGCCGGCAACGCCATGTGACTCGGCCCGCGGCCTCCGCTAGCGCCGCCTCGATGACCCTTCGGCCAAGCTCAGGAGAGGCCTTTCCGCTTCCCCCACCGATGCGCCGCGCGCTGGAACTTGCGCGCGAGGCCGCCGCCGCGGACGAGGTCCCGGTCGGCGCCGTCGTCACCTGCGGTGACGAGGTGATTGCCGAAGCGCGAAACGCGATGCGCGGTTCGGCCGATCCCACGGCCCATGCCGAGATGGTCGCCATCCGCGCGGCTGCCGCGAAGCTCGGTGCCTCGCGCCTCGATGAATGCACCTTGTGGGTGACGCTGGAACCGTGCGCTATGTGCGCGGCGGCGGTTGCGGTCGCCCGGATGAAGGCGCTGCGCTTTGCCGCCGACGACCCGAAGGGCGGCGGCGTGGTCCACGGCGCACGCATCTTTGCTCAGCCGACCTGCCATCATCGCCCGGACGTGCTCGGCGGGATCGCCGAGGAGGAAGCGTCCGCGCTGCTTCGCGCCTTCTTCGCCGAGCGGCGCTAGCCCGTGTAGGGCAGCAGCCGGATCTCGACCCGCCGGTTCGCGGCTTTCTCAGTGTCGCTCGTCTCCGGGTTATAGAGCGGCGCCGTCTCTCCGAGGCCCTTCGATGCGATCCGCGCCCTCGCCACCCCATGTCCCGCGAGGTAGGTCGCGACCGCCGCCGCGCGCTTGTCCGAAAGCGCCTGGTTGACCTCGGGCGAGCCCGACAGGTCGGTATGAGCAAAGATGTCGACGAAGGTCTGGTTGCGGTCCTTCACCTCGCGCGAGATTTCCTTCAGCGTCGCATCGAACTCGGGTTTCACGCTCGCGCTGCCCTCATCGAACGTCTGTGCCGCCGGGATCCGGATCACGATCGCGTTGCCGACACGGAGCACATCCAGGCCGATCCCCGCCGTCTGGACGCGCAGCTCCCTGTCGAGGTTCGCCATATATGCGGGCGCCAGCGCCGGGCTGAGCGGGCGGATCTTCGCCGCCTTCATCTTGGCTGCGCGGCTTCGTTCGCCGCCGATCACCCCGCTATAAAGATAAGGCGCGTTGAGACCGAGCGGCGTGAAGGCGGCCGGCCGCACGAGCGGCGGTGGCGGCGGGGCGCTGGTCTCGCAGCCGGCGAGAAAAGCGATCGAACAAGCGAGTGCGATCGACGACAGTTTAAGGCGGGAATGCACGGGGCGGCTCCGTAGCAGGGAAAGACAGCCGCCAAACCGGTGCGCACCGGCGATGGTTCCGCACGTGAATCGAGCGGCTGCTTGTGAACTCGTGCCGCGGAAGGCTACAGTCGGATCGCGACGCCTATGAGCGACCACTTAGCCCCCATACCCTGGCTCGACATCGTCCTGATCATCGCGCTGGTCGTGCTCAACGGCCTCCTCGCGTTGTCGGAGCTCGCGATCGTTTCCTCGCGTGATGCGCGGCTGAGAGCAATGGCGCGAAGCGGCAGCCGGGGCGCGCAATGCGCGCTCGATCTCGCCGCCGAGCCCGGCCGGTTCCTCTCGACCGTGCAGAGCGGGATTACGCTCATCAGCATCATCAACGGCGCCTTCTCCGGGGCGAGCCTTGGCGAACCCGTTGCCGAGCGGCTCGAGCTTGCCGGCCTCAGCCACGGGACGGCGCATACCGTCGGCTACGGCGTCGTCATCGTCGCCATCACCTTCGTCTCGCTGGTGATCGGGGAGATTGTCCCGAAGCAGATCGCACTTCGCTCGCCTGAGCCAATCGCAGCGATCATCGCCAAGCCGATGAAATGGCTGTCGCGGATCACCGCGCCCTTCGTGTGGCTGCTCGACCGGTCGAGCGCGCTGATCTTCAGGCTGTTCGGGCTCGACCGGGAGTCGAAGAACCAGGTGACCGCCGAGGAGCTTCACCTGGTGGTCGCCGAGGCGCAGACCGCCGGCGTGCTGGAGGAAAGCGAACGGGCGATCATTTCCGGCATCGTGCGGCTTGCCGACCGGCCCGTCCGCGAGGTGATGACTCCGCGCATGGAGATCGACTGGATCGACCTTGAATCGACGCCCGAGGAGATCCGCCAGGCGCTGCTCGACACGCCGCACAGCCGCCTTCCGGTAGCCGACGGCTCGATCGAGAATATCGTCGGCGTGGTCCAGCTCCGCGACGTCGTCGCGGCCTTGCTCGACAATCGCCCGCTCGACCTCAAGACATTGTGCCGCAAGCCGCCCGTCATCCCCGACCTCATGGACGCGATGGATGCGCTTGCGGTGCTCCGCAACGCCGACGTGCCGCTGGCCCTGGTCCAGGACGAATATGGCCACCTCGACGGGATCGTCACGCCGGGAAGCATCCTCGCCGCGCTCGCCGGCACCTTCGCGCATGATATCGAGCAGGGCGACGAGCCGCCTTTGGTCGAGCGCGAGGACGGAAGCTGGCTCGTTTCCGGCGCGGCGAGCGCCGACCTGCTGTCCGACCGGCTCGGCGTCGCCATGCCCGGCGACCGCGATTATTCGACGGTCGCCGGCTTCGCGCTGTCAGTGCTCAAGCACCTGCCCGAAATCGGCGAGAAATTCCGCCACGACGGCTGGAGCTTCGAGATCGTCGACATGGACGGCCGCAAGATCGACAAGCTCATCGCTTCACGCCCGAAGAAGCGGGCAGCGGCGGCCGCGGCGGAGGTCGCCACTTAACGG